>Ga0265314_10002749_pt1 | contig 17571 bp, 16 predicted proteins | sample 4126metaG_FD_203106 | JGI IMG/M metagenome (GOLD analysis project Ga0265314, IMG submission 203106) | Rhizosphere microbial communities from Carex aquatilis grown in University of Washington, Seatle, WA, United States - 4-1-26 metaG | ecosystem: Host-associated > Plants > Roots > Rhizosphere >... | reverse complement strand
CACGTCGTGCGTAGACTGCCACAACCCGCACGGCAGTATTCTGCCCTTCCAGATCCGGACGGTGGCCGCGGACGAGCCGTCGTGCTTCCGCTGCCACAGCGACAAGCGCGGGCCGTTCGTCTTCGAGCATCCGCCCATGAAGACCGATGGATGCGGCGCATGCCACGAACCTCACGGTTCGGCCAACCCGCGTATGCTGATACGGCACGAGGTGCGTCTGGTGTGCCTGGAATGCCACGCCAACATCGGCGTGCAGACGACGATCGGCGGGGTGCCACCGGCGTTCCACGATCTGCGTTCGGCGCGCTTCCAGAACTGCAACGTGTGCCACACCAAGATCCACGGATCGTACGTGGACGCCGCACTGGAGCGCTAGTCATGAGACACGCACTGCTTCTCGCTTTCGCGCTACCGCTCATGGCCCAGGAGCCGGCGCCAACACCTACGCCTACCCCGGCGCCCGAGGCCGCTCCGGCCGCAACGCCCACACCCACGCCGACGCCCGGGCCAGCTCCGGCCGCGACGCCGGCGCCCGCAGCGCCCTCAGACAAGTGGCTGACCGGCACGCTGGACGCCGGATGGCGCTTCACCACCGGTGTCGCGGGCGACTATGACACCTATCGGAGCGTGGTCAACCTCGGCCGCGGGCCGAAGCTGTTCGGAGCCAACTTCACCATCCAGCCGGATAAGAACAAGTGGGTGGACCGCATCGACATCTCGGCGAACTCCTGGGGCGGCGACCCGTACAACACGGCGCGCGTGGACGCGCGCAAAGAAGGCCTGTACGAGTTCACCTTCGATTACCGGAACATCGCGTACTTCAACTTTCTGCCGTCGTTCGCCAACCCCGGAACCGTGAACAATGCCCTGCCCTTCCTCGACCAGTACGGCTTCGACATCACGCGCCGTACGAGCGACTTCCGGCTGGACCTGTTTCCCGGCCACCGGATCGTCCCCTACGTGGCTTTCAGCCGCAACGGCGGGCGCGGCGACGGGACCATCAACTACATTCTGCAGTCCAACGAATACACGGTGCCGACCAATTACAGCGACTACACGAACGAATACCGCGCCGGAGTCCGGTTCGAGTTCAACCATTGGCACCTGACGCTCGAGCAGGGCGGGTACACTTCCCAGAACAACCAGTCGCTTCACAGCAGCGGTCCGGTGCCCGACCCGGGGAACGTGCTGACGCCGATCCTGGGCCAGCAGTTGTTCCTGACCAGCGGCGCCGAGTCCTACGCGGTGCGGGGCGACGGGCTCTTCAGCCGCGCGCTGTTCACCGCTAACCCGTTTTCCTGGGCGGATGTCTCGGCGCAGTTCCTCTACAGCCAGCCGCACATGACGGCCAACTTCGCGCAGGCCAACCTGGGGAACTTCATCGACATGGCGATCCCGGCGTTCTTCAGCTCGGAATCGAGCGTGATCGACGCGCTCGCCAAGCAGCCGCATCCCGCCGGCAGCGCCAGTATCGAGCTGAAGCCGTTCCACGGCCGCCTGCGGATTCTGGAATCGTGGATGACGGACCAGTTGCACGACGCCGGCACGGCGCTGCTGACCGACCAACTGCTGCTCACCAAGCAGGGCGCCACGGGAGGCACTCCGCTCACCCTCACCGCCCTGGACATGGAGCGGTTCGTGGCGACCTACAATCAGCAGGAGACCGATGTGCTGTTCGACGTCACGCCCATGCTGACGCTGCGGGGCGGGTACCGCTACGTTTGGGGAGACGCACTCGAGCCGGCTTCGATTACGGTGGAGGGCTCGACCGGCGCCACCACCGAGAGCGGCAAGCTGCGCCGCAGCGTGGGAATCGGAGGGCTGAGCTTCCGGTCCAAGTCGAAGTTCCGGGCCACGGTCGATTTCGAAGCCTCGCCCGGAGACCGCAGCTACTTCCGCACCAGTCTGAACGATTACCAGCGGGCGAAGGTCATGGGGCGCTACACTCCCGTGGCCGGCCTGGAGTTCACGGCGCGGTTCAGCGTGCTGAATAACACGAACCCGGACCCAGTCATCAACTACAGCCTGCTCAGCCGCGACAACACGCTGGCCGTGTCCTGGACGCCGGAGAAGTGGAAGGGTTTCTCGCTGAACGGGGACTACACGCGCAGCACGATCCACTCCAACATTTCGTATCTGGTGCCGAACACCTTCACGGGGGCGATCTCGGACTACCGCGAGAACGCGCACACCGCGACGCTTTTGGCCGACCTGCCGTCGCCGCACTGGACGTTCGCTCCGAAGGTATCGTTCGGCGGCTCGCTGTTTCAATCCGCGGGGAGCCGGCCGGCGCGCTACTACCAGCCGCTGGCGCGGGTGGCGTTCCCGCTGGGCGAGCACATGCAGTTCTACAGCGAGTGGCGCTGGTACTCGCTGAATCAGCCGTTCTACCTATACGAGGGGTTCCGGACACACCAGTTCGTGACGGCAATTCGCTGGACCCTGTAGGGCGAAAGTCCAAGACACTGTGGGCCACGAATGAACACGAATGCACACGAATAAGCTCTTTGGCTTTCATTCGTGTTTATTCGTGGCCCCAATTGTTTTCGCTAAAGATCCCGCCAATCGGGCCGATGCGGAATACAGGGGCCAGCCGGGCTCCCCAACCGAATGGCCTGCAAACTGCCTCCTTTGATCCTGCATCCGTTTGCGGACGCGAACGGGCCGGGCAAGCTCGTGGACGCCTCGCGCGCGAGCCTGATGATTCATGGCTTGCTGCCAGCCGACGCGGACGCGCCGAACCGGCTGGAGGAGCGGCTGTTGATCGGGCGCTACTGCGAGATCTCCATGCTGTACTACCTGGGCAAAGACCTGCTGCGCTGGGTGATGCAATGCATGGACTTCGCCGAGCGGAATGACGAACTGCACCAGACCGGCGTGAGGCCGGAGAGCTTCGTCGTGCTGCTGGTCGAGGACACCCCTCCGGAGGTTCGCGAGAAGCTGCGGGCGTGGGGCGTTCACGAATACAACTCGATCTTCGCCCGCGCGCTGGGGCTGCACGCGATCTTCGAGTCGCTGCCCTCGCGCGACGCCCTGGCGCCCGATTTCATGCGCCACTACCACCACTTCGCCGACGGCCTGTTCGCCTGCCGCCAGCAACTGTTCCGCTTCCCGCGCATTCCGCCAAAGAGTTTCGACTTCCAGCTCTACGCGTCCGGCGAGTACGCGCGCATGCTCGAGCAGGAGTGGGGCACGGCCTAGTCCTGTCCAGAGCGGGTCTGGAGACCCGCTGCAGGACTGGAGTCCTGCCCCGCTTCACACTTTGAACTGAATCCCCTGCGCCAGCGGCAAATCCGCCGACCAGTTGATGGTGACGGTCTGGCGCCGCATATAAGCCTTCCACGAATCGCTGCCGGCTTCGCGGCCGCCGCCGGTTTCCTTCTCGCCGCCGAAAGCGCCGCCGATCTCCGCCCCACTGGTGCCGATGTTGATGTTCGCGATCCCGCAGTCGCTGCCGCGCGCGCTCAGGAACGTTTCGGCCGAGATCAGGCTGGTGGTGAACATGGCCGAGGAAAGTCCCTGCGGCACGTCGTTGTGCCAGGCCAGAGCCTCCTCGAGGGAATCGAATTCCACCAGGTAGAGCACCGGCGCGAACAGCTCGTCCTTCAGTGACGGCAGATCCGGCCGCGCCCGCACGATCGCGGGCTCCACGTAGCATCCACCCGGCAGATCAAGCCGGCCGCCGCCGCACAGCACCTCGCCTCCCTGCTCGCGTATGCGCTCGAGCCCCTGCATCATGTCTTCCACCGCGGACTGGTTGACCAGCGGTCCCATGACCGTGCTTGGATCGAGCGGGTTGCCGATGCGGATCTGCCGCCATGCCGCCAGTAGCGACTCCGTCATGCGCTTGGCGATTCCGCGTTGCAAGAACAGCCGGCGGATGGTGGTGCAGCGCTGGCCGGCGGTGCCCACCGCGCCGAACAGCACCGCGCGAAGGGCCAGGTCGAGATTGGCGTCGTCCATGACGATCAAGCCGTTGTTGCCGCCCAGTTCGAGGAGGCTGCGGGCAACCCGGCGCGCGACTTTCTCGGCCACGCGGTAGCCCATCTGGCAGGAGCCGGTGGCGCTGATCAGCGGCAGGCGGCGGTCGTCGAGCATCGTTTCGCCCACCACCGAGCCGCGCCCGATCACCAGGCTGAAGACTCCGCTCCACCCGTGACGCGCCATGACGCGGTCGCAGATCTTCTGAACGGCGATGGCCGTGAGCGGCGTCTCCGAAGACGGCTTCCAGAGAGTGCAGTCGCCGCAAACGGCCGCGATCAGCGCATTCCAGGACCACACCGCCACCGGGAAATTGAACGCCGAAATCACTCCGGCCACCCCCAACGGATGCCACTGTTCGTACATGCGGTGGGTGGGCCGCTCGCTGTGCATCGTGAGGCCGTAGAGCTGGCGCGAGAGGCCGGCCGCGAAACCGGCGATATCGATCATCTCCTGCACCTCGCCCTTGCCTTCCGCGAGGATTTTGCCCATCTCCAAACTGACCAGCGTGCCGAGGTCGTCCTTGTGGCGCCGCAGCTCGTCGCCGATCTCGCGCACGATCTCGCCGCGCTGGGGCGCCGGGTAGAGCCGCCACTTGAGGAAGGCCTCGCTGGTGCGCCGCATGACCTGTTCGTAGTCGTCGGCGCCCGCCATGCGGACCCTGGCGATTGGGGATCCGTCGCCGGGGCTGATCGAAACCAGTTCTCCGCCCGAGGGCTTCTCGATCCACTTCCCCCAGCCCGCGCCGGAGTTGATCTCCTCGATTCCCAACCGCCCGAGCACTTCAGCAACGCCACTCGCAGTTTCAGATTGCATGTTCGCCTCCCGGCACGCCTCTATTGTAGGCGCGTGGGAGGGCCGTTAGGCGTGCTGCAGCAACTCGGTCCGATACTTCGGTGCCAGTGCTTCAGCCTTGGCCTTGAACTCGGCTTGAGCTGCCTGGTCCAACTTCGGTGGCGCGGTCGTCCGAGTTGCGACCGGAACGCCCACCGCCGCGAAGAACTCCTCCTGCCCTGAAGGAGAGCAGATGCACAATAGACGTGCGGCTCGGCTGCTCGTGTTCTGGAACCTGTGAGGCGCGTTGGCCGGGACGTGCACCGTTTCGCCCTCCCTAACAACCGACTTCACGCCTCGAAAGGTAGCCTCGATCTCGCCCTCCAGGAGGATAAACGACTCCTCGAAGTCGTGCCGGTGTGGAGGTGGTCCGCCGCCCGGTGGGATATGCATGTCGATAAGGCAGAAGCGTCCAGCCGTGTCTTTCCCTGCCAGAAGGATCGTGTAAGTGTCTCCTACCAACCCAAAATGAGGTAAGTTCTCTTCGTCCGATCGTACAGGAACGAGATGCCGTCTTAGATCATCCGGTGGAATACTGTTTGTCAGAGTCTTGCCTCGCGCTGCCACTGCTGCCCCGTCTCACGGGCAAAGTCTTGATATGAGCGCGGGGGATGTCCCAGCAGCGAGGTCAACGTCTCTAAATCGCCTTCTTCCGCTACAAAGCCGCGTTCAAGATATCCCTGAAACATCATGCGAATGTCGAAGGCCGACCAGGAGGGAGCCCTCTGGCGCATCTGTTCCTCGAACCCGTCCATATCGTCACCGGCGTACTGGATGGGCTTACGCAATACATCGCTCCAAATGGCCGCCGCCCCCGGCCCGCTCAGGACCTGCGGACCGTTGAGGTTGTAGGTCTTGCCTGCATGCCCATCCGATGTCAGTGCGATCGCCGTTGCCTCGGCAATGTCCCGCACATCCACGGCGGAGACACCCGTGGGTCCAAGCGGCATGGGATAGAGCCCGGCCTTGGTCAACGAGTCTTTCAGGGAAGCGTCGTTCTGGTTGAAGTAGTTGGGCCGAATCATCGTGAAGGGAACGGCTGACTCGCGCATGGCACTTTCGATCGCCAGCTTCGAAGCGAAATGCGGAACATCCTTGAAACGATCGACGCGGAACACCGAGTGATATACCAGATGCCGTACCTTCGAACGTTTCGCTAGATCGTAGGCAATAAGCCCTTGCGTCAACTCGTCTGGGGTAACGGCATTTAGCAGATATAGCTTGTCCACGCCGTCCAGGGCTTTCGCGACCGCGGGCGGATCCAGCAGATCGCCGATGGCGACTTCGACGCCCTCAGGCACGGACGTGTCTCGCTTGCGAACCATCAGTCGCACGTCGGCCTTGCGATACAGTAACTCCTTAACCACCGCCGATCCAACCAATCCCGTACCGCCAATAACAAGAATCTTCATAGGATTCTCCATCTCGGCCGTCGATCTCCCGGCGCTACGCGTGCGCGTGCGACTGGTAGTGCTGGCGGAGCAGGTCCTTTCCGTAATCGTTCCCGTTCGGAGTGCGCACCACGCAGTGAATGTGCTGACGGGTCGGCAGCAAGGGGTCTTTGGCGAATTGCCTGAGATTCGCGGGCCGTTGGTGATCGAATTCGATCAGGATCACCGGGCTGTGGATGCGATAGTAGTAGACCCCCGATGAATCCGAGCCGCCAACCCAGGCGAACGAGGTGCGGTCGATGTGGCGGCTCACCTCGTCCATCTTGACGCGGGCGTGCCCTTCGTCCATATTGCCAACGTACAGGTCGACGAGATCCAGAAGCTGTTTGCGTTGCGTCCCGGAAAACCCGTCGGCCCGCACGCCTGCGTAATCGAGCACCACGTTGTCCTGGAACGCTTCCGTCAGGTTGTAGTTCGCGGTCTTGTTGGGGTTGAGAATCGCCTTCCCGCGCTGGCCGTTGTCCAGCGCCAGTAACATGTCGAGACCGCGGCTCTGCTCGTCTTGAAGAACGGTGACGCCCTTGTACTTGCCCGAGGTGGCGGTGACCGGCTCCGAACCGGCGAAGAACGGCGTCATCACCACCTGGTCGCCCAGCACGAAATAGTTGACGATCGCGTGGTGCCCGTCGAGCTGGAAACCCCACGGCTCGCTGGCCGAGGGTTTACCCATCACGGTGATGAAGTAGAGCCATTCGCCGAGGAACTGGTGGTCATTGCTCAGCTCGGCGAGGGTCTCGTTGAGACGCATGATGTCGCGGGTCAGTTGCAGGCCGCGCGCGCTCAGGGATGCTTCGAGCAGGCCGAAGGCGGCGCTGCGTTGCGGGCCGGTCATCTCCAGGAAGCTGACTCCCTGGCGCACGTAGAAGTGCTGATTCATCCACTTGCGCCATTCCGGATCGTCCACCGCGAACATGGTCCGGTCGCGCTGCTCCCGGGTGAGGCTCGCCAGAAAGCGCTCGGCCGCGGTGCGGACCGCTGCGGTCGAAACACCGGTGGAGTGAAGGCCGAAAAGGCCGGGCTCGACGGTGCCGTTGGCGGTGATGCCTTTGAATGGTTCGGCCAGACCCTTGCGCTCGTAATCGGCGGACATCTGCCGGAAGCGCTCGGCGGTGTCGGCGGCGCTTTGCGGGAAGGCGTGGGGGGCGAGAAGTGCGCCCGGGATCAGGGTCGAGACCAGCGCCCGGCGAGTCATACGTGGGGCGTTGTGATGGTGTTGGTGGATTTTCATTTTGGAGCCCAGATGCCTTCAAGTGTACACCGCTCACAGGGGTAGCGCCCGTAGTAGTCAATCACGAAGCGCGGGCCGATCAGGAAGTGCCCGCTGATGGAATCCGGGACGGCCAGGAACAGCGCGAAAGCGATCAGCGCGTGCGCGATCCCCAGGACGTAAAGGCTCCGATAGCGCTGGTAAACGCGGACCGAGAGGTAGCCGCCCGCAAAGGTCACCGCCATCAGGAACCAGTTCGGAAGGTGGACCAGCGAGAACAGCGCCGCGGCAGCAAGAGGAACGAGCCTGCTCCGCGGGCTGCCCGCGAATTCGGCGAGCCGATTGGCCAGGAACCCATTCAAGAGATACTGCTGAAACACACCCCAGACCACGTAGGCAGCCAGACCCAAGGCCATCTGGCCCGCCGTCATCCGGCGGACGGTTCCGGCCAGCGCACCGGCCGCGAGAAACAGACCGCCGCCGGCGCCGGCCCAGACGAGCAACGGAAGCGCGGCGCGAAATTCCTCCCGGCCGAATCCCAGACGGCGGATGCTTTCCCGGCGCGCCACGTGCGTGGCGACGGTGAACGCGGGGACCAGGATCGCGAGCCAGGGGTGAAAGAGCAGCAGCTTCCAGATGAACAGCATGACGAACGCGAAGACGCCGAGCGCTTCGGCGAGCGGCTCCAGCTTGCGGATTTCAGTCGCTTCACCCAAAGAACACATGCCTCACGCAGTTGACCGTCGCGTGCAAACCGGCCGAGGACCATACGCTCGAGGACTTCCAGAACACCCCACCGAAGACGAAGCCCGCGATCGTGGCCAGAATCATGTAGCGCCAGTTGGGCAGCGGTCCGGGCGGATTGTCCAGGTGCGAGGCGCCGAAGATCAGCGCGGCCAGCGCGAGCGTGCGGACGGTGAACCCGAAGCGCTGCATCAGCCAGTTCTGGATCAGCGCGCGGAACAGCAACTCCTCCGGAAGAGCGACGCCGAGCACGGTCTTGAGCCACAACAACCCGAAGGCGCCGGGATGAAAGCGCCCGAAACCCAGGAACGGCCCCATGTAGCCGAGCCACTGTCCGAGCGCGGCGAGAACCGGCGCGAGCGACGCGAAGCCGATGGCCGGGTAAAGCAGGTCGGTCCATTTTCGCGGCAGGTTGTACTTCATGCCGGGGAGATTGCGGAAGAGCAGGAACAAGGTCAGCGCCAGCGTGATGGCCGTGCCGCGCGCCGCGATGTTGGCGAGTCCCCAGACGGCGCGGGGGATCAACTGGCGGCCGGCGGCGAATTCGATGGGCAGCCAGAGCAGCAGGATCGCCGCAAAGTCGAGCCAGGGCTTGCGGGCGTAAGCCAGCGCGGTGGGAACGAACGTGTACGCCGCCACCAGCAGCACGAACGCCGTGCTCCATCCGCCGCTCGCCGCGAGCATCCAGGCGAACAGGGCGGTGAGCGCGGCGGGCACGGCGAAGACCGCCGCGGGACGCCTGGCGAAGAACACGCGCAGCGTGCCCTGGAGCGCAGGCAAGAAGAGCGACAAGACAATGAGCAGAAAGAGCGCGATCAGGAAGCTGTGCATCCGGCCCTGCTGATATCATCGGGGTTGCGCGCTGCGCGCCGCAAGGAGAGGGGAAAGCGAAGATGACCTCCGAGCCGATTCGGGTTTTCGTCACGGGCGGGACGTTCGACAAGGAGTACAACGAGCTGACCGGCCAACTGTTCTTTCAGGACACGCACGTGCCCGAGATGCTGCGCCTGGGGCGGTGCCTGCTCGACACCGAGGTGCGCACGCTGATGATGATCGACAGCCTGCACATGACCGAGGACGACCGGCGCGCCATCGCCGCCCAGTGCAGGAACGCCCGCGAAACCCGCATCGTCATTGCGCACGGCACCGATACGATGGTCGAAACCGCCGCGCACCTGGGCCGCGAGATCCAGGACAAGACCATCGTGCTCACCGGAGCCATGGTCCCCTACAAGTTTGGAAGCTCGGATGGGTTGTTCAACCTGGGCAGCGCGCTGGCCTTCGTACAGACCCTTCCCCACGGCGTGTACATTGCGATGAACGGCCGCTGGTTCGCCTGGGACCGCGTCCGCAAGAACCGGGAGAAAGGGATCTTCGAGGCGCTTTGAGCTGCACCTATTGACACTCTATAGGAGACACGTATAGAATTTCGATAGGAGCTTCACACGAATGCCGATCCTGAGCCGTCTGGACAGTCTTCGGCGCAATCTCTTTGCGCGGCGGCGAGTGGAGCGGGATCTCGACGACGAGCTGCGCGCCTGCGTGGATCAACTGGCCGAGGAGAACCGCGCCGCCGGCATGGAACCGGCGGAGGCCTTGCGGGCAGCGCGCATCGAACTGGGCGGCCTGGAGCAGGTCAAGGAAGATGTCAGACAGGCCAGGGCCGGCCGGCTGGTCGAGGAACTCGTCCGCGATGTCCGCTACGGCGCCCGCACGCTGCGCAAGAATCCGGCCTTCACCGCGGTCGCCGTCCTGGCGCTGGCCTTGGGCGTAGGCGCCAATACCGCCATGTTCAGCGTGGCCTATGGCATCCTGTTGCGCCCGCTGCCCTATGCGGATGCCGATCGCGTGGCGGTCATTTCGATGCGCTACTTCCCGCGCGACTTTCAGTTCGGCACGCTGTCGATCCGCGACTACTTGATGTGGCGCGAGAACAACCGCGCGTTTGAAGATCCCTCCCTGTTCCGCGGCCTGCGCATGGACATCGGCGGAAAGGAAGGCGTCCCGGAGCAGGTGCAGGGCGCCTCGGTCACAGCCGGCTTTTTCTCCACGCTGGGTGTGCAGCCGCTGATCGGCCGGGCCTTCGCGGCCGGCGACGACAAGCCCGCAACCGTCCCGCTAGCCGTGCTCAGCGAGTCCATCTGGCGCAGACGCTTCGCCGCGAATCCGGCGGTATTGGGCGGAACGATCCTGGTGAACGGTGCGCCCGCCACCGTGATCGGCGTGATGCCCGCCGCAGTCGCTTTCCCACGCCGAGGCACGGAGGTCTGGACGAACCTGCGGCTCGACCCGCCCATGCGATACGGCCCCTGGTTCTATCGCGGCATAGCGCGGCTGAAGCCCGGCGTGACCATCGAGCAGGCGCAAGCCGAGACCAACAACATCGCGCAGCGCATGATGCAGCAGAATCCCGACTACAAGCGCCTGGCGCTTCCGGTACGCGACCTCCGCGCCGCGCTCGTGGGCACCACGCTCAAGCCCGCCATCCTGGTGCTGGCCGGCGCCGTGGGAATGGTGCTGCTGATCGCGGTGGTCAACGTGGCCAACCTGATGCTGGTGCGCGCCACGGTCCGCCAGCGGGAGATGGCGCTGCGGCTCAGCCTCGGCGCCGGCCGCGGCCGGCTGGTGCGGCAGTTGCTCACCGAGAGCGTGCTTCTGGCGGTAATGGGTGGCATGGCGGGTCTGACCCTGGCCTGGGTTGGCATCGAACTGATCCGCGTTCTGAATCCCGGCGGCCTCCCGCTCATCGATTCCGTCCGCCTGGATGGGCGCGCCCTGGGCTTCATGGTCCTGGTCTCCGCGCTGACCGGAATTCTGTTCGGGATCGTGCCGGCGTTCGAGAGCGCGCGCACGGACCTGAACACGGCGATCAAGGAGGGCGGACGCGGCGGCGCAAGCCGTGCCAGCGGCCGCACGCGAACGGCGCTGGTCATCTGCGAGGTCGCGATCTCACTCACGCTCTTGGTGGGCGCGGGATTGCTGCTCAGAAGCTTCGCCAATCTCCAGAGCCAGACTGGCGGATTCTCCCAGCCCCCGAAACATATCCTGACGATGTTGATCTCGCCCGGAAACCGGAAGTACAGTGACGACCACGCCGGCCTTCCCTTCTACGACGAACTGCTCCGCCGCGCCCGGCGCGTGCCGGGAGTGGAGGCCGCCGCGCTGTCCGACTCGCTGCCGCCCGACCGGCAGGGAGACGCCGACAGCTTTGCAATCGAGGGCCAGCCCGTGATCCCGGGAGTGATCAACCCCATCGTTTCGGACGTCACCGTGGGGCCGGATTTCTTCCGGACCCTGGGCGTCCCTCTGCTCAAGGGCCACGATTTCACCGCGCACGACAATCGGGAGTCGACCCCCGTGGCGATTGTGAGCGAGGGCTTCGTGCGCCGCTTTCTGCCCGACCGGGAACCCCTCGGCACGCGCATCCTGCAAAGCGGGCCGGGCTTCGGCGACAAGTGGATGCAGATCGTGGGTGTGGTGGGCAACGTGAAATACCTGGGATTGACCGTGGACACCGACCCCGCTTACTACATGCCGTTCGCGCAGGGCTACGGCCCTCGCATGTATCTGGTGGTGCGCACGCGAGGCGATGCCGCGGGGCAGGCGGAGCGGCTGCGCCGGGATATTCAGTCCATCGATCCGGACGTGACCCTGGCGGAAATCGGAACGCTGGAAGAGGCCATGGCGCTGTCGGTTTCGCAGCCGCGCTTCGACACCATGCTCCTGGCGCTGTTTGCGGGAATCGCGCTACTGCTGGCCGCGGTTGGAATCTACGGCCTGATCGCCTACTCGGTGGCGCAGCGCACGCAGGAAATCGGCGTGCGCATGGCTTTAGGCGCCGAGAGGGCGGACGTGGTGGGCATGGTGGTCCGGCAAGGCGCCTTGCTCGCGGCGGCCGGAATTGCGATCGGACTCGGCGGCGCCCTGGCGCTGACGCGCCTGCTCAAGACGATGCTATTCGGGATCGACGCCACGGACGCGCTGACATTCGCGGCGGCGCCAGCGGGATTAATGCTCGTCGCCGTGGCGGCTACATTCCTCCCGGCGCTTCGGGCGACGCGGGTTTCGCCGGTCGTAGCGCTGCGGCACGAGTAGATTTGCACCTGGGCCGTGCTCCGTGGCGCGGGCTTCAGCCTGCCGTGCCGGCACTCCTGCCGACACCCGGGCGTCGAGGATGAGTCTCGACGCGGCACGCAAGAGTGCGTGCGCCGCGAGCGGCCGCTTCATTTTGGCTCCGCGATGGTGGCGCCCCATTCCTCGGGGCTCACGTCGTGCGCGTGCCGCGAGAAGAGCCAGTGGTGCCCGTCCAGGTCCTCGACTCCGTATTGCAATTCGCCGTAGCACGTCTCGTGAAGCTCTTCCACGATCACGGCGCCGGCGGCCTTCGCCCTCTCGTAGTGCGCTTCGACGTCCTCGACAAAAACGGTCAGGGACTGGGTGCCGCGACCGCCGATCTCGGACGGGCTGGCGCTGTCTCGCCGCTCCTCGTGCAGCATGATGCAGGCGTTGCCCAGAACCATCTGCGCGCCGCTGACCGGCCCTCCATAGCGGTAACGCTCGGTGAAGCCGAAATGCGCGCTCAGCCATGCCACCGCACGAGGAACGTCCCGATAGACGACGTGCGGCAGCACCGTATCGGTGGGCACGGAGCGATTCCGTATCATGCTTCCAGTTTACTGGTGGCTGGCCGCGTAGAGCAGCAGCGCGAAGATGCTCCCCGGAATCATTCCCAGCGCCACATAGGAAAGGACCCGCTGCGACCGCGACGCGACCGGCCGCGGCCGCCGCGGTGCTCCCAGAGCGCAGGCGAAGTCGCGCGTCGACGCATAGCGCCGCTTCGGATCGCGCTCCAGCGCGCGGCAGATGGCCTTCTCCAACTCCACCGGAATCGTGGGATTGAGGTCGCGCGGAGGCGTGGGATCGTTCCGCAGGCGGTCGTTCATCACCGCCAGCGCATTGGCTCCCGTGAACGGGACGGTGCCCGTCAGCATCTCGTACAGAATGACTCCCAGCGCGTAGATGTCGCTGCGCGCGTCGCCGCGCTTGCCCAGCACCTGCTCGGGCGAGATGTAGTCGGGGGTCCCCGTGGCCTGGTGCGGTGGGTCGGACATGAAGAATGCGCCGCCCGTGGCCACGCCGAAGTCGAGAATCTTCACGCGGTCCCGGTCGTCGACGACGATGTTCTCCGGCTTCAGATCGCGGTGCACAACGCCGCGGCTGTGAACGTAGGCGAGCGCATCCGAGAGCGCGAGCGCGATGCGAACGGCCGCCTCCGGAGCGAGCGTACCGGTAGTGGAGAGGATCTGGCGGAGCGACCGGCCCTCCGCCCACTCCATGACCATCGCGAGCCGTCCGCAGCCAGTGCCGTCGAGGACCCGGACAACGCCCGGATGGTTCAGCCTCCGCAGGATTTCGAACTCGCGCCGGAAGTGCCGCTCCGCCCCGGGAAGCGGCAGCTTGATCGCGACCGCGCGGCCCGTTTGCTCATGAACGGCGCGGAAGATGGTGGCCATCCCGCCCTGGGCCGCAACGCCTTCGATTCGATACGGTCCCAGCCGCTCCAGCTCGAGTGAGGGTGACATCTCAATTCGAGCGTAGGCCCAACCCCATCAAAAAGGCATAAGGAAGCCGTAAGGAACCCGTGAGGACCGAACGGCAGCACTGAACCGCGCGCGTCACCAAGCGGACGCCGGCCTGCTATGCCTTCAGGTTCGAGGCGGCGAAATCCCAGTTCGCCAGTTTCCAGAATGCCTCGACGTACTTCGGCCGCGCGTTGCGGTAGTCGATGTAATACGCGTGCTCCCAGACGTCGCAGGTCAGCAGCGGCTTGTCCGCGGTGGTCAGCGGAGTCGCGGCGTTGCCGGTCGCCCGCAGTTCGAGAGCCCCGCCCGGCGTCTGCACCAGCCAGGCCCATCCGGAGCCGAACTGGCCGACGGCGGTGTCGGTGAACTGCTTCTGGAACTGCTCGAAGGAACCGAAATCCCGCTCGATGGCCTCGAGCAGCGCGCCGGCCGGTTTGCCCGTCGCATTCGGCGCGAGGCTGTTCCAATAGAAGGTGTGGTTCCAGACCTGGGCGGCATTGTTGAAGACCTTACCCTCGGAGGAGCGCACAATCTCCTCGATCGCCATGTTCTCGAACTTGGTGCCGGGAATGAGCTGGTTGAGGTTGTTCACGTAGGCCTGATGGTGCTTGCCGTAGTGGTATTCAAGCGTCTCGGCCGAGATGTGCGGCGCGAGCGCGTCCTTGGCGAATGGGAGTGCAGGAAGTTGGATCATAGCGTTTCCCCTATTAAGCGTTCTTAACCCTCAACTCAGAATAGCGCAAGTCGGGACCCAAGGGTGGTGGAGATAATGGAGGCATGGCGCGAGCCGTCACCCCGCAGGAAGCGGCCGTCGTGAAGTGGCTACTCGAGCACGCCCCGATGGGCGACGTCACGGCCTATCGCCAACGGCCACCGGAAGACTTGCGTGTGGTTGATGGATGCGACTGCGGGTGCTTCAGCCTGAAGTTCGCGCCTCCTCGGGCTGGCGCCCGGATGCTCGCCGATGCCTTGGCAGTCTATCCGGACGGTCAACTGACCAACCTGATTCTGTGGGGACGTGATGGCGAGGTCACCTGGCTGGAGCTGGTTGACGTCGATCCGCGGGCGCCTCACCGTTTCCCCGAGATGTCGGATCTGCGCACCTGGGAGGAACACGGACAAGCTCATCCGTGAGTTCGTCCTCTTGTTGCGCTTACGCGAGCTTCTTGGCCTTGGTGATCTTCTCGATCAGACCGCGGGCCTGGGCGAAGTCATCGTCTACGTTTGCCAGACGGAGCCACTTCAGCGCGCGGGCATCGGACTGCTTAACGCCGCAGCCCTCCTGAAACGCGACGCCCAGGTAGAACATGGCGCTCTCGCGTCCAGCTTCGCTGATGTCGTGGCCTGCGATTGCCTTGCGATAGCAGCGCACTGCCTCAATGGCGTCGCGCCTCACGCCAATGCCTTCGTAGTACCTGAATCCGACCTCAACCAGTGCATCGTCGTCGCCACCAGCGACGGCACGCCGATACCATAGCATGGCGCGACGATGGTCTCCCCGGTCTCTGTATACCGTGGCGATGTTCTTCGCGGTGAAACCGACGCCCTGACGAAGCGCCCGCTTGTACCAACGAAGTGCTTCCGCGTCGTCGCGCCGGATGCCAAGTCCACTAGTGCTGAGGAGGTTGCCCAAGCTGACCTGAGCGAAGGAGTTGCCGGCGGTCGCGCTCAAGCGGTACCAGCGGAGGGCGGCACGCACGTTGCGCCGAACAAGGACGCGGCCATTGGGATCAGCCAGCCCCTCCTCACAGTAAGAGCCGACCTCAAACTGAGCTTCAGCGTCCCCTGCCTCGGCCCTGCGCTTGAGCTGGCGCCACTTCTCGCGGGCCATTCTCATGACAGGAAACGTACCGCAGTCGGGAACGGCCAGTAGGGAAGGCACGCCCCTACCCAACTTCCAGCACCACCCACCCCGGCAGCGCCGCGGGCTGGTTCTGCAGGAACACAATCCGCCGCGTCTTCGGGAAAGGCATCCCCGATTCCACCGCGCGCGCGTACAGCGGGATCTGCCTGAGCACGTCTTTGTAGGCCGCGTCGCCGGTTTCAAGCCACGCCGTCTTGCCCAGCAATCCCCCGCCCCAGCCTAGCGACAGCACACAGCCGTTGCCCGTCTCGCGAACGTGCGCGAGCCACTGCTCGAGAACATCCAGAGTGTGCATGAGCGCCGACATGCCCGTCCACGCGGCGTACTGCTTCTGGATCGCGAGCAGCCGCTCGGCGTAATCGTTGGCGGCGGCGAACAGGCGGGCGCCGTTGACCGGCTCGCGCCAGCGCAGCATGCGCGCAATTTCGGGCTGCGCCAGGAACGCGTTCTCGCGCCACAGGCCCTCGAGCACTGTGCCTGGCTCCACCATCTCGGCGAAAATCGGCGTACTCAGTTCCGGCTTCGAGCCTGGGACCGTCCCGCGCGGAGCTTGTTTCCAGCCCAGCTCGTATTGCTCCGGGCCCTTGCGCACCAGCGTCGAAACGCGCAGCATGTAGAGCTTCAAAGCCGACACCGGGAAGGTGTCGGAATCGGAGATGGAGACCGCCCGCATGAAGTTGGAGCCGCCCAAGCCGAGCGCCTGTTCCTCGGCGTCTTCGCCGGGATGGCGCCCCGACCGGTCGCCCAGCAATTCTTCGAGCGCCGGCGCCGCGGCACTGTGCCAGCGCGAGAACAGCATGCCGGTGCGAAGCGCGCCTTTGAGCGCGCTGCCGGGCAGGTACGGGCCCGCGGGGCCGGAGAAGAATGTCGGGATGTGCAGCGTCTCGCCGCTCGAGCGTTCCCAATAGGCGGCGGCCGAGGAGTGCTCGAACGGAATCCGCCGGTCGGCGAAGTTCTGCGCGAAGCCGCCCCACGACGCGAAGTCCAGTTTATCGGCGCGCTTGAGCTGCTGCAGGTAGCCCTCCAGGCGCGGGCCCTTGGCCAGCAGGCGGAAAATGCGCCGCTGATCGAGGACGTTCACCTGGTCCTTCCAGACCATGTAGTCGATGGGCGAAAGCTTGTGGCCGTCGCCGACCAGCAGGGGCGTCAGGCAGGTCAGCCGGTACTTCATCGGTCACCTCGCACGGGGATGGCGACGGCCAGCGCGAAGCCGCAGCGGAAGACCGGGTGCGGAAAGCCGTCGGGCGCGACGTCGGGAGCGGCGCCGCGGGGCGCTGACGCCGCCAGCAGCACGCTTCCCTCCTCCACCATGCGCGCGATTTTCTTGGTGTCGCCGGCGCGAACGGGGCTGTCGATGCGGCCTCCGCGCTCGGCCAGGGTGTAGGAGCCGCGCTGCCAATCGACCGAGTCGTCCTGCGCCGGGCTGAACATCGAGAGCAGCCAGTAGCCGGTTTCGGTGCGCTTCGGCGCGGGCACCGCCGCCGGCCTGGGCGCGGGCGCAACCTTGGGCGATTCCGGGGCGGGCTCCGGCGCGGCTTCCGGGCTGGGCTCGACTGCGGGCTCGGGCACAGGCGGTTCGGCCTCGGCGGCGGGCTCGGATGCCGCGGGTTCGGACTCGGCCTCAGGCGGAGGCACAGTCTCGGACGCTGGTTCCTCCGCGGACGCCGACGGCTCGGCCTCGACGGCCGCCTCTGGCACCGACGGCCCGGCTTCGACGGGCGCGGGTGGTTCGGGCGCCGGCGGTTCGGCCTCGGCCGCGGCGGGCGGCTCGGGCTCTGGGGTCCGCTCGCTCACGCTCGCGGTCCGGTGCTCGGAGCCGGCTGCCGCCGACGTGTACTCGCGAAGCAATTCCAGAGCGGTCGGCGTGTGTACGGCGGCCCGCACGGGCGGAGCCGGCGGAGCGGGCGG
>Ga0265314_10002747_pt1 | contig 17581 bp, 18 predicted proteins | sample 4126metaG_FD_203106 | JGI IMG/M metagenome (GOLD analysis project Ga0265314, IMG submission 203106) | Rhizosphere microbial communities from Carex aquatilis grown in University of Washington, Seatle, WA, United States - 4-1-26 metaG | ecosystem: Host-associated > Plants > Roots > Rhizosphere >... | reverse complement strand
CCGCCATCGGCAGGTAGCCGATGAGGGGTGCCAGCACCAGCACCGCCAGCAGCACCGTGAACGCGTGGACGATCGCCGCGATCGGCGAGCGGGCGCCCGAGCGGATGTTGGTCGCGGTCCGCGCGATGGCGCCGGTGGCCGGTATGCCGCCCAGAAACGGCGTGACCACGTTGGCGATGCCTAGCGCCAGGAGCTCGGCGTCGGGATCGTGGCGCGTGCCCGCCATGCCGTCGGCGATCACCGCCGACAGCAGGGACTCGATGCCGCCGAGCATGGCGACCGCGAACGCGCCCGACAGCAGCGCCTCGAGCGTCGCGAAGCTGAGCTGGAACGGCGCTCCGCCCGGCCCCGCCGCGTGCCAGGGCAACATCGGCAACGGCGGCAGCGGCGGCACGCCGTCGATGACGCGCCCCCCGACGGTGGCGTGGAAGCGCGAGGCGATCGTGGCGACGGCGTGCCCGGGAAACAGGTGGCCGATCGCCGCCGCGAGCAGCGCCGCGATCGGCAGCGCCAGCAGCGGCGCCGGGATGCGCTTCACGCGCCGCGGGATCAGCACCAGCATCGCCAGCGTCGCGGCCGCGACCGCCAGCTCGGCCAGCGAAGCGCTGCCCCGCGCTTCCCACATCGCCGCCAGCCGATCGAAGAAGTGGGTCGGGCTGCGCGCGAGCTGCAGGCCGAGCACGTCCTTGATCTGCAGCGTCGCGATCACCGTGGCGATGCCCGCGGTGAAGCCGGTCGTCACCGGGTGGGGGATGAACTCGATGAACTGGCCGAGCCGCGCGAGGCCCATGACGATCAAGATCAGGCCGCCCATCGCCCCGGAGATCAGCAGTCCCGCGAGGCCGAACTTCGTGTAGATCGGCGCGAGGATCACGATGAAGGCGGCGGTCGGCCCGGTGACCTGCGTGCGCGAGCCGCCGAGCGCGGCGACCAGCGCGCCGGCGACGATCGCTGTGTAGAGCCCTTGCTGCGGCGGGACGCCGACGCCGATCGCCAGCGCCATCGCCAGCGGCAGCGCGACGATGCCGACCACCAACCCGGCGAGCAGGTCGGCCTTGAAGTCCGCGCGGCTGTACCCCTCGCGCAGCACCGCGCGCAAAGCCGCGGCGGGCAGATCGCGGAGCCCGATCTCACTGGTCGCAGCGGTGTAGCGGGTACGGGCCATGGGCGCCCCACAGTAGACCCGGAGGCGCGCGGGAGCTAGCGCGCGGTCAGCGTCAGGTCGGCGGCGCCGGGTTTCTCGGTCGAGACCGTCACCTCGGCGGTCGCGCTGCCGAGGCGCTCGTGCCAGGCCTCGATCGTGTAGGTCCCGGCGGGGACGCTGGCGATCGTGAAGCTACCGTCGTCGCCGGTGACCGCGAAGAACGGGTGGTCGCTCACCGCCACGAAACCGGTCATCCAGGGATGCACGTCACACTTGAACTTCACGATCGAGGACGGGCCGTCGAACCTCTTCACCATCGGTGGCAGCCCGGGAATCTCGGCCTGGTTGAAGATCGTCGATGCGCCCTTGTAGGTGTGCACGTTGTGCAGGGTCTGGTCGCCGTTGCGGATCGAGAGCGGCTGCCCCGCCATGATCCCCTGCATCCGCGGGCGGAACATGCAGTCGGTCTGGTCGATGTTGGCCGGCGTCGTCGGCGCCGGATAGCTGCCGGTCACGCCCCTGGTCAGCCGCACCAGCACGTTCTTGATGCCGCCGGCCGGCGAAACGATCACCTCTTCGTCCTTCATCGCGACCTTGCCGCAAAAGGGGTCGGCCTCGCGCTTGAGCATCTTCATCTCGGGCGCCGTTCCGTTGAGCTTGACCGTCCCTTTGATGACGTTGACGCCGGGCGCGGGGGCCCCCGGGAGCGCCGGCGCCGTGGCGGCCGGCGCTGCCGGGAGCGTCGCCGGAGAGGACTCGTCTTTCTTCGTGCACGCGCTCCCGAAGACGACGTGGAGCCCCAGTCCGCAAACCAGCGCCGTGATCCAATCCTGTCGCGCCCGTGATCTCTTCATGGTGCCGCGGGAATACTAGCCAGACGCTTGATCGTCAAGGATTCGCGTGTATTCAGCGGTTGACGACCGAATCGATCGCTTGCATCAAGCGGTCGATTCCCTCGGTCGTCGCCGGGAAATAGCCGCGGATATGAAGTTGTCGGTCGACCAGCACCAGGTTCTCACCGTGGAAGATCTCCCAGAAGTCGCCGACCTTCTCCCGGCCCATGCCCACCTTGAACCCGGCGACGACGGCGTTCTGGATCGTGGCCATGTCGCCGGTGAGGAACGACCACTTGTGCGGGTTCGCGCCGTAGCGCGCGGCGTAGCCGGCCAGCACCGGCGGCGTGTCGCGCTCGGGGTCGACGGTCAGCGACACCAGGCGAAACTCGGGGCCGAGATTCCGCGCCCGTCTCGCGACCTCGGCCATCTTCTGACTCAGCAGCGGGCAGCTACCGGCGCAGCTGGTGAAGATGAAGTCGGCGACCCAGACCTTGCCGCGCAGGTCGCGCGTGCCGAACGGCTGGCCAGCCTGGTCGGTGAGCGCGAAGGGGGGCAGGGTGCCGAGGTCGGGCGGCGCCTGTGGAACGCCGCGCAGGACCGACCGCGCGAGCGGCGCGCCGAAGAGCAAAGCCAGCGCGATTGCCCAGAACACCGGACGCGAGACCAGGCGGCCGAACCACCCGCTGCGGTCGGGCGCGTCGGTGACAATCGGGGCCGTCGACATGCAATTGATTATTGCGCTGTGCCGCCTGCTTGTGCCACCTTCGTTGAATCGAAACATGGAGCGCGGCACGCCGGCAGCGCCGCGCCCGCTCCATGGCCCGCGCCCCGTTTCGCGACCTTAGTGAGGGGAGAAAGCCTATGGTCAGAGCCAATCGTGTCTTCGTTGCGATCGGGGCGATGTGGTTGGTGGGCAGCCTGGCCGGGTTTGGATGCGCGCGCGTTCAGACCACGGATGTGACCCAGGGTCAGGACGCCGGCAGCAACAACGACGGCCACCACCTGTCGGACGCGATCCTCACGACCTGCGGCAACGGACATCTGGATCCGACCGAGCAATGCGACGACGGCAACACCGCCAGTGGCGACGGTTGCAATCAGCTCTGCCAGCAAGAAGCCAACTGGAACTGTCAGACGCCCGGTCAGCCGTGCGTCTTCATCGCCGTGTGCGGCAACGGTTTGCTCACGTCGGACGAAGCCTGCGACGACGGCAACCAGGTCTCTGGCGACGGTTGCTCTGCCGATTGCAAGACCGTCGAGTCGGGCTGGCAGTGCCGCGTGCCCGGCAAGAAGTGCGTCCCGCTGTGCGGGGACGGCGTGCTCACCGGCACCGAGAAGTGCGACGACGGCAACGCGGTCAGCGGCGACGGTTGTTCGAGCACCTGCTTGCCGGAGCCGGGCGCGACCTGTCCCACGCCTGGCCAGCCGTGCATCAAGTCGGTGTGCGGCAACGGCAAGGTCGAGACCGGCGAGATCTGCGATTGTGGAACCGACCCGGCGAATCTGCCGGCCGGCTGCACGGGGCCGAATGGTCTCTTCAACGGTGACGGCACCGGCTGCTCGAAGACCTGCACGAAAGAGCCGGTCTGCCGGGGAACCAACGGCAGCGGGGCGACCCATGCCTGCGCCACCAGCTGCGGAAACGGCAACATCGAGACCGGCGAGGACTGCGACGACGGCAACCTGGTCGACGGCGACGGCTGCTCGTCGGCCTGCAAGGTCGAGGGTGGCTTCACGTGCGCCCAGGCCGTCAAACCGGATACGCAGGACTGCCTGCAATCGATCAACAGCGGCAAATGCCTGGAGCTGCCCGTCAAGTATCGCGACTTCAAGAACGAGACATTGGCCGGCGGTCACCCGGACTTCTTCTTCTATGGCGCGACGATCACACCGCCGATCACAGTCACCAACGTCACCGTGCCGGTCCCCGGCAGCACCACGGGCGCGGGCATGAACGCGGCGACGTTTGCGTTCAACAAGCGCTATTGCGTGCCCAACTCCAGCGGTCCTGCCAAGCAGAATGACTCGACGGCCCGTTGCTGGGACATGGCGCAGGCCAACCTGGATACCAACGGGCGCCCCGCGTTCAACACCACGCGCAATGGAGGCGGCGCGGCTGCGACGCTGTGTGCGTGCCAGTTCACCGACTTCAGCCACGACACCAACGGCGGCCACGTTCCCGGTTACAGCGCCACCGCCAACGGACCGCTCAATTCGTTCGGCTACGTCATGGGGACGTCGGGGCACCCGGTTTATCGAGGAACCGCGCCGGTCGTGACGAGCGCGACGACTTTTGGCCAGTGGTGGAACGACGGCACCTGGGAGAGCGACGGCGCCAACACCGGCCGGCACGCGGTGGCGCTCCTCGAGCTCGGGCCCGTTGCAGGCGCGACCAACCTGTTCCGGTTCTCCAGCGCGCCGCACGGCGTGTACGGCAACTTCTTCCCGCTCGATCCGGCGGCCAACGCGTTCCCGATCTACACGCTGACCGGGAGCGCGACCGGTCCGGGCGCGATCCGCGGGATGCCGGCGCCGTGGAGCGAGCCACTGCTGTGCAACCTCTGGCCCTACTGGTACAGCTCGGCGTTGTTCGGGGCCGGCGCCGGCTGTATCGGCGATCAGTACGTGTTTCCGCCCAGCTTTGCGATCGGCGTCGACCCGGCGGTCTGGTTCGGGATGCATCTCAACGGCGACTGGCTTCCGAAGGCGCAAGGGTGGTTCCACGATTCGTGGTTCTCCGTCGAGGCGCGCGACCTCTTCGTCTTCAACGGGCCGTTCGATCTGCAGTTCTTCGGCGACGACGACACCTTCGTCTTCATCAACGGCGTGCTCGTGATCGATCTCGGTGGCGTCCACCAGCGGTTGCCCGGCAAGGTTCACGTCGACGACACGGGCAACGCCACGACTCAGGAGGGTGGCTCGGTCTACTTGCCCTGCACCAATCCGGTTGGCCAGACCAACTGTCCGGTCATCCCGGCCGGCTTCGCCCCCGGCGATCTGGTGCCGTGCACCGGCCCGAACGCGATCGAGCCGGTCACGAAGCAGGCGTTCAACGCGACCTGTGCGGGTGGCACCTGCGATTGCCGCGAGCGCACGGTTCCGTTGGGTCTGCAAAAGGGCAGCACCTACGAGATCGCCGTCTTCAGCCGCGACGGTCATCCCACTGAATCCAATTTCCAGCTGACGCTGAGCGGGTTCAGCACCAACATCACCCAGTGCCAGCCCCGCTGCGGCGACGGCGTGGTGGCCGCGGGCGAAGAATGCGATTGCGGCGACGGGACCGGCCCGCTGCCCGCCGGCTGCGATGCCGCGAACGCTGACGGCGTCTACGGCGGCTGCTCTACACAGTGCAAGTTCGGTCCGTTCTGCGGCGACAACCTGGTCAACGGCCCCGAGGCGTGCGACCTCGGGCGCGACAATGGCAACACCGCGCTCGGCGCCAATGGCTGCACGTTCGGCTGCACCAAGCCGCACTACTGCGGCGACGGTATCCCGGATCCCGGCGAGGGGTGTGACCTCGGCGCTGATCTGAACGGCATGCCCGGCCAGCTCTGCTCGAGCACCTGCGCCGTCATCATCCCCTAGCGGTCGCGCCATGAGATAGCGGCGCGATGAACCCCGTGCTCATCGTTGCGGTTTTCGCTGCGCTCTCGGCGCTGGGCTGCGACGGCTGCGGCGCGCGCGGGCGCACGCACGAGATCGAGATGTGCGGCAAATGCGTGCGCTCGGCCGATTGCCGGGTCGGGCTCGAGTGTGTCAACGAGACCTGCGAGACCGTGCCGCCCTCGTGCCACGTCAAGATCGGGCTCTGATCGGTGTGCGTGGGTCAGCGGCTGCGCTGGCGAAACCTGCGGAAGTCACGCTTCGCGCGATCGCGAAACACCGACGGTGCCTCCGCGAACAAGCGCAGGCCGAGCGGGCGCGCGCGCCGGCGCAGGAGCGCGCGGTGCTCGACGACGAGGCGCAGCAGCCGCTCGAGCTGGCGCTGGTCGGGGATGCGCGAGCGCTCCCGGCGGATGGCCTGTTCGAGCACGGTGAGATCGTGCTCGTTGCCCAGCAGCTCGCCCAGGCGATCGAGTTGGCTCACCCGTGCGGTCAGGCGACCGGGCGCGATCGGTTGCAGCGCCGCCACCTGATGCCGGTGGGTCTTCACGGTGCGGCGCCAGGTGTGAAAGGCGGTGCCGCTCTCCGAACGGTACGCGGCCGCCATCGCCTCGCGGGCGCGCCGGTAGCCGCGCTTGAAACCGTCGTCGATCGCCCGCCAGCGATTCTCGTTCGGGGTCCAGTCCCCGATGCCGCGCCGCTCGTGCTCGATCTGGGCGCGCAGCTCTCGCACACGCTCGTCCTCGCCGAAGGCGCGCGACCGGGCCGCCAGGCGCGCCGCCAGGCGCGCGCGAAGGCCAGCCAGCGCGGTGCGCATCGGCTTGTCCACGCCGTCGATCACGCGGTCGAAGGTCTTCAGAACCACGTCGTCGTCGCGCAACGGCGCGACGGCGTGCGCGATCGCGCGCAGCCGGCGGTCGGCGTGGCGCGCGGGCCGACCCAACCGGGGACGCACCAGTCGGTTGAGCGCGCGCAGCTTCTTCACGGCCGTGCGCACGTCGTGGACACGCGTGCCCAGCTGGCGCCGTCGATCGCCCGCCGCGTCGTGGGCCTCGCCGAGCTCCCCCTGGGCCAGGCGTCGGATCGCGTGTGGCAGCGGCTCGCCAGGCTCGATGCGAAGGTCCACGTTCCGCCCCGCTCAAGGATGTGATCTCTTTCGGTGGTTGCAAGGCCGTCAAGCAGGCTCGTCCACGGCGTCCCTTGCGGTTCGGCGCGTGATGCAGCTCGGTGCGTGATAAAGACGGTCGAGGTCGGGAACTTTGGACGCACTCGGCGTTGATCACGACAACATGCCTGCCGTCAGCGGGGGAGGGTCGCGGTGGACAACGGCCGACTACTGAAACGAGGCACGCGGGGCGAGGACGTCTTCGCCTGGCAAACGTTCTTGGTGAAGGCGCGACAGCGCCCCGACCTCAAGGGCGCGATCACCGCCATTGCCGTCGACGGCAAGTTCGGCCTGCAGACCGCGCGCGCGACCATCGGGTTTCAGATCCACTTCGGGCTCAAGCCGGACGGCGTTGTCGGGCCGCGCACGCGAGAGGTCGCGCTCGGGATGGGGCTGGTCCTCGTCCCGTACCTACCGAATGCGCACGGTCCGGCCGTCGCGCCGGGACCCGGGCAGACCGCGATCCCGCTGATCCCGCCGTCGCCGCCACCACCGCCACCCCCCGGCCCGCCGCCGCCGCAAGGGAGCACGCGTGATGCGAGCTGGCAGCGGCTGCGCGCCGAGGGGTGGAGCAACGCCGGGGGCGTGAAGCAGGGTCTGACCGCGGGGAACGCCGTTCTGCAATCCGCGACCCAGGGGACAGGGGACTACGTCTACGACGAATATCGGGTCGACGTGACCATGCCCGCCAATCTGACCGCCGAGGCGCTCCTGCTGGAGCTGGCTCGCGATCTGAACGGAACCATCCACAGCGGCAAGTTCGACTCCATCAATGTGTTCAAGCGACGGCGCAGCGGCGATCCGCAGGTCGGCGAGATCATCGACATCGACATCGAAGGTCCCGACAACGGCTCGGTGATCCTGGGCGAGCTCGGCGCCACCTATTTCGTCTTCCAGACCATCGATTGTCCGCAGACCGGATCGCACCCCGAGAACGGCTCGCGCGAGTTCGGCTTCCAGCGCAACGGTGATCAGATCACGTACTACACGCGCGGGGTGAGCCGGCCCAGCAGCTTCATCGTCGGCTGGTTCGGCGCCGGGCCCCAGCAACAGGGTTGGACGGCCTTGATGCAGGGCATCTCCGACACGATCGTGAAGCGGGGTGGCAAGTCGTCCTTTTCGACCTTCCACAGAGAGAAGGAAAAGCGTCAGAATTAGCGGCGGCTCCACATGAAGCGGGGAGAGCGGCTCATCGTGCTCGGGTTGATCGGTCTCGGCCTGGCCTGGTCCTGGATCGGGCATGCCTATGATCTGCAGCCCGCGCCGGCCCGGGTCCTGGTCACGGTGGTCGATCTGGCGGGCTCGTTCGTGCTGATGACGATCGCGCTCGCGGCCGCGCGCGTCCCACCCGCGGGCCGCGCGACCGCGGCGCTGGTGGCGGTGCTGCCCTGGAACGCGGTGCTGCTCTCCCAGCTGGCCTATGTCGGCTACCTGTTCATACCGCTCGAGGTGCTGGCGTCCGGTTTGCTGCTGCGGCGGCACGCCGAGCTCGCGCGCTGGAAGGCCTTCGCGCTGGCGTCCCTGACCCGCGCGGGTGCCTTCGCCTTGACGCTCGCGGCAGCCAGCGTCGCCCGGGGTTGGTTCTCGCGGTGATCTTGATGACCGCCGCGCGCGCGCGGCGCGAGCCCATGGACGCGCGCCGCGCGCAGTGGGAGACGACCCCGCCGAGCGCGCATCCGACCGACCGGCAGGGGCGGCACGATCGTTACTCGATCGGGTTGCCGGGAGCGGACGGCGTCGACTCGCCCGCCTTCATTCGTGCCACCGAGGCGCTGCGGCGCTACGACATCTATTCGCCGCGCCGCATGCGCAGCCTCGTCTGTTCGGACGATGGTCGCGTGCGCACCGGCGCGCTGATCATTCAACGAATCATGTTTGGTCCGGCGGCGGTCGAGGCCGCGGTGCGGGTGGTCGAGCTCTTCGGTCCGCGCCAGCCCGACCGCGCCTTCGGGTTCACCTACGTGACCTTGGAGGGACACGCGGAAAAAGGGGTCGCGAGCTTTTTCGTCGCGCGCGACGCCGACGGCGCCGTGTCGTTCCACATCGAGTCCTGGTCGGTGTCCGGCGGGGGGCCGGCCGCGCTGATGGCGCCGCTGTCGAGGTCGCTGCAGAAGGCGTTCTCGCGCGAGGCGCTGCGGCACTTCCGGCATACGGCCGCTCCGTAGTCGCGGTCGCCACGCAACTCGCGCGCGGCGCTGCCGATACCGCAGCATGAAGCAAGCGGGCGGGGAATCATGAAGAGGCGTCGGTCGCTGACCGCGGTGGCGCCCCCAGTGGACGAAGCGCCGGACGACGCGCGTGGGGCGCGTGTCTTCGAAGCCGACGTCGACGGCGCGCGCGTGAAGATCTTCGCGCGTGACGAGGTGGTGATCGCGTGCGGTCCGGCGTCGATCACCTTGCGGCGCAACGGACGCGTCGTGATCCGCGGGACGTACGTCGAGACGCGCTCGGCCGGGACCAACCGGATCCGCGGCGGTCAGGTGCGGGTGAACTGATGGCGCCGGTGCTGGTATTCGAGCGGCGCGCAGAGCACGCGCCGCCGGTGTCCTGGTCGATCGTGGAGGAGAGCCTCGACGAGGCGGAGTTCCTCTGGTCGTGGCGCGAGGCGGCCCTCGACGCGCACGACGAGCGGCCCGAGGGCGTCGACCGGCGGATCGAGGACCGGCTGCAGGGCGCGATCGAGGGGCTCTGCGTGCCCGGCGAGGCCCACATCGATCGGCTGCTGCGCCTGCTGGCGCCGGCCCTGGATCGCGGTGAGCCGGCCATCGTCGCCGTGGCGGCGCACGCCTTGCTCGCCGGCGGGACGGGGGAGGGCTTCGACTGTTTCGCCGCCGCGTTCTGGGGCGCGACGGGCTCGCGCCTCGAATCGTTGCGTCGCGGACTGGAGCTGATTCCGTCGTCGTCGTCCTACCTCGGGCTCGTGGCGCCGAGCCGTGACGCGCCCGACGTCGCGCGCGCGGCGTTCCTCGATGCGTGCGCGTTCCGCGGTCTGCCGCTCGAGACCCGTGCGGGCGAGCTGGTCACGTCGGCCTGCCCCGAGTTGCAGCGCGCCGCCGCTCGTCTCTTGCGGCATGCGCCGCGCGTCGTCGCCGATGAGCATCTGGCGCGCGCTCTCGATGGCTCCGACCTGCAGGCGCGAGAGATCGCGGTCGAGAGCGGTCTCATCGTCGGCATGCCCGAGGCGTGGGCCGTCGCTCGCGCGCTGGCAGGCGCGGAGGTCGGCGGCAGCGCAGCGATGCTGCTGGCGCTGGCGATGCTGGGCTCGGCGGCGGATCATGCGCGCGTTGTCGAAGGGCTGGGACGCCCGTCGCGCCAGCGCGACGCGATCTGGGCGCTCGGGTTCGGGGGCCGGCGCTCGGGGGCGGATGCGTGCATCGACCTGCTGGCGCAGCAATGCCACGCACCGCTCGCGGCGGAGGCATTCTGCGCGATCACCGGCCTCGATCTGGCGGTCGCCGGGCTGGTCGAGCCGCGGCCCACGCCGGACGAAGACGACGAGTCTCCGCCCTTCGAGGACGAGGATCTCGACGACGCGCTCGTTCCGCGCGCGGAAGAGCGATTGCCGGAGCCGGACGTCCCGGGCCTGATCCGCTGGTGGAATCAAAATCGCGGGCGCTTCGATCCGGGCGTCCGCTATCTTGGCGGGCGCCCGACCGGCCTGCGGTCGCTGGTCGACGCGCTCGCGGACGGCCCGATGCGCCGGCGGCGGCCGATTGCGTTCGAGCTGGCGGTGCGCACACGCGGACAGCTGCAGATCGAGACGCGCGCGTTCATCGCCGAGCAGCGGCGCCGGCTGGCGTCTTTTGCCGGCGAATGCGACGCGAAACTTCTGGGTCGCGCCCGTCGATAAATCAGCATGCTTCAGATGGAGAATCACACGGGCTTCGCGCCGATGATCCATGTGCTGCCCGACCGCGATGCGGTCGACACGCTCTTCGTGGTGGTGCGCGGAGCATTCACGCTCGCTGCGGCGCCCGGGTTGTGCGACGTGCAGCCGCCGCCGCTCGCCGCCGATGTTTACTGGGGCCAGCCGGACTCCTCCAGCTTGAAGTACGCCGCCGACGTTCACGTCGGCAAGGTGGGCACGGACGTGGCGCTGGTCGGAACCGCCCACGCGCCCCGCGGCAGAGCGGTCACCGAGATGCTGGCGTCGGTCAGCGTCGCCGGCCGCCGCAAGGTGGTGCGGGTCGTCGGCGACCGGACCTGGCGCGGCGTCGTCGGGGGCGCCACGCCGCCGGCGCCGTTCGTGAGCATGCCCCTCATCTACGAGCGCGCGTTCGGCGGCCGGGATGAGGCCGGCGAGGTCCTGCCGGCGGGTCGCGCGGGTGCGGACAGCGTCGCGGCCGAGGAGCGCAATCCGGTCGGAGTCGGCTTCCGGGCGCTGCGCCGCCTTCGCTGGGGCGCGGGCGTGAGGCTGCCCAACCTCGAGGACCCGAATCGGGCCTGGCGCACGCTGGGCGATCGGCCGCCGCCGGCCAGCTTCGGTCTCGTGGCGCCGTCGTGGCAGCCACGCCGGGCGTTCGCCGGAACGTACGACGATGCCTGGACTCGGCAGCGCGCGCCGTTCCTGCCGCGCGACTTCGATCTCCGCTTTGGCAACGCCGCGAGCGCCGGCCTGACGTTCGACGACGGGCTGCATGGCGGCGAGCCGATCGGGCTCGACGGCGTCAGCCGCGAAGGTCGGTTGCAGTCGGCGATCCCCAGGCTGCGGCCGCGCGTGGACGTGATCGTCGCGGGTCGCCGGGAGACCCCGCCGGTGCGGCTGGAGACGGTGCTGATCGAGCCGGACGAGCATCGGCTGTCGCTGACCTGGCGCGCGGCGCTCCGTTGCGACAAGCGTGCTTTGAAGCTCGAACGCATTCACGTCCGCGAGGAGGATGAGCCGTGCCGTGCAGCGTCTTCGTGAACGGGCGGGGGGTCGTGCACCAGTCGAGCGGCGGGCTCAGCACCGTGTTCCCCGACGTGTGCAAGACGCCGTCGCCCGCGGGGCCGGTGCCGATCCCGTACCCGAACGTCGGCAAGGCGGCCGACACTTCGGGCGGTCCGACGTCGGTGACCACCGACGGCAGCATGCCGATGGTCAAGGACGCGAAGTACGCGATGACCAGCGGCGACGAGGCGGGGAGCGCGGGCGGCATGGTCAGCGGCGTCGTCGCGGGTGAGGCGGAGTTCTTGATGTACTCGTTCGACGTCAAGCTCGAGGGGCGCAACGTCTGCCGCCTCGGTGATTCGCTGATGCACAACAGGAAGAACGCGGCGGGGTGAGCGCGATGAAGGCACGACGGACGGAGGCAGAGATTCTGGGCATCGGCATGGTCACGCCGGTGGGGTTGTCGGCGCGGCAGACCGCGGCGTCGGTACGGACCGGCATCGGTCGGCTCGCGGAATCGTACGTGACCGATCGTTGCGGCGAGATGATGGTGATGGGGCTCTGCGACATGGCCGACCTGCCGGCGCTGGTCGAAGAGCTCGATGATCCCGACGATCCCGCGCAGGAGCTGTCGCCGCGCCAGGAACGGCTCGCGCGGCTCGCGGGACCGGCCGCGCGGGAGGCGCTCGGATCCGACGCGCGCGTGGCGTTGCCGCTACTGCTGGCGCTCCCCGAACCCCACCCGGAAGCCGGCTCTGCGGTCGGCCCGGAGATGGTCGCAGTCCTGGCGGCCCAAATTGGCCGCCGGTTCGACGAGGATCTCAGCCGGACTTACGCGCTCGGCCGCGCGGGTGCGTTCGCCGCGCTCGGCGACGCGCTCGACCTCCTCGATGATGACCGAGAGGCCCGACGCGACCGGCGCGGATCGGCGCCGCTGGTCCTGGTCGGCGCCGTCGACAGCTACCTCGATCTCGAGTTGCTGGAAGCGCTCGACGGGGAAGGGCGCCTCAAGACCGGGGAGATCTCCGACGGCTTCGTCCCCGGTGAAGGGGCGGCGTTCTTGTTGCTGGGGCCCGCGGGCAGCGCGGCGCGCAGCGGCCGGCGGCCGCTCGCGCGCATCACCGGCGTCGGGCAGGGACAGGAGGCGGGCCACCTCTACAGCGATGAGCCTCATCGGGGCGACGGGCTGTCGGCGGCGTTCGGCGCGCTGTTCGAGGCTGCAGGGGCAAGCACACCGAGCCGCCACGTCGGCTGCGTCTACGCCGGGCTCAACGGCGAGAGTTACTGGGCCAAGGAGTGGGGTGTCGCCCAGATCCGCGGCGCGGGACATCTGCAGGAGGGAATGCGCATCGAGCATCCGGCCGATTGCTTCGGCGACGCCGGGGCGGCGCTGTCGCTCATCATGCTGGGACTGGGCGCGCTCGCTCTGTCGCGCGGAGGCGTCGACGGTGACTGCCTGGTTTGGGGCGGCGCCGACCGGGGTGAGCGCGGCGCGGCGCTGCTGGCGCGGTGATCACGCGGGAATCGCAGGCACGCCGGGATCGCATGTACGATCGGAGCCATGGGCTGACGCCCGCGTGTGTGATATCACTTGGTTGAGGATGAGTGTGTCGGTTCATGGTGGAGCGGAGGTGACAGCCAGTCCCGACGGGGTCGCGTTCGAGACCGCAGGCGCTGGCCGGATCGGGATGTGGATCTTCCTGGTCACCGACGCCATGGGGTTCGGCGCCCTGTTGCTCGCTTACGGCGTGTTGCGCGCGCGCGCCGCCGGATGGGCCGACCCGATGCAGCTCTTCATGATCCCGGTCGCGGCGGCGATGACGCTGACGCTGCTGACGTCGAGCCTGGCAGTGCTGCTGGCTCTTTCGGCGGCCGACAAGGGGCGGGGGCGTGCGGCCCGCGTCTGGCTCGCGGCCACGATCCTGTGCGGGCTCGCTTTTCTGCTGGGGCAAGCCTTCGAATTCCGACACCTCCTGGACGGAGGGGCGCCGATGGGGCTCACCTCCGGGTTGTTCGCGTCGGCGTTCTACGTGATCACGGGATTCCACGGGCTGCACGTCATCGCGGGATTGCTGGTCCTCGCCGGAGTCATGCTCGGTGGGGGCAGCGGACCGGCGCTGGCGCGGCGGCTCGAGGTCGCCGCGCTCTTCTGGCACTTCGTCGACGTCGCCTGGGTCGTGATCTTCACGTTCATCTATCTGCTGCCGGTGCGCTGAATGGATGGGGTCGTTCGGCGCGGGCGCGCCCAGTACGTGGCGGGGTTCCTGGTCCTGGTGGCGCTGACGGCGCTGGAGCTGGGTGTGATCCGACTCGACGTCCTGCGGGCCGCGCGCATCACCGCGCTCGCCGGACTGGCGATGGCCAAGGCGGGTCTTATCGTATGGGTGTTCATGGACCTGCGCGCCCAGCCGCGGGTGGTCCAGGTGCTGGCGTTCGCGCCGCTGTTGCTGGCGCCCGGATTCACGGTCGTGCTCATGCTCGATGTCGTCTACCGGGCGGCGGGCGCGCGATGACGGGCGTGGTGCGCGCGGCGATCGCGTTCGGAGTCCTGTGGCCGTCGCGCGCGGCGTGGGCGCTCTGTCCGAACTGCCTCGCCGAGCGGCCGGCGCTGACGCCGACGCTGGAGCTGCTGGGGCTCTTCCTGCTGGTCCCGTTTGCGGTCGCAGGGATCGCGATCTGGATCGTGCGGCGCGTGCTCTACGGACGCGCGCCCGCCGCGCGCGCGTCGCTCGCCCCGACCGCGTCGGCGCTGCTGCCGTCGTTGCTGCCGCCATCCGCGCCGCCGTCGAGCGCAGGCGGCGACCAGGGCGGTTGATTGATCAGCTGCTCGTGAAGCTGGTCGGCCGCCGGGGTCCCGCGCAGCGCCACCAGTGAAGCGACGTAGTGGACCAGCGCCCAGAGGTCGGCCTCGGGCAGGACGTTCTTCCAGGTCGGCATGGCCGTGCCGCCGATGCCGGCGGCGATGCTGCGATAAATGTCGGGCAGCGTCTCGCCCGCGCGCAACGGCGTGAAGGTGAAGTCGGGCGGTAGGATCTTGAAGCCGAAGTCGCTGTCCTTGGCGATCGGCGCGTAGAGATCGTCGCGGAACGCGCGCAGCTCGATGTGCGTCAGCTCCTTGGCCGCGTCGTAGATCGCGCTCTTCGGCGCGTAGGCCGGATGGCAGGTGACCGCGCACTGGGCGAGGCCGTGGTAGACGCGCAGGCCGCGTGCGATCGCGCCGCTGGCGTCGCCGATCCAGGGATCGGGCGCGGGCAGGATCGGCTCGCCCGCCTTCTCGGTCTGCCAGCGCGGCGAGAACGCCTTGGTGTACTGGATCAGATCGTCGAGCTCCGCGGGTGGCACGTCCCACGCGAGCATCGCGGTGCCGTGCAGGCCGCTCTTGATGATGCGTACGAAGTCGTCGTCGGTGGGCAACTGGCCTGCGGCGACCGAGCCGAACTTGTAGATCCCGCGCCGCAGGTCGCGCGGCGACGGGCGCAGGCCGGGCGCCGACGCTCCGTTGCCGTCGCCGTCGGCGCCGTGGCAGGGACGGCAATAGTGGGTGTAGACCTCGCCGCCGTGGCGAAGGTGCTCGGTCGAGACCGCGCGACCACCCAGCGTCATCGGGCCCGCGATCGTCAGAGCCGGCCCGGTTCCGCGCGGTTTGCAGGCGGTTCCGGACGCAACGACCGCGGCGCCCAGCAGCGCGACCGGCAAGATCGCCTTCATACCCGCGCTCACAGCCAGTACACCGCCAGGTACATCGCGACCCAGACGATCGCGACGAAGTCCCAGTAGAGCGCGGTGAGCCGCAGCGCGCGCAGCGGCGCCCGACCGCGGCGCCGCGCGCGCGCCGCCTGGACCGCGAGCACGGAGATCGCGACGACGCCGCCGAGCACGTGCAGCGCGTGAAATCCGGTGAGCGCGAAGAAGACCGATCCGTAGACTCCCGAGCTCGGGAACAGCCCGCGCGCGAGCATCACGCGCCAGACGGCAAGCTGCGCGCCGAGGAAGCCGGCGCCGAGCAGCGCCGCCGCCGCAGCCGCTGTCGCCACCGAAGAGGCGCCACCGCCGCGCGCGCGCGCCAGCCCGCGCCGCAACAGCAGGCTCGACGCGATCAGCAGCAGCGTGTTGAGCGCGGGCACCCCGCGCGGCAGGCGCGGCGCTCCAAACGGCGGCCACTCGTTCGCCTGCACGCGCACCACGCCATAGGCGAGAAACAGCGCCGCGAAGAGCATGACCCACGCGCCAAGCAGGATTGTCATGCCGATCGTGGCATCGACGTCGCGCGCCGCGGCCGTGCGCCCACCGCCGGTCTCCGCGCCGCCCGCGCCTGCCACCCTGCTCAAGGCATCTCCTCGTCCTGCGCGAGCCAGTCGCGGCCCAGCGCCTCGATGACCCGCGGGTTGCCGAGCTCGTGCGGCCCCTGACGGACAATCGGGATGCGATCGAAGTTGTGGTGCGGCGGCGGCGACGGCACCGTCCACTCGAGCGTTCCCACCTGCCACGGGTTGGGCTCGGCCTTGCGCCCGCGCGCGAGGCTCCAGAAGAAGTTGACCACGAAGATCAGCTGCGCCGCGCCCAGCAGAAACGCGGCGTGCGAGATGCCGCGATTGAGCTCGAGCAACGGCCGCAAGAACTCGTACGCCGACGGATCGTAGAGCCGCCGCTGCATGCCGGCGTAGCCGATCAAGAGCTGCCCGCAGAACACGACGTTGAGCGGCAGGATCGTCAGCCAGAAGTGCAGCTTGCCGAGCGGGCCGTTCATCATCCGGCCGAACATCTTGGGAAACCAGTAATGGATGCCCGCGAACGCCGCCAGCAGCACCGCCGCCGCCATGATCAGGTGGAAGTGCCCGACCACGAAGTAGGTGTCGTGCAGGTAGACGTCGGCTTCGATGTCCGCGAGAAAAAGCCCGGTCAGCCCGCCAATCGCGAACGTGAAGACCAGCCCGAGCGCGAACAGCATCGGCGGTGTCGTGCGCATCGCGCCCCGCCAGATGGTGCCCAGCCAGTTGAAGAACAGCACCACCGCCGGCACGGAGATGATCATGGTCAGCAGCATGAAGCTCTCGCCCAACATCGGGCTCATGCCGGTGACGAACATGTGGTGGCCGTAGACCAGCGACGACAGGACAACCACCGCGATCATCGACCAGACGGTGACCCGGTAGCCGAACGCCGGCTTGCGCGCGAAGAACGAGAGGAGATCCGAGACGATGCCCCAGGCGGGCAGAATCAAGATGTAGACCTCGGGGTGGCCGAACAGCCAGAACAGATGCTGATACAGGATCGGATCGCCGCCGCCGCGGATCGCGGTGCCGGCGATGAAGAACTGCGTGCCGAAGACCCGGTCGAAGAACAGCAGCACCATCCCCGCCGCCAGCACCGGCACGAACAGCGCGTTCAGGATCGACGTCAGCCAGAAGCCCCACACGGTGAGCGGCATCTGGAAGTAACCCATGCCCGGCGCGCGCAGGCGGATCACCGTCGTGATGTAGTTCACCGCGCCCATGATCGACGACGCGCCGTTGAAGTAGATCGCGACCGTCCACAGGGTCTGCCCCAGCCCCGGCGTTCCGATCGCCGTCGACAGGGTGGGGTAGGCGGTCCATCCCGCCTGCGGCGCGCCCAGCGGCACGAAGAACGACGCGGTCAGGATCGCGGTCGACAGGAACATCGACCAGAATGAAAGAAGATTCAGGCGCGGAAACACCATGTCGCGGGCGCCGATGAGCAGCGGAATGCAGAAGTTGCCGAACGCGCCGATCAGGATCGGCGTGATGGCGAAGAAGATCATGATCGTCCCGTGCATCGTAAAGAGCGCGGTATCGGCAGCGGGCGAGATCACGCCGCCGGACGAGCCGTAGAGCAGCTTGCCGACGAGCGGGAAGGGCGCGCCTGGGTTGGCGAGCTGCCAGCGGATCAACATCGCCAGGAAGCCGCCCACCGCGAGGACGCCGAGCCCGAGAAACAGGACCTGC
>Ga0265314_10002746_pt1 | contig 17598 bp, 14 predicted proteins | sample 4126metaG_FD_203106 | JGI IMG/M metagenome (GOLD analysis project Ga0265314, IMG submission 203106) | Rhizosphere microbial communities from Carex aquatilis grown in University of Washington, Seatle, WA, United States - 4-1-26 metaG | ecosystem: Host-associated > Plants > Roots > Rhizosphere >... | reverse complement strand
CCTCACGCTTCGCAAGCAAATTGAGCAGCGTCGACTTGCCGGCGTTGGGCGGGCCGACGATGGCCACCACCAGCCCCTCGCGCAGCCGCTCGCCGCGTCCGCCATCGGCCAGCGCCGCCGCGATCTCGTCGGCCAACGAGCGCGCGATGGCCAGCGCAGGCTGAACCAAATCCTCCGGCACGTCGCCTTCGTCGGAAAAATCGATGCGCGCCTCGACCAGCGCCAGCGCCTGGATGAGCTGCTGCCGCCACGCGTCCGCGCGTCCGCCGAGCAGACCCTTCATCTGGCGGAACGCCTGGCGGCGCTGGCCTTCCGTCTCCGCGCTCACCAGGTCGGCGAGACCTTCGACCGCGGTGAGGTCAAGCTTGCCGTTCTCGAAGGCGCGGCGCGTGAACTCGCCCGCCTCCGCCGGGCGCAGGCCCTCGATGCGCCCAAGCGCTGAGAGCGTCGCGGCGATCACCGCGCGGCCGCCGTGCAGCTGCAGCTCGGCCGTGTCTTCGCCGGTCTCGCTGTTCGGTCCCGGAAACCACAGCACCAGCGCCTCGTCGATGATCTCGCCCGAGGCGGGATCGCGCACGCGCGCGAGCCCCGCTTTGCGCGGCGGCGGCAGCTTGACGCCAAGCGCCTCGAGCGCCGCGCCCGCGCGCGGCCCGCTGATGCGGACCACCGCGATCGCCGAAGGCCCGCGGCCGGAGGAGAGGGCGAAGATGGTGGGGTGGGCAGAGACCATCATTGCTATTTGTCATTGTCGGTAGGGCGCGGCAATCCTGGGAAGGTGTTTGTTTGAGATTGAGCGGGCCAAGGCTCGGTGCGCTCCCTCTCCCCATAGCTCGTCAAAGACGGGCGTGAACGCCCTTTAGGGGGAGAGGGTCGGGGTGAGGGGGCAAGTAACTATCGATAGGGCGAAACCCCTCACCCGCCCGCCTTCGCTAAAGCTTCGGCGGGCGACCTCTCCCAATGGGAGAGGTGAAGCCGGCGGCCGCATCAGCAAGGCATCGTCGCCTCGGCGAGGCAAACACCTTTCGCGCCGCCGTTGCAATCGACTACCATGCCACCTGGCACCCGGGGCGGCGGCGATGGCGCGAAAACCAAAAAAAAACAAGCGGCAACCAGACCCGCAAGCGGCCTACGAAACCGCGCTCCACAGCATTCGCCAAGCACAGCGGGACAATACGCGGCAGCTCGACCTATCGGGCCTCGGTCTTACGAGCCTGCCGCCAGAGATCGGCCAGCTTACCGCGCTGCAAACACTCTATCTCTTTAACAACCAACTTAGCAGCCTGCCCTCGGAATTCGCCCAGCTCACCGCGTTGCAAGAGCTCTTTCTCTACAACAACCGGCTCAGCGACATGCCGCCCGAAATCGCACAGCTCACCGCGCTGCAATGGCTCGATTTCGGCAGCAACAAGCTCAGCAGCTTGCCGCCCGAAATCACTCAGCTCACCGCGCTGCTAACGCTCGATCTCGACAACAACCAACTCAGCAGCCTGCCGCCCGAAATCGCTCAGCTCACCGCGCTACGAATACTCCATCTCCGCAACAACCGACTCAGCAGTTTGCCGCCGGAAATAGCAAAGCTTACGGCATTGCAAAGGCTCGATCTCATCAACAACCGACTCAGCAGCCTACCGCGCGAGCTCGGACAACTGCGAACTATGGAAGAGGCGCCGCCACCATTCAATCCACCGATGAAAGGCCTGTGGCTTGACGGCAATCCACTTCCCGATCCTTATTCGCGCCTGATCGCGGGCGGACAGCCGGGTGCGACAACGAATGTGCTGGCCTGGCTCCGCGGCGAACTCGATCCGGACGAGATCAAGCAGACGCCCGAATTGCCCGCCGACGCCGGCAGCGGCGCCGAAGAAGCGGAAGAAGAAGACGAACTTGCCGAGGCCGTGACGCAGCGGCCGGCGGCGTTCCGCTTCGGCCTGCGCAACGGCAAGATCGACACGCTGCCGGAGCGGGCAAACTTCACCGATCGCGCGGCCGCGAACGACCTCTATTCCGAACTGAAGGCCAAGGCGCAATCGCTGCGCGACCGCCTGGCGCAGAGCAATTCCGACCAACGCGTGCAGGGCTCCGTCAATCGCCTGCTCGACGCGCTCGGCGAGCGGCTCGCCGACGTGCGGCCCGGCGTGCTGCTGTCGCGCTCGCGCAGCATCGAGGCGGATCGCAACGCATTCAACACACCCAAGGCGCGGCGCGAATTGTTTCCCGATGCCATCGCCATGATGGACGATGTGTTGCTGAGCCTGGAAGACCTGCTCGCGGCGTTCCCCTACATTCGCGAAATCGAAGCGGAGCAGATCGCGCTCCACCTGCAGCGCGATCCCAAAGTCATCAAGGGCATTCAGCGCGAGACAGATTCCATCAAGCTGGCCGCCGCCGATTCGGGCGCGGCGACCGGGAATGCAGTCAAAGCACTGCATGAGCATGATGCGGATATCGCGGAGGCACGCAACAACACTGTCCGCGCGCGGTTGCTGGCCGATCACTTGCTGGTGGTGCGCAACTTCATCGGCGAAACGCTGCATGGCGCACGTGAAGCCATGAGGCCGGCGGCACAGACCGTAGGGCAGGGGCTTGCGACGGTCGGCAATGAACTCAAGGACGTCGGCAAGGAAAGCTGGAAAGAGATCAAGAAAGAAATTCCAAAAGCCGCCGGCATGCTGCCGAGGGCGGCGCTATTTATTCTGTTGGCATCGGTGGTTCACCCGACCGCCGGGCTTGCCGTGTTTGCCAAGAGCTTCTCGCATCTGGCCAAGGCCGCGAAGAAACTGGCCCGACGCGGAGCCGCGCCGAAAGCACGAAAGAAAAAACGCGTCAAAGCGAAACCCAAGGCGCGTACGACGGCGAAGGCGAAGCCCGCTCCACCCGCACAGTGAGACGCGCCGCTTTTTCCCTCTCCCCATAGCCCGTCGAAGACGGGCGTGAACGCCCTGATGTGGGAGAGGGGAATGGCTCGACGGCGTTTGCATATCCGCTAGGATGCGCGCCAACCAAATCTCACCGGGAAGGAACACCATGCGCAGCGCAATCAAGACACTGCTCGCCGCAACGATCGCCACAACGGCCTGCATCGCATTCGCGCTGCCTGCCAGCGCCGCCGAGCCATACGGAACGTGGGTGCGGCCGTCGACCGGCACGCAGGTGCAGTTCTACGCCTGCGGCGGCAAGCTCTGCGCCAAGGTCGTTTCGGTGAAGGACGAGGCGCGCAAGAAGGAGGTCGGCACCGTGATCATGAAGGGCGCGGCCAAGACCGGCGACAGCACATGGGAAGGCGACCTGCTCGATGCCGAGTCGGGCAAGGTCTATTCCGGCGTGGTCACGCTGGAGAGCGCCAGCGCGCTCAATCTCAAGGGCTGCGTCATGGCGATGCTCTGCAAGGGCGAGACCTGGAGCAGGGTGAAGTAGCGCCAATCCACCTAGCATACCGCTGGAGACGTCACATGAAGACCCGTATTTTGCCGGCCGGCCTCGTCGCGGCACTCATGCTCTTTGCTGTGCCGGCGTCCGCGCAGAGCGATCTCGCCGCCGCCTATCGCGTCATCGCGTCGAAGACATTCGTCGACCTCACGCACAGCTTTGGCCCGGAGACGCCGGTGTGGTCGGGCTTCGGCCAGGCGAAGTTCTCGCCCGCGTCCGACCCCAAGACCAAGAAGCCCTACAGCATCAAGGACGACGGCTTCCGCACCACGTTCTACGAAATGGTCGGGCAATACGGCACGCATGTCGATCCGCCGGCGCATTTCGCCGAGGACGGCATCACCATGGACGAGATCCCGCTCAAGCAGATGATCCTGCCGCTCGTCGTGCTCGACAACACGCCGTATCAGGGCAAGGACGAGAACCATGCCTTCTCGGTCGCCGACCTGATGGCGTGGGAGAAGAAGCACGGCAAGGTGCCGCGCGGCGCCTTCGTCGCGTTGCGCACCGACATGTACAAGGACTGGGACAAGGATCCCGAGCGCTTCAAGCGCGCGCCGTTCCCGGCCTGGGCCTTCGAGACCATCAAGTTCCTCTACGAGCAGCGCGGCGTCACCGCCACCGGGCATGAGGCGATGGACACCGACACCACCGACAAGATGGATTCGGAAACCTGGATATTGCAGCACGGCCACTACCAGATCGAGGTGATGGCCAACCTCGACCGGGTGCCGGCGAAGGGCGCGCTCATCGTGGTGACCTGGCCGAAGGTGAAGAAGGGCCTCGGTTTCCCGGCGCGCGCCTTTGCGATTTTGCCGTGACGCTGCCGCTTAATGGAATATTGCCGATTGTCCGGTGAAATGCAGGCGCCGGACGCGCGGCTGTGCGCCCGGCAAAACGCAGCGCGGAGCGCATATGAAAAACCGATTCTGGATGGCGTCCCTGATTGCCGGTGCCGCGCTCGCGGCAACGCAGACGGCATTGGCGCAAAAGGTCGATCCCGCCATTGTGCGCACCGCATCCGGCCCGGTGCGCGGCGTCATCCACGACGGGGTCCGCGAATTCAAAGGCATTCCTTATGCGCAGCCGCCAGTCGGCGAGCTACGCTGGGCGCTGCCGCGCGCAGCCAAGCCGTGGAAGGATGTGCTCGACGTCAGCAAGTACGGCAGCGCCTGTCCGCAGGTCTCGCGTTACGGCCTGACCGAAGCGAGTGAAGACGAGAACTGCCTCACGCTCAACATTACCGCGCCGTTCGACGGCAAGCCGTCGCGCAAGAAGCCCGTCTTTGTCTGGATCCACGGCGGCGCTTTCGTTGGCGGCTCAAGCGCGCTCTATCCGCTCGGCCATCTTGCCACCACGGGCGACCTCGTGATCGTGTCGCTCAATTACCGGATCGGCGTGTTCGGATTCATGGCGCATCCGGCCTTCGACAAGGCTTACAACGGCGGCTACGGCCTGAAGGACCAGCGCCTCGCGCTCGCCTGGGTGAAGAAGAACATCGCAGCCTTCGGCGGCGATCCCAACAACGTCACTATCGCCGGCGAGTCGGCCGGCGGCGCCAGCGTGTGCATGCACCTCATCGCGCCGGCCGAGACGAACGGCCTCTATAACCGCGCGATCATGCAGAGCGCCGGCTGCGCCTCGCCGCTGCCTACAATCAAGGAAGCCGTGCAGGTCGGCGCGAAGGTCGCCGAAGCCGTCGGCTGTACCGATGCGAAGACGGCGGTCTCCTGCATGCGTAAAAAGCCGGTGGCCGATCTCACCGCTGCGGCGAGCAAGATCGGCGCCAGCAACCTGCTCACCTACGCGCCGGCGGTCGGCACCAAGACCGTGCCGCTGCAGGCGGCGGAAGCCTTCCGCACCGGCAAGTTCGTGCGCGTCCCGGTGATGAACGGCGGCACCCGCGACGAGCTGCGGCTCTACGTGGCCTACGATGTGCAGGCCGGCGACAAGATCACTGCCGACAACTACGCCGAAAAATTAAAGGCGATCTACAGCGCCAACACCGACGCCGTGCTCAAGCAGTATCCGGCGTCGAACTATTCGTCAGCGCCGACGGCGCTCGGCACCGCGATGTCCGACTTCAATCCGTCGGTCGGGCTGAACAACTGCATCTATCTGGAGCAGGGCAAGCTGATGCGCAAACGCGTTCCGGTCTACGAGCTAGCGTTCGGCGACCGCGATGCGCCACCGGTGACGACCGATCCGGGCTTCGAGATGGGCGCGGTGCATTCTTCCGAGCTGCCCTACTTCTTCCCGCACTTCGACAACACATCGAAAGGCGCCGGACCGGCTCTGAAACCGGCTTCGCTCGCACTCGCCAAACAGATGACCGCCTACTGGACGAGCTTTGCGCACACCGGCAAACCGGTGGCGATGAATTCGCCGGCCTGGCCATTGTTCAAGGCGGACGGCGACATCATGCGCTTCGATCCCGGCAAGGTCGGCCCGTTCGATGTCGCCGCGGTGAGCAATTGTGTTTTCTGGAAGACGCTATATCCGAAGATCTTGACACAATAGGCGGCAACGTAGCGCGGCTGACGCGCGGATTAATCCGCGCTAGGCTCGCGCCATGACAATTCCGAACACGACGCACACCAACCGCCTCGCGGGCGCGACCTCGCCCTATCTGCTGCAGCACGCGCATAACCCGGTCGACTGGTGGCAGTGGGGCGCCGAGGCGCTCACCGAGGCCAAACGCAGCAACCGGCCGATCATGCTTTCGGTCGGCTACGCCGCCTGCCACTGGTGCCACGTGATGGCGCACGAGAGCTTCGAGGACGAGCCGACAGCAGCCGTGATGAACGAGCTGTTCGTCAACATCAAAGTCGACCGCGAGGAACGGCCGGACATCGACCAGATCTACATGAACGCGCTGCATCTGCTCGGCGAGCAGGGCGGCTGGCCGCTCACCATGTTTCTCACGCCCGCCGCGGAGCCGGTGTGGGGCGGCACGTATTTCCCGAAAGAGTCGCGCTACGGCCGGCCGGCCTTCGTCGACGTGCTGCGCGAGGTGGCGCGACTGTTCAAGGAAGAGCCGGCCAAGATCGAGCAGAACCGCGCGGCGCTGCTGGCGCAACTCGCCGACAAGGCGCGGCCGACCGGCAAGGTGACTATCGGCGTCGCTGAGCTCGACAACGCGGCGCGCCAGCTCGGTAATGCCTTCGATACGGTGAACGGCGGCCTGCGCGGTGCGCCCAAGTTTCCGCAGCCGGCGATCCTGGAGATGCTCTGGCGTGCCGGGCAAAGGAGCGGCGATGCGCGCTTGTTCGAGACGGTCGGGCATTCGTTGGAGCGGATGAGCGAAGGCGGCATCTACGATCATCTCGGCGGCGGCTATTCGCGCTATTCGGTCGACGAACGCTGGCTGGTGCCGCACTTCGAGAAGATGCTCTACGACAACGCGCAGCTCTTGGAGCTGCTGGCGCTCGCGCATAGTCGTTCGAAGAACGGCATCGCTTCGCTCGCCCATGGCTCAGGCAATCCGCTGTTCGCGCAGCGTGCGCGCGAAACGGTCGGCTGGCTCGCGCGCGAAATGACGACGCCGGAAGGCGCGTTCTGCGCCTCGCTCGACGCCGATTCAGAAGGCGAAGAGGGCAAGTTCTATGTCTGGTCGCATGGCGAGGTGATCGGGACGCTCGGCGCCGAGGACGGCGCGTTCTTTGCGCGCCACTACGACGTGACGCCGGGCGGCAATTTCGAAGGCCATACGATCTTGAACCGGCTGGAGACGCCGCAGCGCAGCGCGGAGGACGAGGCGCGGCTTTCCGTGCTGCGCGGAAAACTCATGACGGTGCGCGATGGACGCGTGCGGCCGGGGCTCGACGACAAGGTGCTCGCCGACTGGAACGGGCTGATGATCGCCGCGCTGGTCAATGCCGGCGTCGCGCTCGGCGAATCTTCATGGATCGGCATGGCCCGGCGCGCCTTCGACTTCATCGCGCGCGAGATGACGCGCAGCGCAAAGGACGAACAACGCCTCGGCCACTCCTGGCGCGCCGGCAAGCTGCTGCTGCCGGCGCTCGCCTCCGATTATGCGGCGATGATCCGCGCCGCGCTCGCGCTTTACGAGGCGACCAGCGAACAAGGCTTGCTCGAGCAGGCGCTCACCTGGCAGCGCAGCTTCGATGCGCATTACGCCGACGGCGACACCGGCGGCTATTATCTCTCCGCCGACGATGCCTCCGACCTGCTGCTGCGGCCGCATTCCACCACGGACGATGCCACGCCCAATCCGAACGCGGTCGCCGCGCAGAACCTGGTGCGCCTCGCCGTGCTTTCCGGCGACGAGCGCTGGCGCGCGCAGGCCGACCGGCTGATCGAGGGCGTGCTGTCGGCGGCGGAACGTAATCTGTTCGGCCATGTGGCGCTGCTCAACGCGCTCGACCTGCGGCTACGCGGCGCCGAGATCGTCTGCACCGGTCCGGACGCCGAACGTTTCGCGCAAGCCGCGCTGCAACTGCCGTTCACCGAACGCATCGTGCTGCGCGCGTCCGATGGGTCGTCATTGCCTGCATCGCATCCGGCGCTCGCGAAGCTCAAGGCCGTGCAGGGCAGCGCGGCCTTTGTCTGCGTCGAAGAACGGTGTTCGTTGCCGGTGACGGAGCCCGGGAAGATTGGGGAGGCTGTCGCGGGGATGCGCGGCTAAACGCACACATTGTCCGCTCGTCCCCGCGAAGGCGGGGACCCAGAGCCAAATTCACTGCCACTGAAGTAATCCTGGATTCCCGCTTGCGCGGGAATGAGCGGAGTCTGGCTATCCCGCCTTCCTGACATCCTTGCGCTGCCCCAACCACCGGCTCCACGGCTCCGGCGGCAGCACGTCGTCGCTGATCCACACCGGCTCGATGACGTTCTTCGCGTCGAAGCGGCCGATCATTGCCGGCTTGTGCAGGTGCTGGGTCTTGGCATCGAACTTCACGTCGAAGCCCGACGGCGCGCGCAACCGGCGGCCGGCGAGCGCCTTGCGCACGGCCGCGACGTCGGTCGAGCCCGCCGCCGTCACCGCCTGCACCCAGAGCTGGAAGCCGATCCAGCTCGCTTCCATGGGATCGTTGGTTGTCGCCGCCGCGTCGCCGACGAAGGCGCGCCACTCGCGCACGAAAGCGTGGTTCTCCGGCGTGTCGAGCCTGTGCAAATAATTCCACGCCACCATGTGACCGATCAGCTTGCGCTCGGCCAACCCCGGCAGTTCCGCTTCGCCGAGCGACAGGCTCATCACCGGCAGGATGTCGGCATCGAGTCCCTGGCGCGCACGCTCGCGGAAGAAGTGCACGTTGGAATCGCCGGACAGCGTGGCGACGATGGCGCCGTTGCGTCCAGCGAAACGACGGATGCGGTGCACGGTCTCGGCGAAGATCTTCTCGCCGAACGGCACGTACATTTCGTCCACCGCGTCGGCGGCGATGCCGCGGCTCGCGAGATAATTGCGGATGATGGCGTTGGTCGTGCGCGGATAGACATAATCGGAACCGAGCAGGAAGAAGCGGCGGCGGCCAAGCCCGATGAGATGGTCCACCGCCGGCAGCGCCTGCTGCGCCGGGGTGCCGCCGGTATAGACGACATGCGGCGACTGCTCTTCGCCCTCGTACTGGCTCGGATAAAACAGCAGGCCGTTGTACGTCTCCAGCACCGGCAGCACGCGCTTGCGCGAGCCCGAGGTCCAGCAGCCGAAGATCGCCGCCACGCCGTGCTCGCGCAACAGCGCTTCGGCTTGTTCGGCGCAGGCCATGTCGTCCGAGCGCGGGTCCATGATCGCCGCCTCGACCGGTCGGCCGAGCAGCCCGCCGTTGCGGTTGAGCTTCTCGATCATCATCACCAGCAACTGCTGCAGCGGACGCTCGCTGGTGGTGAGCGTGCCGGACAGCGAATGCAGGATGCCGACCTTGATCGAGCCGTGGTCCAAGTCAGAGAAGTAGCGGCCGACCTGCGCTGTGAGCGATTGCGCACGGCTGATCAGGTCGTCGGCGGTGGTCAGCACGGCGTCGCCGGCCTTGGTGACGTCGGTCACCACCGAGCGAATCCCGGGCAGCGCCTCGCTGACGGCGGCGGCAACTTTCATCGCGTCGGTGCCGATCACGTCGAGCCGCTCGATCTGCTGCTCCATCATGACGGTGACGGTCTCGTTCACCGCGCCCATGGCGGCGACGCTGCGGCCGACCGCGCCGATGGCTTGCGCCGTCTGCTCGACGGCGTCCTGGATGCCGTGGATCTGGTCGCCGATCTCCTGCGTCGCCTGCGCGGTCCGCCGCGACAGGTCCTTGACCTCGGCGGCGACGACGGCAAAGCCGCGCCCGGCGTCGCCGGCGCGCGCGGCCTCGATGGTGGCGTTGAGCGCCAGCAGCGAGGTCTGCCCGGCGATCGCCTGGATCAGCTTGATGACCTGCTCGATATGCCCGGCGGCTTCGCCCAGGTTGCGCATGGTCTCGTCCGCGCGCGCCAGTTCCGCGGTGGTGCGCTGGGTGGCGGCGCGCGCCTCCTCGACCTGGCGGCCGGAACTGTGCGCCAGCACCCGCACGCCGCGAGCGGCGTCGGCGACGGCGGCGACATCCGCGGCCGCTTGCGCCGTGGCGTTGGAGGCGCCCATCACCTGCTGCGCCATCTGCCGGTTGGTTTCAGCGAGTTCGGCGGCGGTGCCGCGGATGCGCTCGCCCGCGCTGGTGAAGGCGTTGACCACGTCGTTGATGGCGCCGCGGAAGTTGACGGTGAAGAACTGACGGCCGGCGTGATGCAGCCGTGCCTCGGTCTCGCGCCGGTGGCGGTCGACGACCAGCGTATCGGCCGCCAGCAAGGCGCTGCGCACTTCCTCGGCGGTTTGCGAGAAATCCTGGATGGCACCGTCACCGACGAGCTGCGGCAGGCTCAAATAGCGGTCGCCACGCGCGATGGTGGTAATGGCGGCGATGATGCGCGCCAGCCGATATTCGGCGAAGCTGCCGACGGCCGCGGCGCCGATGAGGCCGACGACAATGGCGGGAACGACGCCCATCTGCAGCGCCAGTGCGACCGCGAGGCCGACCAGCACGGTCGGCGCCGCAATCCACAGCGCCGGTTTCGGCAATCGCAGGCGGCGGGGCAAAGGCATTCCAGGCTCACGAGACACGGCCCGTTCAAACTCGCCTGCTTTGGTTGCCAAAACCTTTCGGAAACCCTTGAAATGCCGTACGAATATCGTGCAGTGGGCGCTCAAAGTTTAGGCGGTAGCGGAAATGAAATGGCCGGGCGTTTTGCCCGGCCATTCGTACAGTTATTGCGTGCCCGATTAGGTGTTCATCGACTCGAAGAACTCGGCGTTGTTCTTGGTGTTGCGCAGCTTGTCGAGCAGGAAGTCGATGGCGTCCATCGTGCCCATCGGATTGAGGATGCGGCGGAGCACGTACATCTTCTTGAGCACGGCCGGCTCGGTGAGCAGCTCTTCCTTGCGCGTGCCGGAGCGGGTGATGTCGATAGCCGGGAAGGTGCGCTTGTCGGCCACCTTGCGGTCGAGGATGAGCTCCGAATTGCCGGTGCCCTTGAACTCTTCGAAGATGACTTCGTCCATGCGGCTGCCGGTATCGATCAGCGCGGTGGCGATGATGGTGAGCGAGCCGCCCTCCTCGATGTTGCGCGCGGCACCGAAGAAGCGCTTCGGCCGCTGCAGCGCGTTGGCGTCGACGCCGCCTGTCAGCACCTTGCCGGATGACGGCACTACGGTGTTGTAGGCGCGGCCGAGACGCGTGATCGAATCGAGCAGGATCACCACGTCGCGCTGGTGCTCGACCAGGCGCTTGGCCTTCTCGATCACCATTTCGGCGACCTGCACGTGGCGCGAGGCCGGCTCGTCGAAGGTCGAGGAGATCACCTCGCCCTTCACCGAGCGCTGCATGTCGGTGACTTCTTCCGGCCGCTCGTCGATGAGCAGCACGATCAGATAGCACTCGGGATGGTTGGCGGTGATGGCGTGCGCGATGTTCTGCAACAGCACGGTCTTGCCGGTTCTGGGAGGCGACACGATGAGCGCGCGCTGGCCCTTGCCGATCGGCGAGACGATGTCGATGACGCGGGCGGAGAGGTCCTTCTTGGTCGGATCCTCGTGTTCCATCTTCAGCCGCTCGTCGGGATAAAGCGGCGTCAGATTGTCGAAGTTGATCTTGTGGCGCGCCTTCTCGGGGTCTTCGAAATTGATGGTGTTGACCTTGAGCAGCGCGAAATAGCGTTCGCCCTCTTTCGGGGAGCGGATGTGGCCTTCGACGGTGTCGCCGGTGCGCAGGCCGAAGCGGCGGATCTGGCTCGGTGAGACGTAGATGTCGTCGGGGCCGGACAGGTAGTTCGATTCCGGCGAGCGCAGGAAGCCGAAGCCGTCGGAGAGCACCTCGACCACGCCTTCGCCGATGATGTCGACTTCTTGCGTTGCGAGTTGCTTGAGGATGGCGAACATCAGCTCCTGCTTGCGCATGGTGCTGGCGTTTTCGACCTGGTGTTCTTCGGCGAAGGCAGTGAGCTCGGCCGGCGTCTTGGACTTGAGGTCCTGGAGTTTCATTTCCCGCATGGGGGCAGTCGATCCTTGGGAGAGTCCGGTCAGCTTTTGCAAAAAGAAAAGACGGTGGCCGGGGATAAGCTACGGAGAGAGATCGCAGGTCTTGGGCAACAGGTCTTGGGCAACAGGTCTTGGGGACAGGTCGGCAGTAAAGCTGGGAGGAAGCCTGGGACCCGATGCCGCGACCGGCACGCAAAGGAGCCGGAACGCTATTCGCATCCGCCTGCGTTCGGTGGGATACCAACAACATAGGTGGCGTTGCGGTTTCACGCAAGTGCACGAAAGCCACTATGCGCGACGCGCGGAACGGTCAGGACGGTTTGAGGCTCGCCAACAGCGCGATGGCGATCCTGTGAATCGCCGTTATCTCATTGACGATACGATAGATTTCACGCGGATACCGGTCGCGGTCGACGGCGAATTCGTTAACCTACCTCCGCACCCGCTTGATCATCCGCTCGACGTGCGCGACAGGCGTTTCCGGCAAAATGCCGTGGCCCAAGTTGAAAATGTGCGGCCCCTGCGACAGTTTCTCCATCACGTCGTCGACCTCGCGGTCGAGCGCCGCGCCGCCGGCAAGCAGGGCCAACGGATCGACGTTACCCTGCACCGCCACGCGCGATTGCAGCGTGTCGCGCGCGATTTCGCGCTCGAAAGTCCAGTCGATGCCGATGCCGTTAATGCCGGTCATCTCCGCATAAGGCAGCGCCATGGCACTGACGCCGCGCGGGAACCCGATGATCTTGGCGTTGGGAATCTCACGGCGAACACCTTCGACGATCTGCTGCGTCGGCCGAATACACCAGCGCTCGAACTGCTCCGGCCCCAGCACGCCGGCCCAGGTGTCGAAAATCTGCACGCATTCCGCGCCGGCCTTGAGCTGGTTGATGAGATAGGCGATCGACGCCTGCACCAGGCGGTCGATCAGCCGGCCGAAGCCTTCCGGATCGCGATAGGCGAACAGCCGCGCCGGCCCTTGATCGGGCGTCGCGTGGCCCGCCACCATGTAGGTCGCAACCGTCCATGGCGCGCCGCAGAAGCCGATCAGCGTGGTCTTCGTGTCGAGCGCGGCCTTCACCTTCGCCACCGTCTCATAGACCGGTGCCAGCGCGCTCGCATCGATCTCGTCGCGCAAGGTCGCCACAGCTGCAGCGTCCGGCAACGGATCGAGCTTCGGACCTTCGCCGACTAGGAACTCGACCTTGCGCCCGAGCGCGAGCGGGATCACCAGGATGTCGGAAAACAGGATCGCCGCGTCGAAGCCGAAGCGCCGCACCGGCTGCAGCGTGACCTCGGCGGCAAGCTGCGGATTGAAGCAAAGGTCGAGAAAGCCGCCAGCCTTCTCCCGCACCGCACGGTATTCCGGCAAATAACGGCCCGCCTGCCGCATCATCCACATCGGCGGTATCGTTTCCCGCTGCCTGCTCAGTACGCGCAGCAGCGGCTTTATCCCCACAGTTTCCGTCACGCGTCCTTCTCTCTAAAAAAATCTTTAAGACTCTTTGTAGTGTTTATTAGGCCGTTGATTGGACTCATGACTCGCGATCAACAGTCTGTCCACCGGCACGCGCAAACGAATCCAGAATCGGCTGTTATCCGGGCCGCCTCCATCCACAGCGAGCGCAGCGGTTTTAGTGGGGTTTTGGGGCTTTATCCACGGCCATGCCCAACGCGCCATCCACATGCCCGTGCGTTTCGCGAAATCGGTCCAGCCGTCGTACCCAGGGGCAGCCATGTGGACGAAAAACACCGCCTCGCCTCATGCTGGCTTGCGTGGGCGCTCCAGGCATGGCCTCCTCCCCATCTGTCCACACCTCATCCCGGCGCTGTCCAGATGCCCAATACCGGTTACTTCCATCTCCATCTGGTGTCGGACGCGACCGGCGAGACCTTGATTACCGTCGCGCGCGCTGCTGCGGCGCAATATGCCAACGTATCGCCGGTCGAACACCTCTACCCCATGGTGCGCTCGCGCAAGGCGCTCGACAATGCGCTGACCGAGATCGGTGAGGCGCCCGGGCTGGTGCTCTACACGCTGCTAGAGGAAGACCTGATCGAGGTCTTGGAATCCAAGTGTCGTGACCTCGGCCTGCCCTGCATGTCGGTGCTGGGGCCGATCCTGCGGCTGTTCCAGTCTTATCTCGGCGCCGAAACCATTCATCGCGCCGGCGCGCAGCACGTGCTCAACGCCGAATATTTCCAGCGCATCGATGCACTCAACTACTCCATGTTCCACGACGACGGGCAGCACGTGGAAGGCCTTGAGGACGCCGACGTGGTGCTGATCGGCGTGTCGCGCACGTCGAAGACGCCGACGTCCATCTATCTCGCCAACCGCGGCATCAAGACCGCCAACGTGCCCTTGGTGCCCGGCGTGCCGCTGCCGCCGCAAGTCGAGAAGCTCGTACGGCCCTTGGTCATCGGGCTTTATGCCAGCCCCGAACGCATCGTGCAGATCCGCGAGAACCGGTTGCTCGGCTTGAAGGCGCATCGCGACGACGACCAGTACATCGACAAGACCGCCGTTGCGGAGGAGGTTGCGTATTCCCGCCGCCTCTGTTCCAAGAACGGCTGGTCGGTGATCGACGTGACGCGCCGGTCGATCGAGGAAACCGCCGCCGCGGTGCTCAAGCTGCTGGCGGAAAAGCGCCGCCATCCGGGAATGTGAATTTTGCGCAGCATGACCAATCCCATATTCCGCTCATTCCCGCGCAAGCGGGAATCCAGAGGTTGCCACCCTGGGTCCCCGCTTTCGCGGGGACGAGCGGGGAGTCGCTAACCCATGCCCCTTTGGCTCGACCGACAGGCCCTGGTGCTCGCGTCCAAGAGCGACGTGCGCGGCAAGTTGCTGGCCGCCGCCGGCTTGCGTTTCGAGGTGCGGCCGGCCTCGATCGACGAGCGTGCCGTGGAGAAGGCGGCCGGCGTCGTCGATGCCGCGGCCGCCGCTGTACTGCTCGCACGCGCCAAGGCGCTGCACGTGGCGGCGCAACGGCCGGGGCAACTCGTGCTCGGCGCCGACCAGACTTTGGCGCTCGGCGGCCGCCGCTTCAGCAAGCCCGCCGACCGCGCGGCCGCGGCGGAGCAGTTGCGGGCGCTGCGCGGCAAGATACACCAGCTTCATTCTGCGCTGGCGCTGGCGCGCGACGGTACCGTGCTGTTCGATTGCGTCGGCACCGCGCGGCTGACCATGCGCGAGGTGAGCGACAGCTTCCTGGAGGAATACCTCGACATCGCCGGCCATACGGCTCTGCAGAGTGTCGGCGGCTATCAGCTCGAAGGCCTCGGCGTGCATCTGTTCGACAAGATCGACGGCGACTACTTCACCATCCTCGGTCTGCCGCTGCTGCCGCTGCTCGCGTTTTTTCGCGAGAACAAGTTTATCGACGGGTAGCCTCGCGTTTCCCGGGCGCGTCGCAATACGAAGTGTTGCGACGCAGACCCGGGATCCAGGGCAACGGATAGAAAGTAAGCTGAGTCCCGGTTCTGCAGCGCACCAGCATAGCGCGTCGAAGACGCGCGTAAACGCGCTTATGGGTGCTGCGCTGCGCCCGGGACACGGAGCTGCAGATGTTCATCCTCGGTCTCACCGGCTCGATCGGCATGGGCAAGTCGACCACGGCGAAGATGTTCGCCGCGGAGGGCGTGCCGGTGTACGACGCCGATGCCGCGGTGCATCGGCTCTATGCGGGCGAGGCGACGGCGGCGATCGAGGCGGCGTTCCCCGGGAGCACGGCGGACGGCCGCGTCGACCGCGACAGGCTGGCGAAGCTGGTGCTCGGCGACCCCGCTGCCATCAAACGGCTCGAGGCCATCGTGCATCCGCTGGTGCACCTGGCGCGTGAGCGTTTCCTGCAGCAGGCAGAACAAAGCGGTGCGGCGGTAGCGGTCCTCGACATTCCGCTGCTGTTCGAGACCGGTGGCGACAAACGCTGCGACGCGGTGGTTGTTGTTTCGGCGCCGGCCGAGATGCAGCGGCTGCGCGCCTTCGAACGCCCCGGCATGAGCGAGGAAAAGCTCGCCGTGCTCCTTGCCAAGCAGGTTCCCGACGCGGAAAAGCGTGCGCGCGCCGATTTCGTCGTGGATACATCGCAAGGTTTTGAGCACGCCCACGCGCAGGTGCGTGAAATTCTCAAGCGGGTGAGTACAATGCCGCAACGGCGCGGTTGAGTCGTTCGCCGACGAAAGAGATTCAATGCGCGAGATCGTGCTCGATACCGAAACCACCGGCCTCGATCCCAACCAAGGGCATCGACTGGTCGAGCTCGGCTGCATCGAGCTGCTCAACCGCATTCCGACCGGCGCGACCTTCCACGCCTACCTCAACCCGGATCGCGATATGCCGGCCGAGGCCTTCGCCATCCACGGACTCTCGGCCGAGTTTCTCAAAGGGCACAAGCGGTTCCACGAGGTGGTCGACGATTTCCTCGCCTTCATCGGCGATGCGCCGCTGGTCATTCACAACGCCAGCTTCGATCACGGCTTCCTCTGCGCCGAGCTCAAGCGCGTGGAGCGGGCGCTGATCGCGCGCGAGCGGCTGGTCGATACGCTGTTCCTGGCGCGGCGCAAGCTTGCGGTCGGGCCGTACAATCTCGATGCGCTATGCGCGCGCTACGGCATCGATAATTCGCGCCGCACCAAGCACGGCGCGCTGCTCGATGCCGAGATCCTGGCCGAGGTCTATCTCGAGCTGATCGGCGGCAGGCAGGCGCAGCTCGGCCTCGCCGAGAAGATCGAGCGGCATGTTGGCGGTGGCGGCAACGGCAACGGTATCGCCGTCACGCGCACGCGCGTGACCCCGCTGCCGCCGCGCCTCAGCGAAGCGGAGCGCGCCGCGCATCGCGAGTTTATCGCGACGCTCGGCGAGACTGCGCTGTGGCGGCAGTATCTTTAAGCCGAACGCTCAGACCTGATTGGCCGGCTGCGGCGGCATCTGTTCCATCTTCTGGCGGTAGAGTCCGACGAAATCCACCGGGTCGAGCAGCAGCGGCGGAAAGCCACCGTTGCGCACAGCGGTGGCGATGATCTCGCGCGCGAAGGGGAACAGCAGACGCGGGCACTCGATCAGCACGACGGCGTTGAGGCTTTCCTGCGGCACGTTGCGGATGCGGAACACGCCGCCGAACTGCAGCTCGAAATTGAACAGGATGGTGCCGGCGTTCTCGGCCTTGCCCTGCAGCTCGAGCACCACCTCGATGTCGGTGTCCGACAGAGGCTGCGCGTTGACGTTGATCTGGATGTTGATCTGCGGCGGCTCGGGGCGCGGCTGCAGCGACTGCGGCGCGTTCGGATTTTCGAACGAAAAATCCTTGATGTACTGGGCCACCACGTTGAGCTGCGGCACGTTTTCCGGCGAGGGGCCGCCATTGGTCGTCGACATGAGGTCTCCTTACGCGCCGCCAGGCGGCCGGGCCTTGATTTTCTTGCGCATGATCTTTTCCGAAAACCGGTTCCCACTTTTCGGGATCATGCGCGGAATTCGGCGGTTGGCTAACATAGCGGCGATAGGGTCACAAGGACGCGAGCCCGCTTCGTTGTCCCGTCGTGGTGCAGGAACCTCAAATCGGCGGCACGAGGACGAACGACGGATTTATCGCCCCGCTCGGTCATCGTCGTCGCGCCGGTCCGGCAGCGCCGGGTCCGGGACGCGGCGCCACTGT
>Ga0265314_10002745_pt1 | contig 17599 bp, 19 predicted proteins | sample 4126metaG_FD_203106 | JGI IMG/M metagenome (GOLD analysis project Ga0265314, IMG submission 203106) | Rhizosphere microbial communities from Carex aquatilis grown in University of Washington, Seatle, WA, United States - 4-1-26 metaG | ecosystem: Host-associated > Plants > Roots > Rhizosphere >... | reverse complement strand
CGGACCACGTGACGGTGATCCATCTGAAGATGAGCGGTTTCTACGAGCTGATTCCGGCTGCTGCGAAGTAAGGGTTATTGCGGCAGAGGGACGCGCTGCTTGCCGGCGAAGATTTCGCCGAACAGTTCGACGACTTCGCTGTGCAGGGCGGTGTTGTCGGCTAAGATATGGGCGCCACGTAGGCTGAGAGGCGCGCCTTGCATGTCGGTACACATTCCGCCTGCTTCGCGGACGAGCAGGCTGCCGGCTGCCATATCCCAGGGGTTCAGGGCGAATTCCCAGAAGAAGTCGAGGCGTCCGCAGGCGACGTAGGCTAAGTCCAAAGCGGCTGCGCCCGCGCGGCGGACTCCGTGGGACAGCATGGCAAGCTGATAGTAGAAATGAATGTTGACGTTCTGATGGCGCTTGCGGGAAGGGAAGCCGGTGGCGGATAGCGAATCCTCTATGCGCGCGGTGGGGGTGACGCGGATGGGGGCGCTGTTGAGGAACGCACCGGAGCCCAACTCGGCCTGAAACATTTCATCGCGCGTGGGGTCGTAGATGACTCCGGCGATCATTTCGCCAGCGCGCTCTAGCGCCAGGGTCACGTTATAGAACGGAAAGGCGTGCGCGAAATTGGTGGTGCCGTCGAGGGGGTCGACGTACCAGCGGTATTCGGAAGAGCCGTCATGCGCGCCGCCTTCTTCGGCGAGAATCGCGTGGGTTGGAAAGTGCTGATGAAGGCGCTCGACGATGAGGCGTTCGCTGGAGCGGTCGGCTTCGGTGACCAGATCGTAAGTGCCTTTGAGCTCGAAGCCCACACGGTGACGGGCGAAATCCGAAATAACGGCGCCGGATTCGCGGGCGATTTCAGCGGCAATCTCGACGAAACTTTTCAAGACTGAGCCACTTCGTAGAGATACTTGAGGTCTTGCTTATAGAGAAACAGGTTGGGCGCGCCTTCGCGGGTGAGGCGGATGAAGGTGGCGTCGTAGAATTCGACGAGGCCTTCCACTTCCTGGTTGTCGCTCATACGCACGCGTACGGGAATGCGCTCGTCGACTAAGCGCTGCAAGTACTGCACCTCTTGCTGGGTGTGATCGGGAGCTTTGATCTGACTAATTTTTCCGGCCACGGGAAGTTGACTCTAACGGGAGACAACTCCATAGTAGCCAGCGCGCGTTGAGATGTGCAAATCCGGGCGCTGCGGGATTTCCAGGCGAACGCGGTGGTATTTGCCGTCGCCGGCGGCGGGGCCGTGAGGATAGTAGCCGATTAAATACTGGGTGCGCAGCTCGCGCAGGATATCCGCGAAGGTACGGTCGAGCTCGTTGACGGTGGGGTAAAAGGAGCGGCCGCCGGTGCTCTGCGCCAGGGTTTCGAGGGCGTGTTCGCCGCCGAGATTGCGGCCGGCGGGATTGGTGATGGGCACCACCACGATGGGAAAAAACACGGCATCGGCTTTTTGCGCTGCGGCCAGGGCGTCGGCGTAGCGCTTGGTGCTGGTGGTGTCTCCGCCATCGGTGACGACTACGATGACGTGGCGGCCGTCGCGATCGCGGAGGGCAGAGGACGACAGATAAATAGCATCGTAGAGCGAGGTGCCGGCGTCGGCTTTTAAGGGGCGGAGGCTGTCTTCGAGGCGGCCCAGGCGGCGGGTAAACGAGTTGAGCAGGGTGACTTGATCGTTGAAGCTGTAGAGAGACGCGGCGTCGTCGGGGTTGCCTTCTTTGACCAGGGCGTTTAGAAATCTGGTGAGGGAGACGGTTTCGTATTTGAGGTCTTTGGCAGTGGAACCGCTGGTGTCGATCAACAGCGTGACTGACAGGGGCTGCGTAGTTTGATGTTCGAAAACGGTGATCTCCTGCGGAACATCTTTATCGAACACGGCGAAGTCGCGTTTTTCAAGGGTTCCGATGAGATCGCCTGCGGGGTTTTTCACGCTTACGAGCAGGCGCACGAGTTGGACGTCGATTTTGAAGTCTGCGTCTTGTGCGGGGAGTCCGCAGGAGAGCAGGGCTAATAGAGCCACCAGCCTCATGCCTGCGCCTTGATTACGGCGTCGTCCCATTCGCCGTCGACCCACACTTCGCCGTCGACGAAGTATTCTTTCTTCCAGACCGGGACCACTTTTTTGAGACGGTTAATGCCTTCGAGCGCGGCGTCGAAGGCGGCGCGGCGGTGTGGGGACGTCACTACGACGGCTACGCTAGTCTCGCTGATTTCCAATTTCCCCAGGCGGTGCACCATGGCGATTCGTCCGATTTGGTGATTGCGGGCGATGTCGGCGCCGATCTCGGCCAGCATGCGCAGCGCCATGGGCTCGTAACATTCGTACTCGAGATAGCGCGTGGCGCGGCCTTTGGTATTGTTGCGGGCTACGCCTTCGAAGTTGACGAAGGCGCCGTCTTCGCCGCGTAGAAGCTGGCGAGCTAGCGCTGTTCCGTCGATGGCATCGCGGGTGAGGGCGAAGAAATTGCCTGCTGGATCGCTGACTTGATGGGTGTAGCCGGAGCCTCCGCTGACGGGGGGCAGCAGCGCCACTTCATCGCCTTCGGCCAAAGGCGCGGCGGGCGATGAAAACTGCTGGTTCAGAGCCAGCACGGTACTTGACGCCATGTCGCGGAGCCGCGGAAAACGGGCAGCGTAATGCTCGAAAACGGAGCCCAAGCTGCCGCCGGCGGGAAGGTCCAGGGTGTCTTCACGGAGCCCGACCACGTCACGAATCACCCCAAAAAATAAGACTCGAATGCGCACTGTGCACATAGTAACAGACTGCTAAAAGGCCAGTCCGGTTTCAGCGAAGGTTATAATCGGCGGGATGGATCCCGTCGTTACCCACGTCAATACCAGTCTGCGTGTTCGCTATGCCGAAACCGACCAGATGGGGGTGGTTTACTACGCCAATTATTTGATCTGGATGGAGGTGGGGCGGGTGGAATTTTGCCGCGCCCAGGGCATCCGGTATCGGGATATGGAAGAGGCTGACGGGATCTTATTGGTTGTGGCCGAGGCTAACTGCCGCTATCAGGCTCCGGCGCGGTATGACGATGAAGTGAGGATTGCCACGACGTTGAGCGAGGCTTCTCCACGGATGGTTCGTTTCGATTACGAATTGTTCGAGGAGGCCAGCGGGGCGCGGCTGGCACACGGTTTCACCAAGCACGTGTTCTGCGGGCGGGATTTCCGGCCGGCTAAACTGCCGCAGAAATATTGGCCGCTGTTCGGAATGTAACGGGAAATCCCGTTATATTGAGAAAGTGAGCACTCTTTCTATTCGCGACCTCGATCTTAAGAACAAGCGCGTCTTCATGCGTGTGGATTTCAACGTTCCGCTGGCACCGGGCGGGAAGGAAATCACTAGCGACAAGCGTATTAAGGCGTCGCTGCCGAGCATTCAGTATGCGCTCGACCACGGCGCGGCGCTGATTCTGGCGAGCCACCTGGGGCGTCCGAAGGGCAAACCGAATCCGGAGATGAGTCTGGCGCCTTGCGCGGAACGGTTGTCGGCGCTGCTGGGCAAGCCGGTGGCGATGGCTCCGGATTGCGTGGGGCCACAGGTGGAGGCGATGCTACCCAAGCCGGGTGAAGTTCTGCTGCTGGAGAATCTGCGTTTTCATCCTGAGGAAGAGAAGAACGATCCGGCGTTTTCGCGACAGCTTGCGGCGCTCTGCGACGTTTACGTCAATGACGCTTTTGGTTCTGCGCATCGGGCTCACGCTTCGACGGTCGGGATGATTGCTTACGTCAAACAGGCCGCGGCGGGGTTGCTGATGGACAAGGAACTTGAATACCTGACCAAAGTGACCAAGAATCCGGAGCGGCCTTGCGTGGCGATTCTCGGCGGTGCGAAAGTTTCGGACAAGATTGAAGTGATTCAGAACTTAATGAAGGTGGTGGACCGCTTGATGATCGGCGGCGCGATGGCTTACACGTTCCTGCGGGCGCGAGGCGAGAGCACGGGGAAGTCGCTGGTGGAGGAGGACAAGATCGAGCTGGCGAAGGAGCTGATGGCTGCTAGCGGCGATAAGTTGATGCTGCCGCTGGATCATGTGGTGGCTGCGGAGTTGAAGGCCGGGGCGGAAAACGAAGTCGTCGATCGGGTGCCGGACGGGAAGATGGGTTTGGACATTGGGCCTAAGACTATCGAGGCGTACTCAAAGGTGATCGCAGGCGCGAAGACGATTATTTGGAACGGTCCGATGGGGGTTTTCGAGATGCCTCCTTTCGATAAGGGCACGGTGGCGCTGGCGAAAGCTGTGGCGGCGTCGGGAGCGGTGAGCGTGGTGGGCGGCGGGGACTCGGAGAAGGCGGTCAAGTCGGCTGGGGTGGCTGATAAGATTTCGCATATCTCGACGGGCGGGGGCGCGTCGCTGGAGTTCCTGGGCGGCGTCGAACTGCCGGGTGTGGCGGCGCTAACGCAGAAGTAGCTTTAATGCAGGCGATGGTAAGGCCGAGCAGAGGGCTGCGGCGCCAAGGGAAGCGTCCACACGGCGGTCGAGCCACTGCTGGTTTGTACTTGGACGGTTACATTCGACGGTCCGGCCACAGTGTAGGGCACGACGGCGCTGATCAGCGTTGGCGTCGCGTAGAGAATCGAAGCGGGGATGCCTCCCGCGAGAACATTGACGCCGCTGGCCGCCGTCGAAGGCGCCAAATTCAAGCCGTGAATCGCAAGAATCTCGCCAGGATAAATTGCGCCGGAAAGGGTGGAGTCGGCGCTGACGACGGCGCCTAAGAGTGGCGTTCCTGCGGGCTCGGCGACGACGAGCGCGGCCTGCACGTTGGCTGACCGCGTCCCGCTGGTGAATACAATGTTTCCGATGTAGGAGCCCGGCGCAAGCGGGACAGCGTTAATGCTGAAGGGAACGCACTCCGGCGTCGTGCCGCTACTGTAACCGGTTGTCAGCCATCCTCCGCCATCACTTGTCGATATCTGAACCGTGAAGTTTTGCGGAACAGACTCGGAAGTTACGCAGATCATATTCGGGCCAAAGGGTTGACCTTGAATTCCACCTCCAACCGAGGGTTCAAAGGCGGTAATGAGTGCGGGCCCGGCAAGTAGCGCTGGGGGCGAGCCGTCGTCCACCTGCAGCACGACTGGAAATTGGGCCGGTGCGATTCCACTCGCGCTGAGCGTGACGGCACCGAGATAAATTCCCGGACTGAGCCCTGCCTGGTTCACGCTCACGAAAACCAATCCCTGCGATTGCGAAAGGGTTGCACTCAGCCAATTGCCTCCCGAGTGGGTTTGCACACTGGCGGTAACCGAGCTCAGGTTATCTGGGCCCTTGCTGATACATTGCGCCGGGCTGATGCAACTCGGAATTAACACGGGCACAATTTGCGCCGGGGGTGGGCTTCCTCCCGCTTGCGCAGAGATGCTTACATCTCCAGCCAGCGCGCCCGTTCCTGCGCTGACGGAAAAGACCAGAGAAGCGCCCGGCACGCTTACCAGGACCGGTATCACCACCGTGTTCCCTGAGCCTGTAACCACCACATCTCCGCTGTACGATCCGGCCGCAAGACCGGTGGTATTGGCGGTAACGATAATCGAGGTCGGTGCGCCGAGCGCGCCCAGGCCGCCGAGTGATGCCGAAAGCCAGTTACCGCCGCTGTCAGTGACGATGGTGGTTGAGACGGGTCCGGTAAAGAACCCTGCTGGCAGGCTTACGAAATTATCGTTCGGTGGAAAACGCGGAGTGATGAGTGTCTGTGGGAGCGGCGCGGTGGTGATCGTAAGAGAGACCGGAATCACTGCCGGCTCCGCCAGCGGGCGGGAAAACGTCGCAAGGGGCGTAATGGTAACCGCCCCCTGATAGATTCCTGGCGGAAGCGATGAAGGATTCACCGATGCCTGCAGGGTTGCGCAAGGGTTCGGCGCCACACTCAAGGCGCAATGGCTTGTTCCCGACGGCGCTACCGATAGCCATGTCCCACCGGAGGAGGTGGTCATCGAGACCGAATAATCCGTGCTCGGCTGAGTACCCGGTAGAGTGATTGCGATGGTCTTCGTTTGCGGCACGGTACTCCCCGCTTGCCAAACCCAACTGAGCGAGTTCAATGAGTCCGGTGTAGTCGCGCCCACTTCCAGCGGTCCGACAACAATGGGATTGGGCGCGGACGCCGCCAGCTGGTTACCCACTTGGTTGACCTGAATAATCTGCACGGGAGCCGAGGCGATCACCAAAGCCGATCCGGACCGAAGATCTGTTGCCGGGGACGGTATCAGCAGAGAACCGCCTGCCGGAACCGTGAACGGCTGCTCACCGTCGAACTCCCCGAGAGTGTCGATCTTATCTAGGACCACTTGTACTGCTGCGGCGGTGGGGTTTTGGATCGAAATGAAAGCGGCACCGAGGATCTGCGCCGCCGTATAGGTCTCTGTCGGCAGAATCGGCACAGTGGGCGTGCCCGTCCCCGGCAGGCTTACGGCGGCGGCCGGGACAAACGCGAAAGCGTCCACTTCTGAGGCATCCGGATTGGTGATGCTAATGCGTTTTCCTGTTAGTTCAGTTGGGCCGCCGAGGATTAGCGACATTGTTTGCGGTCCGGTGACTTGCACAGAGGCAACGGTCGCGCCATCGATCTCGGCTGTCGCGCCGCTGCTGAAACCGGTGCCTTGGATCGCGATCGCGGTGCCGCTTGGTAGGATCCCGCCACCGGGCGTGATGCTGGTGATGGAGAGCGTGCCGCCTACGGTGACGGTGCCGGGGATCACGGAGACGGAGTATACATTCCCTAGCAGATCCAGCCACCGTGAACCGCTGGGATCGGCCGTGATGCTGGCGGTCTTTCCTGTCGCGGTGTTGGGCAGTATGGTTGCTGTTATAACCGCCAGCGGAACTTGCGCTAGACGGCCAATGCCTCCGTTGGCGGAGGCGAAGCGCACGTCGACATGCAGACCTTGGATTTGCGCTACGCCCGCTGCGTCGCCGTTGGCGCTGAAGGCGGAGACGGCGGTTACGGAACTGAAGACGGCGGGGTCCAGATCGAGCGCCAACTCACCGCTGGCGATGAGACTGGGCTGAGAGAGAAAGAATTTAAGCTGAACGGTTGCTCCGGGCGGGGCGGTTTCGCTGTCGACAAAAACTTGGGCGGTGGGAGGCGATGGCGCGGCCGCCGCCCTGCTGACTAGCGCTAGAAGGGCAGCGACTTGGAGCAGCATGACACGCCGCCTGTGGCCTAAGGGAACACGCGATGGCGGAAATTTGTTGACTTCACGTATCATGTGAACCGCAGTTCACAATCAGGTGCAAGTCTGCGTCCGTTCGACTAGTAATATGTCAGCGTTTCGATTCCGGTGCCGGCGTGGAAGGTGTTCACCACTTTCCACTGTTTGAGGTCTACTACGGAGACGGAACCGTCGCCGTGGTTCGCTACCAGCAGGGTTTTGCCGTCGGGGGAGAACGCGAAGCCCATGGGGTCCTTGCCTACGGTTAGCACCTTCTGCTCGCCGTGGAGGTCGGAGGCGTTCACTTCGTTGACGAAGGCACCGCGCAGGGTCATAGTGAAGATCTTGCTACCGTCCAGGCTGTACTTCACTTTGTAGGCGCTGCCGGTGTTGTCTTTCAGGGTGACGCGGTCGATTACGGTATCGGTAGCGGGGTCGATGACGATCATCACGGGATCAGTCGAATCCATGACGACGACGCGCTTGCCGTCGGGCGAAACGGCGACGCCTTCGGTGCCGCCGGGGGTGGAAACACGCGCCACGATTTTGTGGGACTTCAAATCGATGACACTCACGTACGGCTTATCCTTCTTATTGGTGACGTAGAGCTTGCTGCCGTCGGGGAGAATGCCGATCCAATGGCCGGTGCCTTCGTTGTCGATGGTGTCGACGATCTTGCGCGCTTTGGGATCGATGACTAGGACCTTGCGGCTGATGTCGCAGGTCACGTAAATCATGCCGGCTGCGTCGATCTGAATGCCGTGCGGGGCAACGTTAGGAGAAACGTCGATCGACCCGACTAGTTTTTTCGCCGCCAGGTCCACGATTGCCACTTCGTGTCCGGGATGCGGGTTCTTGCCGTACACGCCGTCGCCGTAAATCGGGATGTAGGCGAACTTGTGATCGGCGGTGACTACGAAGTCGTGGGGGTTTACGCCCATTTCGATGTTGGCGGTTTCTTTCCAGGTTGCGGGATCGAAAAAGCGCACGTGCGCGCCGAGTTTGTCGACCATCATGACGCCGGTTTTGCCGGTGGGATTGTTGAGATCGACCTTGGCCGCGATCAGCGCACCAGCGAAACACACGACCAGCAAGGCATTTTTAGATTGAGCGATCATGTTTGACATGATACTCCGCTAGGTGGTTTTGGCGCGCTTGACGAAGGGGGAGCGGTGCTGGGCGCGTTTGCGATCCGCCTCGTCCTTGGCGGCGCTGCGGCGGTTGACGTACACAAGCATATCGGTCTCGGTGAAAATAACGGCTTTTGCGGGACCGGTCTGCTGCTGATCTTCGAGCAGAGCGCGGCACAGCAGCGGCAATTCCTGCAACGGGATCTTGTGTTTCACCAGCAGCGACATGTCGGCTGAGACGGTGAACTCGGTCCGGCTGTGGTCCCCGGCTACGCGCTGAAAGGCGAAGCGGCGGACGTTGGCTTCCTGCCGGAATCCCGTTAAGACAAACTCCATAGTCGGACTCAATGAGTCTCGTTTTCGGTGACCCGCGGGGTTCCATCCCAGGGCAAGTCAGCTTCATCTACCTCGAAAATCACGGGTCCATCGAGCAGCGGAATTTCTTCTTCGAGCGGGGAGACCCCACCCGCAGTACGGCGCTCCGCCCGCTTGGCGTTCTTTTCCTGTTGCTTTTCCTTGCGCAGTTGTTCCTTCTGCCGTTTTTTGAAAGACTGCGGTCCGCGACCGGCCATAACATGCGCTCCTGAATTTTAAAATTTGCCGGACTGTCTCCGTGTAACTGCTTTAGTTTCCAACGTTGGCGCCAGGAGTGCTGGCAAGGCCCTCAGGCGTAACGGATATTGTCAGAGACGCTTTTAGTTTAGCACCTTACAAGGCGAACGGCGTAATCCCGATTCTCATATATGACTGATTCGCCGCCAATCTCGCCTGGTTTTGGGTTAAGCGGGCCGCTGAATCCCCAGGCGCTTCATGCGGCTGCGCAGGGTGCTGGGGTTCAGACCCAGGATCGCAGCCGCGCCCTGGGGTCCTTCGAGCACCCAGCGGGTGGACGCCAGCGCATTTTCAATGTGGCATCGTTCGGCGTCTTCGAGGCTTCGAGGAGTTGTCTCCGTGGTTGCCGCTGTGAGCGGCGCGTTGAGCACGCGGCCTTCGCAGAGCGCTACGGCGCGCGCCAATACATTTTCTAGTTCGCGGATATTTCCGGGCCAATCGTAGGCCAGCAATTGCTGCATCATGGCGGGGGCGATGCCCTCGATGGGGCGTCCGAACTGGCGCGCGTAGCGGCGGACAAAGTGCTGCGCCAGTTCGGGAACGTCTTCGCGGCGCTCGCGCAGGGGCGGAACTTCGACCGGGACGACCAACAGACGGTAATAGAGGTCCATGCGAAAGCGGCCTTCGCGAACCATGTCGGCGAGATTGCGATTGGTGGCTGCTAAGAGCCGGACGTCTACTTTTATGGTCTTGTTCGAACCCAGCGGCTCGAACTCTTGTTCTTGCAAAACGCGCAGCAGTTTGGACTGGCTTTCGAGCGGCAATTCGGTGACTTCATCGAGGAACAGCGTGCCTCCGTTGGCGTATTCGAAGCGGCCGATGCGGCGTTCCGAGGCACCGGTGAAGGCGCCTTTGACGTGGCCGAACAATTCGCTCTCGATCAATCCGGCGGAAATGGCGGCGCAGTTTACTTTGACTAGCGGACGGTCGCGGCGGTCACTTAGATTGTGGATGGCGCGCACCACCAGTTCTTTTCCGGTTCCAGTTTCGCCTTGAATCAGCACGGTCGCGGAGGTCGAGGCTACCAGGTGGATGCGATTCACCAGGTTGCGGAACGCGGGACTGGCCCCGACCATTTCATCGCTGGGGTGGTCGGCGCGGATTTCTTCTTTGAGGTAGGCGTTGTCTTGCTCCAGGCGGGCGCGCAGCCTGGTGAGTTCGTCCACCTTCTGCTCGAGTTCGCAGTTCAGGCTGAGCACTTGCGCTTCGGCTTGTTTCAATTCCGAGATGTCGCGCCCGGTGACCCAGGCGCCCAGCAGCTTGCCGTCTTCTATGATGCCGTTGCGCGTCATCAGAATGGTGCGGCCGGCCAACTTCCGTTCCACTTGCGAGAAGCGGTAGCCCTGGCGGATGAAGGCGCGAAGACGGTCCGTCTGCTGCGGGTCCGCGCGCGGACTGATTCGTTCCAGGCGCGCGCCGATCAGACCCGCCGCATCCGCAAGACCAAATAATGCAGCCGCTTGATTGTTGCAATCCGCTACGAAAGCGTATTGGTAATAGTGATCGATCTGGTCATCCTCGGGCGCGCTTAGAGAAATAGGGCGTTCCAGATCCAAACGGACGATAGCTTCGTTGCCGTGGGTCACAAAACCACGCCAGCGTTCTTCGGATTGCTGGCGCTCCAGTTCCGCGGCCGCACGTTCGGCAAAAATCTGCAGAACTGCTTCGGCTAGTTTGGGGTTCGCCAGGGGCGCGCGCGTGATGGCGCAGATTAAGCCTAGGCAGCGTCCATTCGAATCGAGCAGAGGCGCGCCGACGTAACCCTCGGCGTTCAGTTCCGCTAGTCGAGGGTCGTCCGGAAACAGGCGCTGCACGCCTTCCGCGTAAGAGACGGCACGCTTTTCGGTCACGTGCACGCAGGGTGTGCCGGCCAAGTCATATTCAAAAGATGGAATTTCGCCACCCGCGGAAAAAACCGCTAAAGTGCGGATCCTCTTGCCACCCGGCAAGAGCCCGCCCACCAGCACCAGGTCGGCTGCGAGCGCGCGGGCCAATTGCCGCACGAGGGAGCGCAGGAAGCCTTCGCCGGTATCGCGCCACACGCCTTGAGCAATCTCAAAAACCAAGTGTTCGAGATCGCCGCCCGGTTGCACTGCACTCATGAGGCACCCGCGCCGCCCCCCTCCGCGGAGCGCGGTTTCGTCGACCATTCTATGCGAGAGATTCTAAGCGTTGCAAATTTGTCCGCAGCCTGATTTGCAGCTTTCATCCCAGAGGGTCCACTTCGCGAGACCTTGCTTGAGCGTGGTGAACAGAAACGGCTTGGGCATGACATCGTTCATGCCGGCGGCGAGACACTCCAGGCGGCTCATGCTGGCGGTGGTGCCGACGATGGGAGTCACGCGCCCTTGCGGCATGCGGCGGAGGCGAGCGGTGGTTTCAAGACCATCCATCTGCGGCATCTGCCAGTCCATCAGGACCAGGTCATAGGTTTCGTTGCGGAACAACTCGATGGCTTCGGCACCATTGGAGGCCGTGTCCACGCGGCACCCCAACCGTTCGAGCATAGTGCGCGCCGCCTGGGCGCTAATTTCATCGTCCTCCACCAGAAGGACTTGGATCTGCCGGATCGACATGGATCACCTCTGCCGATGAAAAGGCAAGCCGAGGGCCGATGGTAAGTGATTGAAAAAGCATGTGAGCCGATGGCGGGGCCGCGAAATATCGTGGGCCCTTTCGTGGCTCCCACGAAGATTGGTGGGGTAGGGAATCAGCGCCCGCTGTAAGCGGAGTATGTTTTGGGCGGTGCGAGACGAAAGTGCCGCGCGGCGTGAATGCCTGCGAACACGAACAGCGCCAGGACCACTAATTGCGCCAGTACAAACGGCGGCTCGGTTTGAGTGGGGGCGAGCGCCTTCAACGCGGGCACCTTTTCGAAGGATTGGATCACCAGCACGAAGCAGTTGAGGTAGAGCGCCGCTACCGAGCAGATCACGTAAGTGCGCCGCCACCTGCCCGCGAGGTGGAATTTGTAAAGCGCGGCGATTGCCACCGCTAGGGTGATCAGCGAAAGGGTGCTCACGCCATGCGAAGGCAAGAGGTGCGGTACGGGGAAGCCGAGTCCGGTGGCGCTGGTGGCGACGGTAGTGGCCAGAATTTGAGAGATGCTAGCAGATTTTTAGCGGCGAACAGATCAATTTTTGGATTTAGCGGCCAGCGCTCGCGGAATTTCGGAGCTTGGTTGTTTTTTCCGCGGCCGCGACGCGATGGAGTGGCATAACTCGGCCGCCAGAAACGCGACGCCGGCTATTCCGGCAAACGCCCATGACAGCGGGAAATCGATGCGTTCGAGCGCACTGAAGCGCTCCATATGCCCGGCCACGACGACGGCAACGCACGCCACCGCCAGAGCCACGCCGATCCAGTAAAAGCCAGCAATCCACTTCCGCCTGGCAGAAGACATTGATGGACCTCCCAACGGGCGTCGGGGGCCGTTGCGAAGTATTTTACACGAATTTTTTAGGGAGTGTGAAAAATTTATGAAGTCTATTTCCGGCCATAGCCGGCCAGCGTTTTATCCAGCCGCTCCAACTGGTCCTGTAGGTCATTCATCTTCGCTTCCTCATTGCGAACCTCGGTCTCGGCCTCGACGCGCGGCGCTTGGCAATCCTGTTCTTGCTTTGCCGCCATTTCGATTTGCGAGTTCAACTGTGAAAGTATTGCTTCGGCAACTCGCTGCTCCGCCGGGCTCTGCGCGTTGCGCTTCCTGGCCTGCGCTTCGTCCAACTGCGACATCGCATTCTGCCGTTGCATGGGAGCCTGACTACACGCGAAGTGCGCGTTCTCCATCCGCTGCCGAGCCCCTTCCAGCGCCGCCCCCTGCACCTGCAGCCGGAACATCACAATCTGCACCCGCTGAATGGTAGCCGCCGCCGTCCGCAAGTCCTGCCGCAACTGGCGCACCTCCGCGAGCATCTGCGCATCCGTCGCTGGACTCTCGGCCGTTGCCGACATAGCCGTCAGCAACCCCGCAATGAAACAAATCCCCGCACGATTCATGGGATAACCTCCGCCCTCAGTAGACACCGCTGAGGTGGAGGTTGTTCCTCGCCGCACGCGCTAGACGCGCGACACCGATACTTTAACCCGGTAGCCCAAACCACCGAGCACGCGAATCAGCAGATCGCTGGAAACGCTTTCGAGATTGTTATTCAAGATCGCAGTCACCCGGGTCCGCGACGTCCTCGCGCGCTTCGCGATCTCCGCATGAGTAAATTTCTCCCGTTGGACAATCCCCTTGAGCCGCTTCAGTAGCTCATACTGAACCTGCCATTCCTTGGCATCGGCCGCTGAGAGATTCAGAGCCTCAGCCAACGCTTCGGGCGTCCGCGCAACAATCGGTTTGATTTTAGGCATCGAGAATCTCCTTAATCCATTTTTCTTCCAAGTTCGATTTCAGAATCCGGAGTTTACTGGGTCTTTTGCTCCAAATGGAGGAATCGTTGGGAATGCCGCATTCACGGCCCATGAGCAGTGTAGCGGCAGGAGTCGCGGAAATTCGGGTTCGGGGCGAGGACGGTACTTATCGTGCGTATTCTCCCAAGCGGCTTCGAACTGGCCGCGGAAATCCGCGAATCACTTCCCGCGCTCGCGGATGAAGGATTATCGCCCTCACCGGCACAGTGTATCAAATATGAGACATAACGGCTAAAGGGCCTGCTTCCCGAGGTTGCGGACGGCGGGAACACAAACGTGCTATTCTGTTCTTGAAGCAGATCTGCTCCCTCCTTGAAGCGTTAGCCGGTTCGCTGATTTTTCCCCCAAACAACACAACTGAATGAATAAATTTTCTGAACTCACTCTCAGCGCGTCGCTGCAGAGTAATTTGACTCGCCACGGGTTCGTGCAACCGACTCCCGTGCAAGCGCAGGCGATTCCCCCGGCCCTTGAAGGCCGTGATGTGGTGGCCACCGCGCAAACAGGTACCGGCAAGACTCTTGCCTTTCTCCTGCCGATTTACGAACTGCTCACCCGCGGTGAGCGCCCCAATGGCGTTAGCGCCCTGATCCTTACTCCTACGCGCGAGCTCGCGCTGCAGGTGAACGAAGCCGCGGTCAAACTCGCGGCCAGCCTGCCGGTGCGATCCTCGACCGTGGTGGGAGGGATGAGCGAATCGACGCAGCTGCACGCGATCCGCAAGGGATCACAAGTTGTGATCGCAACGCCCGGCCGCCTGTGCGATTTCCTGGAGCGCAAGCTGGTCGACCTGAGCGGCGTCCGCTTCCTGGTGCTGGATGAAGCCGACCGCATGCTCGACATGGGCTTCCTGCCTGCCATTCACGCGATTCTCAAAAAGATTCCGGCGGCGCGGCAGACGCTGTTCTTTTCGGCGACGATCGAGAAGTCGGTCGCGCACTTGATTAACTCGCACGTGCGCAACCCTGTGCGCATTGCCATCGGCGGCGATTCTAAGCCGGTGGATAAGGTCGATCTGCACGTTTATGAAGTGGAACAGGATCGCAAGCTCAGCCTGCTGAAAAAGCTGTTGGAAGCCGAGGCGGGATCGTTCCTGGTTTTCGCACGCACCAAGCATGGAGCCGACCGTCTTGCGAAAAAGCTGGGCACGAAGGGCTTCGACGCCGCGCGTATCCACGGCGACCGGACGCAGAGCCAACGCAATCAGGCTTTGGCTGGATTCAAAAAAGGTGATTACCGGGTGTTGGTCGCGACCGACGTTGCCGCACGCGGCATTCACGTTGACGGCATCGCTCACGTGGTGAATTACGATTTGCCGCAGGTGCCCGAGGACTTCATCCACCGCGTCGGCCGCACGGCTCGCGCGGGAGCTCGGGGAACCGCTTCGACGTTCAGCACGCGGGCGGAACGCAATGATATTCGTCAGATTGAAAAAGCGCTAGGCGTGCGCTTGACTCCGCGGGAAGCGGGAGCAGACCTGGAGCGCGAAGAGAAGTCTTCGCTTAAGACGGTGGTGATCCCGATCCAGCGCCATCAAAAGCCAGCCGGCCAAAAACACCCGGGCGGCAGTTTCGCACCGCGCGGACGGCGCCGTTTCGGCAGCCGCTAACGATTATTTGGGCGGCGTCGCCACTTCGAGGTAGACGCCGTCCGGATCTTGCATCAGAGCCAACGCACCATTGGGACGGCGGATAATCGCGCCGTCTTTGGAGACGATTGCACCGCCGGCGGACTTATAAGCTTCCGCGGCCGCATCTACGTCGCGGACCTGGAAGCCGAGTTGGAGCGATCCTGGATCAGGCACATTAAAGTGCACCGGCTTGCGATCGACGCCGGCAAACTCAAAGAACTCCCAAACTTCCGCGCGACCGGGGACCTGAATCATCTGGATGCGCAATTCACCTTGGTCGAGTCCCGCTACCTTCAGCATTTGCGGGTCCTTCACTGTCCCTAGCGACTTCGCTTCCATCCCGAAGTTATCGCGATAAAAAGCTGCCGACTTTGCGGCATCCTGAACCCCCGTCGCCCACCGCGCCCCGGTGACGATACTGCCGGCAGGTGCGGACGTGGCGGGGGCAGTTTCAGGTTGTAGGAGCTCGATGAAGAATCCGTCTGGATCGGCGACCATCACCGCTCGCGACTTGGCTCCGGCAACCGGGGGGAGCGGCGCGCCGCCCAGCGTGAGCACTGTGCCGCCGGCCTTCTTGACCGCAGCCAGCGCCGAATCGATATCGCGCACCGTCAGCACCAGAACTGAGGCGCCCGGGTCCTGCAATCGCGGGTGGCGCGCGGTTCGGGGTTGTCCGGTTAACTCGATAAATTCGAACGTGAAATCGGCCCCGGGGATCCGCGTATTGGCGTTGCGGAAGGACGAGTCGGCTGGCGAACCCGTAATCTGATTGGCGGGCGATCCCGGCTGCGGCTTACGCAGTTCGGTGACGTTGCCGTCGAGTTGAATCCCCAGCGCGTCGTGATAAAACGCGTAGGTCTTATCCAGATCCGAAACCGTCAAAATGTATTTGCTGAGGCGCACCGCGTTCGCGGCGGGCTGCTCGGCAAATGCGGTCGCCATTAACATTACGCAGGCCAGAAGAAATCGCATGAACCTATAATAGACCCATGCGCGGACTCACCTTGTTCGTATTGACCGCAGCCTCGCTCATGGCTGCGGACCTGGCGCCCACCGGCACTTTGCGGGCGACATTTCTGGGCGCGAACCCGGTTCAGGGGCATGTTGACGCGCAGACCGGAGCGATCACGGGACCGGTGGCCGATATCGTAAAAGAGATGGCCCGCAAGCTGGGTGTGCCCTACACGATTACGCCGGCCTCGGGCGCCGCTGGAGTGATCGCGCTGATTAAGGCGCACAAGGCCGATATTGGTTTCCTGGCTTATGATGAAGCCCGCGCCAAGGACGTGGACTTCGCGGGTTCTTACGCGCTGATGTACAACACCTATGTGGTCGCGGCCGACTCTCCTATTAAGACTGCCGCTGACGCGGATCGGGCCGGCGTCAAGATTGGCGCTGTCCGCGGGCAGACGCAGGAATTGTATTTGAGCGCGAACATCAAGCAGGGCGAAGTGAAGGTTTACGAATCGCAACCACCACAAGCCGAGCTTGAACGACTGTTGCTCACCGGCGAATTACAGGCTTTCGGAGCCAATCGCCAGCGTATGGAGGATGCCGCGGCGATGTCTCCGAAGCTGCGTGCGCTTGCGGACAATTTTCTGGTGGTGGTGCAGGAGGTCGTCGTCGAGAAAGGTGATCCGGCGAAGCTTGCGCAGATCGACGCATTGATCGATGACATGCGAAGTTCGGGCTTCATCAAAGCGTCGCTCGATCGCGCCAAGATCTCGGGCGTTGACGTGGCGCAGCGGCGCCAGCACTAGACGCTGACAGTCCGGCGCTCGGCCGCGCTGCGCTGCGCGGCTTCGATCACGATTAATCCATCGCGCGAATCACGCGGGTCGACTGGCGGAGGCCCACCCATTTGTAAGCAGGCGGCGAGGGCTTGATAATAACGCTCGTATCCGCCGCGCAGGGTTTCTACTTTGCGCGGGGGGCCTTCGACCGCAGTCAACTCGCCATAATATACGGGCGAATCGGCGCCCCAATGCGGATCGCCAGGCCTCTGCCCATGCTTGAGCGCTTCTTCCTGACCGTCGATTCCGTATTTGAGAAAGCTTCCGCCATCGCCGTGGACGGTGAAGCGCGGACCGGAATGGGGCACCAGCGTGGCGGCATGCAGAATCACGCGGAGCGGAAAATAGTCCAGCACCAAATGAAAATAGTCGTCAACTTTCGCGCCGTAGCGCTGCGCGATGATATCGGCGGTCACGGCGCGCGGCATCCCGAAAAGTTGCAGGCTCTGGTCGATTAAGTGCGCTCCCAGGTCATATAAAATGCCAGCGCCGGGGCCGGGAACTTCACGCCAGCCGGCTTTGATCTGCGGACGGAAGCGGTCGAAGTGGACCTCATAATGAAACACTTCGCCAAGCCATCCTTGTTTAATGGTGTGTTGAACGGTGAGAAAATCGTTGTCCCAGCGGCGGTTCTGGAACACAGAAAGCACGCGGCTGCGGGTCGCGGCGAGTTCGATCAATTCAGATGCTTCACGGGAAGTGACTGCGAGCGGTTTATCGACAACCACATGTTTGCCGGCGAGCAGCGCGGTGCGCGCGTGTTCACAATGATTTGCGGAGGGAGAGGCGATCACCAACAGATCGATGGCGGGGTCTGACAGTAGGTCCTCGACGGCCGATGCGACTGCGACGCCGGGCAGATCTT
>Ga0265314_10002744_pt1 | contig 17602 bp, 13 predicted proteins | sample 4126metaG_FD_203106 | JGI IMG/M metagenome (GOLD analysis project Ga0265314, IMG submission 203106) | Rhizosphere microbial communities from Carex aquatilis grown in University of Washington, Seatle, WA, United States - 4-1-26 metaG | ecosystem: Host-associated > Plants > Roots > Rhizosphere >... | reverse complement strand
CTATGGGCGAGCAGGGCGTCGTCGGCGGCGAAATCCTCCAGCGTCAGGTTGGTGGTGTAGCCGTCATGGGAATGCAGCACCACATGGCGCGCCTCGTCGCGCGGGCGGCAAGCCGCCAGGAGATCGTGGGTCGCCAATCCCTCCCATTGATTGTCATAGCGCGACCAGGTGGTCACGCAATGAATGTCGGAGGTGAACCGGGTCTGCGGCTGTGAAAAAAATTGCTGCCAGTCCCAGAAGATCGGTTGCTCCACCGCGCCATGGACGTCGAGCCGCCAGCGCTCCCGGGAAATCCGTGGAGTGAGGCCAAGGTCGAGCGTGGGCCAATCCCTGGTTAAATGTTGCCCCGGCGGCAACCGCTGTTCGTCGGGTCGCGAGGTCTTGCCGGTCAGGAAACGCCCCTCGCGCGCCCAGCGCTGCTTGCTGCGCGTCAGCTTGCTGGTCGGGGGCTGGTCGTCTTGATCTGTCATGACTCTAAACTAGTAATACGGACGCATCGGCGCCAGCGCCCCCTCGCCATCAGGCATCCATTATTTCGGCGCCCGCGGATCGATCGGCGTGGTGCCGCGCATGCCCAGAATATCCTCCAGCACCTTCGCGCCGGCAAGCAGTTGCGCCTCGCCGCGCGGCCGCGCCACCATCTGCAGCCCGACCGGCAGGCCGGATGCGGTGAACCCGCACGGCAACGAGAGCGCCGGGCAGCACACCAGCGTGATGGCGTAGACGATGCCGAGCCATTCGACGTAATTGTCGAATTTCTTGCCGTTGCATTCGGCGACGTAGCGGTTCTCGATCGGAAACGGCGATACGATGGTCGCGGGGGTCAGCAGCAGGTCGTAGTTCTCGAAGAATTCCAGCGTGCGCGCGGTCATCGCGACCCGCTGCGCTTCGGCGCGCGCGATCTGCTCGACGGTCAGCTTGAGGCCTTCCTCGATATTCCAGATCACTTCGGGCTTGAGCTGATCGCGCTTGCTGCGCAACAGCGCAGCCTTGCTCAGCGCAAAATCGAACGCACGCAGCACGTGGAAACACTCATGAGCCTCACGCAAATCGGGATGCGCTTCCTCGACAATGGCGCCGGCCTCGGCAAAGCGTGCCGCCGCCTTGCGGGTGATCGCGGCGACTTCGGGATCGACTGGGGTGATGCCGAGATCGGGCGAATACGCAATGCGCTTCGGCTTGCCGCCGGATCGCGCCGCCGACAGGAACGATTTCGGCAGCAAGGGCAGCGACAGCGGATCGGCCGAATCTTCGCCGCTCATGGCATCGAGCAGCAGCGCGAGATCCTCGACATTGCGCGCCATCGGCCCCTGGACGCCGAGATTGCGGTCGATCGCGGCGGCCGGGGTGTGCGCGACGCGGCCGATGCTCGGCCGCATGCCGACGATGCCGCAGAAGCTGGCGGGATTGCGCAGCGAGCCGCCCATGTCGGAACCGTGCGCAAGCCAGGCCGTGCCGGTGGCGAGCGCCACCGCCGCGCCGCCGGAAGAGCCCGCGGCCGAGCGCGACGTATCCCAGGGATTGAGGGTCCGGCCGAACACCTCATTAAAAGTGTTGGCGCCGGCGCCGAATTCCGGCGTGTTGGATTTGGCGTAGACGATCGCGCCATTGGCCTCGAGATGCTCGACCAGCACGTCGGAACGGACAGGGATGTTGTCGCGGTAGATCGGCGAGCCCTGCGTCGTCAGCACGCCCGCGACATCGGTGAGGTCTTTTATCGGCACCGGAAGGCCTGCGAGCAGGCCGCGTTCGGAGGCCGGTTTCTTCATCAGCGCCCTGGCGCGATCCCGGGCGCGGTCGAAGCACAGCGTCGGCAGCGCGTTGACCTTGCCGTCGACTTCGGCAATGCGCTTTTCCAGCACGTCGAGCAGGTCGAGCGGCGTGACTTCGCCGGCCCTCAATTTATCGACGACCGCGCAGGCCGTTTCCCGAACCAGTCCCTGATCAGCCACGCACATGTCTCCCATTGGCTCCGCTTGTGGTAGCGGGTTTGATATTGGTCTAGAACATTTTTGCGCAAAGTGGAAACGCGGTACGGCTCAAAAAGGGATTCTGGGATGACGACACCATTGGACGCGCCGGACTGGCGCAGCATGAACCAGCAGCAGCGCGACCTCGGGCTCAACAACAGCACCGCCGTTGCCGGCAGCACCGGGATCGTGACCGGCTGGGAGCAGCGCTCCGCGGAATTGCGCCAGCGGCATCCCGCCCATCTCGACCTGCGCTACGGCCCGCGCGAACGTAACCGGATCGATTTTTTGAAGGCAGGCGAAAATGCGCCGACGCTGTTGTTCATCCATGGCGGCTACTGGCAGGCCCGCGCCAAGGAGGTTTTTACCGTCTTCGCCGAGGGGCCGATGGCGCACGGCATCAATGTCGCGCTGATCGGCTACACGCTGGCGCCCGATGCGACGCTGGACGGAATCGTCGCCGAGGTTCATCAGGGCATCGATTATCTCACCGGACAATTGCCCGAGCTTGGCGCGGCGTCCGGCGGCATCGTGGTATCGGGCTGGTCGGCGGGCGGGCACCTGACGTCGATGGCGCTGTCGCATCCGAAGGTGAGAGCGGGCATGGCGATATCAGGCATCTACGACCTCGATCCGATCCGCCACAGCTACCTCAACGAAAAGCTCCGGTTAGACGGGCCGATGGCGCATCGCAATTCGCCGATGGTGCAGCCCGGCGGCGCGCCAAAACCGCTGTCGCTGGTGGCGGGAAGCGGTGAGTTGCCGCTGCTGCGCAAGCAAACCGCCGACTTCGCCGGGCACCGCGCGCGGTACGGCCTGCCGGTCACCTACGAGGAGATCCCGGGCGCAGATCACTTCAGCATCATGAACGAAATGCTGTCGCCGCAGGGCCGGATCACGACGCTGATAAGGCAGTTGTTCGAGCGGACGGCGGTTGCCCCGTCATTGCGAGGAGCGTAGCGAACGAAGCAATCCAGTCTTTACCTGTAGCACTGGATTGCTTCGCTTCGCTCGCAATAACGAACTAGGGGCGTTCAGGGAGGGAGAAGTGAAGCAGCCCTGCGTGTACATAATGGCCAACAGGCGCAACGGCACGATCTACACCGGCGTTACGTCCAATTTGCCAAAGCGCGCTTTTGAGCACCGCGAAGGTGTAGCGAAGGGCTTTTCAGCGAAATATAACTGCAAAATCTTGGTTTGGTACGAACTCCACGACACGATGCTCGAAGCCATCGCGCGGGAGAAGCAAATCAAAGCCGGAAATCGGGCAAGCAAGTTGGCGCTGATCGAGAGCCTAAATCCCCAGTGGAACGATCTTTACGAAACGCTGGCGTAAAGTCCGTCATTGCGAGCGTAGCGAAGCAATCCAGAGCCTCAAGAAAGGATTGCTTCGTCGCTTCGCTCCTCGCAATGACGGGGTTAGCGGCAATTTCAACTCAACCCCACCCCGCGCTGATGCCGCCGTCGACCGTGTAGATCACGCCCGAGGTATAGCCTGATCGGTCGGAGGCGAGGAAGGCCATCAGGTCGCCGATTTCGCGGGCGTGGGCGGGGCGGCCGAGCGGCATGCCTTTCTGGAATTCCTTGTAGCGGCTTTCGTCGCCGAATTGATGTTTGGCGCGGGTTTTGAGCAGCGTGACGTGGCGATCGGTACCAACCGGGCCGGGATTGATGCCGACCACGCGAATATTGTCGGCGAGGCTCTTGCCGCCGAGCGCGCGGGTGAACGCCATCAGCGCGGCATTGCCGGCGCTGCCGCAGATATAGTTGGCATCGAACTTTTCGCCGGCGGCGCCGATATCGTTGACGATCACGCCATGGCCGCGCGCCTTCATCTGCGCATAGATCGCGCGGGTCAAATTGACATAGCCGAACACCTTCAGCTCCCAGGCATGGCGCCAGGTCGCTTCGTCGATCTTGTCGATCGAGCCGCCGGGAATGTCGCCGGCATTGTTGACGAGGATGTCGATGTCGGCGGCATCTTTTGCCAGTTTTGCCAGATCTTCCGGTTTGCGCAGGTCGACGACGTGGGCGGTGGCGTCGATCTGGTGCGCCTTGCGCAGCCGTTCGGTCAGGGCCTTGAGTTGCTCGCCGCTGCGCGCCGCCAGCATCAGATGCGCGCCTTCTTCGGCGAAGGATACGGCGGCGGCCGCGCCGATGCCCTTTGATGCGCCGGTGATCAGGACGCGCTTGCCGCGCAAATGAAGGTCCATGGATGTTGTCTCCTGGTTGGGGATGGGGGCTGCCGGGGGCGAGGATTTTAACTGTTAGGCCGCCGCCCGCGAAGCGGTCAACATTGCACTGCAGCGTTGCGCCGCGACCGAGTTTGGTCCATTGCAATCCCGTCAAACGAACCAGTCCGCCGGCACGTGCATAAGGATATCTCGATGAGCAAGAAACAATACCGGATCGCGGTTATTCCCGGCGACGGGATCGGCAAGGAAGTGGTGCCGGAGGGCCTGCGGGTGCTGGAGGCGGCGGCGAAAAAGCACGGCGTGGCCGTGCATTTCGATCATTTCGATTTCGCCTGCTGGGACTATTACGAGAAGCACGGCGACATGATGCCGGAGGACTGGAAGGCGCAAATCGGCAAACACGACGCGATCTATTTCGGCGCGGTCGGCTGGCCGGCGAAGATCCCCGATCACATTTCCTTGTGGGGCTCGCTGATCAAATTCCGCAGGGAATTCGACCAGTACGTCAATCTGCGCCCGGTGCGGTTGATGCCGGGGGTGCCGTCGCCGCTCGCCAACCGCAAGCCCGGCGACATCGATTTTTGGGTGGTGCGCGAAAATACCGAGGGTGAATATTCGTCCGTCGGCGGCCGCATGTTCCCGGACACCGATCGCGAATTCGTCACCCAGCAGACCGTGATGACGCGGATCGGCGTCGATCGCATTTTAAAATTCGCGTTCGAACTGGCGGAGTCGCGGCCGAAAAAGCATTTGACCTCGGCGACCAAATCCAACGGCATTTCCATCACCATGCCGTATTGGGACGAACGCGTGGAGGCGATGGGCAAGAAATTTCCCAAGGTGAAGTGGGACAAATATCACATCGATATCTTGACCGCGAACTTCGTGCTGCATCCGGACTGGTTCGACGTCGTGGTCGGCTCCAATCTGTTCGGCGATATCCTGTCTGATCTGGGCCCGGCCTGTACCGGCACCATCGGCATCGCGCCGTCGGGCAACATCAATCCGGAAGGCCATTTTCCGTCGGTGTTCGAACCGGTGCACGGCTCGGCGCCCGATATCGCGGGGCAGGGCATCGCCAACCCGATCGGCATGATCTGGTCGGGCGCGATGATGCTGGAACATCTCGGCGAAAAGGATGCCGCGGCCTCGATCGTCGCCGCGATCGAGCGCACGCTCGGCGAACGCACGCTGCGCACCCGCGACCTCGGCGGCAATGCCGACACCACGGCCTGCGGCAAGGCGGTCGCGGAGATGGTGGATTAGGTTAGGTCTCGTCATTGCGAGCGGAGCGAAGCAATCCAGCGCATCATATCCAGCTCTGGATTGCTTCGTCCGCTGCGCTCCTCGCAATGACGGTAGTTACCCCTTCACAATCCGGCGGCAATGTTCCCACGCCGCGTGGATCAGATTCTCGCTGGCTTCCGGGGTGCGGAAGGCGGAGTGCGCCGACAGCGTGACGTTGGGCAGTCTGGTCAGCGGGTGATCCGCCGGCAGCGGCTCGATGTTGAAGACGTCGAGGCCGGCGTGGCGGATGTGGCCTGACTTCAGCGCCTCGATCATCGCGGCTTCGTCGACGATGGCGCCGCGCGCGGTGTTGACGAGGACGACGCCGGGCTTCATCGCCGCGATATGCTTTCCGGTGATCAGGCCGCGGGTTTCATCGTTGAGCAGGAGATGCAGCGAGACCACGTCGCTTTGCGCCAGTAGCGCATCGAGGCTAACGAACTCGACGCCGGCAAATTGTTTCGGCGTCCGGTTCCAGGCGATCACGCGCATGCCGCTGCCGCGCGCGATGCGCGCGGTTTCCGCCGCGATGCCGCCGAATCCGATCAGGCCCAGCGTCTTGCCGGTCAGCTGCATGCCATCCTCGCGCAGCCAGTTGCCGGCGCGCATTTCGCGGTCCATCGCGGCAATCCCGCGCGCCGCCGCCCACATCAGCGCGATGGCGCATTCGGCCACCGCCGTATCGCCATAGCCCTTGATCAAATGCACGGCGATCCCGAGTTCGGCAAGTTCCTCCGGGTTCATGTAGCTGCGCGCGCCGGTGCCGAGAAACACCACGTGCTTCAGCCCGGTGCATTTTTTCGCGATCTCGGTCGGCAGCGGGGTGTGGTCGATGATGACGATCTCGGCGCCGCCGAGTGCCGCCGGTATCTCGTCGGCGGTGATATCGGCGTTGCGGTTGACTTTTACCGGGGGATCGCCGGCAACCGTCTGCCGCTCGAAAATATCGGCGAGCGATCCGTTGGCATCGATGAAAACTCCGCGCACCGAATTCTCCGTTGGCTGGTGGCTATGAAGCGACGCCGGAGAGCGCCAGCACGGTATGCATCAGGACATTGGCGCCGGCGGTGCAATCCGCCTGCGTGGCGTCCTCCAGCTCATTGTGGCTGACGCCATCCTTGCAGGGCACGAAAATCATCGCCGCCGGAACGACATTGGCGAGGTTGCAGGCGTCATGACCGGCGCCGGAGGTGATGCGGCGATGGCTGTAGCCGATGCTTTTGGTGGCGTTCTCGACCGCGTCGACCAGTTTTGGATTGAAGATGGTCGGCGGCTTCTGCCAGATCGCGGTCAGGGTCATCGCGACGTTGCGGCGCGCGGCGATCTCGGCGATCGCGGCCTGCAGATCGGTGTCGATGGCCGCGAGCGTCTCGGCCAGCGGACTGCGGACGTCGACGGTAAAGGCGATTTCGCCAGGGATCACGTTGCGCGAGGGCGCTGCAATCACGGCCTCGCCGACGGTGCCGACCGCATTGGGGCCGTGCGCCTTGGCGATGCGTTCGACCGCGAGCACGAATTCCGCCATCGCCGCCAGCGCGTCGCGGCGCAGCGGCATCGGTGTGGTGCCGGCATGACTCTCAAAACCGGTGATCGTTCCGTCGTACCAGGTGATGCCCTGGCCGCGATCGACGACGCCGATGGTCTTGTTCTCGGCCTCCAGCAGCGGGCCCTGTTCGATATGCAGTTCGACGAAGGCGCCGAGTTTGCGTTGCGCCACCGGTTCGGCGCCGCGATAGCCGATGCCATCGAGCGCCTCGCCAACCGTGATACCTGCGGCGTCCTTGCGCGACAGGATATCGTCGGTGGTGTAGTCGCCGGCATAGGCGGCCGAGGCCATCGTCGCCGGTGCGAAGCGCGAGCCTTCCTCGTTGGTCCAGTTGACGATGCAGATCGGCGTTTCGGTTTCGATCCCGGCATCGTTGAGGGTGCGGACCACTTCCAGCGCCGCCAGGGTGCCGAGCACGCCGTCGAATTTGCCGCCGGTGGGCTGGGTGTCGAGATGCGAGCCTAATCCAACAGGCGGTTTTGTCATGTCGCGGCCCTTGCGCAGCCCGAACATCGTGCCGAGCGCATCGACATGCACCTCGAGGCCGGCGGCCTCGCAGGCTTTACGGAACCAGTCGCGTACCTGCTTGTCCTCGGGTCCCAGCGTCAGCCGCCGCACGCCGCCCTTTGGCGTGGCTCCGAATTTCGCGGTCTCGTGGATCGTATCCCAGAGCCGCGCGGAATCGATCTGCAGGTTGGAAGCCACTTTTGCCATGAGGGAGACCAGTTTCGGATATGGACGTTACGAGCGAGCTTGATCAATGACGGGACCGGCGCGGCGCGTCAACAATAACCGCGAATTCTCCGTCATTGCGAGCGAAGCGAAGCATTCCAGGGCCACGAAGCAAGACTGGATTGCTTCGTCGCTTCGCTTCTCGCAATGACGATGTTAGCTCAATCGTGCCCGTGCTCCGGCAACTCCAGCCCGAAGACTTTCGTCAAATCCTTGACCTGCTCCGGCGACAAGTATCGCGGGTTGAGCCCGCGCAGCAGCAGATACAGTTTTGCCGTCTCCTCCAGTTCCTCGATTGCGAACACGGCGGCCTCCAGCGTGTCGCCTGACACGACAGGGCCGTGATTGGCGAGCAGCACGGATGAATATTTGCCGGCCAGCCCCTCGATGGCGCCGGCCACGGCCGGATCGCCCGGGCGATAATACGGCACCAGCGCGGTCAGCCCGCATTTCATCAGGTAATACGGCGTCATCGGCGGAAGGGCTGCGCGCGGGTCGATTTCCGGCAGCATCGACAGCGCCACCGAATGGGTCGAATGCAGGTGAACGACGGCGCGCGCGGCGCCGCGGGTCCGGTACAGCGCCGAATGCAGCGGCACCTCCTTGGTCGGGGCGTCGCCGGAGATCAGTCTGCCGTCGGCACCGAGCCGCGACAGCCGCGCCGGGTCGAGCGAGCCGAGCGAGCCGTTGGTCGGCGTCACCATGAAGCTGCCGTCGTCGAGCCTCACGCTGATGTTACCCGATGAGCCCGGCGTCAGCCCGCGCTCGAACAGCGAGCGGCCGAGGCGGCAGATTTCCTCGCGCAGCCTGGTCTCGGTCATGACGGTTTCCTTGGCAGTTTTCTTGGCCATATCCTCGATTCCCCCGGTTTTGTCTCACGCTTTGGCAGCGCGGCCAAGCCGTGATACCCAGAGACAAGGCCGCAAACCGGCTGCAATAAAATTCGAGGGAGAGTCGTATGCCTGAATCCGCAAAACCGCGCATCGCCGTGATCGGGCTCGGCTCGATGGGGTTCGGCATGGCGACCTCGTTGCGCCGCGCCGGTTTTGAGGTCACCGGCTGCGACGTCTCGGCGGACGCGGTCAAACGTTTTGTCGGCGAAGGCGGCAAAGGGGCCGAGACGCCCGCGCAAGCGGCCAAGACGGCCGACATCGTCGTCAGCGTCGTCGTCAACGCCGCGCAAACCGAAACCATCCTGTTTGGCGCCAATGGCGTCGCGGAGACGCTGGCCAAGGACGCCGTGTTCGTTTCGTCCGCGACCATGGACCCCGACGTCGCGCGGCGGCTGGCGAAACAACTGGAAGCGACCGGCCGGCATTACCTGGACGCCCCGATCTCCGGCGGCGCGCAGCGCGCGGCGGAGGGCGAACTCACCGTCCTGGCGTCGGGCAGCGCCAAGGCCTTCGCCAAGTCGCGGCCCGCGCTCGATGCGATGGCGGCAAAACTCTATGAACTTGGCGATGCCGCCGGGCAGGGCGCGGCGTTCAAGATGATCAACCAGCTGTTGGCCGGCGTGCATATCGCCGCCGCCTCCGAGGCGATCACCTTTGCCGCCAAACAGGGCCTCGACATCCGCAAGGTCTATGAGGTGATCACGGCATCGGCCGGCAATTCCTGGATGTTCGAAAACCGCATGCCGCATGTGCTGGATGGCGACTACACGCCGCGCAGCGCGGTGGAGATTTTTGTCAAGGACCTCGGCATCATCCAGGACATGGCGCGCACGGCAAGATTTCCGGTGCCGGTCTCGGCGGCGGCGCTGCAGATGTTCCTGATGACGGCCGCTTCCGGCATGGGCCGCGATGATGACGCCTCGGTGGCGCGGATGTATGCCAAGGTGACCGGCACGCATCTTCCGGGTGAACCGAAATAAGATCGTGCCCGAATAAAGATAGACAAGAGGACAACAGATGCCCCGTTTTGCCGCCAATCTCACCATGATGTTCACCGAAGTGCCGTTCCTCGACCGCTTCGATGCGGCGGCGAAGGCAGGATTCACCGCGGTCGAATTCCTGTTTCCCTATGAACACCCGGCGGACGCGATCGGCGAGCGGCTCAAGCGCAACGGCCTGACCCAGGCGCTGTTCAATCTGCCGCCGGGCAATTGGGACGCCGGTGAAAAGGGATTTGCCGCGCTGCCGGATCGTTTCGACGATTTGAAGCAGAGCCTGCACACCGCACTGCCCTACGCGAAGGCGACCGGCGTCAAGCGTGTGCATTTGATGGCGGGCATCGCCAACCGCGGCGATCCCAAGGCGGTCGCGGCGTTCCGCAAATCAGCGGCGCATGCCGCCGAGTTCTTCGCACCTCATGGCCTCGATGTCGTGATCGAGCCAATCAACCCGCGCAACGTGCCCGGCTATTTCCTCAACGATTTTATCTTCGCACGCGACCTGATCAAAGACCTGAACATCCCGAACCTCAAACTGCAGTTCGACATCTATCATTGCCAGATCATCCATGGCGACGTCACGATGCGGCTGCGCGAGATGATGCCGATCATCGGCCACACCCAGATCGCCAGCATTCCCTCGCGCAACGAACCCGACGGCGAGGAACTGAATTATCCGTTCGTGTTCACTGAGCTCGACCGGCTCGGCTATGGCGGCTTCGTCGGCTGCGAATACAACCCGCGCGGCAGGACCACCGATGGCCTCGGCTGGTTCAAGCCCTATGCCGGAGTAAAGCCGTGAAGCCAGGAAAACTCTCTCTCGGCTGCATCGCCGACGACTACACCGGCGCTTCCGATCTCGCCAACACGCTGACCCGCTGCGGCCTGCGCACGGTGCAGACCATCGGCGTGCCCGCGGACGATCTGCCGCTGCCCGATGTCGATGCGGTGGTGGTGTCGCTGAAAAGCCGCTCGATCGAGGCAAGCGTTGCGGTGGAACGCTCGCGCGCCGCGGAAAGATGGCTGCGCGGGCGCGGCGCCGACCACGTGCTGTTCAAGATTTGCTCGACTTTCGATTCCACCGATGCCGGCAATATCGGCCCTGTGATGGATGCGCTGCGCGCCGATGGCGGCGATCCGATCGTGCTGGTGACGCCGGCGTTTCCGGCGACCGGCCGCACCGTCTATCAGGGCAACCTGTTCGTCGGCTCGGTGCCGCTGAACGAGAGCCCCTTAAAAGACCATCCGCTCAACCCGATGCACGATTCCAATCTGGTGCGGGTGCTGGCGCGGCAGAGCAAAAACAAGATCGGGCTGGTCGATCTCGCGGTTCTGACCCGGGGTCCGGCCGCCTTTCGGGCGAAACTCACCGAGCTTGCCAAACAAGGCGTCGGCGCCGCGATCATCGATGCGGTGTTCGATCCGGATCTTGAGACCATCGGCGCGGTGGCGCTGGATCACAGGCTGTCGGTCGGCGCCTCCGGCATTGGGCTCGGGCTGGCGCGGGCGCTGGTCGCAGCGGGGCGCGCCGGGTCGCAGGCGTCGGGGGCGATTTCCGAAACCCCGGTCGGCGGACCGGCGGCGTGCCTTGCCGGCAGTTGTTCGCAGGCGACCCTGCAGCAGGTCGCGAGCGCCGAGCGGGTGATGCCGGTGCTGCACCTCGATCCCGAGCAGGTCATCGCGGGCAGGGAGGAAGCCCGGCGTGCGGTCGGTTGGGCGCGCGACCGGCTCAAGGACGGTCCGGTATTGATCGCTTCCAGCTCGACGCCGGCCGAAGTCGCAGCTCTGCAGTCACGTCATGGCCGCGATGCAACGGGACATGCGATCGAGCAGGCGATGGCCGATATCGCCGAGGGTCTCGTGGCGGCGGGTGTGCGGCGGCTGGTGGTCGCCGGCGGCGAAACCTCCGGCGCGGTGGTGGATCGGCTGAAAATCCCGGGTTTTCTGGTCGGCGCGGAGATATCCGCCGGTGTGCCGGTGTTGCGCGCGGTCGGCGCCAGCGCCGGCGAGATGCTGATTGCACTGAAATCGGGCAATTTCGGCGGCGTCGAATTTTTTTCCGACGCGCTTGCATTGATGCGCTGAGATCGATCGGGACGGCACGCCCGTAGTCCTACGGGTCCAGGGTTAACGCAAATGCAGGAACCGGCGGTTTAAATACCGCAGGGCCGCAACTTCGTGGTCATCCCGCCGTCACAGCAGCGCCAGCGCGCGCTCAACCCAGAAGATTCCAAAAACATGTTCGCGAAACTGTCGATCCGCTCCAAGGTCATTTCGGTCGTCGCCTTCCTGCTCGTCACGCAGGCCGGCATGGGGGCGCTTTCGGTCCACAACATGCGGGCGATGAACGCCAACACCGTCGACATCACGACCAACTGGTTGCCGAGCGTGCGGATACTCGGCGAACTGCGCTCCGGCATCATCACCTATCGCAACGTGATTCGCGAACACATGCTGGCCGAGACCCTCGAAGAAAAGCTGGCGGCGGAAAAAACCCTGGCCACCGTGATCGAGAGCAACAACAAGATTCGTCGCACCTATGAGCCGATGATTTCGGCTCCGGAAGAGCGCGCGCTCTATGAGCAATGGAGCAAGCTCTGGGCCGACTACAAGAAAGGCACCGAGGAGGTGATGGCGCTATCCCGCAAGGCCGCCGGCCAGATACCGCAGGAAGCGCATGAGCTGAACAGCAAGACGGTCAACAAGATCGGGCTCGCGTCGGATGAAATCCTGAAGAAGGACATCGACCTCAACAATCAGGGTGCGGACAAGGCGGCCAGGGACGCGGCCGACAGCTACAGCTCGGCCTTGATGATGCTCGCGATCATCCTGGGCGCTGCCATCGTGGCCGGCGTCGCGGTCGGCTTCTACCTGGTCCGCGACGTCTCGCGCGGCATTGCCTCGATCGTGCAGCCGATGCAGGCGCTCGGCCGCGGCGAATTGGCCGCCGAGGTGCCGCATCGCGGCGAAAAGACCGAAATCGGTACCATGGCGGACGCGCTGCAGGTGTTCAAGGAAGCGCTGATCGCCAAGAAGGCCGCCGACGAGGCCGCGACCGCCGACGCCGAAGCCAAGATCGAGCGCGGGCGCCGGGTCGACAGCATCACCCGCGACTTCGAATCGATGATCGGCGAGATCGTCGAGACCGTGTCCTCGGCCTCGACCCAGCTCGAAGCCTCGGCCGGGACGCTGAGCTCGACCGCCGAGCGTTCGCAGCAACTCACCACCGCGGTTGCCGCTGCTTCCGAAGAAGCCTCCACCAACGTGCAGTCGGTGGCTTCCGCCACCGAAGAGATGGCGTCCTCGGTCAACGAGATCAGTCGCCAGGTGCAGGAATCGGCACGGATGGCGACCGAGGCCGTCGACCAGGCCCGCAAGACCAATGACCGCGTCAGCGAGCTGTCGAAGGCGGCCGCGCGCATCGGCGACGTGGTTGAACTGATCAACACCATCGCCGGCCAGACCAATTTGCTGGCGCTCAACGCCACCATCGAGGCGGCGCGGGCCGGTGAAGCCGGCCGTGGTTTTGCCGTGGTCGCCTCCGAGGTCAAGGCGTTGGCGGAACAGACCGCCAAGGCAACAGGCGAGATCGGCCAGCAGATCACCGGCATCCAGGCGGCGACGCAGGATTCGGTCGGCGCCATCAAGGAAATCAGCGGCACCATCGAGCGGCTGTCGGAGATTTCCTCGACCATCGCGGCCGCCGTGGAAGAGCAGGGCGCGGCGACCCAGGAAATCTCGCGCAACGTGCAGCAGGCCGCCCAGGGAACCCAGCAGGTGTCCTCCAACATCACCGACGTGCAGCGCGGCGCCAGCGAGACCGGATCGGCCTCCTCGCAGGTTCTGGCCGCGGCGCGGTCGCTGTCCGGCGACAGCAGCCGCCTCAAGCTTGAGGTCGGCAAGTTCCTCACCAATGTCAGGGCGGCCTGACAGGGCGGGCTCGCGAAGCGGGAATTCCACCGGATCCGGCATTCTCTCCCGCGGCCCCGCCAATCAACGGGTGCCGTGGAAGTGAAGGCGGGTGGTATCCTGTGCCGTTGGCTTTTTGGGCCCGGTTCGGGTAAATCAGCCCCGAACGAATTGGCCATCGGAAATGCCAATCCTCGCCGCAGGGCGGGCCGCGGGAATACCTGACTTATGATCGCACTGGTCCGTATCGCGCTGAGCCGGCCGTACACCTTCGTCGTGCTGGCGCTGCTGCTTCTGATCATCGGTCCGCTCGCCGCTCTCCGGACGCCGACCGACATCTTTCCCGATATCCGCATCCCCGTGATCGGGGTGGTCTGGCAATATACCGGCCTGCCGCCGGACCAGATGTCCGGGCGCATCGTCACGCCGTTTCAGCGCGCGCTGACCACGACCGTCAACGACATCGAGCACATCGTCGCCAATTCCTATAACGGCTTCGGCATCATCAAGATCTTCTTTCAGCCGAATGTCGATATCCGCACTGCCAACGCCCAGGTCACCGCGATCTCGCAGACCCTGATCAAGCAGATGCCGCCCGGCGCGACGCCGCCCTTGATCCTGAACTACAGCGCCTCCACCGTGCCGATCATCCAGGTCGCGCTGTCGGGCGAAGGCCTCACCGAACAGAACCTGGCCGACATCGGCATCAATCAGCTGCGTACGCCGCTGGTGACGGTGCCAGGCGCGGCGATCCCGTATCCATTCGGCGGCAAGCAGCGCCAGGTCCAGATCGACCTCAATCTGACGGCGCTGCAGGCCCGCGGCCTGTCCGGGCAGGACGTCTCCAACGCGCTCGCGGCGCAGAACCTGATCACGCCGGTCGGCACCCAGAAGATCGGCGGCTTCGAATACAACATCCAGCTCAACAACTCGCCGCTCAGGATGGAAGACCTCGGCGATTTGCCGATCAAGGCGGTCAACGGCGCGATGGTCTACGTCCACGACATCGCCACCGTGCGCGACGGCAACCCGCCGCAGACCAACATCGTCCACGTCGACGGCAACCGCTCGGTGCTGATGATGGTGCTGAAGGCGGGCTCGATCTCGACGCTCGATATCATCGCCGGCATCAAGCAGAAGGTGATCGACGTCAAGGATTCGCTGCCCGACGCGCTCAAGATCGGCTTCATCGGCGACCAATCGATTTTTGTGCGCGGCGCGATCACAGGCGTTGCCTATGAAGGCGTGATCGCAGCCCTTCTGACCAGCGTGATGATCCTGCTGTTCCTCGGCAGCTGGCGCTCGACCATCATCATCGCGACCTCGATTCCGCTCGCCGTGCTCGGCGCCATCGTGATGCTGTCGGCGATCGGCGAGACCCTCAACATCATGACGCTCGGCGGACTTGCGCTCGCGGTCGGCATCCTGGTCGACGACGCCACGGTAACGATCGAGAACATCAATTATCATCTGGAGCAGGGCAAGGAAGTCGAGCAATCGATCATGGACGGCGCCAACCAGATCGTGACGCCGGCCTTCGTCTCGCTGCTCTGCATCTGCATCGTGTTCGTGCCGATGTTCTTCCTGCAGGGCGTGGCGCGCTTTCTGTTCGTGCCGATGGCGGAAGCGGTGATGTTCGCCATGATCTGGTCGTTCATCCTGTCGCGCACGCTGGTGCCGACGATGGCGAAATATCTGCTGCAGCGGCACACCCATCACGGCGAACACCAGGAGCCGCCGCCCTCGCGCAACCCGCTGGTCCGGTTCCAGCGCGGCTTCGAGGCGCGCTTCGAGCGGATTCGCGGCGGCTATCGCGACCTGCTGACGCTGGCAATGGCGCGACGCCCGGTGTTCGTGATCGGCTTCCTGAGTGTAGTCGGCCTATCGTTCCTGCTGGTGCCGTTTCTCGGTCGCAACTTCTTCCCGTCGGTCGATGCCGGTTCGATCCTGATGCACGTCCGCACCCAGGTCGGCACCCGCGTCGAGGAAACCGCCAACCAGTTCGCCGATGTCCAGAAGGTGATCCGCAAGGTGATTCCTTCAGGGGAGATCGAAACGCTCGCGGACAATATCGGGATGCCGATCAGCGGCATCAACATGACCTACAACAACACCGGCGTGATCGGCCCGCAGGACGGCGATATCCAGATCAAGCTGAAAGAGGGGCATCGCCCGACCGCGGAATACGTCCAGGCGCTGCGCGAGCAGTTACCGCCGGCCTTTCCCGGCATGACGTTCGCGTTTCTGCCCGCCGATATCGTCAGCCAGATCCTCAATTTCGGCGCGCCGGCGCCGATCGACCTGCAGATCCGCGGCGCCGATCTCGCCGCCAACTTTGCCTACGCCAACAAGTTGCTGAGCCGTATCAGGCGGATTCCCGGCATCGCCGACGCGCGCATCCAGCAGTCACCCAACAATCCCAGCCTCAACATCAATGTCGACCGCACCCGCGCGCAATATGTGGGCTTAACCGAGCGCGACGTCACCAACAGCCTGGTCGTCAACCTCGCCGGCAGCGCGCAGGTCGCGCCGACTTATTTTCTCAACCCCGACAACGGCGTGTCGTATTCGATCGTGATGCAGACGCCGCAATACCAGATGGATTCGATGAGCGCGCTGGAGACGCTGCCGATCACCGCGGGCGGGCCGGTGGCACCGATCCTCGGCGGCATCGCCAGCATCACGCGGACGACGTCGAACGCGGTGGTGTCGCAATATGACATCCAGTCGATGGTGCAGATCTATGCGACGCCGCAGGGCCGCGATCTCGGCGCGGTGGCCAACGACGTCAAGACCGCGATCGCCGATACCGCCAGGGAAGTACCGAAGGGCAGCGCGGTGTTCCTGCTCGGCCAGGTGCAGACCATGAACAGCGCGTTTTCCGGCCTGTTGTTCGGCCTTTTGGCCGCGATCGTGCTGATCTATTTCCTGATCGTGGTGAATTTCCAGTCCTGGTCCGATCCGTTCGTGATCATCACGGCGCTGCCGGCAGCACTTGCCGGTATCGTCTGGATGCTGTTCTCGACCCACACCACGCTGTCGGTGCCGGCCCTGACCGGCGCGATCATGTGCATGGGCGTCGCCACCGCCAACAGCGTGCTGGTGATCAGCTTTGCCCGCGAGCGCTACGACGAGCTCGGCGATCCCGTTGCCGCTGCGATCGAGGCCGGCTTCGTGCGCTTTCGCCCGGTGCTGATGACGGCCCTGGCGATGATCATCGGCATGACGCCGATGGCGTTGGGGCTGGGCGAGGGCGGTGAACAGAACGCGCCGCTCGGGCGCGCGGTGATCGGTGGCCTGATCTTCGCCACCATCGCCACGCTGATGTTTGTTCCCGTGGTATTTAGTATGGTACACAAAATGCAAGGCGCTAAGGCGCGAGATACCAAGGCTGGCAACGATGCCGCCTCACCGGAGAAGTCGCATGCCCACTGAACCGAGCTCACCGGTATCGCGCCGGAAATTGGGCATTTTTGGGCTCGTGGCAGGCATTGTCGCGGTGCTGGTCGTGGTGACCGGGATCAGGGCGCGCGAGGATTCCGACAACAAGCTGCGCGAATGGACCGACAACCAGGCCGTCCCGACCGTCGCGGTGACCTTGCCGGATGCCAAGGCGCTCAACGCCACCCTCGATCTGCCCGGTCGGCTGGAGGCTTACTACCGCGCCCCGATCTTTGCGCGCGTCAGCGGCTACCTGAAGAGCTGGAGCGCCGATATCGGCGCCAAGGTCAAGGCCGGCCAGGTGATCGCCGAAATCGAGGCGCCGGACCTCGACCAGCAATTGTTGCAGGCGCGGGCCGATCTGGCGAGCCAGGAGGCCAGCGCGAAACTGTCCGAGGCAACGTTGACGCGCCGCAAATCGCTGATCGCTTCGAACTTCGTGTCAATGCAGGAAATCGACGAACGCTCCGCCGACCTCTCCAACAAGAAGGCCGCGGTCAATTCCGGCCAGGCCAATGTCGAACGGCTGGAGGCCCTGGCGGGATACAAGAAGATCACGGTGCCGTTCGACGGCGTGGTCACCGCCCGCGATACCGACGTCGGCGCCCTGATCAATGCCGGCGGCGGCTCG
>Ga0265314_10002743_pt1 | contig 17603 bp, 19 predicted proteins | sample 4126metaG_FD_203106 | JGI IMG/M metagenome (GOLD analysis project Ga0265314, IMG submission 203106) | Rhizosphere microbial communities from Carex aquatilis grown in University of Washington, Seatle, WA, United States - 4-1-26 metaG | ecosystem: Host-associated > Plants > Roots > Rhizosphere >... | reverse complement strand
TTGCCTGATCGCCAGCGATGGGCGACGGTCCGTCCGATGCCTCTTCTGCACGTGAGGGAATTCTCGAGACAAAAGGATGCGGTCATGAAAGCGAGAAGCCATGCAGCAGATTACTATCGGCGGATACTTTCGGCGCAGCCCCATGGTTTGAAGCGCCTCGATCCAATTGCCGCGATTATGCACTGCCATCGCGAACAGGAAATTCCCAATAGCTCGGGTCCTGCGGGCCACTGGTATTGTGTTATTGTTGGCGCGGCTCGGCGCTGCACAATCCGTTCCGACGGCCGGCGACAGATCCTCGATTTGATGCTACCGCAGGACGTTTTCTTCGTCTCCGACAGCAAGAGGGACGGGACGATCGAAGCGGCAGTCGAGGGGACCGTGCTGGCAAGCTACCCCGGCGCACGGATCGAACAGATGGCAGAACGCGACCCGCTGTTCGCGCGCGAGCTCCGCGCGGTGGCGCTTCAGTCTCTGACGCGTTCCCAGAACCAGCTCCAGATCGTCGGCGGCACCACCGCGCTCGAGAAGGTCGGCTCTTTTCTGCTTTCGCTCGATGGACGCGGGTCCGAAAAGAGGGGGCAAGTGGAACTGCCGGTGTCCCGCTATGACATCGCCGATTATCTGGCCGTCTCGGTCGAGACCGTGTGCCGGGCCATCACCGATTTGCAGCATCGCGGCGTTATTGCCTTGGCAGGCACGCGAACGGTCAAGATTTTGAACCGGAGCGTCCTGGAAGACCGTTTCGGCGAACGCGCGATGGTGGCGTGAGCCGATCATGGCGGGATCGAACCCCTGTTGCGGCCCTATCCTTTGTATCCCTTGTCTCTCGCTGCTGAGACGTTCAGCCCCGCCAGCACACCGACGCGGATAGCCTCGGCGAGCTGCCGCACGCCAAGCCGCTCCATCATGCGCGCCCGGTGGACCTCGACCGTGCGCACGCTGATCCCGAGATGGTACGCGATCAACTTGTTGGGGCGGCCGGACACCAGTTGGTCAAGAACTTCCCGCTCGCGTGGACTGAGGGTTGCGATCCTCCGAACGGCGTCGCCGATTTCGCGGTCGCGATCGAACTGGGTCTCTCTGCTGAACGCCGCCTCGATCGATCCGAGCAGCGCATGATCGCTGTAGGGCTTTTCCAGGAAATCGCTTGCGCCCGCCTTCATTGCGCGAACAGCGGTTTGAACATCTCCCTGGCCGGTCACCACAATGACTGGGAGGTCGCTTCTCATCTGGAGCAGTTGGGTCTGGACATCCAGTCCGCTCGTGCCGGGCAAGCACACATCCAGCAGGACGCATCCGGTCTTGAACGTCCTGGCTGCCGCCAGAAACGCGCCCGGACGGTCGAACGTGACCGGCTCGAAGTTCGCCGAACTCAGCAAACGTTCCAGCGACCGAAGCACGGCGTCGTCATCATCCAGAACATAGACGGTTCGTTCAGTCGCCATTTGCCGCTCCGCCGGACGGAAGGGTAAAGCGAAAAATGGTTCCACCCCCGGGATTCGGCTCCATAGTCAATTGGCCGTCGTGCGCCTCGATAATCGACCGCGAAATCGACAGTCCCAACCCCATGCCATCGTGTTTGCTCGAGACGAAAGGCTCAAACAGCCGGCCGGCAATATCGCCGGGAATTCCAGGTCCAATATCGGCGATGGCGATCTCGATCATGTCGTCATCGAGTGCCCTTGTCGAAAGGGTGACTTGCCGCGGTTCTTGATTGGCCATCGCCTCAAACGCATTGCGAATCAGGTTGATGATCACTTGCTGGATCTGAACGCGGTTCACCAGTACAATCCGGGCGCCGTCATCGAGTTCAAGCCCCAGACGGACCTCCTGCGGAGCGATGCCACTCAATACGAGGGCACCGGCTTCCTCGATCAACGAAGCAAGCGCCTCCGTTCGCTTTTCCGTCTCGCCCCTGCTGACCAATTGTCGGATGCTGCGGACGATTTCGCTCGCCCGCAACGCCTGCCCGGCGGCCTCTTCGGTGACTTCCTGCGCGGTCAAGGAATTAGCCGGCCCCCCGCGTGCAAGGAGCCGCTTGGCCGCATTGACTGAATTGACGACCGCCGTAAGCGGCTGGCTTATTTCGTGCGCAAGGGCGGCGGCCATCTGACTGGCGGCCGTGAGGCCGGCTGCCCGCGACAGTTCATTCTGCAATTTCTGAAAGCGAAAATCGGCCAGCGAGCGTTCAAGCCTCTCCGCGACGAGTCCTTCGTTGGCGTGTGCTAATTCAGATGTTCGTTCTGTAACACGGCGTTCCAGGCTCTCATTCAATTTACGCAACGCGGCTTCCGAATTCTTCTGCTCCCTGAGATCGCGGCTCACGGTTGCAACGTTCATCGGATGTCCGGTGCGCGGATCGTCGATCCTGAAGCAATCTACCAGGAAGGGCATCGGCATTCCAGATCCAAAATGCCTGAGATCGAACTCTCCCTTCCACCGCCCGGTGCGAAGCACCAGCGGCCAGATCTCGCGCTGAACCGTGGTACGGTCCTGCGGCGAAACGAAATCGATCGCGTGAAGTCGCAATGCGTGGTCAACGGTATCGAGTCCCACCAACTCAAGACCTGCCGGATTAATATATTGAATCTGACCGTTGAGGGACGCGATGGCAATGAAATCGGTTGTCCGCTGCACGATCGCCGTGAACCTTCGTTTCTCGGCGTCTCCCAGCCACTGTCGAAAGGCGATCGCCGCCTGATTGGCCCCGGTATTCAGCAGCAGCTTTTCCGTCTTGGTTGGAAAGGTGTCGCGAAAACAGCCTGCGGCAAGTGTGGCATCGCCCCCGAAGCCGATTGGGGCGGTCGCCACGTGCAGGCCGCCGCCGCCGGATGCGTCGCCAAAGACAAATTCCTGTCCGCGGCCGAGCTGCGCGCTTTCCCGCTGCAGCATCGTGCGCACATGTTTGAGGCTTTCGGGCGTCAGCTTGTTGCGGGCCAGTTCGCTGATCAGCTGATTGCCCTCGCCGGGAAGTGCTATGAAAACGAAATCGGCGTCCAGTATCGAGATCAGTGCAGCGACGATGCTGCCGCCGATCTGGCGCATGTCATAATTCTGCCACCCAGCCGGAAGCGCTGAGAGCGCGACCAGATCGCGGATGCAACGTCGCAACTCGTCGGAGTTTGCAGCCGGCTCCATCCACGGCATCGCTTGCGCTCCAGTTAGGATCGCGCGGCTCGGGCGAATTGGATACCTATCTTGCGCTGTTGGCAACGCCAAACTGGCTTTCGCCGCATGGCGACGGGGGTGTTCGCGTTAAAAATCGGCTACTGCCGGAGGCACAATTTGAAGGTGAGCATATAATACTGGTTCGATCAGAGATGTGGTGGCTTTCGAGCCCGCCGCGATGTCGGGTTTCGTTTGGGAACGCCGACACGGGCCAGCGCAACCCAGGCTGGCGGGTCGCTCGCTGGAAAGGTATCGATCAGGCTTTCGAGGATTTCGTCGTCGGTGCTTGCGTTCGTTTCACTGTCTTGCAAGGGCCGGGCATTGGCCCGGCCTTTTCGACTTCGATGATGCGATGCCTTGGACGTCATGCACTTCAAGCGGCCGTTCCGACCGCGGTTGGGCTGCCCAGGTCATGCTGTCGAGCCCGAAGCTTGAACGAGAACACCACCAGCGCGACGCCGAAAACGAGGGCGTAGGCTCCCAGCCACCAGGTGAGCACAATCGCGCCGATCAACGGCGTAATGATAAGGAGCACGCCATACGCAAGAGACAGCAGCCCGCCCAGGACCAGCCACCACCGGCCATGATCGATGTTCAACTGGAAGCCCGCGGCCGTCATCAGTCCACCCGAGACGATCGCCCATGCGGCAATCAGCCAGACGAGCGCAACTACGGTAAGGCCTGGCCAGAGAAAAGCGGCGATGCCCACGACGATATTGAGCAGCCCTTCGAATATCAGCAATCCCCAGCGGTCCTCCTTGCGGCGGATCGCCCGCACTGCCGAGATGATTCCGAATACGCCGTCGACCAGCATATAGGCCGAGAAGAAGATCACCAGCGACAGTATTGTCGGGCCCGGAAAGATCAGCGCGACGCATCCGAAGATGATGCCGAGAACGCCTCGCAGCGTGAATAGCCACCAGTTTTGAACGAGCGTCTGTGCCGCCGGACTTGATCGAACGTCAGAGGCGGGATTGAATGTGGTGCTGGCCATGGCATGCTCCCAACCGCAACCTGGTTGCCGGTTTGATGAAATCTCTGTTCCGCTTTTTTGCGGTGAGTTGTCTTTAATGCAGCGCTGCAATTGGTGCGTTGACGCCCGTCAACAACGCTCGGCTTTTCGGTCCAGGCTTCTGATGGCCAAGCGATCGGAGGAGTCTTGCCGCGCCCCGAAAATCAAATAGCGATCTGATTGCGCTTTCCGTCCAAACAGAATCTGTTAGTCGGACCGGACCAGAGAGAGCCAGTCTGATTTTTCAGCGCCAACCGGCCAAAAAAATTGGAACCAATAGCATCGCCAGGATTCATACTCGGTGGCAGGAACGTGGCGCGTAGGATGGCCCAGATGCCCGAGAGCGTGCTGGACGAGTGCTATCAATCCATTCTGAAAATTGCCGAAACTCAATCTCACGACGCCAAAACAGCTATCCTGGCCCTGGCGGAAATCTTCCAGGGACAAATCCGGCCGGAGGTCCGACGACGGCCGGCCTTCATTGTCACAAAACATTCGTGCGCCTGATCGCCAGCGGATACCTTCTGACCGGCTTCGATCTCGACAAGCGGCTTGACCCGGTCTTCCCGCCTCGGTCACTCGCGATGGGATATGCCGGTTGCGACCACTCGCGATCAGACACTACGATCATGCACTGCAAGGATGATTTTTCCGACCACATGACCCTCGGCGAGGCGCTCATGCGCCTTGGAGGCCCGGGGGAGGGGATAGCATTCGGCGATGGGAACCCTAAGCCTGGCGGCCTGCACTGCCGCGTTGAGGCGCTCGAATTCGCGAACGCCTGAGATGCCATCGTAGCGGATCAGTTTCATGCCGCGCCGCTTTCTTGGCGCGGGCTCGATGCCGTTCGGGTGCGCCACCCGGCCGCCGGGCCGAAGCGCGTTCAGGCATTTCTCCAGCGCATCGCCACCGGCGAGCGCCAGCACGGCGTCGACGCCGTCCGGGGCAAAGCGGCGCGCCTGATCGTCGATATCGACGCGTTTGCCGTCAACAACGCTGTGCGCGCCCATCTCCCGTACCAGTTCCACCCCTTCCTTGCCCGATGCAGTCGCAAACACCTTGGCGCCGCGGAGCCTTGCGAATTGCACCGCAAGCGTCCCCACGCCTCCCGAGGCGCCGTGAATGATGATGGTCTCGCCCTTTTTCAAACCCAGCGCATCGTCAATGCCCTGTAGCGCGGTCAAGCCCGTGATCGGGATCGCGCCGGCATGCCGCAGATCCAACCGTTTGGGGATCGGCGCGACCTTGTCGGCAGGCACCGCGACATATTCGGCGTAGAAGCCGCCTTTCGGATTCTCCCAATTGTAGGAATAGACTTCGTCGCCGACCTTCAGCCGCCGCACCCGCGAGCCGACTTTTGCGATGATGCCGGCGCCGTCATAGCCGAGAACCAGGGGAAAATGCGGCTTGCGGGACGCAAAAAATCCTTCCCGGACATCGGCGTCCCATCGGCCGACGCCGGCGGTATCGACGGCGATCAAGACTTCACCGGCATCGACTTCCGGGACCGGCAAAGCGTGAGCGGTGATCACCTCGGGTTCACCGAAGCGGTCGATGGCGGCAGCGAACATGGTGCGGGGCACATGCATCGCGTGATGGGTGGGGTTAAGAAAATTGCGGGTGCGATCGAGCATGACAGGGATCTCACGGTGGGACGTTCAGTTTCATGGACGTGGTTGCCGGCCGCGGCGCTGACGTTGGTCAATTTTACTGGATCAAATGCTCGATGGCGGCCTGAAGATGCCGACGGCTATAGGGAACGCGCCGCTTGCCGCTCCGTCGGGGCGGTGCGCGAGTTGCGGACTGTATCCTGGTGTTCGGTATCCAGAGGATTGAGCGCCGCCTCGATCGCATCATCAACGCGCTCCAGCCAGACGAAGCGTATTAAGTTGCGCGCTTTTTCCGGCACGTCCTCGAGGTCCTTGCGGTTGCGGCCGGGAAGCATGACGGTGGCGATGCCGGCCTGGATCGCGGCCAGAACCTTCTCCTTCACGCCACCAATCGGCAGCACCAGACCGCGTAGCGAGATTTCGCCGGTCATCGCCGTATCGCTGCGGATAGTGCGCCCGGTCATCAGTGACGTCAACGCCATGAACATCGCGACGCCGGCGCTCGGCCCATCCTTCGGGATCGCTCCGGCCGGAACATGAATGTGAACGTCGGACTTCTGCAGTTCGATGGAGTCGATTCCGAATTCGGCGGCGCGCGACTTGACCGAGTGAGGGCGGCCTGTGCGCTTTCCTTCATCACATCGCCCAACTGGCCTGTGAGGATCAGCTTGCCGCGGCCGGGAATGCTGGTCGCCTCGACGAACAGGATATCGCCCCCCGCGGGGGTCCAGGCAAGACCGGTGGCCACGCCCGGCACGCTGGTGCGCATGGCTACTTCCGGCTCAAAACGTTTCGGTCCCAGGATGGCATGAAGGTCCGCCACTGTTATGATGACAGTCGCCGCGTTGCCCTCGGCGATCCGCATCGCGGCGTGCCGGCAAATTGACCCGATCTGGCGCTCGAGGTTTCGCACGCCGGCTTCACGGGTATAGTCGCGGATGATCGAGAGCAGGACGTCGTCGGCAATCCTGCATTGCGCCTCGGTCAGGCCCGCCGATGCCAATTGACGCTTCACGAGGTAGCGCCGGGCAATCGCCAGCTTCTCATCCTCGATGTAGCCCGGCATCTCGATGATCTCCATCCGGTCGCGCACGGCGAGCGGAATGTTGTCCATCACATTGGCGGTGCTGATGAACAGCACCTTCGAGAGGTCGAAGGGAATGGCGAGGTAGTTGTCGCGGAAAGTGGCATTTTGCTCGGGGTCGAGAACCTCCAACAGCGCCGCCGAGGGATCACCGTGGAATCCCGCGCCCAGCTTGTCCAATTCGTCCAGCATCATCACCGGATTGCGGGTGCCGGCCTTGTGGATGGCCTGGATCACGTTTCCGGGCAGCGCGCCGATATAGGTGCGCCGGTGGCCGCGGATCTCGCTTTCGTCATGGATGCCGCCAAGGCTGAGCCGAGCAAATCTGCGTCCGATCGCGCGCGCAATGCTCTGGCCCAGCGAGGTCTTGCCGACGCCGGGAGGGCCGACAAAGCAAAGGATCGGGCTCTTGCCGTCCGGATTCAGCTTGCGCACCGCCAGATATTCGAGAATGCGCCGCTTCACCTTCTCAAGGCCATAATGATCCTCGTCGAGGATCCGCCGCGCTTCGGCGATGTCGATGCGCTCGGGATCGAGTTTCGACCACGGCAGTTCGACCAGCCATTCGAGATAGGTCCGGATCATGCCATATTCGGCGGCAGATTCCGGCATCCGTTGAAGTCGCTTCAGCTCGCGCGTGGCCTGCTCCTCAGCGTCCTTCGGCATGCCTGCTTTCTCGATCTTGTCGGCCAGCTCCTTCAATTCCGCGGATTTGACGTCGTCGTCGCCCAGCTCTTTCTGGATTTGGCGAAGCTGTTCGCGAAGGATGTGTTCGCGCTGCTGCGATGACAGGGTCTGCTGCGTCTGATCACCGATTTCCTTCGAGAGTTGCAACACCTGGATTCGCTTCGCCAGCAAGCCCAGCAGCTTGTCGAGCAGCTGCGTGACGTCGAAGGTCTCGAGCAGACCCTGCTTCTCGCTGACCGGTATATCGATAATCCCTGCCAGAAAGTCGGCCAGCGCCGACGGCGATTCCAGGCTATCGATCGCTGCCGGGATTTCCGCCGGCAGGTTCGGCAGTAGCTGGATCGCCTCGCGGGCCCGCGCCTTGAGCAGACGCATCCGCGCCTCGACCTCGGGGGTCATCACTTCAGAAATGCCGATCTCCTCGATGCGCGCCACGAGATAAGGAAAACCGGAAAGGAATTCTTTGACTCGGAACCGGCGCAACCCGCGGCAGATGACATAATGGGTGTCCTCTGACGTGACATAGCGCAGGATTTCGGCAACGGTGCCGACCCGCCGCAAATGTTCGGGACCGGGTTGTTCGATACTGGCGTCATCCTGCAGCAGCAAGCCGACCCTGCGGCCGCTTTGCACCGCTTCCTGGGCCGCGGCGATCGACGCCGGCCGGCCGATCGTCAGCGGCAGCACCATGCCCGGGAACAGCAGCATGTTTCGAACCGGCAGGATGATCGTTGCATCCTCGGGAAATACCGGATGACGCCGATCGTTCGCGCTGCCGGAATCTTCGCTCACATTTGCGTCGGCCATCGGTCCGCCTTTCCATCAAAGGCTATTTGGAGAATTTCAGCGTCAGGCAGCCATTGGCAAGTTCGGATCGGTCGAGCGGGAGGCGCGCCGCCTGAACGCGTATCCGGCGTTCGAATTTGCCATAGGGGATTTCGAGACGATGAACGCGGCTGCCGCGCGGGATTGCACTCGGGCGACGGAAACCAACGACGGAAATCCCATCGGAATCGACCGAGACTTTCATGGCGTCCGGGTCGACCCCGGGAAGGGCGACGGTAATCAGAATTTCGGAATCGGTCTCTATAATATCGATCGGCGGTTCCCAGCTCAGCTCCGGCATCGGCGCGGCGATCGGCTGAAAGAACTGACGATGCAATCGCTCGGCGCGATCGATCATCTCGCAAGCCGTGGTCCACATTAGTTTTCTTGGATCGACCGCGGCCATGATATTTGTCCCTTGAGCCGATGCCAAGCTCCCGGCACGGCAAGCCTTTTAGCATCCGGCTGACACCCAACCAGGTTGTCGACCTAACCCTATGATGCGGCTGATCTCGTCGCCTTGACGACCGTCAATCCTTCGCTGGGATGGCAACGCATCCTAGTGCGCGACCAGCAGCGGGAACGGCGACTGACGCAGCATCCGATCGGTCGTGCTGCCCGGCAACAATTCGTGTAGACGCGAATGGCCGTAGCTGCCCATCACCAGCAGGTTGGCATCGAGCTTGCGACATTCTTCGATCAGCGCCTCGGCAATCTCGTCCTCCTGGCCGACGGCGCGATATTTGACGGCATTGACTCCGTGATGCCGGAGGTGATGCACAGCGTCATTGCCTATCAGCGCCTCCGCTTCCGTTGGACGCGGACTTTCGACGACAAGAACGCCGACCTTCCTTGCCTCAAGCAGATAGGGGACGGCTTCCGCAAGCGCGCGTGCCGACTCCCGGCTTCCATTCCACGCCACAATGACGGTTTCGAACGGTGTGATCGGCTTAAGGTCATCCGGCACGAGAAACAGATGACGCCCGGCGCCGAACAGCAGGTTCTCGACGAGGCCATCCGGCTCGCTCCCGCGGCCGTTCGGCCGAAGTGCTACGAAGGTGTCGGCGGCGCGCGCCATCTGCAATGCGGTATCGAAAACATCGCCGTCATCGACCACATCGAACCGGCGCAAATTGGCAGGATATGGCAGTTTCGCCAAGCGCTGGAACACCGTGGCTTCGATGTCGTCGCCCGCCTGCCTGGCGGCATCCAGCAGCCTGGTAACCTCATTGGCACCGGCGCCATTGGACCCGTCAGGGACGAGCGGCGGCAGGGGGTTGAAGAGCAGCCCGGTAATATGACTGTCGAAGATTTCGGCAATCTGGCCGACGGCTGCAAGCCGAACATCGTCTTCCGGCGTTCCGTCCAGCCGAACGATCACGTCCTTGATCATGGCGACCTTGCCTACAGCCAATGTGCGACACCCTGCTTGCGAACGCTCTCTGTCGTTGACGGCGGTCAAGGATCACACCTTGATCTCCAGTTCGAAGGAATTGATCAGGGCCATCGACAGCACGACAGGATCGACCGTCACGACGCGAAACGTCTGCAGCTTGCCGTCATGTCCGCTGATGGAAACATACTCGCCCGGCAAAAACGCATGTGCGCCGATTTTGTAGCCGACCTCATCGTCGTCGTCTTCGTCGGGATTATAGTCGAACACCCAGCGGGCGTGCTCGGCGCCGCCGGGCTTGTGGACCAGACGACCAACCTCGTCCTCCTCGCCTGCCCAAAATCGCCGAACCCGGCAGTAGTTGCGATACTTCTTCCAGAGCGACGGGTCGATGTGTCCCTGGGAGTCGAGCGGCGCAATAAAGTCGTAGCCATGGCGCGACGAGCCGTCGGGAAATTCCCTGGAGCGGGCAAGGTTCAACACGATACGATTGAGGTCAACCAGTTCAGCCGACATGTCCATGGTCCTCGAATATATCGTTCGAGCAATCAACCTCGAATTGGCCGGGAGCACCATGATGATTGTCAATACGATACGGTTTTATCGTGGAGGCTGGCTTGTTGATTGCCATCAACGCGCTCCGATGCAGCATAGCCTCTGCTGCGGATCGACGATGCGACGGAAATGAATGTGTCGGCGCGATCGGGGCCTGACTGACAATGCTGCGGCATGCCGGATTAGAGTCAAACGATGGTGGCAGGGGGCTTCGGCCCCTTGAGAAAGCAGCGTTGCCCTTCGATTCACGCGCGCGCACCGTGGCGCGCGCTGCGATTGCAATCCTGGTCGTGTTGCTGGCGGCCTGGGTCGCACGCGATTTCCTGGTGGCACTGACCTGGGCGGCAGTGATCGCCATCGCGGTCTGGCCGATCTACATCCGGTTCGCGATCTCCGTCCCTGGCGGCCGTTCGCCGGCCGTGGCGCCACTGTTGTTTACATTTCTGACCGGCCTGGTTCTGTTGGTGCCGATCGCATTGGCGGTGCATCAGATCGCGCAGGGCAGCGATGCTTTTGCTCGCTCGCTCAATCAAGTGCAGCAGAGCGGAATCCCGGTTCCGGCCTGGCTCGCCCGATTGCCGATTGCCGGCGAGTATCTTGATCCGTGGTGGCGGACCAACCTCGGCAACCCGGAGGTTCTGGTCGACTGGCTTCGCGGCGTGAACACCGAAAGTATCACGGCATGGACCAGCACCCTCGGGGGCGCGTTGCTGCACCGGCTGGTTGTTTTCGCGTTTACGTTGGTCGCGCTATTCCTGGTGCTTCGCGATGGCGCCTGGCTGGCGGACCGCGCACTGGCCACCGCCGGCCACCTGCTCGGGCATCCCGGCCAGCGCTTGGTCAGAAAGATCGCTGGCGCCATCCGCGCCACCGTGAGCGGGACGGTGGCCGCCGCGATCGTGAAGGGCGCCGTGATAGGCGTTGCATATTTCCTGACAGGCGTGCCACATCCGCTGCTGTTCACGATGTTGACGATGGCGCTGGCGATGGTGCCGCTCGGTGCGTGGGCGACGCTGGCTGCGGCGGTGTTGATCCTGCTCGTTCATGGCGGCACCTGGTGGGTGGTTGCCGGTCTTGCCGGCTTCGGCGCAACGACATTGCTGATCGGCGAAAATCTCATTCAACCGGCATTGATCGGAGGTGCTGCGCGGCTGCCATTCCTGCTAGTGCTGATCGGAATTATCGGCGGGATGCAATCGTTCGGATTGCTTGGCCTGTTCCTCGGTCCCGTGATCATGGCGGCGCTGCTGACCATCTGGCGCGAATGGATCGGCGGCGAGGATTGACCGGGTCCCGCGCCTGATGGTCACCACCGCCCGGGACCGCGCCAGTCCTCACACGCACCAAGCTTCTTCAGGACGTGATTGCACAAGGTGCACTCCAAGGTATGCAGGTCGGTGCCCGAAAATGCCGGCACGATGCGGGCGAGCGTCATCTGAGCCTGGCACTTCGGACAGGCAGGACGTTCAGTGGCCCCGAGCGGAACGATGGACGACAGCAGTTGAGGTTGGGGCATCAAGCTTCCTTCGAACAGGCGTCAGTGCAACACTCTCGATCACCGCGACAGTATGCCGTTCCGGCTATCGGCTCGCTGTTCAAGATTGCTCAATCTCCGAAAATTTCGCTTTTTCTAGCAATCTGCTTTCCAAGAAAAAAGGACCGCGCGGCTTTCGCCGGCGGTCCAAGTCAGGGAGGAAACGCCCTGGGGAAGGGCAGCGACAGCGGGGGGTGGGGTAGCTATCGCGTATTTTATTTTGCAAATCCGAAGACCCCGCGCATTGACGAGGCTCAATTTTCTGCTCACGTTTCGCGTTTTTGCGTGGCGATCGTTCGTATTGCTGCCGATCACGCCGGCGGGACACGGACACCTTGTTCCAGAAGGAATGCTCCGGCAACCCTAATCGCTTCCGCAACAAAACGATCTCGCGTCTCCGCCTCCGCTTCTCCATCGACGGCGGCTATCCTGAGATCGAATACGATTGACGTGTGGTTGGCGACTTCGGCCCAAGTCAATGTCCGCGCGAGAAATGGTGTCATGTTCCGGTTCCCCTTCTTTCGGCAAAAGATAGCACAGTTTGCGGCAGTGAGAGGCCGGTGAGCCGGTATCTCAACCCGCGACAGGGCCGATCGGCCAAACCCGCGCCAGCGCCGCAAACAATGACGCCCGTCAAGGCGTCGACGATCCGCTCGATGTAGCATGAGGGACTGCGACGGCGGTAAACCGCGCGGGGCTTGGCGCAGCTTGTTCGGAAAAGCTGGACGCAATAGCGGAGACATCATGCAATGAGGAACCGCGGCCTCGACACGATCTCAGACACCGCCGAACCCAGCGTTGCCCGCACGGCCCCAAGCTATGCACCTCCGGTCAATCGGGAAACTCCTGACTCGACAGTTGCATCTGGTAATCGGAGCGCGCCGGCCGTACCGCCGAACCGTTGGCGCCGGCCTCTCCTGATCCTGGGTCCCGTCGCCTTGATCGTCGGAGCGCTAGTCCTTTATCTGGGCACCGGTCGCTATGTTACGGAGGAAGATGCTTACGTTCAGGCAGTGAATGTCTCAATCAGCCCGCAAGTCGCGGGACAGGTCGCTACCATCGCGGCCAAATCGAACACCGCAGTCAGGAAAGACGATTCGCTCTTCAACCTCGATCCCGAGCCATATCGAATCGCACTGGCCAATGCCGAGGCGCAGCTTGGCGTCGCGCGTGACCAGGCCCGCACCCTGATCGAAACCTATCGCGCACGCCTCAAACAAATCGATGAGGCCAAGGCGACAGCCGACTACGCGCAAACCAATTACGAGCGCCAGCAACATCTTTTTGACACCGGTGCCGCGCCCCGCGCCACGCTCGATGCCGCGATACGCGACCTGCAGACGGCGAAGGCCAATCTGGCCAGCCTGCAACGGGAGGCCGCGGCGGCACTCGCCCAACTCGGCGGCAATCCGGACATGCCGGTCGACCAGCAGGCCACGGTGAAGCAGGCGCAGGCGGCTGTCGATACCGCGGCGCGTAACCTGCGCCTTACCTCGATCGTCGCGCCGTTCGACGGCATTCCCAACAATGTCGAGAGCATCGCGGTTGGAGCCTTTCTCAATGCCGGGCAATCCGCCTTTCCGCTGGTATCGACGCACGATCTCTACATCGAGGCCAACATCAAGGAGACCGAGCTCACCTATGTCAGGGAAGGCGATCCGGCGCAGATCACTGTCGACGCCTATCCGGACAGTTCCATAGCCGCCAGGGTCACGACGCTGGCGCCCGCCAGCGGCTCGGTATTCGCGCTGCTGCCACCGCAAAATGCCACCGGCAATTGGATCAAGGTGGTGCAGCGCATACCGGTGCGGCTTTCCTTCGGCGAGGTTCGGCACGGCCTTGCGTTGCGCGCCGGCATGAGCGTCAAGATATCGATCGACACCGGCCATCAACGCTCGTTGCGCGAGCTGTGGCGCGACCTCACTTCGATTTTCGGAGCCTGACATGGCCAGCCCAGCGGCCGGGAGCGCGGTAATCAATCGGGGAATGATTACCGCAACCGTGATGCTCGCGACCTTGATGCAGGCGCTCGACACGACGATCGCCAATGTCGCGCTGCCTTACATGCAAGGCAGCCTGTCGGCGACCAGTGACGAGATAAATTGGGTGCTGACCTCCTACATCGTGGCGGCAGCGATCATCACGCCCGCAACCGGCTGGCTGGAAGCCCGATTCGGCCGCAAGCCGCTGTTCCTGACCTCGGTGATCGGTTTTATCGTCACATCGATGCTGTGTGGCGCTGCGATATCTCTGGCGCAGATCGTGGCGTTCCGCCTGTTGCAGGGCGTGTTCGGCGCGCCGCTGGTGCCGTTGTCGCAATCGGTGCTGCTCGATGCCTATCCTCGCGAGCAGCAGGGCCAGGCGATGGCGGTGTTCGGCCTTGGGGTAATGCTTGGACCGATCCTCGGCCCGACGCTCGGCGGCTGGCTTACGGATTCCTACAGCTGGCGCTGGGTGTTCTACGTCAACGTGCCGTTCGGCATTCTATGTGTCCTCGGCATTCTGCTGTTCCTCGGCCGGCGCGCCGACCGGCCAATGGCCGGACGGCTCGACTGGCTCGGATTTGCAACGCTCAGTCTCGGCATTGGGGCGCTGCAGCTGTTCCTCGACCGCGGCGAGCGGCTTGACTGGTTCGCCTCGTCCGAAATCCGGCTCGAGGCCGCGCTCTGCGTGCTCGGTTTCTATCTGTTCACGGTCCACACGATGTCGGCACGCGATCCGTTCATCGATCCCGCGCTGTTCCGCGACCGGAATTTCGTGATCGGAATTATGCTGATCTTTATCATCGGCGTCGTGCTGCTGGCGACCCTGGCGATGTTGACGCCCTATCTCGAGACGCTGATGAACTATCCGGTATTGACCGCGGGCCTCGTTCTCGCGCCGCGCGGCGTCGGGACCATGGCGGCGATGGTGATCGCCGGTCAGCTCTTGCGCTACATCGATCCGCGGCCGCTGATCGCCGCCGGTCTTGGCATAACGGGGCTCTCGCTGTATCTGATGACAGGCTTTACGCCCGATGTATCGCAAGGCACCCTGGTCCGCACCGGCCTGATACAGGGTTTCGGCATCGGCTGCGTGTTCGTGCCGTTGAGTACGGTAGCGTTCGGCACCCTGGCACCGGCGCTGCGCACCCAGGCCACCGGCGTGTTCAATCTGATGCGTAATATCGGGGCGAGCATCGGCATTTCGATGATGAGTTATCTGTTGGTGCGCAATTCCGCCACCGAGCAGGCTGCACTGGTCGAGCATATTACACCCTACCGGCAGGTCGTGCGCGACTACGCGCACGAACTCAATCTCGCTACCTTTACCGGACGCGAGGCGCTCGCCCAACTAGTGACCGCGCAGGCGGAGGCCGTCGCCTTCATCGACAATTTCAAGCTGATGATGTTCGTGTCCTTGCTGGCGATTCCGTTGGTACTGCTGGTGCAGCGGCCACGCCGCCTCCCAGGCGACAGAGCCCCGGTTCCCGAATGATCGAACGCCGCATCGGCGTCGGAGGCTTCGATATGTCGATCAAGGAAGAGCTAGGAAATGCCAGGGCGCAGTTCAAACTGCTTTCCCTTTATCAACGCTTCGAGCACATCGTAATCACGATCCTCACGGCGTTGATCGCCATCATCGTCGTGGTGGCGGTCTGGAACCTGACCCTGAAGATCGTGTTCGGTCTCATTCTACCCGGAAATCTCGATCCGTCCGACTACGCGATTTTCCAGGGCGTATTTGGCATGATCTTTACGGTGATCATTGCGCTCGAATTCAAGAAATCGCTTCTCGTGATCGCCGAGCGCCGCGAAAACGTGGTGCAGATCCGCTCGGTGGTCATGATCGCGCTGCTTGCCATCTGTCGCAAGGTCATCATTCTGGACGTAAAGGAAACGGATGCGTTGCAAATCTTCGCGCTCGCGGCCGCGATCCTCGCCCTCGGTATTGTCTACTGGCTGATCCGCGACAGCGATAAGCGCCTCGTCAATAAGGCTTGATGAGATTCACCGATTGTAAGCGAAAACCGGAAGCTCATCGAGTGCCGCGGCACTGGCTCCCGGCAGCACAAGATAGCCGGAGGGATCGTCCAGTTTGAAGCTGCGGAAGGGAATCGCGACGAGGTGGCTACCCGGTCCGGGAAACTCGTCGACCGCAAGGACGACAAAGATGTTGCTGCCGTCCTTGCTAAAGATGAAATCACTGATCTTCCCGAGCACCTGGTTCTTCTCGTTGGCTACCGGCTTCAGCTTGAGCGCATCGGCACGGTAGCCCCTGGCGACCTCTTTGACGTCCAGCGGAGCGAGGCCGACTTCCTGTGCGGTCGCACGATCCGCCGACAGCAATAGCGCGGCCGTGACCAGGACGGCAGGCAACAATGAAACTCGAGACCTGTTCATGAGACCTCTCCCACTATCCGGTAACTATCCGGGACGCTCGCTTCCGCACTCGCCGCTTGCTATCGGGAAGGCCGGTCGGAATTGCCGGTATTTGAACTGCCGGAACTCGAGCCGGTGGTGGTGTCACTGCTTGCGCCGCTGTCCATGACGAGCTCGGTCACGACCTTGTTATCCGGATCGATCAACAAGACGCGGTCCGGCAGCTTCACGAACAACAGGTTCTTTGCCTCGGGAACCTGATCGGTGACATTGCTGGGAAGCGATTGCGCCGTCATGGAATCGGGCATCCTGTCGCCGACCTGGGGTTGTGCGGCCGGCGCGGACTGCGATGGCGAATTCGCAAGCCCTTGGCTAAGCGTCCGCTGCTGGGTCGGGGTCAAATCGGGGTGGTTGGACGCATTCTGGGCGGCAGCGAAGCCGACGCTGCTCAAGATCGCAACGGTGGTTGCGGCTGCGTGAATAAGTTTGCTCATGACTGTCTCCTGACGAATGAGGGATTCAGACCGATCTCGCTATTGGGCGACACTCGTGCCAACCGCGGGGTTGTGCGGATTTGATAAAGGCAAGAAGCTTGGCGAGCGTTGACCCCCGTCAATATCACACGAAATTGGCTCGGGCGGATTCTGCGACCACGGGGGGGCCATATGCGGGCGACGATGATGCGATCTTCCACCTTGGTGACGCCCGGCGCGACCACGCCACGCGTTCGACTTCCCGCCAGGGGGCATGCTTCATCATATCCGATGTAGATTACGGGGCAAAAACTCATTGGTCATCGGCGAGGAGGTCTTCGACTGCACTCAACTAAAACGGTCTGCCTCTGCGTGAAAGCATTAATAAATGTTCCCTCAAGAGTCCTTGTTTTCCGCGCAACCCGTGCCCGCATTACGTATTGTTGCGATACGTAGATTCGCCATATGGCCGGACAGCCGGAAATGGGCGACGGTTTTACCCTGTGGAATGGCTTGTTTCCCACAATGCGAAGGGGCTCGCGAAAAAAAGGATGCGGTCATGAAAGAGAAAACCCACGCAGCGGACTACTATCGGCGGATACTTTCGGTGCAGCCTCATTCGCTGAAACGCCTTGATCCATTTGCCGCGATTGTGAAATGCCATCGCGGCCAGGAGATTTCGAATGATTCAGGACCTGGGGGCCGCTGGTATTACGTTATCGTTGGCGCGGTCCGGCGCTGCTCAATCCGCTCGGACGGGCGGCGACAAATCGTCGATCTGATGCTGCCGCGGGATTTCTTCTTTGTCTCGGACAGCAGGAGGGAGGAGACGGTCGAAGCGATTGCCGAGGAGACTGTGCTTGCGAGCTATCCCGGCGGACGGGTTGAACAGTTCGCG
>Ga0265314_10002741_pt1 | contig 17605 bp, 16 predicted proteins | sample 4126metaG_FD_203106 | JGI IMG/M metagenome (GOLD analysis project Ga0265314, IMG submission 203106) | Rhizosphere microbial communities from Carex aquatilis grown in University of Washington, Seatle, WA, United States - 4-1-26 metaG | ecosystem: Host-associated > Plants > Roots > Rhizosphere >... | reverse complement strand
GCGGGCGGCCCATGGTCCTGGACGTCACGCAGGGGAACCTTACAATCGCTATCGCCCCGACATTGATGAAGTATGCCAATCAATGGGAATTCGCGCCTGACGTCGAATGCTATCGCTGCGAAAAGGGCGGTAGCAGCTACCCGCTCACCAACTGGGCCGACGTTGCCAAACGCTTCAACTACGTGGCGGAGTGGCAGCCTTACGCTGGTCCGGGCGCTTTCAACGACTATGACTCCATCGAGGTAGGAAATGGCAGCAACGACGGGCTGACTCCGGTCGAGCGCCAGACTCAGCTCAGCCTGTGGGCCCTTGGGGCGGCACCCCTCATCCTCGGCGTCGATCTTACTCACCTCGACCCAACGGATCTGCAGAAATACCTGGAGAACTCCGCAGTCCTTGCTGTCGACCAGGATTCGATCGCCGCGAAAAGGGTGCTCAAAACCGGCAACCAGCAGGTGTTCGCCAAGAGGGAACCGAACGGAGACACGATCGTCGGTTTGTTCAACACCGGCGGGAAGGCAGAGGAAGTCTCCGTTCCAGCCTCCACCGTAGGCCTCCCCGAAAACGAAAGCGGCTATTCCTTACACGACCTGTGGACCGGCGAGACGAAGAAAACAAGTAGCACCATCAGTGCTGTTGTTCCATCGCATGGGGTCGTCCTGTACTGCGTCAGGGGGCTTTAAATTCCTCGATCGCTGACTATCCAGTCTGGATCGCCAACTAGAATATTCTTCAAGCGCTATCTCCTTTGACCCGCCTGACTTGCAATAGCCCAAAATGGCGCCCTCGATACAAACGGCAGCGAATGCCGGGAAATCCCGAATATGGCGATTTTGAGTGATATGGGGATGTTTCAACAGCTATTGGTCAAACGCAATTCCACAAGTAGATGTTCCGTCCGGTCTGCGACGCATTCTTGGCCAAGCGCACCAGCCCTTCAATAATGGGTTGAACATCAGATGGTTCGCAGGCAAGCTCGTCTGTCGTTGCCCATTTGGCCGCTGCTGCTGAAATTTGCTCGGGTGTTAAACCCGCCAGTTCGGTGGTCATGGCCGCAGGTAGACGTTGGATGGTTCGTTCGCCGCCATCCTCAAGAAGAACACTCGGACGGAATCCATCGAGTGAACTCACATCCCAGTCGATGCCGCGCATCTTCGCCCACAAGGTGGATAGCTCTAGCTCCGTAAAGCTGGTGTACTGCTCGCGGTCGCTAAACGCATCCGGCTCACTATCGTATTTAACAGCCTCTTGGTCGCCCTGCGAGAGATAAAGCACCGCTAAAAGACTCATTGCATGTCCCTCAATGACCTGTTTTGGTGCTTGACCATCTTACCTGACGAAATCACGCGTTAGCGCTCAAAACCCCCGCCAAGGGTCAGCCCGACAATAGCGAACCCGTCCGACAGCACGTGTTGAACGCTCAGGTCTTGGCTCGTACAGCTGATATGTGCGTTACTTAGACGCGGGATTCGGGAGGGCCCAGCTCTCTAAGTCACCCGTGGCGCGCAGCAGGTTCATGCGGACGCGTTGGTACTCAAAATCGGCATCCTGAAAAAGCAGGTAGCGTTCGGCTGCCTGCACACGGGCGTCGGCCAACTCGTGCAAGGTGCCAGTCTTGGCGTCGATACGGGTTTGGACTGCTTCCAGGCCCGACTGCGCCAGTTGATATTCGAGTTGCGCCACGTCGCGGGCGGCTTCGAGTTGCTCGGCGGCGCGCTGCAGTTTTAGCGTTTCCTCCTCCACCTGATCGCGAGCCGCTTCGGCTTGCTTCTTTGCCTTGAGGGCTTCAGCCTCCGCCGCCTCGGTTCGGGCGCGCTGGCTGGCATTGAACAGCGGGATCTTGATGGCAAAGCCGATCGTGGCATTGTCCTTCTGAAAGTGGGTGTAGTACTGGCTGTAGTTATTGAAGGTGGAAAGGCGGGCATACTGGGCAGAGAAATCGATCGACGGGTACAAAGCGCGATGCTCGCCCAAAGCCCGCATCGATTCCGCCAGAGAATGCTGCTCGGCCAACTTGATGGTGGGGCTGGAAGCAATCGCTCTTTCCGAAAGATCTTCTTCCGCACCGGCGGGCGGCAGGGCGGGAATGGTTTCCGGCTCGAGTTCGATGGTGGAGACCGGCAAGCCGGTCAGCGTCGAAAGATGACGCCGCAGGACATCGGCATTGCCCCGCGCCTCGGCGCGATGAAGGCGCACACGCGCTGCAATCAGCTTCGCTTTGTTTAAGTCCACGGCGCTGTCCACGCCTTCTTGCAAGCGCTCAGCCACGGCTTGTTCCATTTGCTGCGCCTGGGCCTCGTCCCGCTGCAAGCGCACTAGGCGGGCCTCCCATTTCGCCAGTTCAGCGTAGGTTAGCGCGACGTCCTGGATGACGGCATTGCGCTGGTCTTTGTCCTGAATCTCGGAAGCGCGCCACTCCGTTTTCGCCGCATTCACGAACTGCCGCTGCGTAAGGTTGAAGACCGTACTCTGCACGATTCCATCCGCCAGCGCCGGTGCAGACCCTTCGATGCTGAGGGGAAATCCATAAGACCAGCCGACGCCCGAACCGAGGAATAGCTGGGGTATGTAGTTGTTGCGGAGTTCGCGGTAGGAGGCAAAGGCGTGCTGTACGTCGGCCTTCGCAATCGCCGAAGTCGTGCTGTGCGCGAGCGCCAGCCGAATGGCGCGCTCGAGAGGCAGCGGTTCCGCCTGGCCGAGCGTTGCGATCGTCAGTACAGCCGCAAGTACGGCGAGCAGATTGGTGCAGCGCAAACACGGCAATCGGAGTTTCATCTCGTCACCTTCATCTCGTCACTTCATCTCGTCACTTCGGCATCGTCACGCACAGATTGTAGTGCGCCACGAGCGAGACGGGCAGTAACTTTGCCAGGACTGATCGAATCAATGGTTCCGGTCAGGGCATGTTTGGGGTAGGGCACGGCTTCAAGAGCTTGCCCTGAGCGAAGCCGAAGGATGCCGTTCCAACCCAATCAAGGAGTGGGTTTCACCGTTTGCTGAAAAACTATAGTCACTGTGTCCGGCCCGTAAAAAATGCGCGTGCGAACTCGGTCGTCCCGCCGGGACTTGAATCATTTGTTCCACTTTCCCCAGCGCTGAAGCGCTGGGCTAAGCTAGGTCGCCCCTCCGGGGCTGGATTCTCGAAAATTCGGTTCCACCAAGCTGATCGAAAATGAGCTCTCACGCAAAAACTAAAGGGGCATCTGAACTGGAAGAACCTACGGCATCGCTAAAGCGATGCCCTGATACGAAACTCGAGTTTTTCAGCAAACTGTTTTAGCCCCTGAGATATTCGGCGATTTTCTCATTCGGCCGATTAGTGCGTAACTCGGTTCAACGCCTGCTGGGCGGTGCCGAAGTTCCGCGCCAATGACAAGGACGCACGGTACTCGTCTGCTGCCCCGGCTCGGTCTCCTTGTTTTTCCAGCAGCAGGCCCAGCAGATAGCGGGCTTTGAATGCGGGCGCGGCCTCCACCGGACCGGAGGCCAGGTAGCGGTGCAGCAATTCCGTGGCGAAAGGGTATTTTCGTCCGGCGCGATAAAGCATCTCGGCCGCTTCCACCAGAACGTCGGGTTTGGGCATCGGCGACTGGCTGAGCTTGACGATGGCTTGCTCCATTTCGCCGAAGCGCTTCTGGCGGCGAAGAAAAAGAGCGAGGTTGAGCCACGCTTCCGCGTCACTTTGGCTGAGGTCGATGTACAGGCGATATTCCCGTTCGGCGGTGACAGCGTCTTTTTTCTGTTCGGCGATGCGGGCGTAAACCCAATGTTCACGGGATGGATTCAAAGTTGCAATGTACTGCGCCTGCTCGCGAGCTTTCTGCTCTCCGCCGCCAACCACGGCGGGCGCTGCCAGATAGAACTCCGCCAGATCGAGCCGGGCATCGACGTCTTTCGGACTTAATTCCACCGCGCGCTCGAATTCTCCGCGAACCTTTGCCGCCAGGACTGCCGCGGCCAGGAAATTTGCCCGTTCCGCCTTTTCGCCATAGACGCGCCCCAGCCACAGATGGAAACCGCTGTTGACCGGGTCGAGTGCGACCGCCTTCCGGCAGGAGGATTCCGCGCGATTCCAATCTTCGAGCGCGAAGTAAGCGCGGCAGAGCAGATTGGACGATTCCGCGTCCGCCGCCGACGAGGAATGCCGGCTATTCAATTCGGCGATGGCTTCATCGATCCGGCCCGCGGCCAACATGCCCTTGGCGGAATCGGCCACGCTGGCGCTCAGCGTGGCCATGAGCGTGAGTAAAGCGAAAAAGACTTTGGAAGAGCGCGTGATCATCTAGAACTTGACCTTGGTGAGGTCGCCAATGGGTTTGCCGTTCGACGAATTGATTGCAACCACGTCCTTGGCGGAGAGGCCGCGCGTCACCTCGACCTGGGTGAGATTGGAAAGGGAAGTCTCCACCTCCCGGCGTTTGAGTTGATGGCCGGCAACCAGCAAGACATAAGGTTTGCTGTCGTCCGTGCGGACAGCTTCACGCGGCACCACCAGCACGTTGTCATGCTGGGCCGCGACGATCGAGACTCCGACGTTGATATTGGGCAAGAGTTTCAAATCCTTGTTATCTACGATGCTGGTGGTCTCGCCGACGTTGCGCGATCCGTGCAATTTCACCGTCGATGGGATGGCGGTCACGGTGGCCCGCCACACGCGTCCGGGGACGGCGTCCCAGGTAATCTCGATCGGATCTCCGGGAGCCAGTCGGCCCACGTCGGGCTCATCGACGAAAGCGCGGAGCAGCACTTTTCGCAGATCCGCCACCTGCAGCAGAAGATCACCGGCGGCGACGAAGCCGCCTTGTTTGGCGGGCAGGGAGTACACGATGCCATCGAAAGGAGCGCGGACATTCGATTTCGCCAGAACGTCCTCGGCGGCATCGTAGGTAGCCTGCGCGTCGGCGCGCTGCGCATCGACGCGCGCCAGCTCTCCATTCGAATATCGTTTGCTCCGTTTTTGCCGCAGGAAGGTGAGTTGGGCTTCGGCGCCGGCAAGCGCATTTTCCGCGTCGCGCACTTCGCCCGCCGAAGCCGCGCCCTGCTGCTCAAGCCTTTTCAGCGCGTCCAAATTGCGCTGGGCGGAATCGCGGTCGTTGCCAGCTTTCACCAGTTGAGCATCGAGGCTGAGCACTTCCTCCTGGGTTCCGCCGCGTTCCGCATAGCCCAGGTCGGCCTGCGCCGCCTTCAATTGTGTCTGTGCGCGAGCCGCTTGCGCGCGCGCGTCGGCGTCATCCAGAACGAGAAGCAATTGCCCCTTCTTGACGGATTCGCCTTCCTTGACGAAAACGTGTTGTACACTCGTCGCCGCTGGAGCGTGCGCCTCGAAGTTGTTGACCGGCTCAATTTTTCCGTTGGTGGAAACCAGGCTGCGGATATCACTCTGCTCGACGACGGCGGTTCGCACCGGAACCGCGTCGTCGCGGTGGGAAACGAAAGCCGCTAGCACAATCACCGCCGCCAGAATCGCGAGCGCCGTTACCCACCAGCGCCGCGGCCGGCGTTCCGGACTGTTTCCATTCAATGCCATTCGGAAAAAAAGCGCGAACCTCAATGTATATCATCCACGCGCGGCGGGGAGCAGGGAAATGCGCGCTCAGGACTTAGCTAATTAGATGCATCGGGCCGGTCATTTGCACCAGCGACAGCGTGGGATTCTCCGGGCGATGCGCCCCGGCCGCCCTTGCGAATCGCGCGCGCGCGGCTCTAGGTACAATAGGCAAATGCCGAAATCGCACCGCTCCACCTCTCCGCGCTCCACTTCTCCCCGGTACACCGCGGAGCACGCCAGCGCCGGGCTCGATCACGATTTTCCGGAGATTGAAACCTGGCCGAACCAGTTTCCCGGGTACGAGATTGTGGTGGACGACCCGGAATTTACGTCGGTCTGCCCGAAGACTGGTCTGCCGGATTTCGGCAACATCGTGATTCGCTACGAACCGGATCGCCTGTGCCTGGAGTTGAAATCGCTGAAGGAATATCTGCAGGCGTATCGCAACCTCGGTATTTTCCAGGAGAACATCGTGAATCAGGTGCTGGAGGATGTGGTCCGCTGGGCCAAGCCGGTGTGGGCGGAGGTGAAAGGCGAGTTCCGTCCGCGCGGCGGGATTTCGACCGTCGTAATTGCGAAATGGCCGCGAGAGAAGAAGGGGCGGAAGTGAGTGCGATTGGAAGCGTTAGACATGTTCCGCGGCAACTTAGCGCGATGCGGCCGCCGCTCGTGGCGTGATGAGCTCGATTTCGGCCGCATGTGCGGCCCTCACGCGGTTTATTTCGTAGGCTCCCTGCAAGTTCAGCCAGAACTGTTCGGTGGTGCCGAAGAAGCGGGACAATCGAACTGCAGTATCGGCGCTGATGCCACGCCGTTCGAGAACGATGTCATTGACCCGAGGCGCGGGCACGTGCAGCCGCTTCGCTAATTCGTAAGCGGAGATGCCCATCGGTTTCAGAAATTCCTCGCGCAGGATTTCACCGGGGTGAACTCTCCAGTTGGATATGCCTTTTCTGACAATGCTCATGCTAGTTGGCCTCAGTGGTAATCCGTGATTTCCACATCGTAAGCATCGGGGCCGCGCCACTCGAAGCAAATTCTGTACTGGTCGTTGATTCGAATGCTGTACTGACCCTGCCGATTGCCGCGCAGCTTCTCCAGCCGGTTTCCGGGAGGGACCCTTAAGTCGTCGAGCGTCAGCGCACCGTCGAGCATGGCCAGCTTCCGTTTCGTCACGCTCGCTGGTGGTGCACCCCGTGTCTTGCCGGTTCTCCAGATTTCCGCCGTTTCCTGGTTGGCGAAAGTCCTGATCACAGGGCAATCATAACGGATAGCGTTAATAATGTCAAGCGTTATTATCCGATGCCAGCGCGTCAACTATAGGCCGTGCTATATTCGCTCGACTGTGACGGATCGAAAGCTCTATCCCCGCACCGCGCTGCTCGTGCTGACTGCGCTCAATCTGCTGAATTATGCGGACCGCAACGTGCTGTTCGCGGTCCAGCCTTTGGTGCAGGATGAATTCCATCTGAGTAAGGTTCAGATTGGATATCTCACCAGCGCGTTCCTGGGCTTTTACATGATTGCCGCGCCGTTTGTGGGGCCGCTGGCGGATCGCTATTCGCGGAAGCTGATCATCGCTCTGGGAGCGATTTTCTGGAGCGGCCTCACGCTGCTCACGGCGGTCACGCACACCTACACGCAACTGCTGATTCGGCACACGCTGGTGGGCATTGGCGAAGCGACGTTCGTCACCATCGCGCCGACCTTTGTGGCGGATCTATTCGCAGAGGAAATGCGCGGACGAATCCTCGGCGTGTTTTATCTGGCGATTCCGGTGGGATCGGCTGCGGGGTATCTGCTGGGCGGCAATCTGGCTCCGCACTATGGATGGCGCTTCCCCTTCTACATTGCGGCGGGGCCGGGATTCCTGCTGGCGATTGCAGTGCTGTTTCTCAAGGAACCGGAGCGCGGGCAATTTGATTCGCTCAAGGAGACACCGGAGCGCGCGACGATCTTCGGTCTAGCGCGCAATCCGGCATTTTTGACGGCGACTTTGGGCATGGCGGCGATGACGTTTTCGCTGGGCGGGATTCAGGTCTGGATGCCACAGTTTCTTTACAGCGAGCGCCACTACTCGCTGGCCCGCGCCAATTTTATTTTTGGCATCATCATCGTGGTGGATGGAATCATCGCCGCACTGGCGGGCGGGTGGCTGGGCGACTATCTGCTGCGGCGGATGAAGAGTTCCTACTACCTGATTTCGGCCGCCAGCATGGCGCTCGGCGTTCCCGTCATGATTGTGGCCCTGTTTTCGAAGGGCCGCATCATGGTGCCGGCCATCGCGTTGGCAGCTTTCTTTTTGCTGCTGAATACTTCGCCACTGAATGCGGCGGTGATCAACTCGGTGGGTGCTCATATTCGCGCCACGGCCATCGCGGTGAACATTTTCATCATTCACATCCTGGGCGACGTGCCTTCGCCGACTATGATGGGATGGGTTGCCGACCGGCGCTCGTTGCAGGCAGCTTTCGTTTTGCCGGTGATTGCCATGATAATTTCCTCGGTGATCCTGTTTTACGGTATGCGATTTGCGCCAGCACTGCGGATCAGGGAAGCATCGGCGGAGTCGCCAGTTCCCTCAGGAGCATCTTCCTAAGGAAACCCTGATTAAGTTTTCGTAGTGGGTATGTTTGTGAAGCCGTTAACCACCAAGGCCACGAAGGCACACGAAGGAGATATCTGAGGCCGAAGGCCTTCGTGATCTTCGTGTCCCTGGTGGTTCAGCCTCTGTCGTCTGCATCGCGAAACTGACCTAAGCACAATGCATTGGCAAACATTTCATTGGATTGCGGGCAGCATCCTCGCGGTGGCCTGGTTCTCGCGAATCGTGGAATCCGCCTTCGGTATGCCGACTGTTGCCGATATCGCGCGGCCGGAGTGGGACCGCAGGCCGGCGACGACAGGCCGCGAGCCGAGAGTCAGCATCATCGTGCCCGCGTGCAACGAGCAGGAAGACATTCGTGAGACGCTCGTGCAATTGCTCGCGCTCGATTATTCCAACTACGAAATCATCGCCGTTAACGACCGCTCGACGGACAGCACCGGCCAGATCATGGATGAGGTTGCCGCAAGTTCTCAAGCCCACGGCCGGTTGAAAGTGATCCACATTTCAGAGTTGCCCGCAGGGTGGTTAGGCAAAACCCACGCCATGTGGATGGCCGGCAAGCAGGCGACTGGGGACTGGTTGCTCTTCACCGATGGCGATGTGCTCTTCAAGCCCGATTCTCTGCGGCGCGCCCTTGCCTATGCCGAAGTGGAGCGTGCCGATCACGTCGTCCTTTTCCCGCGCATGATCATGAAGCGGCCAAGCGAGAAAATGATGATCGTTTTTTTCCAGGCGCTCTTCGTTTTCGGACACCGCCCGTGGAAAGTTGCCGATCCCAAGGCGCGCGACCACATGGGCGTCGGCGCTTTCAACCTGGTCCGGCGCTCGGTGTATGACGCGGTCGGCACGTATCGCGCCTTGCGCATGGAAGTGCTCGACGACATGAAACTGGGCAAGGTAATCAAGAACGCGGGCTTCGCCCAGCGCAATGTTTTTGGCGAGGACCTGATTTCCCTGCACTGGGCCAAGGGTGCTTTCGGGATCGTCGACAATCTCACCAAGAATTTCTTTGCCGTGCTCTCTTTTCAGTGGCCGCGAACGGTTGTCTCCATCGTGGGTCTGGGTCTTCTGAATCTCGGGCCATTTCTCGGCATCTGGCTGGCCCAGGGATGGGCGCGACTTCCTTACGCCATCGCGCTCGCTTCGCTGTTTGGGATTTATTACGGAATGTCAGCCAGGTCGGCGATCGCGCCATATTACTTTTTTCTGCATCCGGTCAGCACCAGCCTGTTCATGTACATACTGCTACGTTCCATGATCCACACGCTCTCGAACGACGGCGTCGTGTGGCGGGGGACGAAGTATCCGTTGGAAGAATTGCGCAAGGGGATGGTGTGAAACCGCAAGCGCCCGAGCGCTAAGAAGCCCAGAAGGGCACGGGCGATTTTGAGTCTCTTAGGTGGCGCAGCGCTTCAGCGCTGCGATTCAGGCGATAAATTCCGACGGCTTTAGCCGCTGAGGGACTGCATCCAGCGGCAGTCCAGGCTTTGCGGAGCTAAAGGAATACTCTTCGGGGATCGCGACCAGACATCTCTCTACTGGATTCCGATGAATGTAGCGGCGGAATGCGCAATACTCCGCCCAGTCGCGAACTCGGCGATCATAGAAACTCTTGTCCCATGTCTCTCCTTGAAAGCCGAGTTCCTTTTTCGCCCGGAAAGAATATCCGCCTTTGATGAGTTGGAGCGCTCGCTCCAGAGCCTCGAGCGGGGCGATCAGAAGATGGAAGTGATCGGGCATCAGCACAAATTCGTGCAGCAGATATTTGTCTTGAGACCGGTAGTTGAAAAGAACATCCAGAAACAGTTGTGCCATCCTGTCGGATTGAAGTAACTGCTGCTTCTGAAACGCGCAAGCGGTGGTGAAGTAAGTGCCAGATCCAGTGTTGCCTCTGTGGGGAGCAGCCATCGTCGACCCTCAGCGGCTAAAGCCGCATTCAAAACAATGCAGTTATCGCAGCGGTAAACCGCTGCGCCACCCAAAATCGACTTCACCAAGAATCACGCCAACCCAAAACTACTGCGGCTCGCCTGGGTCTTCAATTGAAGTCGGAGCGCCCTGCTTGGTAGTCGTCTTTTTGGCGGTTTTGGGACGGCGGATCCTTCCGGCGCTGCCGTGGCCCGCTCGCTCGACATCGTAGTCGGTGGGCACCCGGGGGAATAGCAGAAAGGCGGCGTCGCCCAACAACTGTTGGGGACGGCGCAAGACGATTTCGGCGCGGCCGTCGTAATCCTGGACGGTTCCCTTGATTTCAATTTGCCGGCCTTCGAGCTGGCGAATGTCGCCGATCTTCTTGAGATCGGCCGGGAACACGACTGCCGTGAAGGGACACGTCTTGTCTTTATCTTTGCAGAAATTGAGCAACTTGGCGCCGTTGCGGCCGTCTTCCACGTGCTGCACAGTGCCAATGATGCACTGAGCCGTGCCCACATGCTGGCTCGCTTCGGCGAAGGAGACGCAGTCAGCCTTGGGAGTATTGCGCGCGAAGCAAACCCCGCTCGTCGCGAGCACGCCGCCGAGCAAAAAACTCAGAGTTAGAAAACGCATAATGACGGAGGCGCAGAGAGGTGCGTCCTCACGATCATTCTAGGCGTGACGGAAAGGCCCCACGCTAAGCAGGACGAAAATTTCCCTGGAGACTTCCCGAAAGGGGAACTTGCAGCGATCCCACAGGCACGCCGGTTTTGGCGTGATGGGGTGGAAGCGCCGGGGCCCGGCCCCGGCCCCGGCCTGCCACAATGGTCGCGGCGACAAGCGCCGCGCCCCGCTATTTCCCGAAGGACTTTATGCCCGCTGCTTCGTCTTCCTTGACATCGAAGACGGTGTAGAGCTTCGTGATCTGCAGCAGATCGTGCACTTTCTTGGTGAGGTTGAGCAGCTTGAGATCGCCGCCCTGGTTTTTGGCCGTAGTGTAGGCGCTGACCAGTTCGCCGATACCTGAGCTGTCGATATAGTTCACCTCGGCGAGGTTGAGCAGGATTTTTTTCTGACCCTTGGAAAGCAGGTCGCGCACCGTTTCGCGCAATACCACGCTGCCTTCGCCGAGCGTGATTCGGCCGCTGAGATCGACAATCGTGACGCCATCCACCTGACGAGTACTGGACTTCATTGTCACTGAAGAGCCTCCTTGGAGTCCGCGGGGTTGCCGTGGACGTGCTTGATCATTCTAAGTTCGGTGCCCGTTTGGGAGGGGTGGATTTCCACCTCATCCATGAACGAGCGTATCAGGAAAATGCCGCGCCCCGAAGTTTTCAGCAGGTTGTCCGGCGCCAATGGATCCGGAATATGGCTGGCGTCGAGCCCTTTGCCCTGATCGCGGATCACGATCACCAGGTCGTGGGCGGTACGCTCAAACGCCAGTGTAACCTTCTTACTCGGGTCGTAGGCATTGCCATGTAAAACTGCGTTCACCGCGCCTTCTCGCACCGCCATGGAGATCTTCATGATCTCCTCGTCGTCAAAGCCGGCTTCGGCGGCCATGCGGCTGGCCGTCTCTTCGGCATTGTTCACCGTCTCCAACGTCGAATCGAGTGTATAGGAGACGCGGTCTAAGGACATAGAGCGAACGTTTCCTGAGTCGGCCTTCGCCTCGCTTGCCAGGGTGACGCCGGGCTCATTATGCCAGCCCGAATGCAGTGGACGGGCGAACTGAGAGTTTGCCTGTAGGGCTCGCAAAAGTCAACGCGACGCCCTATGTCTGTCATACCACAATAGAAATGTCCCCGTCTTGTCCACAATAGAAACGGTCACTGGTTGCGGTTTCACGCTGCCCCATCCAAGCTCCGCCGGGGGCGGGAGTTTCAGCCGGTCATTCGCCGGTAGCCGGTCAGGGAGTCGAGTGACCGCGCACGGCTGCGAAGAACCGGCTCAGCTTGGATGCATCCAGCTTGCCGTCGGTTCGCACGCCGGAACACACATCGAGCCCGAAAGGGCCCACCTCGTCAATTGCCTGGCCTACGTTCTCCGGCGTGAGCCCTCCCGCCAGAAACAGCGGGATGCCGATGCGTTCCCGGATCGCACGACTGAGAGTCCAATCGTGAGTTCTGCCGGTGCCGCCCAATTCCTTGACGGCGAGTTTTTGATTGCCGGAATCGAGCAGGATGGCATCGACATGCGGCGCCACACGCGCGGCCTCTTCGATGGACTCGGGACCGGTCACGTGGACAACCTGCACCACGGAAATCCCCGGCAATGCATCCTTCAGATCGCGGTGCGTGCCGACGGTGAGATGATCGCAGATCTGGATCGTATTCGTGCGGCAGAAGCGTTGTTGCTCGACGATGTCGGCAACCCGTTGCCGCGAAGTCAGCAGGAAGGTCGCGACGGCGGGTGGAACGGTGGCGGCAATCTCCGCGATCTGATCATCGCTGATGACGCCCGGACCGCTCGGCATGTGTGAAACCAGGCCCAGCGCGGATGCTCCGCAGTCGACGGCCAGGGCCGCTTCGTCAACACTGCCGATGCAGCAGATTTTTACTCGAGGAGTGCGCGTAGGTTTCATTTGTAATTGGTAATTTGTAATTTGCAATTTAACTCAACGACCGCAGGTTTCAAATTACAAATTACAAATTGGAAATTACAAATGCTATTCGCCGTAAGGAACCCAGATGTTCTTCACCTGGGTGGCGTGCTCCAGAAACCAGCGGCCCTCGGCCAGTTTGGGGTTGAACCAGTCGATGGCGCGGCCTTCGTTCGTCCAAACCTGCTTCATGTTGCCAATCGACATCGCTTTGGCTGCCGCGGCGCTGGCTTCGTCACCAAAGCACCAGATGGCATCGACATCGTCATGTTCGGCTAGCGTCTTCAAAAGCTGCGACGTGTATCCGGTGACAATATTCAGCGCGCCGCCGGGCAGATCGCTGGTGTCGAAAAGTTGGTAGAGATCACCGGTAATCAGCGGGTAGGCTTCCGAAGGAACGGCAATCACCGTGTTTCCCACCGCGAGAGCAGGCATCACGACGGAAAGAAAACCGAGCAGCGGCGCTTCCTGCGGACAGATGATGCCCACCGTCCCAAGCGCCTCGTTCATCGCGATGGCAATATTCCGGAACGGAGGATTGTGTATGGCGCCATCAAATTTATCGGCCCACGCCGCGTACGAGAAGATGCGCTCGATACTGAGATTCACTTCCGCGGCGGCTTGTTTCTCGCCAACCACGGCCGCCAGACGATGCGCAATTTCATCGCGCCGTTGGGAAAGATTCTCCGCGCTGTAGTAAAGAACCTGGGCACGATTGTGCGCCGTAGCTTTTGCCCACGATGCGGCCTTACGCGCCGCCTCAACTGCGTTGCGAATGTCTTTGCGATTGCCGAGTGGAGCTTCACCCAGCAATCGTCCATCGGCCGCGCGCACTTCCATGCTGTAGCCGGAGTCGGGCCGCGCCTGCTTGCCGCCGACGTAGAGCTTGACGGTGCGATCGATATCCGGGTTCGCGTGGTGGAGTGCCGGGCGTCCCCGCCCGGGCGCGTCGTCATTGACGGGCGAGGACGCCGGTCGCTCCATTTTTGAATCTTCGGGTTGACCTTTCTCCGCGAGAAGCGCCGGCGCGTTCTTGAACCATGCTGGCTCCATGTATTCAAGTAGCCCTTCGCGTCCGCCCTCGCGGCCGTAGCCGCTCTCGCGGTAACCGCCAAAGCCGCAGGCAGCGTCGAGCAAAGTCGTACAGTTTACCCAAACCACTCCCACTTTAAGTTGCGCGGCAACATGCAGGGCAACGTTGATGCTCTCGCTCCAGACCGAGGCCGACAAACCATAGACCGTATTGTTCGCCAACTCGATCGCTTCCGCCGGCGTGCGGAAGGTCATCGCCGCCAGCACCGGCCCGAAGATTTCCTGCTGCGCTACGATCGATGCCGGATGCACATTGCTCAGCAGCGTTGGCGGATAGTAGAAGCCGCGAGCCGGCAACGTGACCTGCGGCTGCCAGCACGTTGCGCCGTCGGCCACGCCCTGGTCCACCAGCTTGCGGATGCGGTCGAGCTGCACCTTCGCAACGATGGCGCCGATGTCGATCGCTTTGTCGAGCGGCGCGCCGATGCGCAGTGTGCTCATTCGATCCTGAAGTTTGGCGATCAGAGCCTCGGCGATACTCTCTTGCATCAGCAGGCGCGAGCCCGCGCAACATACTTGCCCCTGGTTAAACCAGATTCCATCCACCAGACCTTCGACCGTGCTGTCGAGGTCGGCGTCTTCAAAGACGATGAATGGAGACTTACCGCCGAGTTCAAGCGAAAGCCGCTTGTGGCTCGTTGCCGTGGCGGCGCGAATCGCGCGTCCGACCTCGGTCGATCCGGTGAACGCGATCTTGTCGACATCCGGATGCTTGACCAGCACCTCGCCGGTTGCGCCGTCTCCAGTGACGATGTTGACGACGCCGGCGGGCAAGCCAGCTTCCTGACAAATCTCAGCGAAGACGAGCGCGGTCAGCGGTGTGAATTCGGCTGGCTTCAGAACCACGGTGTTTCCGGTCGCCAAAGCTGGAGCGATCTTCCACGCCAGCATCAGCAGTGGAAAGTTCCACGGAATAATTTGACCGACGACTCCGCAAGGAAGGTACTCGGGGAACTCCTGCTCCAAGAGTTGCGCCCAGCCGGCGTGGTAATAGAAATGTCGCGCGACCAGCGGAATATCAATGTCGCGACTCTCGCGGATGGGCTTTCCGTTGTCCATCGTCTCGAGCACCGCAAGCAGCCGCGAATGCTTCTGCACCAGGCGAGCGATGGCATAGAGGTAGCGCGCGCGCCCATGCGGAGTGAGTGCTCGCCATCCAGAAGACGCGGCCCGCGCGGCTTTGACCGCGGCGTCAACGTCCGCCGCCGAGCCTTGCGCGACCGACGCGAGCCTTTCTCCGTTCGACGGATCGACGGTGTCGAAGTATTCTCCCGCCACGGGCGCTTGCCACCCGCCGCCGATGAAATGTTGAAGGCGGTGGCTGCGGCGCTCCAGCCAAGCCACGGCCTCTTTCGAATCTTCTGGTGCGGGACCGTATTCCATGCTCACGAACTTTTCGGCAATGCTCATTGCGTTGGCTCGATTCCTTCTTCCGCGTTAAGATCCTCTTAAACTTTAAGAATTGTCATCCTGAGCGAAGCGAAAAACCTATGCATTCTCTTGTCGCCAGCAAACTACATAGGTCCTTCCCCTTCGGCTCCGCTCAGGGTCAGGATGACAGTCTGGATTTAAGACTCGAACTTGTGGGACTCCGTGCCGTTAACGCCAAGCAACTTACGCCATCGGATGCCGACACTCCGCCGAATAGCGTCCGGTCGCCTGATGCTCCAGTTGGCGCTCGATGTCGCCGAGCAAGCCGCTGACTCCGAAGCGAAACATTTCCGCCCGCAGCCACGACGGGCCGAGTTCTTCTTTGATCATCGCCAGCCAATCGATGGACTGCTTCGCCGTGCGGATCCCGCCCGCTGGCTTGAATCCCACAGCCATCCCGGTTTGCTGCGCGTATTCGCGGATGGCGCGAGTCATCACTAAGCCTACCGGCAAGGTCGCGTTGGTCGGCTCTTTGCCGGTCGAGGTCTTGATGAAGTCAGCGCCTGCCATCATGGCCACCACGCTCGCGCGCCCTACGTTGCGCAGCGTCAGCAGGTCGCCGGTTCCGAGGATCACCTTCATGTGCGCCGATCCGCAAGCTTGCTTGAAAGCCGCGACTTCGTCGTAGAGCGCCTGCCAGCGTCCGCCGAAAACATGCGACCGGGTGATGACGACGTCGATCTCATGCGCGCCCGCCTCGACCGATCGCCGAATCTCGTTGACCCGTTCCGCCAGCGGTGATAGACCCGCGGGGAAACCGGTGGACACGGCGGCGACGTGCACTCCACTGCCTTCGAGCTCATGCAGCGCCGTTTCTACAAATGTGTGATACACGCAGACGGCGGCGACCTTAATCTGCAGTTCCTCGATCCCAAGCTGCTGTTCAATTTCCCGCTGGATGGGATGCCGGGCTTTCGCGCACAGACGGCGAACACGCTCGTCGGTGTCATCGCCGGAAAGAGTGGTCAGATCCATGCAGGAGATCGCCCGCAAAAGCCACGCCGCCTGCCATTCTTTTTTCACGGTTCGCCGCGCGACCTGCGACTGAGCGCGGCGCTCGACTGCGCTAGTGTTGACGCGCACTTCGCGCACCCAATCCAGATTGAGAGGAATGCCAGTATTCGGCAGCAGAGGCCGCCCAGCGAGAATCGCAATCGCCCCGCCGGGCTGCGACTCGTGGCGCGCGGAGTTGCGAGATTCGTTGTGTTCGACCGGCATCACGTGCTCTCCGCTAAGGGCTGTCCGAAAACTTCAAGAATTGCCATTTCGACGTGCGTCATCGCGTTGTGATTTGACACCCCGAGTGAAGCGAGGGATCTGCAGTTGGCCTTGGCGACTCCTTCTGCCGTTCGATTGTACGGCAGATACGACAGAAGATGCATTCTCCGAATGCGCGCATCGGTCGTTGATTTCGCCGCTAATTCTTGCCGAGGTTCGAGAAGAGCGCCCATTTCGCCTTGACACTGGGACGTTGCGCGACTACGCTCGGCGCGATTCCTAAATCTCGCAATCTGCAAGGTGGAGGCCGGTTCTGATTACACTGCACGGTCGTTTCCGAGTTCACCAAAAGCTTTTTATCGCCGCAATTTTCGCCGCATTTCTCATGACGCTGGCCATTCCCGCGCTCGGCGCCACCAGGAAGATTATCCTCGATACCGATCCCGGCACGGACGACGCCATGGCCCTGATGCTGGCGCTGAACTCGCCTGAGTTGGACGTCCGCGCCGTCACGGTGGTGCCCGGCAACGTAACCGCCAAGCAGGGACTGGAGAACGCGCTGCGCATGATTTCGCTGGCCAATCGTTGCGATATTCCCGTGGCCGCTGGAGCGCAGCATCCGATTTTCCAGAAGCTGATCACCGCGGAGTTCTGGCACGGCAAGAATGGGTTGGCGAATATCGAATTGCCGCCCAGCAAATGCAAAGTCGATCCCCGCTATGGCCCGGACCTGATTATCGAGATGGTGCACGCCGCTCCCCACGAAATTACGCTGGTGCCCGTCGGCCCGCTCACCAACATCGCGCTCGCGGTGGAGAAAGATCCCTCCATCGTTCCGCTGGTAAAGGAAGTCATCCTCATGGGCGGCGCGATCACCGGCGGAAATTCCACCGCGGCCGCGGAGGCCAATATCTATAACGACCCAGAAGCCGCGCAGATTGTTTTCCAGGCGGGCTGGCCGCTGACCATGGTCGGCCTCGATGTCGGCGATAAAACCTTGCTTTCGCGGAAGTATCTCGCACAACTTGGCGAGACCCACGGACCGGTAAACGACTTCATCTACCAGGTGGCGCGCTTTCTGGTCGATCTGTCTGCGCAATTCGGTTCCGACGGTACGCCCATGTATGATCCGCTCGCCGTCGGAGTCGCCATCGATGCCACGCTTGTGACCGCGCCACCCATGCATGTG
>Ga0265314_10002740_pt1 | contig 17608 bp, 16 predicted proteins | sample 4126metaG_FD_203106 | JGI IMG/M metagenome (GOLD analysis project Ga0265314, IMG submission 203106) | Rhizosphere microbial communities from Carex aquatilis grown in University of Washington, Seatle, WA, United States - 4-1-26 metaG | ecosystem: Host-associated > Plants > Roots > Rhizosphere >... | reverse complement strand
CTTCCGCCGCGCCAGGGCCCGCCGCACCCGTGTTTCCGTCAGAATCGACGACGGGCACACCGTGCAGGTGATCACGACATCCGCCAGAGGCAATTCTTCATCAAGTTCCGCAAACGGCACCGCGCTCCCGCCGCAGGTTTCCGCGAGCAGCCGGGCGTTCTGCAGCGTGCGCGTGGTGATGACGATGTCGCCGGTTTCGCCGGCCTTGAGATGCTGCACCGTCAGCTGCGCCACATCGCCCGCGCCGACGATCAATATCCGCTTGCCCGCGAGCGTGTCCAAACGCTTCCGCATCAGGTCCACGGCAATCGACGACATGGAGGTCTTCCCCTCGCCCAGGCTCGTCTCGGTGCGCACGCGCTTCGAAACGCCGAACGCATGGTGAAACAGCCGATGCAGAATCGGACCCGCCGTTTCCTGCTCGTGGGCCATCTCGTAGGCGGTCTTGAGCTGATTCACGATCTGGTATTCGCCGAGGACCATCGAATCGAGGCCCGAGATCACGCGGAACACATGCCGCACCGCCGCCTCGCCCTCCACGTTGAAGACATAATTGGAGAATGCCGCGACGGGCACATTCCGCGCCCGCGAAAGGAACGTCATCAGGTCCTGCGGCGTGACGGCTTCCGAAGCGGCAATAATCTCCACGCGGTTGCACGTCGAAAGAATCGCCGCCTCCGCGCCGGGATGCATTTCTCTAAAGAGCAGCAGCGCCGTCGCAGCCGCCTCGCGACTGAACGCCAGCCGCTCGCGCAACTCGACCGGGGCGGTTCTGTGGTTGAGTCCCATGACAAAGATATTCATAACGTGGCTCCGTTTGGCTTCATCTGGCTCTGTTAATGTTCTTCTGCCCGGCGCTTCTGGCCCTTCAGCGTGACAAACAGCTGCAGCGCCGTTCCCCACAGCAGCACCGTGATCAGGCAGTAGCCGACGATGGTGGCGGTGATCGCGTTCATGCGGCACTCACTTTCAGCTTGAGGGGAAAGGCATGGGTCTGTTCTTCGGACTCGTGCTGGCGCGCGATCGCGCGGTTCCGGCGATAGACCTCAAATTGCGTGAGCATCAATCCGAAAGCCACCAGGGTGATCGGCACAAAGCATGCCGCCAGCGTCAGCTTCATTTCCGGCGCCAGGGCGATGTTCCCCGGATGAATGTCCGGCAGCAGCCGCGCCGAGAGATACACGAGCGGCACATCCAGAAAAGCCACCAATCCATAAACTGCCGAGACCACCGCCCGCCGCTGTGGGGAATCAATGCTCGACCGCACCAGCAGATAGACGACATACAGCAGCCACAGCATGAACGAAAACGTGAGCCGCGGGCTCCACGTCCACCACACGCCCCAGGCGCCGTGCGCCCAGAGCATCCCGGTGAGCAGCGTGCCGGTCGCAAGCAGCACGGCGATTTTCGCGGACGCCGCGGCCAGGTCATCCCACCATGCGTCTCGAGTCAGCAGGTAGCCGATGGCCGCCGCGAAAACCGTCGCACATGCCAAAAAGGTATTGATCGCCACCGGCAGATGGAAATAGAAAATCTTCTGGATCACGCCCATGGTCGATTCCTCCGGCGTCCAGAAAAACACGATGCCCATGGTGCCGAAGAACAGAACCGCGGCCACGAGCCAGTATGCCAGGATCACAGGTTTGCGAAGCAGTGTCATAAAGCACCCTTACGGCTCGAGGACCAGCTCAAAAACAATCCAGCTCGTCACGAGGAAAATCAGGTCAAAGGCGCCCAGGATCGCCAGGCCGCCGGTATCGGCGCCCGTCGCGCCCGGGCGGAACATCGCGTTGATCTGCACCGTCGAAGCGATCACCAGCGGCAGGATCAGGGGGAACAGCAGCATCGCCAGGAACCCGCCCTGCAGGCGCGTCGAACTCGCCAGCGCCGAGAGGAGCGTCCCGAGCGCCGCAAAGCCGAGCATGCTGATCGCGATGACCAGCACAAATCCAAGCGGCGCCGCGGCCAGGCTGAAATTGAAGAAGAGCAGCCCCACCGCCGTAATCACCGCCGCCGTGCCGAGCATCAGCAGCAGGTTCGTGAACAGCTTCGCCGCGAAGATCACCGAGCGGTCGATCGGCGCGAGCAGAAGGCCGGCGAGCGCCCCCTCCTGGCGTTCCACGGCCATGGTTTTTTCAAAACAAAGCACGCCGCTGAAGAGATAGGCGACCCAGAGGATCGCCGGCGCCCCCAGCGCCGCCAATTGCGGCTGGCTCGAAAGCCCCAGCCCCAGGACGCTGGTGATCAGAATGCCCAGCACCAGCACGATTCCCAGTGTCTGCCGGGTGCGTCCTTCGATCCGCAAATCCTTTTCCACCAGCACCGCGACTTGCGAAAGCATCGTGCTCATGCCGCCGCTCCTTCCATGTGCAGCAGCGCCTCGCCCGGCGTGATATCCTCCGACCGCACATCCGCAATTTTCCTTCCGCGGAAAAGGATCACCGCCCGCCGCGCCAGCCGCAGGCTCTGGGCGATGTCATGATTCGCCAGCAGGATCGTCTTGCCGGCGGCGTTCAAATCGGTCAGCAGCTTTTCCAGAACGGCGGCAGAAGGCGCATCGAGCCCGGCAAAGGGCTCATCCGCCAGCAGCAATTCCGGATCGTGCACCAGCGCCCGGGCAATCGCCACCCGCTGGGCCATTCCCCGGCTGAAGCTTTTCACGCGGTCATTCGCCCGCTGCTTGAGTCCGAGCGTCGCGAGCAATTCCGCTGCACGTTTCGCGGGCTCCTTGACGCCATACAAACGTCCGAAGAACGTCAGATTCTCCAGCGCCGTCAGGTCGCCATACAGCATGGATTGATGCGAGACCAGCCCGATCTTCGCCCGGATCGCCGCGGCATTGGTCCCGGCCCGCAGGCCCAGCAACTCGAGCGTGCCGGAGGTTGCGCTATTGAGCGTGGAAAGAATGCGAAACAGCGTGCTCTTCCCCGCCCCATTGGCTCCAAGCAGGGCCACAAAATCCCCGCGGAAAATCTCCAGGGAAACATCCCGCAAAATCGCCCGCTCGTCGATCACCTTGCACAACTGCTCCGCCTTCAGATGAAGCGCCCCGGCCGCCGCACGCGTTTCCGTCCGCCGCTCTGCCGGCAATTGATGCACATCTGAAATTGTGAAGGCCCGGGTCATCTCGCATTATGCCTTTTTCACCTGTGGCTTTTTCATCAGCAGCATCGCCCCGCCGACCAGCACCATCAGAAACGCCCCGCCCAGCGCCACTTCGCGCGGGCCATTCGAAATTTCCGGCCGTGCGTTGGGCGCACCACCCGCCGCAGGCGCAATGCCCGCCGCGGAGGGAATGTTGATGTTGCTCAGCTCCAGGTTCACCGTCGCTCCTGCTGCGAGATTTTCGGCCCGGTACATCCGCACCTGGCCACTGCCCGAATCCACCACGTCGCCGCCCGAAAGGCCCTCTGCCTTAATCAGGGCACCGTCGGCGGGTGCAAAAACAATCAGATTATCCGCCGCCGCGGGGGAAGCGATGGGCAAATGCGCCTCTGCTTTACCAATCGGCAGCAGATACGAAAACCGGTACTCTGTCCGCCCGGGAAAAAGCGGATCCCCCGTCACCAGCTTGCCATCTGCAATGCGGCAGCCCTCCTGCGTAAAACCATCGCCCAGATCCACTTCCTCAACCCCCGGCGGGAGGGGAATCGCCAACGTCACCCGCCCCTTGGCTCCCTCTTCGGTACCCGCTTTGGCGCCCAGCCACGCCTTGTCCCCCTCGCTGGCGGTCGAGATCATCTCCGTCACCTGCAGGCCATGTTTCTCCGCATCCCATTGCAGGATCATGTGCTGCATCGCCACCTTCCACGCCGGCGGCGTATCGGTCGGTTCAAAAACCTTCATCTGCACACTTTGCGACGGGGCGTCCGGCGAAAGCTCCGGCGTCAGCGTCTGCTGCAAAAGCCCGTTGTGCTTCACCGACACCACCGCCTGCACCGGCGGCATCACCGGCACGTCCTTGAGCGTTACCGTGAAATCCTTGTCCGCGTGCAACTCATACTGCTTGATCTTCGCGTTGCGATGGAACAGCTCCACCGTCACCACATCCTCCGCCGACAGCGCCATCCCCGCCGAGCCTGGCACCAGCTTCACGGTGAGTGTTCCAGTCGCTGCCGCCGCGCCCGGCTGCGTTGCAGGCAGGTCGTTGGCCAGCATCGATGGAATCGCCGGATGCCCCGCCGGCAACGGCGCATCCGCCGGCAGCGTCGCCTGTGCAAACGCCCGGGTCCCGATCACCGCTGTTATCAAAGCCGCAAGTATGTTCCGCCGCATCATGGCTTGGTCTCCGTTTTTCCCGGCAGCTGAATGCCGTTGGGGATGTCATTGATCGATGGCTGCGTTGCCGGCGGCAAAGGCAGGGCGATCCCCGTCAGGTCCACCGCCAGCACTTCCCCCGCCTTCACCTTCCGCGCCTTGAGCAGTTGCCGCGCCGGCTCCGCCTGCGCCTCGCCGGTCAGCCCGATGAGCCGCTGCGCCTTGAAGGTCCCCGGCACATACAGGGCAAAGAGCGTCGTATCCGCCGGCGTCTTGAACGTCAGCGTTGCCGCCCCGTGATCCACCGGCACCGTGTAGCCGAAAACATATTGCGTCGACCCCGGCAGCATGGTCTTGCCACGGGTGATCGTGTGCCCCTCCACCATCGCCCGCGCCTCGGCCAGCCCCGGCCCGAGCAGGATATCCTTCGCCTCCGCCGGCAATTCCACGCCAAACGTCACGCCGTTTTCCCCCGTCCACGCGCGCTCCGCCGGGTTAAATCCGCCCATCATCTCGGTGACTTTCAACGCCACCTGCCCATTCACGCTCACCGCTTCGGCCTCCACGTCACGCAGACCCACGGTCCACGCCGGCTTTTCGCTCGTGAGCTCGTACACTTTCATTTCCATCTCGATCGCCGGCTGATATTTCTGCATCACCGGCCCGATTAACTGCTCCTGCGCCCCGCCATGATGCACTGTCACCACGGGCTGGAACGGCACATCCAGCGGCAAATCGTGCAATTCAATCGCCCCCTGCCCGCTCACCGCCGCCTGATACGTCTTGAGGACTGATCCCCTGGCAAACAGTTCAACCGTCACCGCATCGTGCAGCAGGCCCAGTTCCGTCACGCTCCCGCCTTTGGTCCCCTGCGAAAACAAGACCCGCAGCGCTCCGGTTGTGATCGTCTGCATCTTTTCGCTGTGGTAAGCGGGCCCGCCGCCGGCAATCGCCGGGTGTCCCGATGGCAGCGCCGCATCGGCTTTCGCCGCCGGCTGCGTCGCCACAACCGTCAGCGCATCGGCCGAACCCTGTACATGCGGCATCTGCGCGAAAGCCGCGCTCCCCGCCACCGTCATCGCCGCGAGAATCAGAGCAAACCGTTTCATCACGCCCTCCTCCCTGCTGCAAATGCCGCCGGAGTCAGTTTGGCGCGCCGCAAATCGCGGGCTGTCTTAGCCTTCTGCCGGACAGGTGGTGCCTTCGTCATGTCCGGCACCGCGACTGCGGCGCGCTTGGCCAAACTGATCAGTGCCAGCAGGGCACCGGTTGTCATCAGAATTCCGCCGATCCAGATCCAGTTCACCAGCGGATTGAGAATCGCCTCCACCACCAGCGTGCTTCCGTCATAGGCGGCGAGCGACACATAGATGTCCTTCGTGAGCCCCATGCGGATCGCGACCTGGCTCATCCCCTGGTCCGGATCGCGGTCATAGGTCCGCCGCTCCGGCTGAAGGGTGAAAGTCTCCCCGCCCCTTTTGAGTTCGAGCGTTGCCACGCCCGCGGAATAGTTCGCCCCGCGGACATTGTCATACTTTGTAAACTTCACGGTGTAACCGCCGAGATCCGCCGTCCCGCCGGCCTTCAGGGAAATATCCTGCTTCACGTTGTAAACACTGGACCCCATCACCCCGATCACGAGCAGCGCCAATCCGATGTGCGCCAACTGCGCGCCCCAATGCCCCGGCCGCCGGGCAAATGCCTTGACCACCGCCGCCACCAGATGATCCCCCGCCGCCACCGCATGGCGGACGGCAACAGCCACATCCATCGCAAATGCCGCGAGAACCGCCGCCACGGCTGCCGCCGATCCGATCGCCCACACGGACGTGTAACCAAGATAAGCCGCCCCGATTCCCGCCAGAATTGCTGCCATCGCCGTGAGGATGATCCCACGCTTCGCCCGCTGCGCCGCATCCGCCCCATTCCCCAGCGTCGGCCCGAGTGCCATCAACGCCGCCAGTACGAGGCCCATCGGCAACACGACCTTGTTATAGAAAGGAGCCCCCACCGTGATGGTCGTGAGGCCCAGGCCGCTGGAAATCAGCGGGAAGACGGTGCCCACCAGGGTCGCGGCGGTCATGAGCACCAGAAGGACATTGCCCGCAAGAAACAGCCCATCGCGCGTGAGCAGATGCGTGATCGGATGCTCGCTCTTGAGCATCTCCAGCCGCACCAGCGCCAGGACCACCGAAAAAATTGCGATCAGCACGAGAAACGCCAGGAAGAATTTCCCGATGGAGGACGCCTCAAAGGCATGCACGCTCTGGATCACGCCGCTGCGCGTCAGGTAGGTCCCCAGCACGCACAGGAAGAAGCTGATGGTGACCAGGCTCGCCGTCCACTTCTTAAACACCCCGCGCTGCTGGCTGAGCAATGCCGAGTGCAAAAGCGCCGTCCCCGCGAGCCACGGCAACAGGCTCACATTCTCCACCGGATCCCACGCCCAATATCCGCCCCAGCCAAGTTCCACATAAGCCCACTGCGCCCCGAGCACTATCCCCACCGTCAGGGTCACCCATGAAAACACCATCCACGGCCGGGCGTAGGTGAGCCACTTGCTCTGCTTGTTCCCGGCGAGCAGCGCCCCGCACATCAGGGCAAAGGGAACCGTGAACCCCGCATACCCCAGGAACAACATCGGTGGATGCGCCACCATCGCAAAATTCTGCAATAAGGGGTTCAATCCCTGCCCATTGCCCGCCGTCTCCTTCGCCGGGGCAAACGGATCTCCCGCAAACAGCATCACGCACGCAAAGAATCCGATCACCGCGGCCATCACTGCCAGCGAGAACAGCGTCTCCTTGGTATTGCTCTTCCGCGCCCGCCACGCCATCAGGAGCCCCATCAGGCTCAAAACCCACGCCCAGAAAAGCAGACTCCCCTCCTGCCCCGCCCAGAATGCCGCTGCTTTATAAAGACTCCCGAGGTCCTTCTCGCTGTGCTGCACGACATAATCCAGGGTGAAATTGTCGGTCAAGAGCCCCTGCAGAAGGCCCGCGCTGCTCACCGTGAGCAGGATCGCCATCAACGCGATCCCCCACCGTGCACAGCGGACCAGGCCTTCGTTCTGGATATGCATCGACGCCACCGCCGCGAAGATCACACACAACGCGGTCAGCAAAGTTCCGGTGATGGCAAATTCGGAAATCGAGATCATCATGGCCGGCCTCCCGTCGTCTGGGCTTCGGCGACCGCCGGATGCCCTGCCGGCTTCTCTTCATACTTGCTGGCACACTTGGTCATCATCAAATCAGCTTGGAACTCGCCCGCACCGCCCATCTGTCCCTCCACCACCACCTCGCTCCCCGCTTTGAACATATCCGGTATCACCCCCTTGTACGCAACCGGTATAACGTTCTTGTCTCCCTTTAACAAAAAATGCGCTGCGAGCTGCGCTTTGGAAACATCCAGCCGATCTTCAGACACCGTTCCGCACAACCGCACGCGACCGGCCTGCTGCTTCGCGCTCGCCAGGAACTGATCCACCCCCATCGTGTAAACCCACCCGCGCTGCACCCCCGCAAAGGTGAGATAGCCCACCGCCCCGAGGAGCAGAATGCCGGCGACCGTGAGTTTGATTCTTGTATGCGTCATGGCACCACCGTTGGTTGAGAAGGCACTGATGACGAATCAATGCCGGTGCCACGCGGAGACATTTCCAACCCCTCATCCGGAATTTCGTAAATGACGCCTTTAGCATCATTTAGATGCAGCCGCCCGGGAAGAAACCGCATCCGGAAATCCACCCTTTTCCTGAGACTGAGAATCTCCGCCTGCCGCCTCTTCCCGCTTTGAGAAACCTTCAGGATGCGCCCCCTTCCCGGGCTTCCGCCCAATGAGATGTACGCTTCTCCATGCCTCTCAGAGTCAGGAATGCCCCCCTCACCCACCCCCAATAGAACCCCATTCCCGCCACTAAACCCCTCTTCCGGTCGCTGGTACACCTCTTGCCTTGTCTCTTGGCGGTGCCAGCACTTTCGACGTTCCGAACGGACATGGGCGCAGCCGCAAGCGAGCACGACACGCCCCTCTGTATATGTGCCCGCACCATTTATGGAGACGTCTCATGAGAACCATTCCCAAAAGACTGACCGCCATCGCCGCAGGGCTGGTGGTCGCTGTGCTCGGAGCCTCGGCCCACGCCGCCAGCGCCCCGATCCAGAACTCCAAACACAACATGAACCTTGTGTTTGGCGCCAACACCATCCAGGACAACCAGATCTGCCTCCCCTGTCACGCGCCCCACAGCCAGCCCGATAAGACCCAGGACACTCTCTGGAACCACGTCATGCCCAGCCAGTCCTATACCCTTTATGGGTCAGGCACGTCGTACGTCGGCCTCGATGAAACCAGCAAGAAGTGCCTCTCCTGCCATGATGGTTCGGTCGCCGTCGATTCCTACGGCGCCGGCGGAACCGTCACCACCGGGACCCACTTCATCGGTACCACCAATGATGCGGGCGGCAATTCCACCGCCGGCTTCCAGATCGGCGGCGGCGGCGACCTCTCCCACGATCACCCCGTCGGCATTCAATATCCGGGCCTCTCCGCCGACGGCAAGACCTGGGTTTCCACCCGGGGCTTCAAGGATCCCACCAAATTTAACACCACGTCCTACTACAGCGCCATCCAGAATCCCGACAGCTCCTATGTCCCCGCCAACTATGTCAATGACGGCGGAACCAGCATCAAGGCAGTGGGCGGCGCCTCGATCTCCCTCTCCTCGACGACGTCCGGCGGCGTCACCTACAGCAACGTGGTCGGCTGCGGCTCCTGCCACACCCCACACACCAACACCTACAACTTCCTGCATGTCCCCAACACGAATTCGCAGCTCTGCCTGACATGCCACGACAAATGATCCGCACTCCTTTGTTGGGCGGGCTCCTCTCCGGGGCTCGCCCAAAAGGCGGATCATTCCTTATCCCCGCCCTTCTGGAAATGAACCCGTGATGCCCCGATCCAAAAATATTCCCCCGGCCGCTTCGATGATCCGAGTCCACGCCGACCGCATCGCCGGCCCTCCTTAAGCACGACTTTTTTGTTCTTCTCTCTGGTGCCAAATGTTCCGTAACCTTCAAATTGCTGTCTTAGCCTTCACTGCCTTCATCCTCCTTACCCTCACCGGCTGTGCCCCAACTGCTGCCGCCACCCGTGGCCCGCAGTATATGTTCTGGCCCCCCGCGCCAGATGCCCCCCACCTCCAATACCTCACCACCATCTCCACCGCCGGCGACATCACCGGTAAGCAAGGCAAATTCGACGAACTCGTCTACGGCAAAAATGCCGGCACCGACCTCCCCTTCCAGCGCCCCTACGGCGTCCGTTTCTTCAACGGCGCCATCTACGTCTGCGATGCCACCGCCGACTGCGTCAGCATCCTCGACCTCCGCAAAAAGGAAGTCCGCATCCTCGGCCGCACCGGCCAGATCACCCTCCAGAAACCCATCGACATCGCGGTCGCCCCCGATGGCCTCAAGTATGTCGCCGACACCGGCCTGGGCGCCATCCTCGCTTACGACGCGAACGATCAATACGCCGGCAAATTCTCCCTTCCCAATCTTCGCCCCGTCAGCGTCGCCGTGTATCAAAATGAGCTCTACGTCGCCGACATCACTGCCGACAAGGTCCGCGTTTTCGACCGCATCACCGGCAAGCAGCTCCGCACCGTCGGCGAGGCCGGCGGCTCGGGTAAAGGAAAAATCGGCGGCGCCATGGGCATCGCCGTCGATAGCAGCGGCAACCTCTTCGTCAATGACGTCATCGGCTGCCTCGTCCAGAAATTCGACCACGATGGCAAATTCATCTCACAGCTCGGCGGCCTGGGCACCGGCCCGGGACTCTTCGTCCGCCCAAAGCTCATGACCATCGATTCCGAAAACCAGCTCTATGTCGTCGATAACGCATTTCAAAATGTCCAGATGTTCAACGACCAGGGCAAGCTCCTCACCTTCTTCGGCGGTTCCGGCAGCCACCCGGGCGCCATGAACATGCCCGCCGGCATCTGCGTCTCCGACACCGACATCGACCTCTTCGCCCAATACGCCCACCCCGCCTTCCAGCTCGACCGCGTCATCATCGTCTCCAACAACTTCGGCCCCGAGAAAATCAACGTCTACGGCCTCGGCCATCTCAAGCCCGGCACGACCGTCGCCGATATCTCCGCCGGCCGCGTCCAGGGGCTCTTCGGCATGGCTGCCAACGTCGAGGATTCCGTCACCGCCGACGCCGTCGCCAAAGACATGGCCGATACCCAGCCCGCCTCGCAGCCCGCAACACCCCCCGCCTCGCAACCCGCAACCGTGCCCTCCGCCAAATAAGGAGATCCACGCTTCCTTCACCCATTGAAAAGGCAATCTCATGTTCGGCCGCTTCACATCCTGTCTTCTCACGCTCGGGGCCGGCCTCCTGTTTGCCTGCGGATTCGCTGTCATCGTCGGCTGCTCATCCTCTCCGCGTGAACGTTACCGCGTCCTCTCGGTTTTCTTCGACGGCGTCCCCAATCCCGATGCCCCCCGCCGCGCCGCCACGCCCAACACTCCCGCCTCTGATGAAGGCCGCGTCGTCACCGCCGTCGTCGTCTCCCGCCACAAACCCTACAACGACGGCAAATGCGCCGCCTGCCACAATTCCGCCACCGGCGACATCGAGGAATTCGACAAGGCCTATCAAAAATGCACCACCTGCCATAAAGACGTGATGACCAGCCGCCCCCACACCCACGGCCCGGTCGCGAACAACGCCTGCCGCTGGTGCCACACTGCCCACGAATCCAATCAGCCCGCCCTGCTGAAGGACCCGCCCATCCAGGTCTGCACCCAATGCCACGATCAGCAGTTGCTCGGCAACAATCCCCCGCAGCACATCGATGGCAAAACCAGCTGCATCGATTGCCACTTCGGCCACGGCGGTCCTGACCCGTATTACCTCAAGCCCGCCGCCACCAGGCCCGCGGCAACCGCACCCGCCACCGCACCCGCCACACAACCGGCCACACAACCCGGCACCCCTCACGCCTCCACGCAAGGAGGCCCCGTATGAAACGCCCCCGCACATGGCCCATCCTCCTGGGGCTGGCGGTGGCTTGTGCGGTTACGTCCCTCGCGTACGGTGCCGGCGAAGAGCCCGTCGTCATCGGCCGCCATCAGGCCCCGCCGCTTCTGACCCTTGATCCCTTTTCCGGCTCCTTCGGATTCCTCATGATCGGCCAGAACGACACCTCCCGCAGCGGCAATTCCACCTCCCGCTCCACCGACGCCGTCTTTCAGGAGCAGCTCTCCCTCTCCACCGGCGGCGGAATCGTGACCCGCAATCTCTTCGACTGGCACGCCGCCGCCACCGTCGGCCTAAACCAGGAATATGATGCCTCCAACGTCGATCACCGCACCACCTACGGCTGGCTCGACGCCTACGACTTCCAGGGCACACTCCTCCGCACCAGCGATCTCCCCATCTCCCTCTTCGCCCGCCAGGGTGAAAACTACATCACCCGCTCCTTCGAACCCACCCTCAAGGACACCAGCTCCAGCTACGGCGCCACCGTCAACTGGCGCTCCGCCATCCCCACCACCCTCACGGTCTCTCATTCCGATCTCACCGAGGCCCAGCTCGATGGCACTCCCGTCTATCGCCTCCACCAGAACGATGTTTCCCTTAACAGCGAATGGAACCCCACCGATCAGCACCGCCTCTCCCTCTCCTACGATTTTTCACAGGTCGCCGACAACGACGGTGGCATCAACGGCAGCAACTACCTCACCCAGAACGTCTCCTTCATGCACCAGTGGGCCCTCGACCATCGCTTCCTCTCCACCCTCACCCAAACCCTCAACTACAACTCCCAGACCGGCGACTTCCCCCTCGACCACCTCCGCATCGGCGAGCAGCTCCGCCTCCACCTCACCGACACCCTCGACGGCAATCTCAATTACGCCTACGACGACCAGAAATACCGCAACGTCGAAAGCCGCACCCACCAGTTTTCCGCCGGCCTCACCCACCAGCTCTTCGAAAGCCTCACCACCACCGCCCAGGTCGGCGGCTCACTGGCCGATCAGACCTTCGGCTCCGGCGGCGGTTCGAACAACTCCTCTTACTTCGGAAACGTCAACGTCAACTACCACAAACGCATCCCCTACGGCCTCCTCAACCTCAACGCCGGTCTGGGCTTCACCCATGCCGACAACGGCGACACCTCCCAGACCCCCGTCTTCGACACCGGCACCTTCACCGACCCCGCCCCCATCATCCTCACCCGCACCGGCATCGATACCAACTCTCTCGTCGTCCAGAGCGCCGCCGGCAACCGCACTTTCAAAAACGGCATTGACTACACCGTCCACCAGATCGGCAACACCGTCCAGATCATGCGGGTCGTCGGCGGAAACATCGAGGACGACCAGACCGTTCGCGTCAATTACGACCTCGCGCCCCTTCCGGGTTACACCTCCCAGACCACCAACCTCAACCTCGGCGCCCGCTACGACATCACCGACGGACCCCTCACCGGACTGGGCTTCTTCGCCCGCTATTCCCAGCAGGATCAGAACATCGATTCGACGCGCCCCTCCGCCCTCCTCGCCGACAATATCCGCGACGCCATCGCCGGCGCCGACTACCGCTTCTGGCACATCTCCCTGCATGCCGAGGACGAACACCGCGAATCCACCCTCACCCCCATGGACGCCCAACGCTTCTCCGCCCGCTACACCGAGCGCCTCGCCAAGGATACGCCCCTCTCCATCGGCTTCAACCAGGCCTTCATCCACTATCCCAACTACGGCGACACCAACTACACCAGCCTCGACGCCCGCCTCGAACACAGCCTCAACGCAAACTGGAAAGCCATCCTCGCCGCCCGCTGGCGCAAGGATGACGATTCCCGCTTCGGCAACACCATGGGCTTTGAGGAAGAAGCCCAGCTTCGCTACACCCTCCGCCAGACCCAGGTCTACTTCGCCCTCCGCCACTCTTTTCTCGAAGCCTCCAGCAACGAAGCCCAGAACATTACTTTTCAACTCGGCCTGACCCGCAACTTCTGAGGATGCCATGAACACGAAATCTTCAACCCTCCGCAGTGCATCCCGGCTCGCACTTCTCATCGCCCTCCTGCTCATTGCCCTGCTCCCCACCGCCTGCGCCGTCAAGCCCGGCATCGTCTTCCCGGCGCTTGCGAATCCGCTGGTTTGGCCCCCCGCCCCCGATGCCCCGCGCATCAGCTATGTCGGCCAGCTCAAAACCAGCAGCGACCTCAAGCCCGGCCTCTCCGGAATCGACGCCCTCGGCCAGGCCATCCTCGGCAAAAAAGATGCCCACTCCATGCTCACCCCCATGGCCGTCTGCACCGACAACGCGGACCGCCTGTTCGTCGCCGATTCCAACGCCCAGCTTGTGCACGTCTTCAACCTCGCCGGTCGTCAGTACGCCACCTGGCAACCCGGCAAAGGCCAGCCCGCATTTTCCCAGCCCGTCGGCATCGCCTGGGACGCCGCCCGCTCCCGCCTGCTTGTCTCCGACTCCGTCGCCGCCGCACTCTACACCTTCAATTCCGCCGGCCAGTTCCAGGGCCGCATCGGCGAGGGCACCCTCCAGCGTCCCGTCGGAATCGCCATGGAACCCGGCGCCGCCGGCCGCATCTTCGTCGCCGACGCCGGCCTCCATCAGGTGCTGATCTTCTCCGCCGACGGAAAGCTCGACGCCCTCCTCGGCTCGCGCGGCGCCGGTCCGGGCCAGTTCAACTATCCGACCTATCTCGCCTTCGACCCCGCCGGCACGCTCTACGTCAGCGATTCGCTCAATTTCCGCATCCAGGCCTTTGACCGCAACCTCAAACCGACCCTCCAGTTCGGAAAGAAAGGCGACATGCCCGGCTACTTCGCCCAGCCCAAGGGAATCGCCACGGATTCCGAGGGGCATGTCTACGTGATCGATTCGCAGTTTGAAAACGTGCAGCTCTTTGATGCCCAGGGGCGGGTGCTCATGGATTTCGGCGAAGAGGGCGGCAAACCGGGTCAATTCTGGCTGCCGACAGCGATGTGCATCGACAGCCACGACCGCATCTGGGTCGCAGATTCCTACAACCGCCGGGTGCAGGTCTTTGATTACAAAAAGCAGCCCGCAGATGCCCAAACCGCGGAGGCCCAGCCATGAAACGCCTCATGCTGATTCTCTTGATCCTGTTCGCCTTCACCCGCGCGGCATCCGCGCAGGTCGCGGGGAATCAGTCGATCGTCACTTCCAAGCACAACCTCTCCGCCTCCGGTCCAGGCGCCGTCAAAGCCACCGGCGAAACCGAAATCTGCATCTTCTGCCACACCCCGCACAACGCGACGCCGGTGCGCCCGCTCTGGAACCGCTCGCTGCCCCTGAGCAGTTACAAAACGTACAGCAGCAATTCCCTGAAGGCCCAGCCCGATCAACCCACCGGCAACTCCAAACTCTGCCTCTCCTGCCACGACGGCACCATCGCCCTGGGCTCGGTCATTTCCCGCAGCCAGCAGATTCAGATGGCCAATGGCATTACCACGCTGCCGCCCGGTAAGACCAACCTCGGCACCGACCTCTCCGACGATCATCCGATTTCCTTCGTCTACGACTCCACACTCTGTTCCAAGAATCCAAAACTCAAAGACCCCGGCAGCCTCCCGGCAGGCGTGCGCCTCGATGCGGACAAGGAATTGCAGTGCACCACCTGCCACGATGCCCACAATGACCAGTATGGCAATTTCCTGGTGATGGCCAACACCAACTCCGAACTGTGCAATACCTGCCACACGATGGGCCAGACGCAAATCACCCAGCACGTGAACTGCAACAATTGCCACGAGGTGCATACCTCGCCCAGCGGGCCATACCTCCTCACGCAGGCGAAGGTGAGCGATACGTGCATCACGTGCCACAATGGAAATGTCGGGGCGAACCAGGGCCCGAACATTGCAGCGCCGCTGAACGCGACCTATCCGCACGACACGGCAAGCGCGGTGAATCTCGCGAATCACGTTCCCAACAATGTGGACTGCAAGGATTGCCATGAGCCACACACGATGAACTCCGCAGTGGCGCCGACAGCCGCTCCGGGGCTTTCCCCGGCACTCGGCGCGATTGATGGTGTGAATATCACCGGGGCGCCGGTCAGCAAGGCGCAATACGGGTATGAAGTGTGCCTCAAATGCCACGCCGACAATCCGGCGGCGATGAACACCACGATCAGCCGGCAGATCGCCCAGCCGAACCTGCGGCTGGATTTTGCCTCGTCGGCGGTGAGCTTCCATCCGGTGGCCGTGCGCGGGGTGAACATGAATGTCCCGAGCCTGCGGCCGCCGTATGACACGACGAGCATCATTGCCTGCACGGATTGCCACGGGTCGGACGCCAGCAAACAGGCCGGCGGGATGGGGGCGAACGGGCCGCACGGATCAACGGTGCAGGGGCAGCTGGTTGCGCGCTTTGACACGAATGATTTCACCCCGTATTCCACCACGGCGTACGCCTTGTGCTTCAATTGCCACGACAACACCAAGGTGGATGCGGATTCCGGGCCGTTTCCCTTCCACAAGACGCACATCGAGGACCAGCAGACGCCATGCAGCGCGTGCCATGATTCGCACGGAATCCCGAGTGCCCAGGGCTCGGCGATGAAGAATGCGGCGCTGATAAACTTTGATACCGCGATCGTGCAGCCGGACGATGTGACCCACAAATTGGAATTCGACCACACCGGCAGCGGCCACGGAACGTGCTACGTGAAGTGCCACGGCAAGAACCATTCGGGTGACAGTTACTGAGCAATTGTTTTCCCGAGGCAAGGCGGGGGGGTGGTTCGCTTGCGAAATGGGGGGAGGCGGGGTACTTTCAGCAAGGTGTGGCGTTGGTTTTTGCAGGCGGAGGTTCTATGGGCCGTCAGGTGCTGGTTTCGGGTGTGGCGGTGATGGTGCTGGGGCTGGCGGCTGGGGTGGCGGCGCTTTCGGGCGGGGCGGTTCGCGCGGCGCCGGAGCCTTCATTGGTGCCGGTGTCGTGGCAGCTGGATGTGAAATACGGGAACCTGGAACGCATTTTTGTGAACGTGGACGGGAAGGACAAGCCGTTCTGGTTTTTGCGCTACACGGTGACGAACGACTCGGGCAAGGATGTGCTCTTCACCCCGGACTTTGAGATGGTGGCGGACACGGGCGATGTGGTGCATGCGTTCAAGGACGTGCCGAACGCGGTGTTCACGAAGATCAAGGAAATCTACGGGAAGAATTCCTACCTGCTCTCGCCGACGGATGTGTACGGGAAACTCCTGCAGGGGGAGGACAACGCGAAGGACAGCGTGGCGATTTTCCCGGCGCTGGATCCCGAGGCGCGGGACTTTCAGCTTTTCTTCACGGGGCTCTCGGGGGAAACGGCGGAAGTGAAGAACCCGGTGAACGGGAAGCCGGTGATTCTGCAGAAGACGCTGGAACTGGATTTCAACATTCCGGGCCAGGCGATCGGGATCGAGCCGCACCCGCGGCTCAAGGGGACCAAGTGGGTGATGAAGTAACTCTGAGTTTGTAATTGAGTTAATTGGGTTAAATAAGTTAATTGGGACTTCGATGCCGAGCTCAGGCCGCGAAGTCCCAATTAACTTATTTACTTATTTAATCAATTAACTTCAGTTCTTCGGCATGTAGATGTTGAATTCCTGCAGCGCCTTGTCGAGATCGTCGTGGAAGGTGAACATCTTATGGAGGTTGGTAATTTTGAAGACCTTGTGGAGTTCGGGGCGGATGCCGACGATCACGATCTTGCCATGCACGGGGTCCATGGCTTTTTTCAATTGAAGCAGGACGCCAAGGGCCTGGGAAGACATGAAGCGGACGGTGGTGAATTCAAGGATGAGCTTGCGGGTGTCCTGTTTTTCGACGAGGTCGAGAAGCGACCGGCCGAGGGCCTCGATGTTGGCGGAGTCCAGGACGGAGATGTTCTGGAAGCTCACGACGGAGACATCTTTGTAGGGTGTGATGAGCAGTTCGTTTTCCAAGGCGGCTCCTTGATTCGCCAGATGTTATCGGCATTTTAGGGGGCGGAGTCAAATGGCGAAGTGAGGCGGGGCTCAGGGAGTGGTTGAGGCGGGGGCCCTGGCGGGGGGAGTGGCGGCGGGCAGGTCGGTGGCGGTCGGTTTGGGTTTGAACTGGCGATACGCCCAGACGACGACGAAGATCGCGAAGAGGAGCAGGACGACGATGGGGCCTGAGGAGTAGCGGTCGAAGGGGGCGGTGATCATGAGCCAGGTGGCGGCCGAGGTGCCAAGGGTGCCGATGAGCAGGGAGATGATCAGGACGCCGCCGAATTTTCGGGAGAGCATTTGTGCGGTGGCGCCGGGGAT
>Ga0265314_10002738_pt1 | contig 17609 bp, 14 predicted proteins | sample 4126metaG_FD_203106 | JGI IMG/M metagenome (GOLD analysis project Ga0265314, IMG submission 203106) | Rhizosphere microbial communities from Carex aquatilis grown in University of Washington, Seatle, WA, United States - 4-1-26 metaG | ecosystem: Host-associated > Plants > Roots > Rhizosphere >... | reverse complement strand
CAGCCCATGGGTTCCATGCGCCTGCCCGCTTTGCCCTCGCCCTGTTGCTCACAGCCACCCTCTCCGCAGCTGCGTTTGCCGGCAGCGCGGTGGATGCCACCACCTTGCTCACGGTTAACGTCAACGAGGGCGCCAGCGCCTGGAACCCCGTCAAGGTCGATACTTCGTTTCTGTCGATCGATCCCACCACCGGTGATATCAAGATGCCCAGCTCGCTGCCCAATACCACCAATTGGTCCTGGGGCACGGTGGGCGTATATAATCCAATCACCGGCCTGTTCGATACGAAAAACGCGCTGACCTGGACGAACAACACCGGGAGCGCGAGCTTTTCGATCTATGCGAATGGCAATGTGGATCCCATCATGAATTATTCGATCTTCGGGACCAATCATTCCGGCGTGACGCAAACGTACAGTCTGCACTACGACGAGAGCGTCGTGCCTCCGGTTGTGCCCGGCACCTACGGACTCTTTTCGGACATCGGCTACAGCCTTTCCACGGGCGATGCGCTCGCCTCCACGATCAGCCCGACGACTGGCAGCAAGATCCAGCACCTCAGCCTCTCTACCAACGGAGGCATCAGCTATACCAACGCGGGTGTGGATGTGGGCGGGGCTCAGACGAGCACCGCGACCACCGCGACCTATTACGACTCCCTGTCGGGTGGTGGCAGCGCCCTTGCCACGATCGACCACTGGGCATTCGATGTCTCGTTTGACGTGAGCGCGCACGATGCCGCCGGCGTCTCCGGCTATACGGAAATCACGCAGCTCACTGTCATTCCCGAGCCCTCGACCTACGCTGCGCTCCTTGGTGGTGTCACTCTAGTCGGCGCCGCCCTGCGTCGCCGCCGGCAGGTTGCCGTTTGAGCGAATTCAGTTTTTGCTGACGAACCCGCTCTCATGCAGAGCGGGTTTTTTAGGGGTGTGTGCCTGATCTCCTGTGTGCGATCCGGTGCGATATCATGTCGCAATTGCAGACAGGAATTTGGTCAGTCCCGGCGAACTCTGACCCGTTGCAACGCTGGTTTGCCGATGTGTCCTCCCTGGGACTCGTGCATGGCGGCTAGCAGGGCGCAGAAGCCGCAAAACAACTGAATCGCGACGAAGAGAGTGATGAAGGTAGTCATGGTTTTAAAGATTTGCGCATGGTACTATATCGCTCGCGCTCCGGCTATCCGGGTCCACCCTTAAACAGGGCTACGGACAAATCCACCGCTTGGCGAAATGTCAGAGGTGGGAAATTAAGGTTCGCCGCGGATTAGCAGGGTCAATGCACCTCCGCTGGATACTTCGTGGCAGGCGCTGACTTCACCCATGGCTCATGGGCGAAGCATTTCAACACTCATGCGCGGACAGATTGAATGGACTGCCGAAGCGCCGGACTAAACTTTAGCTCGCGGCGCGAGCGCGAGCCGGCGCCGTCGGCATTTTCGGTTCGTAGTATTCCTTGAACCCCTTGCTGTTCGTATCCATGTAATAGTATTCCCCGGCCAGGCCGGCCTTCATGTCATTCATCACCGCACCGAATACCGGGATGTTGGCGGAACGCAGACGCTGGGCGCAGTGCTGGACGGCGCCGCGTTTCGCGCCATTATGGCGGATGGCATAGATCGCCCCGTCCATCAGTGGCAAAATATTCAACGCGTCGCTCACCGCACCGAGCGGGGGAGTGTCGAACAGGACCCGGTCGTAGCGCTTGCCGAGCTCGATGACCATGGTCTCGAATTCCTGGCTGTTGAGCAGATGGATCGGGTTCTTGGCCCGGCCACCAACGGTGATCACGTCGAGATTGGGGTGAATGTTTTTCACGATGATCTCGTCGAGCGTGGCGGCACCCAGGCAGTAGTTGACCACGCCTTTGCTGATGTTGAGGCGGAAAGAGTGCTCGATATTTGGCTTCCGCAGATCGCAATCGATGATGACCGTGCGCTGTCCCTGCGCGGCGAAGGTCAGTGCGAGGTTGGTGGCGATGAAAGATTTTCCCTCACCGGGAATGGTGCTCGTGACCATGATAAGTTTGGCGTGCCGGCTGTCTTCGTTGATGCGCAGCGTGGAGTAGAGGGAGAGAAATGCCTCGATGACGATCCGGTCGGCGCCATTGGCCACGACCTGGGCCTTGTCGGGTTGATCCATCTTTTCAACGCGAGGAATGAGTCCGAGCAAGGGCAGCCCGACCAGAGTTTCGACATCGAACGGGGTCTTGATCTTGTCGTCGAGGGTGGCAACCAGGAACGCGAAGCCGAACCCGAGGACCATGCCGCCGACCATCCCGATGGCCAGATTGAAGAATGTCCGGGGCGAGATCGGCTTGGCCGATTCAAAGGCCCGGTCGATGATCCGCGCGCTTTCCATTTCCAGACTGCTGGTCACCGAGGCTTCCCGCATGCGGGCCATCATCGTTTCCAGCATTTGCTCGTTCACGCGGAATTCGCGGTTGAGCGTTTCATATTCGACGGAGGATTTGTCCAGGTCCAGGGACTTGGACTCCTGGTCGGCGAGCGCCTTGCGGGCCCCTTCGTCGTTCTGCAGGGCGTTCTCATATTCTGACTTGATGGAGGCGGCGGCCAGGCTGAGCGCCTCCTTGAGTTCCTGCTCTGTCTGGGCGAGACCGTTGGTCGCCTCGATCAGGCGTGGGTGCTTTTCTTTGTAGCGTTCCTGCAACTGGGCCAAAGCCAGGCTTTGCGTGGTGATCTGGAGGAGAAGCTGGCTGACTTTTGCCTGGCTGGCGATGAACGGAAGTTCCGCCAGATTGCGGTTCGCTTTGCTCCAATCCCTGACCTGGTTCCAGCGCACTTCCGCTTCTTTCAGGTGGGCGTTGGTCTGCGTGGTCAACAAATTCAGGGCCTTTAGCTTCTCGGTCACGATATCCTTGCTCTGCATCAGCGAAATCAGGTTGCCGCGCTGCCGGAAAGACTGGAGCGCATTGGCGATTTCATCGACACGTTTGCGCTGCTGGTCGGCGCGATCCTTCAGGTCGTCCACTGCTTTCAGCGACTCTTCGATTCGTACGCGCGAATTGTACGCGATGTATTCGGAGGCAAGCAGATTGGCGACGCGGGCTGCGATCTTTGGATTGGGATGCTGAAACTGGATAAGGGTGATCAAACTGAGCCGTTGCGGCATGATTTTCCGGTTGTCGTAGATGATACCGACGGCGCTGGGCGGTTCGTCGGAGTGGCCTTTATACGGGTCGGTCAGGAGTTTCAGCTCTTCGGGGGTGAGCCGGGCCACGACGTTCTGGACGATGGCGATACTCTCCAAGACTTTGACCTGGGTGTTGAAATCGGTGTCGGTGGTGACGCTGCTTTCCACGACGTCGGCGCCGCGCAGGATCTGCGGACCGTGCTTCAGAACCTGGATCGAGACGGTGCCGCCGTAAATCGGCGTGGAAAGATAAGTATAGACGGTGGAGCCGAGGACGCACAGGAGGAACACTGCGAGGGCATACCACTTGCGCTCGAGAACCATGAGCCAGGTGTTGCGCAGAAAATTGTTTTCCTGCGGCGCGTCCGGTTCGGCGTTCGCTTCAAAAATGGCATGGCCGGCGGCAGGGGAGGGAGGGAGTTGTTTCATGGGAACCATTCGGTTGATGACGGACGGCTTAGAGCATCCGCTCGGGGACAAAAATGACGTCGCCGTCCTGAACCGGCGACCGGTTGTTCGTATCGCCGGAAACCAGTTGGTCGGCATCGATGACGAAATTCACCGTCTGGCCGTCGGACTTTGTCCGGGTCAGGCTGACCTTGTTGCGGTTGGCCAGCCGGGTGAAACCGCCGGAGCGCGCGATAGCGTCGAGCAGATTAATATTTTTTTCCGGCGGAATCACGACCGAACCCGGGGAATTGACCTGGCCCAGCACGTTGATGGTGCGCTGCGAGTATTCCGCGACGGTGATATTGATCTGAGGATTGACCAAGTAATCGCGCTGGTAGAGTTCGGTGACGAGCAGTTCGGTTTCGCGGACGGTGCGGTCCTTCACGTTCACCACGCCGATCAAGGGCAGCGCGATGGTTTGGTCCTGGGACACCCGCAACTCACGGTCCAGCTCGGGTTCTTGAAAAACCTGGATTTTGATCAGGTCCATCGGACGGAGCTTGTAGGTTGCCAGCCGGCCTTCGGGCTTCGTTTCGCTTTTGGCCACCATGACGGATGGCAACAGCAGGACGCAACCAAGGCAAAGGGCGAGCGTTGCCGCGGCACGGGAAAGACGGCCAAATCTGAGGAATGAAATTCGCATACAGAAATCTTTTTGGTTGTTTTAGTACCGCCAGCCCAGAATCAGGCTGATGAGGTTGTCGTTGTATTCCGCCGCAGCGAGAGTGGAGCTGTTGCGGCGGAGGGTGTAGCCGGCGCTCGCGCTAAGCCAACTGCGGATCAGGTAGGTCGCCTGCACATTCACGTCCCAGGAGTTGTCGTTTCGGTTGAGCTGCGACAAGACATTGTTCAAGCGGAACACATACGGTCCGAATTCTGTCTGGCGGAAAGTAATGCCGGCACTAAGCTGCCATTGCGGGGTCGGGTCGGTGGCGAGACGCAGGGCGTAGCTGCTGTTTTTCAAGGATTCACCCAAGGCGCCGGTGCTGAAATCGCGGGTGAAGACGAGAGAGGAGGTCGTTTTGGGGGTGATCTCGTAGTTGAGATTTCCATTGAAGCCCCACAGATTTTCCTTGGGAGTGCTCCCCACGGTCCGGGTGCGATAGTCCAGTGAAAATTCCCCGTTAAGTTTGGCCGTAAAGTTGCCGCGGGCACCGATGTTGTAGTCCAGATCTTTGCCGCTGGGACCGCCATCCTGCGGAATGACCCGGCGATAGGCCACGCCGGCCGAAACACTCACCTTGGGGGTGGTTTCGAGATAGAGCTTCAGCGGCACAGAAGTATCCGCGCTGCCATTGAGTCCGCCGGTTTTGTACTCGGTTTTGTCGTAATTCAAACCGGTCATGAGGCTGGTTTTGGCCGTGAGGTGGGACTCGACGCTGGTGTTCAGGCCGAGCACATCGCGGCGGTAGATCGCATTCTGTCCGAGTCCGGCCGTTGTGTTGTTGTTCTGGTTCAATTGCTGGAACAGGGCGTTGCCCAGCACCGTCAGGCTGCCGTTATCGTAACCGAAGTCGGCAGCGCCGTCGCTGAGGGCGACATTGTCGGAGGATTTGTGTGCGTACCGGGTGAAGGCGTCCTTATAAATCACGGAGCCATGGGCCAGGGAATTTTGCCCAAAGCGGAATTCAAACCCGGGCGTGACGGCAATGATGGTATCGCTCACTTCGTTGGTGCTGGTCAGATAGACGTTGCTATCCCGGCGAACACTCGTGTCGGCCGTGACGTTGAAGTTGGAATTGCTGCCCATGGATGTCTTCGGGGAGGACCTTGGTTCCTCTGACATGGCGGAGTCCGCCACATAGTCCGGGGTGGCTGTTTCTGCTTCCGGGGTTTCGCTCGGCATTGCGGGCTCCTGAAGTTTTGCGGCGGAAGCAGCCCGCACCTGATGGGCGGCGGTTGAGGGACGTGGACCGGCCGCTGCAATATTTTTTCTGCGCGTTGTATTGGGGGCCTTCGCCGTGGCGAAGGCCGCAGCCCGGATCTGGCTGGAGGCGGTATCGATCCGGGCGAGAGACGGGGCAAATGAAACCGCATTGGCGATCACTTCGGCGTACTGCGGCGCGGCGCCGGCGGCCGCTTCGGTCAGCTCGATCGCGGTGCTCAATATTTCCTTGGGATCATTTTTGTAGGCGGTGGCTGCGACCACCGCGATCCGGACCGCGGTGGAAATTCGCTTTTCTTTTTTCGCCCGTGAGATCGCCGCAGAATGGGCGATCTCGGACACTTGCCCGGCCAGATCGGCGGCCGCGTTTGATTGGTCGATGTTCTCGCTGGTGGACGCCTGACTTGTAGTCAGGCGATTGGTTTTGGCGAAGCTGTCTTCGGCCGCCACCATTGAGAACAGCAGGGCCAGCACATAGCACCGCAGATGAGGTTTGGACGCAGCGATCATTCGATTTCTTTTTCTGCAGTATTAATGAGACCCGCTCACGACGTGCTCGCCCTTGTCGGGGCCGTCGAATTCGTGTTCGTGATGACCATGATCGCGCGACGGATTGGCTACGTCGGGTTCATCCCCGTGTTCCTGCCCTTTCTTGACGGCCTCTTTGATTTGGTCGAGCGCCCCTTCAATCCGCGCAATCGCGGGAATGCCTGAGACCGCACCGGTGATGGTGGCGGCAAACTGGGGCGCAGCGCTGGTGGCGGCGGTCGTCAGTTCGAGAGCGAGCTTGAGCCGCGCCTCGGGGTCCTTGATTCCTTCAATGGCGGTGGTGATCGCGAGACGGACCGCATTGGTGATTAGCCTGGCCTGGCTCTTGCGGGACATCGTGGAGGAAGTGGCGATATCCTGGACTTGGGTGGCGAGGGTGTCGGCCAAGGTCGGCGTTTCGTTATGTTCCGTGGCCACATGTTGGTTGGCGGCATGGCCGGTGTCATTGGCGCGCAGTCCTGCAGTCAGGGGCAGGAGCAAAAGGAGAAGGGTGAGGTTTGGTTTCATGGGAGAATCGGTGGTGGTTGGGAATTGCGTTACAGAAAAAAGGCTCGGACTTAATCTTTGAGCAGGATTCGTCTCTTGGCGTCCGGGGCGACTTTCGTCCGACGGATGGTGACCAGCATGCGCTCCTCACCATTCTGGTCCTGCTGGCTGGCTTCCTGGTCGAGCTGATCGATAAAATTGAGGACTTTGAGAATCCTGTGGCCCCGGGCCGTCAGCCGGTACTCGACCAGCTTGGCATTGGATGTGCCGGGATACCGCGTGATGAGGCAAAATCTCAGCATGTTACGCAGCCGTTCATTCATGGCCTTGGGCGACAGATCGGTTTCCAGTTTGCCGATCTCAGACGGATCGGTGATGCCGTTGGCCAAATGGCGAAGAATAACAGCCGACCATTTGCGCTTCAGAAGATTTTCGGTCACGGCCGCAGTCCCTACAAGATATGACGGGGGAATCATCGGATTGAGTGAGGTGCGGGAGTGATTTTATTTTTAACCTGATTGAGCCCGGAGACAGTACGTTTTCATGAGCTTGCGGGCTCATCCCACTGGCCGAGGCTGACAATATTTAAAGGTCAGTCAGCCGTGACCAACGGCTTCACTGACGGTGCAAAAGCGGTCCGATTGGATTGGCCGGAGGGGAAATAGATCGGACGATAAGCACGCGGCTGTTTTCGGGACAAGGTTCGAAGGAGGGCCGCCTGGGGAACTGTGGTTTTGCCATTCATAAAGGCTTGAGCGTATCGTTGGATTGTGTCGCGAAGGCGGCAATATGGTGACGATTCCGTGAACATCCCCTCACAACTTTTACACCATAAGTTGATTTGCTATGCACCGGTCCTCTTGCCGCATTCTTTGCACAGGCAGACGACCGATCTTTTGGGCAGGCTCAGCCGCGTTGTTGCCTCGCAGGCTGAAAAATCGTAACATTCCAGCGATTGCCTCGACACCTGCTTGCCTCATGGTCCGAATCTTCGCCCTTCTCTCCCTGAACCCCCATTCCGGATTGGACCGACATTCGATTGCTCGATGAAAAACACCCTTGGCAAACCGGCAAAACCAAAGCCCAAGTCTGCGGAAATCATCGCTTCCATTTCAACTGCGCAAAAACGCGCCGTCGTCGCCAAAAAGAAAGCGCAGGAAGCCAAATCAGTATTCAAACGGGCGAGAAAGGCTCACAAGCTGGCAAAAAAAGCGGCAAAGGCGGCGCGCAACGAGGTCAAAGAATTGAAGAAGGCGCTGAAATCGAAAAAGACGGCGGCTGCGCGTGCAAAAGGCGTCGCGCTGCGCAAATCATCCGCCGCCCGCAAACCAGCGCGTGGGAAAACCACTTCGCCCGTGCCCGTAGTCCTGCCCGCGCCTAGCGTTGCCGATGGGAATGTTTTGGGTGATACAGGAGCGCACCAGACTGAGGCCCCAACGTAAACGCGTTCGTTTTCAGGGGATAAGTCATGGTTGTTTGGAATGATTTTCTCACTTTGATCCCTCCGTCACCTCCATTTTTCCTGTACGTGACCACAGTGTAACACATCGGACGGAATAGGCTCGTCTGGGAATTCCGCAGTGCCTTCAGATCAAGGAATGCCCCACGCCACTCATGCTTTTTCTCTGATTCGCTCATGCCGGATTTTGTCCGGTGCCGCTGTTCTTGCCGCGATTGTTTTCGCGTCGTCCGCTCGCGCCCAGTTCTCCCCCGGACCTAATCCCGTCTCAGGTAACGCGACTTCCACGCAGACCCTGGCCGGCGGCACGGGCACAGTGACCGCTAGCGGCTCCATCAAAATTGCTTCGGGCACCACTGCGGCAGTCACCATGTCTGGCGGGACGGCAGGCGCGCCTACCACACTCGCCAACAACGGCGCTATCCAGCAGAATAGCGGTGGACGGGCGATCCAATCCAGCGGCACCAATGCCGTGCTGGTCATCCAGAACAATGCAGGCGCCACCATTTCGACCACAAGCAACGACACCGTTGCCGCCGGCACCGGCAGCACGACCGTCACCTCGGTTTCTCTCACCAACGCCGGCACGATCAGCTCAGCCGCCGGCGGCCAGGCCGTCAATTTCAACAAAATCACCAGTGGCACTAACAGCGTGATCAATACCGGCACGATCCAGGCCTTCGGTTCCGACGCTGTGCGACCGGGCGTCAACGGCACGGTGGTTAATTCCGGCACCATCTTCTCGACGCAGGTCAGTGGCAGCAGCAGCGACGGCGTCGACGTGCAGAACAACTCCGGTGTTATCATCACCAACAACGGTCCGGGCCTCATTGAAGGCGGCCGGCACGGCATCACTGGCGGCGCGTTGAACAATACCGTCACTTTTACCACCAGCGTCACCAACAATGCCGGCGCGACCATCAAGGGCGACAACGGTTCGGGTATCAATCTCGACGGCTTTAACGCCCTCCAGACCGCCACCATCATTAACAACGGCATCATCACCGGCAACGGCGTCACGGGTGATGGCGATGGCATTGATGTCGACGGCCTCGTCAACGTCACGAATACCGGCACGATCCGTTCCATCAACGCCTTCAGCAGCGTTGTCGGATCCCCGGCCCAGAGCGAGGGTATCACCGTAGGCGGCGGCACCATCACCAACTCCGGCCTCATCGAGGGCCTCGTCGCCGCCGGCAACACCAACGCGGTCGGCCGCGGAATTTCTTTTCTGGGGAATGACATCACCACCGGGCCTCTCGCCGGCACCCGCGAAGCGATCTACGGCAATGCGGTTGTGAACAACAATGCCGGCGGCATGATCCGCGGCGATTCTGACTCGGGCATCGCGGTCGACGGTCCGGCGAGCGGCTTCACCGTGACGATCAATAACAATGCCGGCGCCACCATCCAGGGCGGCGGCACGACCAATGCCGCGATTCGGACGGGTGCGGACAACGACACGATTACTAACTTCGGAACCATCGACGGTTCCAGCAGCGGCAAGGCGGTCGATATGGGTGCCGGCAATAATACGCTGAACTACAATGGTGGCACGATCATCGGCTCGATCGATGGCGGCACGGGTTCAAACAACACCCTCAACCTCGGTTCCGGCGTCACGCACACTTATGCGACGGCGAATTTCCAGAACATCAATGTCGCCTCGGGCTCCTCTTCGCTTGTCGGCATTGTCAGCGGTCTCAACCTCACGAAAGGCGGCAGCGGCACGCTGGTTCTCTCCGGAGCCAACACCTACACGGGCACCACCATCGTTTCTGCGGGCACGCTCAAGGTGAACAACACCTCCGGCTCCGGCACGGGCAGCAGTTCGGTGCAGGTGCAGTCGGGCGCAACGCTCGGCGGCTCCGGCACCATCAGCGGGCCGGTTACGGTCGATGGTATCATCGCCCCGGGAAATAGCATCGGCACGCTCAACGTCGGCAACAATGTGACCTGGAACGGCAGCACGGGCAACAAATGGAATTTTGAACTGGGTGCCGGCAATATGTCCGACAGATTGAATATCACCGGAGATTTTTTGAAAGGCTCGGGCAGCAATTTCTACTTCGACTTTTTGAACAGCGCGACCACGGGAACCTATGTGCTGGTGGACTGGAGCGGCAGTTCCAATTTTCTCGCCAGCGATTTCAGCTTTGCGAATCTCGGTGGCGGACTCACAGGATCATTCGCGCTTAACGGCAGCCAGTTGGAATTCACCGCCATACCTGAACCCGCCGCGACCAGTTTGTTCGCCGGTGCCGGAGTGCTGGCCTTTGCCGCGTACCTCCGCCGCCGCCGTGCGACCCTCGTCTAAGCGGGCGCGGAGGCATCCGTCGGCAAAGTAGTTTTCACGGATCAAAGTGATTGCGGCCCCGAATGGCTTTGGGTGATTGACCCAAGGCTGCGCATCTGCAACCGGGGCATGCAGAAGGTGAGTTATTCACAAGGCTAACGGGGTTGTGTGAATATCTTTTCTTCCGACGACCGATGTTACATTTCAGGTCTGAGGCTAGATTTCGCTATGAAAAAGCCGGAGGCCGGCTATGTATTGCGCCGTATTGGAAACCTCAGCGGTCATACAGAAAACAGATTGTCGGATATCAACGGAGTCAGCGCAGCAAAACATCCAGCACCCCATCCCATGAAAACGGCCACCATCACAATCGACGGACGCACCGGACGAGTATTCGAAGGCGAGATTCCTGAAACCTACTGTTTTGTTCCCGAAGAATTTATTTTTTCCGACGGCGAAGGCCTTCGCGTGGACGAAGGCAACTACATCCGCAGCCGGTGGGATGTGCGGAACATGCGCTTCAATGATGCCGGTGAAGGCCAGCATCTTTTTCCGAATGCGCAGCGGCTGATGGCGGATCTAAATGGTGAACGGGTCAGCATATTTATCCGCCGCCTCGCCAGTGTTCACTGTGACTAAGCCCGACGGATTTTAGGTGGCGATTGTTGTCGCGCGCCCGTTCTAATTTTCCCGGATGCTGGCTACGGCGGTCAGCTCGCGGGCCGTCCGGACGAGGCCGAGGGGCGGAGTGTCCGTTGCGGTGTAGAAGATCGCGCAGACGCGACCGATAAAATTTCCGGCCGAAACCATCTCGTGGTCGACCGTGGCATTATTGTCGCCCAGCACATACCAGAGGTTGTCATGTTTTTCATACAGGCGGTGGATTACCGCCAGGCCCGAGGTGTTGCGGTAGATGACAATGTCGCCCTTGCGCAGCTTTGCCAAAGGGACCGTTTCAATCGTCACGATGCTGCCCGCGTCGAGAGTGGGAATCATGCTGCCCGAGGGGGCAATGGCATACACGCGGCCGCCGATGCTGTCGGCGACATGCCGCGCGAGCGCGAGCGCATTGTCACGGGATACGGTCGAGTGCGGCGCGGTGCCGGTCGTGGTGGCGCTCGACGCGCAGCCACTCAGGCCCAGCGCCAACAGCCCGGAGGCCAGTGACGACACGATCCATCGACAGACATGCACAGCGGAATCCATTCCACTTACTAGAATCGGTGTGCAGGCTGGTGGCTTGAGTCATATTTGAAACCACCCAAAAGATTTTACATAGGGATTGCATCGCTATGTTCACCGGCCTCGTCGCAGGGCAGGACGGGCGAAAATAGCGGGTCTGCTCACCATTAGAACACATGGTTGTGGGTTGGCTTTCTATTTCTAAATGGCTTCCTGTTTTCTTATCGGCCATCCGGGATTTTCCATCTCTCAGCGAGTTGCGTGTGTTACGACTGGGTGAAGAAATCGGACCTGCCTGAGACGTTGTTGCCCTGTGGTTAGCACCTGTCGCCACAGGTCCCGGCAAATTGACTGAGCCGACAGCGAAAGGTATTTTAGCGAGATGAATTCCTCAGCCACCTCCACCATCATGCTCAATCTGCGCGAGCTGACGCAGTTGTTCAATTCGATGGATTCTTCGCCTTTCGTGGATCGTGATCTCGATGCCGAGGAATTCATCACAAGTTGGGCGCGCGAACTGCCGCCCGGACGCGAGTTGGAACTGGTCATCAATCTGGCGGTTCCTGCACCGGCCGGCGGCGGTGCGGGCGTGGAGGACGCGGTCCGGCATTATTTTGCGACCCGTGCGGCGATCAAGCGGCTGGAATTCGGCCAGCTCATGCGCCGTGGACGGCTCAGTCTTGGTGTCGGTCTGCTCTTCCTGATTCTTTGCCTGATGCTTGGCGAGTTCGTGGGGAAATTGAACATCGGCTCGGCCGCCGACATTATCAAAGAGGGCTTTACCATCGGAGGTTGGGTCGCGATGTGGCGCCCATTGGAAATCGGGCTCTATGACTGGTGGCCCCTTTATGAGGAACGCCGCCGGCTTGATCGGTTGGCGCGGATTCGAGTTCGGGTTGTCATGCCGGAAATCGCGCCGTCGTTTTACTTGGAAACCAAAAAGCACGAACAAAACGAAGGTGCCGAGACCGCGGCCTGATGCGCATTCAAAGGCGTGCTCGTTGTCTTCGGTGGCAAATCCGATCACTCGATCTTCGCCGAATCAGCTCCGGCCAAACTGTGAATAACTTTCCGGCCGTTTTTTGGAATCGCACTTGCGAATCCTGAAACGAAATCAGTAATCCATTTTCATGAACGTGAAACTGAAGTCAATTGTGGTGAGTTACAGCGTGCAGGATGAAACCTTTCATCGGGAAAGTTTGTTGGAATACACGCAAGGCAATGCCTTGAGGATTTTGAAGGAGCGTCCGGTGTCATATCACGCCATTGCGGTGGTAGCGACCAACGAGGAGGCTGAAAGGGCGATGGCAATTTTTTCGAGGCAGATGCGGGTAGCACGCGGCATGGAGAGCCCGGCCTTGGTTGAACCGCGAACGATGGCTGCGGTCACGGTGGGCATCTGACGGAATTGGGTTGGGAAAATGGGGGGGGCCGTGGATTCTCCCAATGCTCGGGGAAAATCGGCCATCCATTGCGTCGTACGCCGAGGTTTCGGGTATGATGTTTTGGGGCGATCATCGTCACAAACAACGAACCGGCAACCTTGCCCTTTCCGGCCAGTTTTCGAGTTCCGGCCACCGCTGCGTACCGCAGTACCCAAATGAGCGCACGATTGTCTTGGCTTTCTCCCGTGAAAAATGAGGGTTGGCCGCCTCAATGTATTTGATGGCCGAAATAAGGTTTCCCTTCATCGCGAGCTTGATCGCCTGGGCCACGCCCTGAATGGAAACGTCGTCGGTGAATGCCTCATTGCAAGAGACTCCAGCGGGACTGCGGGATTTCATCGTCACGCGCACCACTGAATCGCAAGACGACGATAAGGAAAGGGGGACTGCGTGACTTTACGGTAAACTGCGGCGACCGCCAGCAACGGCGGTACTGGCGACGATGCTGGGCCTGTCTCGCCAACACACGCCGAATACGACCAATCGGTTGCGGCGAAGTTAAGGTTGGGTGACGGGCGTATTTTTGCTTTTGCCGCGACGATTTGTCTGCAGAAGGCTGGCTCGCCACTCCTTATATGGCCGCCACCGGTTGCCTTCCCATGGTTTCGTTGATCGCGCAATTCATCCCTCAACCTGTCGCTTCATGGCAACTCTGGCTGCGTGCCACGAACCACAAATTTCGCATGGCAAGCCCAACTGCGCATACGCCGGTAGTTATCCGTCGACAAAATGCGCAGCGCAGCGACCACTTTGCCATCCGGATCGCGGTCTGACAGAACCCTCACGAAGTCGGGAGGGGTATTGCGTCTGTTACGGCTCCCGGCGCGCTTTCGTCCTTGGCTGCCTCTGCCTGTGAGCGGCATGATCTTTTCGACGTCGGGGAGGCGCAATTTAGCCACCGCGAACACCTCAGTTTTGAGAGTTCGCCATTTCTGCTTGCCGTGGACTTTGACGCGCGCGTATTACTTTCCGCTCTGACGGTTGCGAAACAGGTTCGTGACGCTTGTTCTTTACTACTTATCCTCACTTTTGACCGCTTCAATGGTTATAGTGTAGAAGAACGTATAGAAAAAATAAGCCACGAACAGTTAGCATTTGTTAGTTGTTCATATACAGTAATAAATAATGCCCGGGTGGTGGAATTGGTAGACACGCAGGTCTCAGAAGCCTGTGCCTAAAAGCATGACGGTTCGAGTCCGTCCTCGGGCACCATTTTCGAATGGTTTGTATCAGATTGATACGCTGTATGTTGATACTCACATGGACTGGACGTTTGGTCCATCTCGGATCGAGCCGGACGGCCGGTGGAAATTCCCGTAGCAGGCATTGCGGGGATCCACGGATAGGCGGTGGCGAGGTTTAAGCTTATAGTGCGACATCCTCTTCATCCCATGTCGCCCCTCCTTTCTCTCTTTGCCCTGACTTCAGCCGGCAGCCTGTTGGTTTTGCTTCACGTCGTGCGCTCGGCTCCCGAGGGTCATGAAGACGAAAAGGGTTTTCATCACGCTAACGAAACTGAGGTCAACCCCGAGCTTTGTCTGATTCCGGTGACCCGGAGGTGAAAGCATGAGCACGCACGAATTTTTCTTTCAGCAGGGTTTTGTTTTTAGCGTCACGGGCTGACAGATAGGGACGAACCGCCAGGTTGCTGTCGTGTGCGACATGCCTGGCGGTTCTGTTTGAGGAAGAACCTCAAGAGCGGTGGACACGTCTTAGGGCCAGACGATCAGAGCAATCCCCGGGTTTGTGGCGCACCCGCTACTGGATCAAATCCTGCACCAACGGCTCAAGGCGGGGTGTAGTGGGTGAAAATTTGATGGCATCGCGCAGGAGCGCTTCCGCGCGGGCGCCCTTGGCCTCATCGTTGAAGTGCAAGGTGCAAAGCCGGGTGCCGGGAGCGACGGGCTCGCCCACCTTGATCAGATCGCTCAGGCCGACAGCGAAATCAACCTTGTCGGTCACGGCGGTGCGCCCGCCACCCAGTTCCATGATGACGGCGCCGCACTGAAGGGCGTCGACTTCGCCGATGAAGCCGGCGGCGTTGGCCGGTGCCTTTATCTCAAGCATTGTTTTGGCCGTGGGGAGAAGCTTGTAATCATCGACCACCTTATGGTCGCCACCCTGTGCCGCGCACATATCGCGAAAAAGTTTCAGGGCGGAACCATTTGCAATGGCGAGAGCCAGCTTGGTGCGCGCCTCGTTTTCAGTCGGGGCCACCCCGCCGAGGATCAGCATGTGCGCGGCGAGGGCGTAGGTCACTTCCATCAGATCCGCCGGTCCTCGTCCTTTGAGACACTCGATGGCTTCGATCACCTCGGTGGAGTGGCCGACGGCCCGGCCAAGCGGCTGGTCCATGCCCGTGAGCAATGCGCGCACGGTTTTGCCGGAAGATCTGCCAATTTCCACCATGGCGCGGGCGAGCTCGCCGGCCTGGGCTTTGGTTTTCATGAACGCGCCGCGGCCGAATTTGACGTCGAGCACGAGCGAGTCGATGCCTTCGGCAAGTTTTTTGCTCATGATGCTGGCGCAGATGAGCGGCAGGCAATCCACGGTGCCGGTGACATCGCGAAGGGCGTAGAGCTTCTTGTCGGCGGGAACGATTTTGTCGGTCTGGCCGATCATCGCGCAGCCTACTTTATCCAGCATGAAACGAAATTCCGCGGGGCTCAGCATCACGCGGAAACCCGGAATGGCCTCGAGCTTGTCGAGCGTTCCGCCTGTGTGACCGAGGCCGCGACCGCTCATCATCGGCACTTTTAGGCCGCACGCGGCGGCGAGTGGGGCGAGGATCAGGGAGACTTTGTCGCCGACGCCGCCCGTGGAATGCTTGTCGACCTTCTTTCCAGTGATGGTGCTCAGATCCATGATCTCGCCGGAGCGGAGCATCGCATCGGTCAGCCAGGAGGTTTCCTGGGGCGACAGACCGCGCCAGCAAATCGCCATCAGCAGAGCCGAGGCTTGGTAGTCGGCAAAGCGTCCCGTGCATACTCCTTGGGCGAAGAAGTCGATTTCCTCGCGGGATAGGCTCCCACCATCGCGCTTCTTGATGATGATCGATTGCGGGGTGAAATTGCTGTCGATTGCAAAGGGTGATTTGGTGGGGCGGAGTTTGTAGATCGTGGGCGCCGGCGGTGGAGGCATCGGTCTTTCCCAGCGTTGGGGCGCGGCCTGAACATAAAGCAGGTTGGCAACCCCTTCGGTTTTTCGCCGATAATAAAACACCATCCCGCCCTGATAGAGCAGGGTCACGAGGAGCACGGTGCCATAGACGGTAATAAAAGTCAGTCTGACCAATGACAAAAGTTTTGCCTCGGTCATATTGGAGGAGTGCAACACGTCATCGAGAGAAACACCGAGCAGTTGGGACATTTCACGGGCTTTGGGGAGAAGCTCGTCCTTCACGTAACCTGCATCAAAACTCACCAGACCCCGGATAGCATAACAGGAAAGCACAGCCAGCAGCAGGAGCTCGGCCCGGACGAGCCAGCGCATGCCCCAGGCGTCGCGTTTCTTCAGCAGGCGTCGCCCTTTTAGCTCCATCCAGCCGGAAACGACGGCCAATACGCCGACACTGAGGCCGACCAGGTCGCCCATGAACAGGGCGAGCACGCTGGCCAGACTGGCGATGATTATCACGCTCCAGCCGTTGAGGCGGGAGATCGCGAGAATGCGGGTGAATGATTTTTCTGCCGGGGTCGGTGTAGCAGGAGGCATTTTAGCGTTTCAGATTCGGGTTACTTCGTTTCAAGATGACCATGACACGCCTAGACATGTCGTCACGTCCCAAACAGTCGTCATCCTTCCGGATAGAGTTCCCTCCCGAGCTGCCAATCAGCGCCCGGGCGGACGAAATCATTGGCCTTTTACAACGTCATCAGGTGCTGGTGCTGTCGGGAGAGACAGGATCCGGGAAAACCACTCAGATTCCGAAGATGTGTTTGGCCGCCGGGTCGGGCACGCGCGGTCGGATCGCCTGCACCCAGCCCCGAAGGGTGGCCGCAGCATCGGTATCGCGGCGGGTGGCCGAGGAATTGAATGTGACCCACGGCCGCGAAGTCGGCTGCAAGATTCGGTTCGCCGACCAGACTTCCGACGCCACGCTCATCAAGTTCATGACCGACGGCATGCTGCTGGCCGAGCTGCAGGGTGATCCGGAGTTGCGCGAATACGATACGATCATCGTGGACGAAGCGCACGAACGTTCGCTCAATATCGATTTCATTCTTGGCCATCTGCGCCGGTTGCGCGTGCGCCGGCCCGATCTGCGGATCGTGATCACGTCGGCGACAATCGACACCGCGGCGTTTTCCGCGGCGTTCGATGGTGCGCCTATCATCGAGGTATCGGGCCGGGTTTATCCGGTGGAGGTGATTTATTCGCCACTCGGGGAGATGAAGGGCGATAGCAGCGAATATACGTACATCGACGCCGCCGAGGAAGCCGTGGAACGCGTTCTGCGCGAAAGTTCGGCGGGCGATATTCTCGTTTTTCTCCCCACCGAGCGCGACATCCGCGAAATGCGCGATCTCATTGAGGGCCGGAATCTGCGCAATCTGGAAGTGGTGCCGCTTTATGGCCGGCTGACCAACGCGGAGCAGCAACGCGTCTTCGCACCGTCGCGGCACCGGAAAATTGTGGTGGCTACGAATATTGCCGAGACGTCGCTCACGATTCCCGGCATCCGCTTCGTGATCGACACCGGTCTCGC
>Ga0265314_10002737_pt1 | contig 17614 bp, 19 predicted proteins | sample 4126metaG_FD_203106 | JGI IMG/M metagenome (GOLD analysis project Ga0265314, IMG submission 203106) | Rhizosphere microbial communities from Carex aquatilis grown in University of Washington, Seatle, WA, United States - 4-1-26 metaG | ecosystem: Host-associated > Plants > Roots > Rhizosphere >... | reverse complement strand
TCCCGAATCGGAACAATAATTAGGCTCCGTCCCTATTTTTGGTTTCGAAACGGGACAGCAGATCCTCGTACACCTGCGCCAGCAGCTCCACGCTCTGAAATGCGTTCACGCCCAAGATGCTATGGTGCCATTCGCTCAGCGGCAACGAATCCACCAGCCGGTCGAAGTCCGCCACATGGTGCGGATCCACCGTCGCATGGAAAAACTGCGTCGCGAAAGCCTCCCGCGGCAATCCCGTCCGCTCCACCGCCTGCTCCAAAAATTCCGGCGACGGCGGATTTTCCATGATCGCCTGATAACTCAAATACGCCACCGGATGCACGTGCCGCATCCAGTAATATTGCACCCCCACCAACGCCGCCGCCGCCGGAGAAGGAACCCGCGCCCACACCTCCTCGCGCCTCACCCCCAGCTTTTCAAGATCGTCGAGAGTCCACTCGTCGTGATCTTTTTCCTCCACCGCGTGCGCCGCCAGATACTCCACCATGCCGGCGCAAACCGGATCTTCCGCCGCGAGCGCCCGAGCGCACTCCTCAGCCGTTTTGAGCGTCGGCACCGTAGCGCGAATCACCGAGTGCACTGTCGCCAGCAACTCCGGAAACAATTCCGCCAGCCGTGGATGATGCCAAACCTCTCCCGCTGCCTGCCGCAAGCGCGGACGCACCAGTTCGATCTTCCCCCGCAATCGCTGGCTGTTGGTCTCCACTAATAACTGAAGCTGTCGGGATGCGGAAACTTCCCGCCCTTCGCCGTCTTCTTGAGGAGCGCATCGCCCAGCTTTTGCCTGGCGCTGATCAGCGCGGACACTTCATTGTCGGTGAGACCGTTCACCTTCGCCTGATCCCCTTCCGTCAAGTTATGTTTCGCCGCAATAATCCCGGCCTTTTGCAATTGCTGAACGTTCGTCTTTGCAGCCATTTCCGCCTCCTTGCAGGACCACTTTATAGCAACATTTCCGCGGCCCTGTCAATAAATTATCCCGCCAGCGACAATAAAGTCAGCAGACTTTTGAGCGACTCAAGCAACCCCTGCAGATTCGCCTCATTCATCCCTAGCAGCCGCCCCGCTACCACCTCGCGCCCCGCCATATCAAAATAGTCCGCCAGTGAAACTCCTCCGCCCGCCTGCAATGTCGTCTGATCCGCGGCCGCCCCGAAATACGGAACGTTGAGATCGCCCAACACCTCCGCTTCCCGATCCAGGATGTCCGTCGATAACCCCAGCGAATCCCGCCCCACCCACTCCCGCAACATCTCCGCCCGCCGCTTGCCGTCTCTCAAGTAGCGCGGATGCAGCGAACGATTCAGCACCGTCACATACTCGCGAGTATTCCGCAGCAACACCCGCGCCCACGTCGAAAACATCCCCTCCAGCGGACCCTCACGCTCCAACAACCGCTCCCTCCGGTCCAGCAAAAAGCGATACATCTTTTCAAACCCCGCCAAAAACTCAGCCGAATAATTCCGCACCTCCGCACGCGCGCCATCCACAACCGGAGCATTGTCTTGCGACAACAAAATTCCCGGCACAAAGCGCAGCGACATCGCGTCCGTATTCACCGCGCTCCACACCGGCACGCGAAACTCTGTGGCCTCGCCGCCGTCTCCGCCCAATCCACTGAAGTCGGCCGCCCCGCCGCGCCCAATTTTAGGACGTGGCAGAAACCCCGCACGCAACAAATCCTCCAGCACGTCCTCATCTCCGAAACGCCGTGGTTGCAGCAAACATTCCGCATCCACCAAAACCGGATAACCACCCGCCGCCAGCACGTTCCCCATGTGCGCGTCGGTAGCATGCAGGATATAAAACAAACACTGCAGTGCACCCGCCCGCCTAAAATAATCGCGAACCTCATCCTCATCCCGGCAGGGCTCGTGCTCCACCCATTCCGCCCACCCATAGTCCGTACGCTCGACGATCCGCAGAACCCTCTGCTCAACCGGCGCCCCCTCCGCGTTCAGCCAGTCGAGCAATCCGAAGTAGCCCCGCTCCAGCGCCATGCCCCGAGGCTTATACGCCAGCTTCCGCCCCGACGCGAAAGTGACCCCCATCACTGTTCGCCCCCCGTGCCGATCGGAAAGCGAAGGCTCGAGATTCACAACCTTTTCTTCGCCGAAATCCGCAGCCACCCGAGTCAGAAACTCGCGATGAGCCTCCCGCCAGTCACCCCTGCACACCTCGACCAGCCGCGCCAACTCCGGATACTCCAGAAAGAACGCCGCCAGCCCATCGCTCCGCAGCAATCCACAAAAATCCCGATAAATGTCGTCGCCCGACGCGAGGAATCGCCGCGCGTCCCCATAGCGAAAGACAGTGAAAGCCGCCAGCAGCGGCCCGCTACAGATGTGCGAAAGAAGTTCGTGAGCCTCTTCCCCGCGCAAGACATCTTCAAACGGTAGCCGCGCCGCCCCGTTCATGGCTCCGGCTGCAGAATCTGCTCCCAGAACGCAAACAGATCGTGGTCCTGTTCCTCCGGCAGCCCACCCTCCGGAATCACCAAGTGCATCACGCGCGAGCTTTCTTGATGCACCTCGATCCGCAGGTCCTCCGGCAGTCTAACCTCCGTGCCCAGCAGCAACCCGCACTCCCGCTCCACCACCTCCCGCGGATTCTCCAGCAGCTCCCGCCGGAAGCCGTCATCCTCCAGCGCCCGCGCCGCCAGCCGCGCGCGAAAGTTCTTGGATTGCAAAAAATCAGGCACTCTTGCGCAACTCAAACGATTACGCTACCATACCGAGTCCCCATGCGACCCTCCACAACACTCCGCATCCTAGCCGCGCTGGCCCTAGTCACCGCCGCCGCCCTGACCCAACAATTCCCCCTCAAACAAAACACGGAAAAGTTAGCCCGCGGCCCCATGCGCACCGAAAAAGTGAAGGACGGCCTATACGTAATCCGCGGCCCCTTCCTCCCCTGCGGCACTCGCGGCTGCCGCCCCAACGGACCCGACGACGGCCTCATCCACGAGCCCGGCGACGTAGCCGTGCGCGTCACCTCCGAAGGACTCATCCTGATCGACGACAAGTATCCCGAAAACGTCCCCGACGTCCTGGCGCAAGTAAAGGCCATCTCGCCGCTGCCGATCAAGTACCTGCTCAACAGCCACCACCATGCCGATCACGCCAGCGGCAACGTCAACATCCGCCAAATGGGCATCGACATCATCGCCCACAAAAACATCCGCGCCAATTTCCTGCGCATCAAGCAGCCCGGCGAGCCCAACATCGTCTTCGCCGATCAAGCCGCTGTCTACCTGGGAGGCGTCGAAGTCCAGTTGTTTTACCTCGGCCGCGGCCACACCAACGGCGACACCGTCATCTACTTCCCCGATCTCAAAACCGTCCACACCGGAGACCTCATCATCGACGGCATGCCCGTCATCGACTACGACGCCGGAGGCAGCGCCATCGAATTCGTCAAGACCATCGACAACCTGCTCAAAATGGATTTCGACACCATGATCCCCGGCCACGGCCACATCATGAAGAAGGACGACGTCCGCGCCTACCGCGCCCGCTTCGCCGAAATGAACCGCCGCATGCGCGAACTAGCGCGCAAAAAAGTCCCCAAAGATCAAGTGCAAGCGCAGCTCAAACTCAACGACCTAGGTTGGGGCGACTCCGTCAGCACCAGCGCCTGGGCCACCAGCATCGGCCGCTATTACGACGAAATGGCCAACGCGCAGTAGCTCATCCGCGTGCCACTATATATAGTTATAGGTTCGGCACCGGTCGGAGCATGACAAGGGGACGTAATGAAACATCTGTTGCTAGCAGTCTTTCTACTCACGCCAGCGCTGTTGCCGGCCCAAGTCTCCGCCGAAATCTCCGGCCGTGTCGATGACGCTAGCGGCTCCGCAGTCGGCGGTGTCACAGTCACGGTGAAGAGTGTCGAAACCGGCGCCACCCGCTCCGTGGTCAGCGAAGCCGACGGCAGCTTCCATGTGCTTTCCTTGCCCGTCGGCCAGCAGGAATTGAAAGCCGAAAAGACCGGCTTCAAGTCGGTGGTTCGCACCGGCATCAACCTCGCCGTCGGCCAGGAAGCGGTCGTGAACTTACAGCTCGAAGTCGGGGAGCTCGTGCAGCAAGTAACCGTGATCGCCGAAGCCCCGGTAGTGAACACCACTACGTCCTCCGTCTCCGGACTCGTCAGTGAGCGTGAAATAAAAGACCTGCCCCTCAACGGCCGCAGCTTCGATAACCTGATCGCGCTGAATCCCGGAGCCATCAGCTATGGCCTCAAAAGCGCCAACACCATCACCAGCATGGGCAACACGTTTTCGGTTTCAGGCAAGCGCCCGCTGGATAACATTTTCCTGCTTAACGGTGTCGAATACACCGGCTCTAGCCAGCTTTCCGTCACCCCCGGCGGCGTCAGCGGCGAGCTCCTCGGCATCGACGCCGTGCGTGAATTCAACGTCCTCACCGAAACTTATTCAGCGGAATACGGCAAGCGCGCCGGCGCACAAATCACCGTGGTCACGCAATCCGGCACGAACCAACTGCACGGCTCGCTCTTCGAATTCCTACGCAACAGCGCCCTCGACGCCCGTAATACTTTCGACCAGGGTTTCGTCCCGCCCTTCCGCAGAAATCAATTCGGAGCCGCACTCGGCGGCCCCATTAAGAAGGACCGCCTTTTCGTCTTCGGCAACTACGAAGGATTCCAGCAGCGCCTGGCCGTCACCAACGTCAGCGTCGTCCCCGACGCCCAAGCCCGCACCGGCTTTCTCCCGAACGCGTCGGGGGTTTACACAAAGGTCGCGAATCTCAACCCGGCGATGTTGAACTACATGTCGTTCTGGCCAGTAGCCAACGGCCCCGAGTTGTTGGTCCCCGGAACCAATTTGCCCAGCGGCACCGCCAAAGCGTTCTACAATCCCAAACAAAGCATTCACGAAAATTTCGGTACCCTGCGATCCGATTACATTTTGAGCGATCATGATGCGCTCTCCGGCTCCTATACCATCGACGATGGCAACAGCGTCATCCCGCAGGCGGACCCTTTGTTCGGCTCAGCCGTCGCCCTGCGCAGCCAAGTCCTCAGCGCGCAAGAAACCCACATCTTCTCGCCGCGCATCCTGAACAGCTTCACCGCCGGATTCTCCCGCGCCGCCTTCGGCTTCGAGTCAACGACCTTCGTCCCGTTCGCGCCCAGCCTCGACTTCGTCACCGGCCTCGGCCCCGGAGGCATCGTCGTCGGCGGCGGAACCACCACTACCGGACTCGCCAGCATCACCGCCGCCGGACCCAACAACGCCGCCGGCGTTTCCAACGCGCGCAATCTCTTCACCCTCGAAGACAGCGTGCAAATCGTCAAAGGAATTCATCAGTTCAGCTTCGGCGTCTGGTTCCAGCGCCTGCGCGACAACGAAGACACCGGCTCGCGCCGCATCGGACTCGCGAATTTCGCCAGCCTCACCACCTTTTTGCAAGGAACCACCTCGACCTTTCAAGTGCTCCCCAATCCTTCGCCCCTCGGCTGGCGCAATTGGATGGGAGCCTGGTATGTCGAAGACACCATCAAGCTTCGCCCCAATCTCACGCTGCGCGCCGGCCTCCGCGACGAGTTCACTAACGGTTGGAACGAAGCCGATGGCCGCGCCGCCAACTATGTCACTGACTCCAACGGCGTGCTGGTCACCAATCCCGTCGTCGGCAATTCCGTCTACACCAAAAACAACGCCACCAAATTGCTCGGCCCCCGCGTCGGCCTCGCCTGGGACCCCTTCGGCAACGGCAACACCGCCGTCCGTGCCGGCTTCGGAACTTATTATTCGATGATCGATAACCTCGCCTTCCTGCTGAATTCGCTCCCGCCCTACAACGGTTCCGCGACATTCTCCGGCGCGCTTTCGTCCCTAACGCCACTCACGCCCGGCGTGCAGCCGCCAGCCTCCTGTACCGGCGGACCCAACGTGCCCTTCACCGGCTGCTCCATCTTCGCCCCGCAAGGCATTCAGCCCAACGCCAAGACGCCCACCGTTCAAGAATGGAACTTCACCGTCGAGCAACACCTCAGCGCCAACATGGTTCTGCGCGTTGCCTATGTGGGGTCGTTTCAAACGCACGAGCTGGTCAGTATCGACCCCAACACCATTCCCGCCGCCATCTGCGCGAACGCCGCGGGCTGCACCGCCGGCGGAGTCGCCACCAGCGGTACTCCTGCCACCGCCGCGAATCAGAGCCACGTCCCGCAAGGCGCGCAATACATCCCCGTCGGCACGCGTCCCAATCCCTCGGTCGGTGCAGGCTTCTTCTGGTACACCGAAGGCAACAGCCGCTACAACGCGCTGCAGACCGACGTCGTGCGCCGCCTGAGTAAAGGTTTTCAGTTCCGCTTCAATTACACTTGGTCGAAAAATCTGGATATGAATTCAGGCTTGACCGGAGCCCAATCCAACAACCAGGCGCAGATGATCATGGACCGCAACAACCTCAGCCGTGACTGGGGCCCGTCCGCCTTGAACGTCGCGCACCAAGTCAGCATCTCCGCCCATTACGAGCTGCCCTTCGGAAAAGGCCGCCCGTCGCTGCAAAATCGCATCATCGGCGGATGGCAAGTGAATGGTATCGCCACGCTGTTGAGCGGCTTCCCGTTCACCCCGCAATTCGGTTCCAACCGCTCGGGCGACGGCGACACGCGCAACCCCGATCGTCCTTCCGTCAACGGAGCCTTCACCGGACCCGTCGTCACCGGCAATCCGAATCAGTGGTTCAACCCCGCCGCCTTCATTGCGCCCGCGCCCGGCACCTGGGGCAACGTGGGCCGCGGCGTTTACCACGGCCCCGGTTTGGCGAACCTGGATCTCTCGCTCTTCAAAAACACCGCCATCACCGAAAGAATCAGTCTGCAGTTCCGCGCCGAAGCGTTTAACCTGCTCAATCACGCCAACTACGGCACTCCCAACGCGACCGTATTCAGCGGCACCACCACTGACCCCGTAACCAAGCTGACAGTCCCCGCCGTCAACCCTTCCGCCGGATTGATTACGTCGACAGCGACTTTCTCGCGCCAGATTCAGTTGGGATTAAAGCTGATTTTCTGATCGCTTAGGCGCCAGCACCGCCGTGAGAATCACCGAAACGATGCTCACGATCAGCGCCCCGAAAAACGCCGGCGCAAACCCGTCGACGTAAAATCCCACATGAAACCAGCGGACCGCAATGCTGGAAGCGATCCACAGTGTCAGTCCGTTGATCACCAGCACAAATAACCCCAGCGTCAAAATAATCAGCGGGCACGACATCAATTTCAACAGTGGCCTGACGATCGCATTCACCAGCCCCAAGATAATCGCCATCGCCGCAAAAACCGTCCACGCCTCGCGCTCCACCCGAATCCCCGGCACCAGCCACGCCGCCATCACCAGCGCCACGCTTGTGATGAACCAGTGAATCAGGATTCGCATAATCTAATGGAGCAGACGCGTGAACAGTGGCACCTGTTTCACTTGCTCAAAGTCGTGGATGGTTTTCAAAATCTCATCGATGCGTTTAGCAGGCAGCTTGGAATCCGGCATCAGCGCATGATATTTCGCATCCACATCGCTCCACTCAATCCCCCGCGGCCCCGACCCCTTCGGAGCATCCACGGTGCTCGTAAACCTCGCCCCGGATTTCGTGACAATCGTTACCGTCCCGCCCCAATTCCAGTCGTAGTGCACGTCGGGAGGCGCCGGGTCCGCCTCCACTAAACCAATCAACCGCGCCACAACCGGACTATGAATCTTCTCCGGCGTAACATTGCTCCAGTTGAAATCTCTATCCACCACCGCCGACGCCACAAAATACGCCAGGCTGTGAATCGCTTCGATCATGTCCGCCGGAGGCTTCGTGCCATATTGCACGCTAGTCTTCGAAGGCCCCGACACCAGAATTTTCGCGATCTCCTCCGGCGCCACATTAGCTTTCTTCGATGCGTTCGCCGCCGCCTCCGCCGATGAATGCAGCGCGTGCGCTCCCGGCACCAACTTCACCGCCATGAATTTGACGATGTCCCAATCCGGCCCCAGCGGCCGCGTCACGCGCAGCGCGTCCCATTTCCCCTTGCCAAACACCTCAAGAAACCCGCCTTTGGCCTCCAGCAAATCCGGATTCACCGTATACCCACGAGCCGCCGCCTGCACCGCATTAATAGCGCACAGCGCCGCATTCCCCGCGTGATATTCCCGAGCCCAACTATCTGTCCCGATCAACAACCCGCCCATGGTCGTCGAAGTCATCGCAATCGCATTCGCCATTTGCTCCGGCGTCAGCTTCAGCAGCTTCGCCGCCGCCACCGTCCCTCCGAACGCGACAATGATCGACGCATGCAATCCCGTCCGGCCATTGTTCAGCGCCTCGCCCATGCGCCCAGCCGCTTCATATCCCGTCACCATCGCGGAAAGCACGTCCGGCCCGGACGCGTCCGTGTGCTCGCCAATAGCCAGTCCGATCGCCGTCAAGCTGGTACCGGTATGCGCCACGTTCCGCAGATCGCTATCGTCCGAAGCCGCCGCATCGCTCAACATCGCATTCACGCGCGCCGCTTGCGGGATGGGCAGCCTCGCCCCGTCGTACCAGATAGTCGCCTCCGCCTGCCCGCCCTGCTCCTTCGCCAGATCGCGAATGATGCGCGCCGACCCGATCACCGACCCCGGCGCCGCGCTCGCCAAAGTGCTAGCCAGAATAATTTTGGCGTGCTTAACCGCCAGGGGCGGCAAATCGGCGAAAGTAGTCCGCGCGAACAGCCTTGCCAGCGCCAGCGCCAAAGGCTCGTCTGCGGCTCGCGCAGTCAGCCACCCGAAAGTTCCCATCGCCACCGCGCTTTTAAGCGCGGTCCGTCGTGTAGTTTTGAATTCCGCTTGTCTCAAGGCCGTAGTATTACATTTCGCCATGCCCTTTGGAATGCGCGAAGCGGAAAAAACCGCCGTTTGCCAGCTTCCGACTTTGATATATCTCTGATACAATCGGCCTTCGGAACAGGAGATCGACATGGCAAAATCCAAAAACCCCGCACCCGGCCGCCGCGGCTTTCTAAAAGGCGCCGCAGCGGGTGCCGCCGCGGGAGCCGCCGCTCTGGTCGGAACCCCCGCCGCGAAGGCGCAAGAGAGCGCGGCGCCGCGCAACGCAGCGCCTCCCGGAGCAGCCCAGCGAGCCGCGGAGTCCGGGCCCCCGGCAGCCGTCTCGGTCGAGACCACGGATCACCCCGGGTCCGATTACATGGTCGATGTCATCAAGTCCCTGGGCATCGAATATTACGCCGCCAACCCGTCGTCCACCTTGAAGAGCCTGCACGAATCGCTCCTCAACCACGGCGGCAACACCAGTCCTGAATTCATCACCTGCACTCACGAAGAAGCCTCGGTCGCGCTCGCCAACGGCTACTTCAAAATCGCCGGCAAGCCCATGATGGCCGGCCTCCACGGCACCGTCGGATCGCAGCACGCCAGCATGGCGGTCTATAACGCCTATTGCGACCAGGCCCCCGTCATCGTCGTCATGGGTAACATTCTCGACGCCGGCCAGCGCCGCGGCTACGTCGACTGGCTGCACAGCTCGCAAGACGTCGCGGCTATTTTGCGCGAATATACCAAATGGGACGATTCCCCCGTCTCGCTTTCGCATTTCGGCGAGTCCTTTGTCCGCGCCTATAAAATGTGCATGACGCCCCCGCTGATGCCCGTGGCATTGGTTTGCGATGAACCCCTGCAGGAGCGCCCCATCCCCGCCGAATTCGACCGCCGCATTCCGAAACTTCCTGCAGTTTCTAACCCCACCGCCGACCCCGCCACGCTCACCACGCTAGCCAAGATGCTGGTCAACGCCGACAGCCCCATCTTCGTCGCCTCCCGCTGCGCCCGCACCCCTGCCGGCCTGAAGTCGCTCATCGAACTAGCCGAACTGCTGCAAGCCCCCGTCATCGATCAGCACTTCCGCATGAACTTCCCCTCGCGCCATCCCCTGAATTATTCCTTCCGCGCGCGCGGCGTAGTCACCACAGCGGACGTCATCGTCGGCTGCGAAGTCCAGGACTTCTACGCCGTCCTTCACGCCTATGGCCGCGGCCGCGATGCCAATCCGCGCCGCATCACCAAGCCCGACGCAAAGATCGTAACCATCTCTGCGAACGACCTCTTTACCAAGAGCGTCTACGAAAACTTCCAGCGCTTCGAAGATGCCGACATGGCCATCGCCGCCGATGCCGAAGCCACGCTCCCGTTCCTGATAGAAGAAGTGAAACGCCAGATGACCGGCGACCGCAAACGTGCCATCGAAGCCCGCGGAGCCAAGCACGCCGAAGCCGCCCCCAAGGCCCTCGCCCAAGCGCGCCTCGAAGCTTCCTACGGTTGGGATTCCAGCCCCATCAGCACCTCCCGCCTGTCCATGGAATTGTACGGACAGCTCAAGAACGAAGACTGGTCGCTAGTGAACGACACCGTGTTCCTGCAGAACTGGCCCCTGCGCCTGTGGGACGTCACCAAGCACTATCAGTTCATCGGCGGACGCGGCGGTGAAGGCCTGGGCTACGGTCCTCCCGCAGCCGTCGGCGCTGCACTCGCGAATAAAAAGTTCGGCCGCATTTCCGTCAACATTCAAGGCGATGGCGACTTCATGTATTGCCCCGGAGCCCTGTGGACCGCCGCGCATCACAAAGTCCCGCTGCTCACCGTCATGCACAACAATCGCGCCTACAACCAGGAAGTGATGCTAGTCGGCCGCATGGCCAGCGAGCACAACCGGCCCGTCGACCGCTGCGGAATCGGCACCACACTCACCGAGCCCAACATCCAATACGCGAAGTTAGCGCAAGGCATGGGAGTCGAAGGCGAAGGCCCCATCACCGATCCCAAGGATCTCGCCCCCGCCATCGCCCGCGGCATCGCGGCAGCGAAACGCGGCGAGCCGTATTTGATTGACGTCGTCACGCAAGGCCGCTAAGGAGCAATGGTGAAAAGCATTCTGAAGTTCACATTCTTGGGACTCGTTTTCGGGATCGCCGCCCAAGCCCAGAATCCCGCCAACGGAAAAGCCGTGTTCATCAAGCAGCAATGCTTCCGCTGCCACGGCAGCGACGGCCAAGGCGGAGCAGGCGCCAGACTAGCGCCCAATCCGCCCAGTGTTGCCGTGATGCAGAAGTACGTGCGCAATCCAACCGGCGGCATGCCTCCCTACACGAACCAAGTTACCGACGCCGAAATCGCGGACATCCGGGCCTACTTAGCCACCGTGCCAGCCCCGCCCGCGGTCAAAGACATCCCGCTTCTGAATCAGTAATTCACTCCGCCTTCAGCGGCATTTTGCTTAGCCACGCCTCGACGGCCTTCGGGTCGTCGAACAGCGTTTCCAGTTCCGCGCGCGCTTCTTCTTCGGTTTGCAGCACCGATTCCACAATCGTCAACCGCTCATCCGCCAAACTAGTGGCCAGTTCCAAACGAATGCCATTAGGATCGTAAAAATAAGCTGACCAGAACCGCCCACCCAGCGGCACCGGACCCACCACCGCAACGCCGCACGATTTCACATGCTCCACCATGCGATCAAAACGCTCACGCGGGACGTGAAAAGCAATATGCTGCATTCCCCCCGGAAGATCGCGGTTCTGCCGAGCCAGCCCCTTCGGATACTCAAAGAACGCCAGTAAACTGTCGTTGCCCATGTCGAAAAAGTAATGCCGCAGGTTGTCGTAAGGCGGCTGCCCCCGATCGCGCTCGAACGGCACGCGCCGCACATGCACCAGTTGCAACTGCAGCACGCGCGTGTAGAAATCCATAGTGCCCGGTAGATCATCGGTGACGAAAGCCAGATGATCGATCCCGCGCGTAGGCGTCGCCACGCGTCCTGTCCCTGCTGACTCCACCGCCGGAGTAGTTTCAGGCATGCTGCACCTCACTCCGCTGGCGATGTAAAAACAACAGCGCTTCCCGTTCAAACGCCGCCGGATCGGTCCCCGCAACGTCATGTCCAGTGTTCATTTCCACAACCTGAATCCGCGGATTCGCAGCCCGCACCTTCGCGACAGTCTCCGCCGCGAACATGTCCGACCGCGTTCCGCGCATCACCAGCACCGGACAAGCAACCTTCGCCAGTTCCGCCCACATATCCACCCCCAGCTTAGGTTTTTCACCCGTCTCCAGCACCCGTCGGAATTGATTCCGAAAATGCGGATCGCGCTTGATGACGAACCCGCCCTCGACCGGCTTCAGATAAGCCTCAAACCGCGGCCGCTGCTGCACCCCCTGCGGCGACGCCGGGTCCACCTTGAAGAACTGCATCGCTTCATCCACGCTAGCGAAACTGTCCGGAGTCCCAGCCACCGCTTCCGTTACCCGCTGCGCGCCTGCCGGAGCGTTTTCAGGCGACCAGTCCACCAACACCAGCCCGGCAACCCGCCCCGGATTTTCCGCCGCGCAGTACGTGCAATTCCGCCCGCCCATTGAGTGTCCCAGCAGAATCGCCTGCGCCCAACCCAGGTGATCCAGCAACGCAATAATATCGCGTGCGAAAGCCGGCACCGAATAGTCCTGCGCCCAACTGGAATCGCCGAACCCGCGCATGTCCATCGCAGCCACCTGCCGGTCCGCCGCCAGCACCGCCGCCATCGGAATCCAATCGTAAGAAAAATAGGAGAGCCCGTGCACGATCACAATCGGGGTGGCGCCGGGCTTGCCGAAAAGGCGATAAGAAATCTCCACGTCGCCCGAAGAAAATTTCGCAGTGCGCTGATCGATCATAAATATCGGTCCTTCCCTAGATGTTATGCGCGGCCAAGACGCGCCGCAATCCCGTAAACTTGTTACATGCCGACTGCAACTTGGAATGGTGCCGTGCTCGCCGCAAGCGACAATTGCATTGTGGTGGAGGGCAACCAATACTTCCCGCCCGATTCCCTGCACAAGGAATACTTCAAGCCTAGTGACCACACCAGCGTCTGCAGCTGGAAAGGGACCGCCCAATACTACGACATCGAAGTCAACGGCGAACGCAACGCGAACGCCGCCTGGTATTATCCGGAAACCAAGGAAGCCGCCAATAACATCCGCGGCTACGTCGGATTCTGGAAGGGCGTGCAGATCACGTAAGTGGTACGCACCTTCGGATTGACGCACATCGGCCTGGCGGTCCAAGACGCGGAGCGTTCTCTGCGCTTCTATCAACAGGTCTTCGGCGTCGAAGTCAACTATCGCGACGCCGCAACCATCCAAGTCACAACGCCCGGCTGTCACGACGTGATCGTTTTCGATCAGACTGCCGACCACGCCGGTCAAGCCGCAGGCGTCGGACACTTCGGTTTCCGCCTGGTATCAGCCGCCGATATCGATCTAGCCGTTGCTGAAGTCGAACGCGCCGGCGGCAAGATCCTGCGCCGCGGCGAATTCATCCCCGGCTATCCCTACGCTTACGTCGAAGACCCCGACGGTTACGAAATCGAAATCTGGTATGAGTGAGCAGCGATGATTTTCACCGTAGGCCACTCCACCCATCCCATCGAAGAGTTCCTGGAGTTGCTGGCAGCGCACCGGATCGAACAATTAATGGACGTCCGTACCATCCCCAAGTCGCGCCGCAACCCGCAATACAACACCGACGCTCTGGCGGACTCTCTGCAGCAAGCCCACATCCTCTATCGCCACATGCCCGGCCTCGGCGGATTGCGTCACCCCCGCAAGGATTCCATCAACAGCGCCTGGCAGAACGATAGCTTTCGCGGCTACGCCGACTACATGCAGACGCCGCCCTTCGCAGCCAGCCTGCTTGAGTTGATCGATGCCTCCAAACTCCATCGCACCGTAATAATGTGCGCCGAAGCCGTCCCCTGGCGCTGCCACCGCTCGTTGATTGCCGACGCCCTGCTGGCGCGCGGCGTCGAGGTCGCCGATATCATGAGCACCAAGCCCGCCAAGCCTCACGCCCTGACTTCTTTCGCGCGCGTCGACGGCGAGAAGGTGACCTACCCCGGCCTGCTCGCCTAAGCTTTGGCCGCCTGCGCCGCTTGCAAAGTGTCGGTGTATTGCTGGAAGCGAGTGACTTTACCGCCGCTAAGCGTCCAGAAATGCGCAAACTGCGCGTCGATCTTTTTGCCCGTGCTCTTGTAAGCCCCGCTGTAGCGCCCCGTGACGATGATCGACTCGCCGGCATCGTGGAACTCTTGCGGATTCGCGGCGAAGCCGTCCCACTCCGTCGCCAGCCGCAGAAAAACTCCTTGCAGAATCGCGCCCGGCCCGATATAAGGGTTGCCGTCGGCATACAAAAAATTGTCAGCTTCGCGCCATTCAGCGGCCGGGTCGAACGCCCCCAGCACCGTCGGCACATCGCCTTTGGCGAAAGCTCCGTACAACGACCGTATAGTTTCCAGATTTTGTTGGGACATGTTTTGTCGGAAGATTACAGTTTGGGAGCGTAATAGCCGTGCCGCGCGCGCACTACAAGGTCCTTGCGGCCCTTCACGCGAATGTCGACCGCGTGATACAGCCCATCGGCCTTCAGCGGCTCCGGACGATAGAACACATTGTACTGATGCCGCAGCTCATTGGCGATGTTTTCAAAGGACTGCGCCAGATCCTGCGACTTAAACGGAAAGAACGCCAGCCCACCCGTCTCCTCCGCAAAATAGCGCAGAATTTTATCGCCGTCCGTAGGAATGCGCGAGATGTTGGTGGAGATGGTGTAGATCACCACGTCCGCCTTGTGCGCCATTTCCAGCGCCTGTTCGCGCGAGTACCGGCTGTCATTATCGTCACCGTCGCTCAGCATCACGATCGCCCGCCGGAATTTGTCGCGCGGCTGATCACCCATTAGCTTCTCTTTGCATGCGAAATAAATCGCGTCGTAGAGCGCCGTGCCGCCCCCCGGACGCAGCCCGTGAATGGCTTTCGAAAGTTGGTCGCTCGAATCCGTCAGATCGGAAACTAGCTCCGCGTTGCTGTCAAAGCTCACCACCATGACCTTGTCTTCGCCTTGCCGCACCACCGTGTTGATAAAGTCAGTGGCGGCGTCTTGCTGGAAACGGAAACGCTCGCGGATGCTGTTGCTGGTGTCGATCAGAATGCCGATGCGCAGCGGCAAATCGGTCTCGGCCGTGAATTCCAGAATGCTCTGCGGTTTCTTGGTTTCGAAAATTTCGAAATCGTCGCGGTTCAAATCCGTGACGAAGCGCCCCTTCTTGTCCGACACCGTGAACAGCATGTTCACCCGGCTCACGTCCAGCGTGATCCGCGACGCCGCATCCTCATCGATCGGCGCTTGCTTTGACGGAGCCGTTTTAGGCGGAGCTTGCCCATCTAGGGAGACGAGCGCGAAGCACAAGAGAATCGCAGGAAAGCACTTCATGGGAGCCATACCAATTATAAACTCGCCAGCCATTGAGTGAGGTCCGCCGGCAGCGGCGCTTCCACCGTCACCCGCTCCCCGCTCGCCGGACTAGTGAAAATGATCCGCCACGCGTGCAGAAAGACTCTTTCAGCCACCGGCGCCCCATACAGCTTATCGCCCACCACCGGATGCCCGATGCTGGCCAGGTGCACACGGATCTGGTGCGTCCGTCCCGTCCCGATCCGCACCTCCAAATACGTGAACTTTTCAAAACGCCGCAGCACCCGGTATTCCGTGAGCGCCGAACGCCCGCTTCCCAGTTTCGCCGTCATGCGAATGCGCCTGACCGGATCGCGCGCGATTGGAGCCGTCACCCGCCCCTCCTCGTTGCGCACCTTCCCGTGGACCAGCGCCAGATAGGTTTTCTCCACCGTCCTGCCCGCGAACTGCGCTGCCAGCGCGCGATGCGCCGCATCGTTGCGCGCCACCAGCAATACTCCGCTAGTGCCCTTGTCCAGACGATGCACAATGCCCGGCCGCAGCTCCCCACCCACCTGCGAGAGAGTGGCGAAATGGTGCACCAGCCGATTTACCAGCGTCCCCGAACTCGCTCCCGCCCCCGCATGCACCACCAGCCCAGCCGGCTTGTTGATCGCGATCACCGCAGAGTCCTGATACAAGATGTCGAGCGGCAGGTCCTCCGCCGCAGCTTCGAGCGGCACCGGATCGGCCGGCGAGACCTCAATATTCTCCCCGCCGCGCAGCACCAGCGACGACCTCGCCGCCGCGCCATCGACAAGCACGCGCCCTTCTTTGATCCAGCTCTGCAATCGCGACCGGCTGAACTGTTTCACATGCTCTTGTAAAAAATGATCCAGCCGCTTCCCAGCGTCCCCCGTGAGCGTCATGACGACGCGGTGAACAAAAACACCGCCACTTCAGCCATCATGTTCGGGTAGGTTTTCACCTGCCGCCCGCCCGCCAAAAACATGCTGCGTTCAATCTTCCAATGCTGCTTATGCGCCAGCGAAGCGAAGTCGTACACCGTCAGAAAATGAATGTTCGGCGAATCGTACCATTCATGCGGAAACAGCTCCGTTTTCGGAGCCCCGCCCGTCCACAAATGCGCCCAACGCACGCTCCAGTGCCCGAAGTTCGGAAACGCCACAATCGCATGCCGCCCGATCCGCAGCATGCTTTTCAAAACCTTCAAAGGATGCCGCGTCTCCTGCAGCGTCTGGCTCAGGATCACATAGTCGAACGCGCCATCAGGATAATCTTCTAGGGCACTCTCCAGATCCCCCTGATACACCGAAACCCCGCGTGAAATCGCCTTCTGCACGCTGGCCCCCACCATCTCCACCCCGCGCGCATTTACCTGCTTGTTTTCCTTGAGCCAGGCCAGCAGGAGCCCTTCGCCGCAGCCCAAATCGAGCACCCGCGTCCCCGGCTCGATCAGCTCCCCGATGATGGCGTAATCGCTGCGCCCGTAAATTTCACGAACCCCCAACGGACGCCTCCCGGAAAGTGCTCGCCAGGAACCCGCGAACGATTTCGGTTTGCTCTTTCACTTCCACCAGGAAAGAATCATGTCCATACACCGCCGCCAGATTCACATACGCAACATCGCAGTTCCTGCTCCGCAGCGCACTAACAATTTCGAGCGACTGGTAACTCGGATACAACCAATCCGACGTGAAACTAATCACCAAAAACCGCGTCGGAATGTTCTCAAACAGCGACGGCAGCGACCCATGCTGCGTCAAATCGTAAGTATCCATCGCCCGCGTAATGTAAAGGTATGAATTCGCGTCAAAGCGGTCGACAAACTTGTACCCGCGATACTTCAAATAGCTCTCCACCTCAAACTCGTCCGACGACCGCAGCCTCCGCCCGAACTTTTCGCGCATGCTTTCATCGCTCATGTAAGTGATGTGCCCCACCATGCGCGCCACCGCCAGCCCCCGCGCCGGCGGCCGTTTTTCATAGTAATTTCCGCTCTGCCAGTCCGGGTCCGCCATAATCGCCTGCCGCCCGACTTCATTGAAAGCGATCTGCTGCGCACTGTGCCGCGCCGTAGTCGCAATCGGCAGCGCCGCCAGCACGCTATCCGGATACTGCACCGCCCATTCGAGCGCCTGCATCCCCCCCATCGACCCGCCCGCCACCGCCAGCAGCCGCCGAATCCCCAGATGTTCGACTAACTTCTTCTGCAACCGCACCATGTCGGCGATCGTGACCGCCGGAAACGACATCCCCCACGGACACCCAGTAGCCGGATTCACCGACCCCGGCCCCGTAGTCCCCCGGCACCCCCCCAG
>Ga0265314_10002736_pt1 | contig 17621 bp, 15 predicted proteins | sample 4126metaG_FD_203106 | JGI IMG/M metagenome (GOLD analysis project Ga0265314, IMG submission 203106) | Rhizosphere microbial communities from Carex aquatilis grown in University of Washington, Seatle, WA, United States - 4-1-26 metaG | ecosystem: Host-associated > Plants > Roots > Rhizosphere >... | reverse complement strand
CGTAGGCGTTGCTGGAGTAAACAGTCAGTGCCGCGCCGCTGAAATGCGCTGTTTGTGCGATTGCCGGCACGGCCGTGGCGGCGCCGATGAGCAGGAGCGGCAAAGCGATCGCGAATGTCATGGATGCGGCTGCGATGGAGGTAGAGAGGGAGCGCAAGCTCGAGCAGAGCAAGGAGTCTTTCATCGCGTTCATTCCTTTTTACGGGCGGGGTTCGCCCGGTCAAATCCCAGGCGCCCCGGCGATCCACTGATCGCGAAGCGAACCGGTTCACCTTGGTTGGCCAAGTGGGGAAGCAACCTCAGTCAGAGTTAAATGGTTTGGCGCTCTATTTTGTGAGAGGCGCACCGATCCCGCATTTGGGCCCGGATGAAAGGCCCGGGTGGGAAACCCGGGATGTACGGGACGTTCGCTGCGGAGTATAGCATCCCGTGCGCACGATGCGCTCCTGAATCTGGAAACCTGAGGGATGCAAATTTTTGCGGCAATTCAGCTTGCCATTACCTGCGTGAAAGCGGTGCGGAAGGATTGCATTTCGTCTGGCGTGCCAACGGTGATGCGGACCTGGGTGGGCCATGAGGGCCAGATGCGGCCGATGTAGACATCTTTTTCGGCCATGGCCTGCTGGACTTTTTTGCCATCGCGGCGGGTGTCAACCATGAAGCAGTTGGACTCAGAGGGCGTGGCGGCGTAGCCCTGCTGGCGGCACCAGGCGAGGGTGTCGTTGCGGGTGTCAGCGGTAATTTTTTTGCGGGTCTGGATTAGATCGGGCTGCTGGAGGCTGGCGATGGCGGCGGAGACGGCGGTGGTGGGAAGGAAGTTACGGCCGAAGTAGTCGAGCTTGTTGAGGAGGTCAGGGCGGCCGATGGCGAAGCCCATGCGCAGGCCGGCCATGCCGTAAAGCTTGGAGAAGGTGCGGAGAACGATGACGTTGCGGCCTTGCTTGACGTAATCGATAGAGCGGGGCGCGTCGCAGAGGTGGATGTAGGCCTCGTCAATGAGGAGGACGGTGTCACCGGTGGCGTAGGCGACGGCGTGCTCGAGGTCAGCGCGCGGGGTGCAGGTGCCGGTGGGGTTGTTGGGGTTGCAGATGTAAATGACGCCGGGGTTGGCGGCGGCGGCGAGCATGGCTTTGATGTCGTGAGTGGCGGCGCCTTTGGGGTCAGCGAGAGGGACGGGGATGGTTTTGGCGCCGACGCGTTGGGCGGCGAATGCGGCGGCCTCATAGCCGGGGTCAGCGATGACCAGAGGGCGGCTGGGGTTGGTGAAGGCGAGGACGGTGTAGGCGAGCGGCTCGCTGGAGCCGGCGTAGGCGCGGACGTTGGAGGGGGCGAGGCCTTCCTGTTTGGCGAAGAGCTCGACGAGGTCGTACTCGGTGTCGAAGTAATAGCGGCCGCCGTCTTCGACTCTTTTGTGGGCGGCTTCGCGGGCGGCGTCGCAGGGGCCGAGGGGATTTTCATTGGAGTCGATGTGGATGCCTTTGGTGGCGTCGCCGAGGCGGCGGCCGCGCTGGGCGAGGGCGAGATGCGCCTCAGTGACGAAGGGGAGGGTGGCGAGGGCGGAGGCGCCGGCAGCGTAGCGGAAGAAGGAGCGGCGGGAGATGGCGGGATCGAGAATGGGCATCGGGAGCTCCGGGAGACAGGGATCAGGGGTCAGGGATCAGGGGAAGCGGCCCTGGCTTGAAGAACACGTTAGTCCTTGCGATGGGTTGTGGACAAGAGGGAAATGCATGAGGATGGGGCGACCCGGGGGGCGGGTGGGGGAGATTTGCGGGCGGCGATGGCGCTGTGGGGGCGGGTCGCGATACACTTCGGCGGTAACGTTTTCATGGGAAGTGCGGGAGATTCCGGCGGGGCGGATTGGGAGAGGGATGGAAGCGCCGCGCCGAGGGATTTTGCCGCTTGACAAAACAAGCACTAAACCCATTTACTTGGGGCGAAGCTTGCGCAAATGACTCCAGCCCCTTGCAGGTGACTTATGTTGGAAATGGTCCCGCTCTCTGCCGCTGTGCCTAATTTTGCTACGCTGCCCGCGTTGATGGTGGGCAGCACGCCAATTGCGCATTTAAGGCCGCTGGATATTGTGGTGATCGCCCTTTACTTCGGGATGGTGATCTGGATCGGCTTTTATCTGAAGGGCCAGTCGAACACCAGCGAAGAGTTTTTCATGGCCGGGCGGGAGATGACGGCGTGGATTGCGGGGCTGAGCTTTGTATCCGCCAACCTTGGCTCGCTTGAGCTGATGGGCTGGGCGGGCTCGGCGTATCAATACGGCATATTGGCGACGAACTGGTATTGGATTGGCGCCATACCGGCCATGATTTTCCTGGGCCTGGTGATGATGCCGTTTTATTACGTGTCTAAGACGCACTCGGTGCCGGGGTATCTGGATCTGCGCTATGGCGGCGAGGCGCGGACGGTGTCAGCGATTGCGTTTGCTCTGGAAATGATTTTGATGAGCGGCGTGAACATGTTCGCCATGGCAGTGGTAATGAAGGTGGTGCTGGGCTGGGACATCAACTTCAGCATCATTGTGAGCTCAGTGGCGGTGGCGCTGTATGTGGGGCTGGGCGGATTGCGCTCGGCGATCTTCAACGAAGTGCTGCAGTTTGTGCTGATCTGGGGCGGGGCGCTGCTGGTACCGATACTGGGCCTCTACCAGGCGGGCGGGTGGACGGGACTGCAGACGAAGATCATTGCCAATATGCACTCCGACAGCTACTTCCATTTGTGGCGGGACACGGGGAGTTTTGCGGCGAACCCGATGGGCGTGCACTGGACGGGGATCGTGTTCGGGCTGGGATTTGTGATCAGCTTTGGGTACTGGACGACGGACTTTCTGGTGGTGCAGCGGGTGCTGGCCGCGCATAACCTGCGTGCGGCGCGGATGGCTCCGCTGATTGGGTCATTCTTCAAGATGGCGGTACCGGCGATCGTGATTCTGCCGGGGCTGCTGGGGCTGGTGCTGCTGCAGAATCCGGACGGGAGCCGGCGCGTGCTGGTGGGCGAGGATGTGGTGGCGGCGTGCGGCATGAGCGGCGCGCAGCAGGTGGTGGATCCGGCGGGGTGCTCGGCGGCGATGGCGAAGACGAATCTGACGCCGGAGCAGAGTGCAAAGGTGCTGGCCGGCGGGCCGAGCGCGGAGTTGCACACTTACAACCAGGCGCTGCCACTGATGATGGTGCGGTACCTGGGGCCGGGACTGCTGGGACTGGGGATTACGGCGCTGATTGCCGGGTTCATGAGTGGGATGGCGGGCAACGTGAGCGCGTTCTCGACGGTGTGGTCCTACGACATTTACAAGCCGCTGATCTACAAGAACGGGAGCGACAGCCACTACGTGATGGTGGGCCGGCTTTCCATTGTAGCCGGCGTGATTGTGTCGATTGGGGCGGCGTACCTGGTGCAGCAGTTCCACGGCATCATGGATTACGTGCAGGCGCTGTTCAGTATTTTTGTGGCGCCGCTGCTGGCGGCGATTCTGTTCGGCATGTTCTGGAAGCGGGCGACGCGCTGGGCGGGATTTCTGGGGTTGTTGCTTGGGATTCTGTTTTCGGCCAGCATGTTTGTGTGGGTCAAGCTGTATCCGGCGAAGCTAGCGGTGGTAGCGCTTTCAGCGGATGCCAAGCCGATGGCCGAGAATGTATTTCGCGCGCTTTGGGCGTTCTGCTTTGCGGCGGTCATCATCATTGTGGTGAGCCTGTTTACGAAGGCGAAGCCGGAGTCAGAACTGGACGGGCTGGTGTACGGGGCCACGGTGTTGCCGAAGGAAGAGTGGGTGCCGCTGTACAAGCGGGAGTGGTTCTGGGCGGTGCTGGTAGGCGCAATTTTTGTGGCACTCAACGTGATGGTTTGGTAGGGGAGAAACGCTATGCATGGTTCGCGCATTCCCATCTGGTTTTTCATTGGACTTCTGCTCGCGGCGTACGGAGGGATGATCCTCGGTTACGGATGCTACGAGGCAATCAGCGGCAACTTTGCCCCGGGCGTGCAGTTGACTGAGCTGCATACGCCGATATGGTGGGGCGCCGTTCTGCTGCTGCTGGGAGTGGTTTACGTGGTGAAGTTCCGTCCGGGGAAGAAAAGCTGACAGTTGACAGTTCGTAGTTCAAAGTAATGACTCATGATCTGACAGAAGAATAACGATCTGAGAATCGACACGCAATTTTACGCAATGAGTGAGGAGTTATTCGATGGCGACACAAAGAACGATGACGTACGGGATTATTGTGGGCAACCGTGGTTTCTTCCCGGATCACCTGGCGAAGACGGGCCGTGACGAAATCCTTGCCGTTTTGAAAGAGGCAGGGGCGAAGGCAATTGTGCTGGGGCCCGAGGAATCGAAGCATGGCGCGGTGGAGACGTACGAGGAAGCGCAACGCTGTGCCGAGCTGTTCAAGAAGCATGCCGATGAGATTGACGGGATCATTCTGACGCTGCCGAATTTTGGAGAAGAGCGCGGCATCGTGGACGCGATCCGGCTGTCTGGGCTGAAGGTGCCGGTACTGGTGCAGGCCACGCCAGACCGCAGCGAAGACATGACGATCTCAGTTCGGCGGGACAGCTTCTGCGGCAAGATGAGCGCGTGCAACAACATGATGCAGTATGGGATCAAGTACTCGCTGACCACGCTGCATACGGAGTCAGTGAATTCGGCGGAGTTCAAGGCGGACCTGGAGTGGTTTTCAGCGGTGTGCCGGATTGTGAAGGGGTTGAAGAACCTGCGCATTGGCGCGGTTGGCGCGCGGCCCACGGCGTTCAACACGGTGCGGTATTCCGAGCGCATTCTGGAGACCAACGGCATTACGGTGGAGACGCTGGATCTGTCTGAAGTGTTTGGGCGCATTGGCCGGCTGAAAGATACGGACGATGTGGTTCAGGAGAAGCTGGCCAAGATCAAGAACTACGTTTCGACGGCGGGAATTTCAGAAGAGGGACTGATCAAGCAGTCCAAGCTGGCGGCAGTTATCGAAGAGTGGATGAAGCAGGCGCACATCAACATCACGGCGCTGCAGTGCTGGACGTCGATGGAGGAGTTCTTCGGCGTGGTGCCTTGCACGGTGATGAGCATGATGTCGAATGAGCTGCTTCCATCAGCGTGCGAAGTGGATGTGCCGGGAGTGCTGAGCATGTATATGCTGGCGCTGGCGAGCCAAACGCCCTCAGCGCTGCTGGACTGGAACAACAATTACGGCAGCGATCCCAACAAGTGCGTATGCTTCCACTGCTCGAATTTGCCCAAGCACTTCTTTAAAGATGTGCGCATGGATTACCAGGAGATCATCGCGGGCACGGTGGGCAAGTTGAACACGTTCGGCACCTGCGTGGGCCGGGTGAAGGCGGGCGCGATGACGTACGCGCGTTACTCCACTGACGACCGGCGCGGCGTGATTCGCGGCTACACGGGACCGGGCAAGTTTACCGACGATCCGCTGGAGACGTTCGGCGGCGCCGGCGTGGCGGAGATTCCGCAACTGCAGAAGCTGCTGAAGTACATTTGCCGCGAGGCATTCGAGCATCATGTGGCGGCGAACTTCAGCGAGGTTTCGAAGGCGATCCACGAAGCCGCGGAGAATTACCTGGGATGGGAGAGCTATTACCATCCGGAAGACAGGGATTAGGGATTAGGGATTAGGGATTAGGGATCAGGGGAGCAGACGGGTTGATGCCTGCTGCTCCCTCATTTGTTTCTTCAGTGGAGTGAGGTTTGACCTTATGAGTACGCGAATTGGGAAAGACCTGGTGGTGAACGGGAATACGATTGTTGCGCAGACGGCCTGGAATGACGAACTGGAGCACAAGCATCAGCAGGTTGTGGAGTGGCTGCGCGCGAATCATCTTGCCGGTGTGCTGATACGGCGAAATGAGAATGTGGCATGGCTGACGGGCGGCGCGGTGGAGCTGCGCGTGCTGACGCCGTGCGAGACAGGCGTGGCCGCGCTGCTGGTGACGGCGGAGGGCAAGCGCTACTACTTCACCACGGAGAATGAAGCGCCGCGGCTGCACGATGAGGAGTTTGGCGCGCTGGACTTTGAGCCGGTGATTTTCCCTTGGTATGCAGACGAGACGGCCGAAGCCGCGGCGAAGCTGGCGGATGGACCGCTGGCTTCAGATACGGGCGCGGATGCGGCGAATCTGTTTCCGCTTAGGGCGTCGCTGGCCGAGACGGAAATTGCGCGTTACAAATGGCTGGGCGCGCAGACAGCGGCGGCAACGGTGGAATCGCTTGATGCGGTGAAGCCGGGGATGAGCGAGTATGACCTGGAAGCGATGACGGCGGCAAATCTGCTGCGGCGCGGGATTCTGCCCAGCGTGTATCTGTTTGCGGCGGACGATCGGATTTTCAAGTACAAGCATGCGGTGGCACGGGGCAATCGCGTGGAAAAGTACGCGATGCTGAACTTGTGCGCGCGCAAGTGGGGACTGGCGATTTCGATCACGCGATTTGTGCACTTTGGGCCGCTGCCGGAAGAGCTTGAGGCGCGGTTCCGTTCAGCGGCGCAGGTGAATGCGGCGCTGCTGGATGCGTCGCGCGTGGGCGCAACTTCAGCGGAGTTGTTTAAAGTGGCGCAGGCTGCTTATGAAGCCGAGGGTTATCCCGGCGAGGAACGCTTCCATCACCAGGGCGGGCCGACGGGCTACTGGGAGCGCGAATGGGTGGCCACGCCGAAGGGCACGGAAACGGTGGTGAACAACCAGGCGTTTGCGTGGAACCCGAGCATTCGCGGAGGCAAGGCGGAAGACACCGTGCTGCTGCGCGATGGAAGTATCGAGTGGCTGACGGCGACGCCGGAGCTGCCGGTGATTCATGCGACGGCGGGCGGGGCAGAGTATCCGGCGGCGGGAGTGCTGGTCAGGGAGTAGGGAGTAGGGATTAGGGATTAGGGATTAGGGACCAGGGACTGAGGGATTAGGGATTAGAGATCGATGACGCGCTTCAAGGAACTTGCTCGGATTGAAGCCGCGATCGAACATCGCGACGAGCCAGCCCTTCGTTGGGCATTAGCTTATTGCAAATTGCGCATATCCAATTGCGATCGGAAGCAAGGCGTTCAGCACTGGAAGCGGATTGAAAAGAAAGTTATGGAGGCGCTTGAAATCCGCGGGTGAGCGGTAGTGCCTGGAAGATCTCAATTCTGTGCGTTCGCTGCTTCCGGATCCGTTCTTCCTAATCCCTAATCCCTAATCCCTGTTGTTTTGGTTCGAGGGCTACGCGCGCGGTGAGCACAACGAGGGCGGACCAGAGGAGATCGGCGCCGAGGAGGTGCACGATCTGAAGCCAGACGGGCGCGAGCAGCACGACATCGAGGACACCGAGCAGATATTGCGCGGCCAGCAGCAGGAGGACTGAAGCGGAGAGGCCGCGATTATCCCAGTGCGTGGATTTGCGCGAGGCACGCACCACCAGCCAGATGAGGAAAACGCTGGCTAGGAAGGCGATGGTGGGATGAGTCCAGCGCCAACGCACGAGCCAGCCGCTGGTGGCGGAGAAGTCCTGGGTGAGCGCGGCGCCCAATGACGTTGCGGGAAAGAGGGTGTCACCCAGGGCGGCCAGCGACCCGGTTACGCCAACCATGAGTACAACCAGCGCAGAGGCGATGGCGCCGATGGGCGCGACCAGGCGGACAGAGTTTTTGGTGTAGCCGTGGCGGCGACTGAGCAAATGCGCAGCGAGGGTAAGAGATGCGAGGAGCAGCAGAGTGTTGGTGAGGTGCAGCGCCAGGTAAGGCGCGCGCAACGGCGACTGGCTCTGCGCGGTCAAGCCGAGTTTTACGAGCAAGGCGCCGAGGGCAGCCTCAACCATGGTGAAGACCACCACGGCGACCGCGGCGGTGCGCGCGAGATGGCCGCGCACTGTGCCGAGGAAGGTCCACACGAGCAGGCCCACGGCGGCAAAGAACGAGATGCCGCTGGTGAGGCGGTGGGTGAACTCGATGATGGTGGCCGCGTGCGGTGAGTGCTGGATGACTGTGCCGTTGCACAGAGGCCAATGATTTCCGCAGCCCGCGCCGGATCCGCTGGCGCGCACCAGAGAGCCCCAGAGGATGACCGCGATGAAATAAGCGAGCACTGCCCAGGCAAAGCGGCGTAGCGCGGGAGACGGGAGCCGATCCGCACTAACTGAGACAGCGGAAGTAGACATCAATTGAACTCCAAACCGTACCTTTCAGTGTAGAACAGGGGAAGCCGCGCGGAGAGTGCGCTGCGGCGCGCGCATCAGGATTCGATTGTTCCCGGCGCGACTGATTCGCAGTGCCTTGCGAGGGTGCGCACGGTGGCGGGGAGAATGGGCGGGCGCACGCTGTCGCTTTCCCAGCCGAACAGGAAGGCTGTGGCTGGAGCGCAGACGCGGCCCTGGCAGGGACCCATGCCGCAGCGGGTGTGCAGTTTGGCTGCGCGCACGCAGTGCGCGTCTTGCAGGCTGGAAAAGCGCACGTCCTCGCAGCGGCAGATGATTGTTTGTGGGCCGGGGAGAGTGCGGAGTTCCGCGCGGAGATCAAAAGCGCGGTCGAGATTGCGGGCGAACTGAAGAGCGCGGTTGCGGCGGCGAGCGAGATGCGCGGTGGAACGGCCGGCGGCGGCGAGGCCGGCGATTTCGCCTTCGACCAGTGCCTTGTCGAGGCCGCCGATTCCGGTGAGCTCCCCGGCGCAGTAAACATGGCTGACTGAGGATTGCTGCGCGGAGTCGACGCGCACGAAGCCATCCTGAATGGCGCAGCCAATGAGCCGCGGCAGTTCGAGATTGGGCACGAGATGAAAGCCGCAGCCGAGGTAATCGCAGGCGATTTCGCGGGCGCCGCTGCCGGAGTGCACGGTGACGGATTGAAGGCAGTCTTCTCCGTGCGCGCGGGTCACCCACGCACTTGCGCGCCACGGCGTGGAGATGACCTGGAGGCGGTAGCGCGCGCCTTCAAGCAGCTTGCCAGGTTGCGCAACGAGGCTGGCTGCGAAGCGCAGAATGAGCGGAAGCGACGCCTGCTCAAAGATGCCGGCGATGCGTGCGCCGTGGCGATGGAGGTTGGCCGCAACGGCGAGCAGCAGCGGGCCGCTGCCCGAGAGCACCACGCGCTTGCCTGCGATGGGCAGGCCGGCTTTGACCATTGCCTGCAGGCCGCCCGCGCCCATTACGCCGGGAAGCGTCCAGCCAGGGAACGGCAGGAAGCGCTCGCGCGCGCCGGTGGCGAGGACCAGGCGATCAAAGCAAATGTCGGCCGAACCGGATTCACTTTCTACGCGAAGTACGCCTTGATGAGGCCGGTCAATGACACGCGTGGCGGAGAGGAGCTGAACTCGCGCGGCGATGAGACTCTGTGCCCACTTTGTGTATGGAGCCGAATGCGGTTGGCCGGCTCCGGCACTCCCGGCGTGGCCTCGCCAGATCTGGCCGCCGGGCGCAGGGTTGTCGTCAATGAGGAGGACGCGCCGACCTGCCTCGGCAGCAGTGGCGGCCGCGGCGATGCCGGCAGGGCCAGCGCCGACGACGAGTACATCGCAATGCGTCATCCCGTCACCACCGTCATGCCGCTGCGCGCCGCCAACTGGCAGGTGCGCACGTGCGGTGTGCCATCCACGGTGGCGCGGCACTCCATGCAGATGCCCATTCCGCATAACGGGGCACGCGGCTCACCGGAGACGGAGATGCGGCACGGCACTCCTGCGGACACGATGGCCACGGCCACACTTGCACCTGCGCGCACCCGCGCCTCACGGCCATTGACCGTGAGTGCGATGGTGTCCTGGTCTGCGCGCGTTGCGGCTTGTCTGCTCATCATCAAGCGACTCCGATTGTATCGAACTGTATACTTCGCATGAAGAGCGCGAGAGGGATGTGCGGCGCCAATCCATTTATGAACGCAGACTGCTCCTCTTTCACCAACATCACGGTTGTTGATTCGCATACGGCGGGCGAGCCGACGCGGTGCGTGCTTGCGGGCGGACCGGACCTGGGCGCGGGCTCGCTGGCGGAACGGCTGGAGATTTTGCGCGGCCGGCACGATGATTTGCGCCGCGCCATTCTATGTGAACCGCGCGGTTCAGACGTTGTGGTGGGCGCGTGGATTCTGCCGCCTGACGATCCGGAGTGCGCTGCCGCCGTTATCTTTTTCAACAATGCGGGATACCTGGGGATGTGCGGCCACGGGAGCATCGGGGTTGCGGTGACGCTGGCGCACCTGGGCCGGATAGCGCCTGGCCCGCACCGGCTGCAGACGCCGGTGGGCACGGTGACGATCAATCTGGAATCGAGGCACACGGCATCGATTGAGAACGTGCCCGCGTATCGCCATGCTGCCGATGTTCGCGTGCACGTGCCCGGGCACGGCGAACTGAGGGGCGACGTGGCCTGGGGCGGCAACTGGTTTTTCCTGATGAAGGATCATCCGTTCGATCTGCGCCTGGAGCACGCGGAGGAGCTGACGCAGTTTAGCTGGGCGGTGCGCCAGGCGCTGAACGCGGCGGGCATCACCGGCGCGGACGGCGCGGAGATCGACCACATTGAGCTGTTCAGCGATGCGCATGACTCCGCCAACCACAGCCGCAATTTTGTGCTGTGCCCCGGCAAGGCCTACGACCGCTCTCCATGCGGGACGGGCACGAGCGCAAAGATGGCGTGCCTGGTGGCCGATGGCAAGCTGGCGCCGGGTGCGGTGTGGCGGCAGGAAGGGATCCTGGGCACGGTATTCGATGGGCGGGTGCGGGTGGAGAACGGAGTTGTGATCCCCAGCATTACAGGTTCGGCGTACGTGACCGCGGAGTCAAAGCTGCTCTACGATGCTGCCGACCCGTTTTGCGGCGGGATCGGCAATTAGAGGGCGCATGTACGCGGCATTCGATGCGATCATTGCCGGCGGAGGCATTGTGGGCGCGGCCTGCGCGGAGGCGTGCGCCGGCGCCGGGATGCGTGTAGCGCTGGTGGAACGCGATGTGCTGGGCAGCGGAGCGACGGCCGCGGGGATGGGCCACATTGTGGTGATGGACGATTCAGAGGCGCAGTTTGCGCTCACGCGCCGCTCGCAGGTGCTGTGGGGGGAGCTTGCCGGCCGGCTTCCGGACTCCGCCGAATACGAGACAACGGGGACACTGTGGATTGCCGCGGACGAGGAAGAGATGGCGGAAGCCGCGCGCAAGCGAGCGTTCTACGCGGAGCGCGGTGTTCCGGCGCGCATCTTGAGCGCGAGCGAACTTGCGGGATTGGAGCCTAATCTGCGGCCCGGCCTGGCGGGCGCGCTGCTGGTTCCAGAGGATGCGGTCGTGTATCCGCCCGCGGCGGCGCTGTATTTGGCGCGCGAAGCGGAGCGGCATGGCGCAACGCTGATTGCAGGGCGGTCAATTACAAAGATGGGGCGCGGAGAAGCCGTGCTGGACGATGGGACACGGCTTGCAGCTCCGCGGCTGATCAACGCGATGGGCGCCTGGTCGCCGCAAATGGATGCGCAGATACCGGTAAGAAAACGCAAGGGACACCTGGTTATCACCGATCGTTATCCCGGGTATGTGCGGCATCAACTTGTGGAGCTGGGATACCTCAAGAGCGCGCACTCAGTGGGCACGGACTCGGTGGCTTTCAACGTGCAGCCGCGCAAGACCGGACAGATTCTCATCGGGTCTTCGCGGCAATATGGAAATGAATCGCTTGCGGTGGATCAGCACATGCTTGCTGCAATGCTGCAGCGAGCGGAGCTTTACATGCCGGGGATCGCGCGGCTCCAGGCAATTCGGGTATGGACCGGCTTCCGCGCCGCCACGCCGGACAAGCTGCCGTTGATTGGACCGTGGCGGGGAGACGAGACTCTGTGGCTGGCGACGGGGCATGAGGGGCTGGGCATCACGACCGCGCTGGCCACGGCGGAGCTGATTGCCGCTGCCTTCACAGGCGCCGTGCCGCCGATTGCTCCGGAACCATACCTGCCCGCCCGTTACGTGCGACAGAATGCGCACCCAGATAAGGAGTCGTTATGCAATGGAAAGGTGTAATGCCAGCAATCACTACGCCGTTCAACGAGGATCTGACGGTCGACCACGAATTTCTGGCGCGCCACGTGCGCTGGCTGTGCGCGAACGGCTGTGCGGGAGTTGTTTGCCTTGGTTCGCTGGGCGAAGCAGCGACGCTTGCTTTTGAAGAGAAGATTGCGATTATCCGCACGGCCGTGGCGGCGGTGGCGGAGGGAGCGCCGGTGGTGGCGGCCATATCTGCGCTGTACCCGTCAGAGGCCGTTGCGCTGGCACAGGCCGCTCGAAAAGAAGGCGCGCAGGGATTGATGATTTTGCCGCCCTACGTGTACAAAGGCGACTGGCGCGAGATGAAGGCGCATGTTGCGGCGATCCTGAAGGCCACGCCGCTTCCGGCCATGCTCTACAACAACCCGGTGGCCTATGGAACCGATTTTCTGCCCGAACAGGTCGACGAACTGGCGCGCGAGTTTGCCAACCTTGCCGCGGTCAAGGAGTCTTCAACGGATGTGCGCCGCGTGACCGCAATTGGCGCACTGACAGGCCAGCGGCTGGCGACTTTTGTCGGCGTGGACGATGCGATTGTGGAAGGGATCGAGGCCGGCGCGGTGGGATGGATTGCAGGGCTGGTGAATGCATTTCCGCGCGAGTCAGTGGACCTGTTTGAGTTGGCGACTGCCGGCCGAAAGCATGAGGCGAAGGAGCTTTACCGCTGGTTCCTGCCGCTGCTGCGCATGGACACGGTGCCGAAGTTTGTGCAACTGATCAAGCAGATGCAGCAGGAGGCAGGAGTTGGATCGGCTCGCGTTCGTCCGCCAAGGCTTGCGCTTGAGGGAGAGGAGCTGGCCGCGGCACGAGCGATTTACGCGCGGGCAGCCGCGAACCGGCCGGCAGCAGCCCGCGTGAGCGCAGCCTTTCCAAAATAGCCGCGTGTCAGAAGGGGATGTCGTCGTCGGAGATCTCAGCGGATTGAGCGATGTCATCCTGTCCTGCGGGAGGCCGCTGGTCGAAGTTGGCGGATGCGCCTTGCTGGCGCGAGTAACCTCCGGCGCCCGCGCCGCCATCTTCGCGTGCGGTGAGCAGCGAGAGGTCGCTGGCGATTATTTCGGTGCGGTAGTGCTTGATGCCGGGGTGTTCTTTGTCATCCCAGTTGCGCGTGGTGATGCGCCCCTCGATGAACAGCTTGTGCCCCTTCTTGACGTATTTCTCGACAATGTCTGCCAGCTTGTCGTAGGCAACGACATAGTGCCACTCGGTGCGCTCCTGCCAGTTGCCTTGTGGATCCTTCTGGTTGAAGCTGGTGGCCATGCTGAAGTTAGCCACCTTGATGCCGCTGCCCGTGGAACGGATCTCCGGATCCTTGCCCACGTTCCCGAGAAGAATTACCTTGTTGACGCTCTTTGCCATGCTCGTACTCCCTGTTGTCTTCGCGGCAGAAGAGGAGTTTTCAGCCCGGCCAATTAACCGGTCACGGACGCGCCTCTTCTTGAAAGCCTCGCGGTCTGCGGCAAGTATAAACGGTTTGGCAAAGGGAGTGGCGGGATGCTGGCGCAGGCCAGGAACTCTCCTCGAATGGGCTTATCGATTTGCTTTCAATAACCTTCCAGGCAAGGCACCGGGGGCGGCAGGAAACGTAACAATCGCCGTGAACAAATTCGGGGGCAAATACGTCTTAAGACTATATTCCGGATCGAATTCAACGCCGTACGTTTCAGGCGTTTCGCGCGTTTCCGTCGACAGAGTGGTCGAAGAAAGGGATTCTCAGATGAGAACCAGAGTGGGCCAGTGCAAGTTGGGCAAGGGGTGGTGGAGCGGACTCAAACCGGCGTGCGCGGCGGGCTGGGCGCTGCTCATCATCTTTCTCGCGGTAAACGGACAGGCGACGTTCGGGCAGGGTGCCGCTCCCGCATCAACGGCCGCGGCGCCCAATCCGGCGCAAGCCGCGGCTGTGCCGGCCGCATCGGCAAAGGACATTGTGGGCGTGTGGCAAGGGACGCTGCACATTGCCCAGGTAAACCGCGACCTGAGGACGGTGGTGAAGATTGCGAAAACGAGTAGCGGAGAGCTTCAGGCGACCTTCTACAGCATTGACCAGGGCGGGCAACAGATCACGGCGAACAAGACAACGTTCGAAGGCGGAGTGCTGAAGTATTCGATTCTGGCGGGGGCTGCCACCTACGAAGGCAAAATGTCGGACGACGGCAACACGATTACGGGCACGTTTGCGCAAGGGCCGGCGACGTTGCCGTTGATACTGGCGCGGACGACGCCGGACACGGCCTGGCCGATTCCGGAGCCGGCAAAGACGATGGCCGCCGATGCCAACCCCAGCCTGGAGGTGGCCACCATTAAGCCCGGTGATCCAAGCCGGCCGGGCAAGGGAGTCACGCTCCGCGGTACGCATTTCATAACGATCAACACCAACATGAACGACCTGATTGCGTTTGCGTATGGGCTGCATGCGAAGCAGATCATCGGCGCGCCAGACTGGTTCGGCACCGATGCGTTTGACGTCGACGGCGTTCCGGACACTCCCGGCCGGCCAAGCGTGAAGCAGATGCAGACGATGATGCAGAAGCTGCTGACCGACCGGTGCGCGCTCAAGTTCCACCACGAACAGAAGGAACTCGCCGTGTATGCGGTGCGCCTGGGCAGCGGCGGCGCGAAGCTGAGCAAGACCACAGCGGGGGCGAACGACCTGGGCGGATTCGGCTTCAGGGGATTGGGCGATTTGATTGTTCGCGATCTGAGCCTGGCCGAGTTTGCGACATGGATGCAGGCAACGGTGATGGATCGGCCCGTTGTGGACCAGACCGGATTGACGGACAAGTACGATTTCACGCTGAAGTGGACGCCGGACGACTCGCAGTTTGCGCAGATGCGCAGCGCGGTGGCGGCCTTACCCAAGCCTGCCGGAGATAATCCCGACGCGCCGCCAAGCCTCTACACCGCGGTGCAGGAGCAGCTGGGGCTGAAGATTGAGGCCACCAAGGCGCCTGACGATGTGATTGTGATTGACCACGTGGAGAAGCCGTCGCCGAATTAGAGCGGCGATGGTGTGAACCGCGCCGGGAAACGGGTTCTTGACATTCGACTATGCGTGTAGTAGATACTACTACATGCATAGGAGGGCGCATTGGCCACACCGAGATTGTCGCAACTTGAGTACCGGATCATGGAGGTGCTGTGGGGCGGAGGTGAATTGTCCATCCGCGAGATTGTGGACGGGCTGCCGGGAAAGCGGAGGCCGGCGTACACGACCATCCAGACAACGGTGTACCGGATGGAAGCGAAGGGAGTGATCCGGCGGCAAAAGAAGGTGGGAAACTTTCACATTTTTGCGGCGGCGGTCACGCGCGACGCTGCGCAGCGGCGGCTGATTGACGAGCTGCTGGCCGTGTTTGGCGGGCGATCGCAGCCAGTGATGGCGCACCTGATTGAAACCGGCAAGTTGACTCTCAATGACGTGAAGGAAGCCGAACGGACATTGCGCAAGCTCTCAGGAAAGGAGCACGAGTCGTGAATCTTCCCCTCTTCTGGAACGAAAGCTTTACGGCGGCGCTGGTAAATCATGTGTGGCAGTCGACCGTGGTGGCCGGCATCGCGGGGCTGCTGGCGCTGGCGCTCAGCAAGAATCATGCACGGGTTCGGTACTGGGTGTGGTTTGCAGCGTCGGTCAAGTTTTTGCTGCCCTTCTCGCTGCTGATTGCAGCCGGCAAATGGATGCGATCGCTGATTGCGATTTCGATTGTTCACAAGCCGGTTGTCGCGGCCGCGATTGCGCAGATTGCCCAGCCGTTTGCGCCGACGGAGGTCTTTGACTCGGGCGCCGCGCGTGTTGCAGCGCAGCACGCCAGCTGGCTGCTGTTTGCAATACCGGCAGTGTGGATGTGCGGCGCTTTGCTGGTGGCGGCCCGGATGGGCCGTGCCTGGCGGAGAGCAAATGCGGCCAGGCTTGCGGCCACTCCGCTGGCGATTGCGGCGGACGTTCCGGTCTTGTGCACGCCCGCGCAGATGGAGCCCGGGATCTTCGGCATCTTCCGCCCGGTGCTGCTGCTTCCGGAAGGAATCGTGGAACGGCTGTCCGCCGGGCAGATGCGCGCGATCATTGCGCACGAGATGTGCCATGTGCGCAGGCGCGACAATCTGACATTTGCCGTGCACCAGTTGGTGAGCGCGCTGTTCTGGTTTCACCCGGCGGCGTGGTGGATTGGGACACGGCTTATTGAAGAGCGGGAGCGCGCCTGCGATGAAGCGGTGGTGCGGGCGAACTGCGCGGCGGAGACCTATGCGGAAGGCATTCTCAACGTATGCAAGTTCTATTTGGAGTCGCCGGCCTGCGTTGCGGGAGTGACGGGCGCGGATCTGAAGGAGCGCATTGTGCGGATCATGAATGGGCAGATGGCGCGGAATCTTGGCACGGGCAGAAAGCTGCTGCTGGCTGGTTTTTGCGCGATGGTTGTGGGCGTGCCGGTGGTGGCTGGACTGGCGTGGGCCAAGCAACAGCCGGCGCAACAGCAGGCAGCAGACATGACGCAACTGCCTCAATTCGAAGTGGTGGCGATCAAGCCGCATAAAGACGAAGGCATGAACATGCGGTTCGGGATGCGATTTTCTCCGGATGGATTCACGGCGGATGGAGCGCACCTCGATGAACTTCTTCGCAACGCGTTTGATGTTTCCCGCGACCGCATCTTTAATGAGCCGGAGTGGGCGAAGTCAGGCAGGTACGATATCGAGGCCAAGGTGGCACCGGAGGACGCGCCCAAGCTGAAGGACCTCGGCTTTGCGCGGCGGTGGGCCATGCTGATTCCGGTGTTTCAAGACCGCTTTGGACTCAAGTTTCACCACGAGACCAAGGAGATGGAAGTGTACACGCTTGTGGTGGCCAAGGGAGGTCCAAAGCTGAAGGAAGCATCGCCAGATGAACCGGGAACGAATGCATCGCCGTCTTCGCCGGGCGGCCCGGCAGGGGTTGGCGGCCCGAGAAAGGGCCAGATGATGATGAGCATGGCTCCGCAAGGAATGAAACTGGAGACACACGCTTCGACGATGGCCATTCTGGTGCGCATGCTTTCACAACAGATAGGAAGCACAGTGGTGGACAAGACTGGCCTGACCGGAAACTACGACTACACGCTCACGTTCACGCCGGATCAGGGGAGCGGGCCGATGGGAATGGCGCCGGGAGGTCACGGGCCGGATGGTCACGGGCCGGATGGGGCCGAGCAATCGCAGGAACCGCCGGCGCCGCTGATCTTTACCGCGCTGCAGGAGCAGCTTGGGCTGAAGCTGGTGGCGCAGAAGCAGCAGGTCGACGTGATTGTGATCGATCACATCGAGCAGCCATCTGCGAACTAGGACTGAAGTAAGTCGGGATTGACGGCCGGGACGCAGAGTCAGCGGGGGCGTTTCTGCCGGCACCAATCAGGCGGGGGTCAGATGGGTCGAGTTCGACAATTGGTGTGGACCCTGGCCTGGCTCGCGTCTTCCGCGTTCTCCGCGGCTGCGCCCTATCGCGGCGTGGTGACGTTTGGCGGACTGCCGTTGCCCGGCGCGACCATCACGGCCACGCAGGGAACAAAGACACTGGCCGCAGTTTCCGACGAGAGCGGCGCATTCGCGTTCGACGATCTGGCGGACGGCAAGTGGACCATCAGAATTGCGATGCAGTG
>Ga0265314_10002735_pt1 | contig 17624 bp, 15 predicted proteins | sample 4126metaG_FD_203106 | JGI IMG/M metagenome (GOLD analysis project Ga0265314, IMG submission 203106) | Rhizosphere microbial communities from Carex aquatilis grown in University of Washington, Seatle, WA, United States - 4-1-26 metaG | ecosystem: Host-associated > Plants > Roots > Rhizosphere >... | reverse complement strand
GCCTTGCCGAAGCGGTGGCCGAAGCGAGCGGGCGGGATTTGGCGACCACGGCCCGCTACGAGCGCCACGGCGACATCGGCCCGCGCACGGCCGCCGAGATCGGCATCCAGACTTTGCGCGGCGGCGATGTCTTCGGCGATCACACCGTGTTTTTTCTGGGCCAGGGCGATCGCATCGAGATCACCCATCGCGCTTCCTCGCGCGACACGTTTGCCCGCGGCGCGGTCAGAGCCGCCCTTTGGCTGTCGGGAAAGCCAGCCGGACTTTTCGACATGCGCGACGTGCTCGGACTCAAGTAGTCCGCCCGAGCAACCCCGAGCAACCATCGAGAAACCATGGACAAAAACGGCCCAGCTGCCGCTCCCGCACCCGGCGATGTTGAACATCCGCGGGCCGCGATGCTGGATACCTTTCCCGCGGACGAAGTGGTTCGTCTTCTCCTCGACGAGGAAAGCGCGGCCATCAAGGCAGCCAAGGCCTGTGCCGCGCAGATCGCCCAGGCCTCGCGCCTGCTGGCCGAACGCTTGACCGCAGGTAGCAGGCTGGTCTACGTCGGCGTGGGCACTGCGGGCAGGGTCGCCGCCCTCGAAGCCGCGGAGTGCGTGCCTTTGTTTGGGTTGCCTCCATCGCTGGTGGTCTCGGTCCTGGCCGGTGGGCCACACGCCATCGCGCGCACGGTGGAAATTTCCCAGGACAGCCGGCGCGAGGCCGAGCAGCGCATGCGCAAGGTTGCCGTCGGTCCCGGCGATGTCGTGTGCGCCGTCGCGGACGTGGGAATCTCGGTGTTCTTGCGCGCGGCCATGGAATACGCCCACTTCCGGCGGGCCCACGTCGTGCTGGTGACGTGCGCACCGCCGCCTCCCGCCGAGGACGGTGGGGCGCTCGCCGACATCCTGATTCAGCTGGATCCAGGGCCCGAGATCATCGCGGGCGCCACCCGACTCAAGACAGCCACGACGATCAAGCTGGTGCTTTCGTCTTTGTCGAGCGCCGCGTTCGTCCAGCTTGGGAAGACCTATGGCGGGCTGATGGTCGACGTGCGGCCGACCACCCCGCGCACCTGGAAACGCGCCATCCAAATCGTCGCGCGCCTGTGCCGCCTGTCCGAGCCCGAGGCCGAAAAGCTCATCAAGAAGGCAGGCGGAAGGGCCAAAGTCGCCCTTGTGATTCACCACGCCAGGGTCAACGCATCGCGCGCCAAGGAGTTGCTTGTGCAGCACCGCGGCTCACTGCGCGCAATCGTGGGCGATATCGATCTCACCGGGTAGACTTGACCGTTGCTTGTGTCGCGCACTATCTTGCAGGCATCTGGCGCAGTACCCCAAAGTGCTTGGCGCCGTTGTGCGCGTTTCAGAAACCGTCGTGAAGGAGAATGAACAACCAATGAAGAAGTCCGATCTCGTGGATCTCGTGGCCCAGAAGCTGAACTTCCCCAGGCCACAGGTCGAGCAAACTATTGAGTCACTGCTAGACGCCGTCGCTGACGGTCTAGCCAAGGGCGAACGCGTCGACATCCGCGGATTCGGGGCCTTCCAAGTTCGGGAATCGGCCGCGCGCAGTGGCCGTAACCCTCGCACAGGTGAAACCATCCAAATCGCGGCTCGCAAGACGCCGACGTTCAAGGTCGGCAAGGAATTGCGCGACAAAGTCAACGGCCCGGCCATTACCTAGGAACAGCGGGAAAGCAGGAGCGAGGGAAGTAGTACATGGGAACGCGCCTTTTCGTAGGGAACCTCTCCTACAACGTGAACGAGCAAGAGCTGAAGGAGGTTTTCCAGTCTGAGCAAATCGAGGTTCGCAGCGTCCGAGTCGCGATGGATCGCGAGACCGGGCGTCCGCGTGGATTCGCTTTCGTCGAAACGGAAACCGAAGAGGGCGCCAAGCAATCGATCGAGAAGCTGGGCGGCAGGCTGGTGCAGGGCCGCCCCCTCATCATCGAAGAAGCCCAGGCCAGACCGGCTGCGGGTGCTCCGCGTCCCAGTGGCGGACCCGGCGGACCACCTCCTCGCATGGGCGCTCCTCGTCCCGGCGGGCCCATGGGACCGCGTCCCGGTGGTCCGCCGTCCATGGGTCCTGGCGGTCCGCCACGCCCCTTCGGACCACCCCGGCCGCCTGGGCCTGGCGGATTCGATGCGCGCGGACCGGATCGCCCACCCGCTGGCAAGATCGAAGGACGCCGTGAGCGGCCCGAGAAGAAGAAGTCGACGCGGCCCAAACCCGAAGAGCGCGAGCGGGGCAACTGGCATTGGAGCGGAATCATCGACGACGACTAGCCCGGATGCTATTCGGGGTGGGGACGTGACGTGAATACCATAGGAATCCGAGTGCTGGTTGCCGACGACGACCCCTGGTCGCAGCAGCTGATTTCGTCCCAGTTGGTCGAGTCCGGATTCCGCGTCGATTGCGCCGCCGACGGTTGGGAGGCTTTGATTCTCGCCGGCCGGGCTCGGCCCGACCTGATCGTGATGGAGGTTCATCTGCCCACCACCGATGCGTGGACGCTGGCCGAGGAGCTGCGCAATCAGAGCCGTATGGCCAAGGTGCCCTTCATCTTCATGGCCGATGAATCGCCGGGGCTCAAGCCTGGCAAGAGCTTCAAGCCAGGGGTGGATCAGCTTCTCACCAAGCCCTTCTCGCTCATCGACCTGAACCAGGCCGTCGAGAAAGCCCTCGGGGATCCTGCCCGCGACGCGGGCTACTTCGGCTCGACCAAGATCATCGTCGAGGTTCCTTCCGGACCACACAACCTCGCCAGGTTCGCCACCCAGGTCATGCCGCCGCCGAGCGAGTCGTGGGAAATGGAGGGGCTAGAGCCGGCCCTGCGCGGATCGCTGGTCAACTTCGGACTGTCGAGTCTGCTCATGGTCATCGAGCTGGAGCGCATGTCGGGCATGGTGACCCTGCACGGTCCCATTGGCACGGGCCGCGTGGCCATCCGCCAGGGCCGCGTGATCCGCGCGCGCATCGACGGCGGGCAGGGCAACCACGGCGCCCATGCCATCTATGAAATGCTCCAGTGGGCCAAGGGCACGTTCGAGTTCGAGGCTGGCGAGATCGTCGGTGACGACCAAATCGAAATGTCGACGTCGTTCTTACTGATGGAAGGCGCGCGCCTGGCCGACGAGCGGGCGGTTTCGACGAAGAAGTCCTGAGCCGTGGTGCCGGAGCAGGCGGGATGAACAGCTCCGAACCGTCGTCCGAAATTGCCGAGGCTGACGAGGCTGACGAAGGCGGCGAAGACGGCGAAGACGCCGGACCTGACGAGCCCGCCGAAGCGCGGGAGATCATGCCACTTGCCTTGCGTGTGCCGCCCGAGTGCGACGGCTGGCGGCTCGACCACTTTCTCAAGCAGCGCATCCGCCGCCTGTCGCGCACCAAGATTTGCACCATCATCGCATCGCAGGTGTGGCTTTCAAACGGCAGAAAGCCGCGCCCTGCGCTGGCCGTGCGCGCGGGCGACACCATCCACATCGATCGCCCTGCCCCCATCGAGCCCGAGGTGCCGCGCGAATTTCCCATCCTTGCTTCCGACCCGCACTTCATGGCCATCGACAAGCCGGCCGGCTTGCCCATGCACACCACTGCCAAGTTCTGGAAAAACACCCTGGTGGCCATCTTGCGCGAGCGTTTTCCCGAGGAGGGCTTGCAGATCTGCCATCGCATCGATCGCGAAACCTCGGGCGTGCTGCTCATCGCGCGCACGCGCGAGGCCGCTTCGTTCCTCAAGCGCGCCTTCGCCTCGCGGTCAGTAAAGAAGACCTACCTTGCGCTCGTGCACGGGATCCCGGCGCCGTCCTCCGGCGTGATCGATGCGCCCATGCGCCTTATCGAAAGCCGGTCGCACCTCATGATGGGATGCGAGGAGGGCGGCTTGCCCGCGGTCACGCGCTACCAGGTTCACACCACGTTCGCCCGGCACGCCTTGGTCGAGGCTTCGCCTGAAACCGGCCGGCAACACCAGATCCGCGTGCATCTGGCGCATATAGGCCATCCCATCGTGGGCGACAAACTCTACGGGGCCAGCGAGCAGGCCTTCATGGACTACTGCGATTCGGGCATGACCCCAGAGCTGCTCGCCCTTTTCAATGGTCTGCCCCGCCACGCCTTGCACGCGGCCCGGCTGATTTTTCCGCACCCAGAAAGCAAGGAAATGATCACGGTGGAAAGCCCGCTGCCCGACGACCTTAGCGAGTACATGAAGGGCTTGTGAGCGTGGCCTCACTGCTCGTTGGCATCGCTGGCGGATCGGGAAGCGGCAAGACCACGCTGGCCATGGGCGTGGCCGAGGCGATGCCGCCGGGACAGGTGGTGGCGATTCCCCACGATGCCTACTATCGCGATCTCGGCCACCTTGCGTTCGAGGAGCGCGTCGGCTGCAATTTCGACGAGCCAGCCGCCCTCGACAATGAACGGCTGGTGGAAGAGCTGGGGCAACTACGCACGGGCCAGGCCATCGCGCGGCCGAATTACGATTTCACGACGCACACACGGCTGACCGAAACCACGTGGGTGGCCGCATGTCCAGTGGTCATCGTCGAAGGAATCCTCGTGCTGGCAATTCCAGCGCTGCTCCCGCTGCTGGGTTTGAAGGTGTTCGTGGATACTTCGGAACGAACCCGACTGGCGCGGCGAATCGAACGCGACGTTGCGGAGCGCGGTCGCACGCGAGAAGCGGCGGAAACACAGTACGTTCATCTCACGCGGCCCATGCACGACCTGCACGTAGAGCCGAGCCGCTGCCGCGCGGATCTGGTGGTTTCGGGCGAACAAAGCGGCGAGAAATCGGCGGAAAACGTGACGATTGCCATCCACCGCCTGCTCAAACCAGGAATTCGGGTCTAGTTCCTATTTTGTGCGATAATTCCGCGGAACGCGAAAGCAATAGGGGACACCATCTGTCCGATTATGAAGGAGAAGACATGCGCACATTCGGCACTTTCTTGGCAGTAGGAATTCTGGCACTGGCGGCGGGATGCGGTGGTAGCAGCAGCTCAGGCAACGACGGCGGAGGCGGAGCCGCTGGCGGCGGGGGCGGGATCAGCGGCTACGGCGGTGCGGGCGCCGCCGGCGCGGGCGGTGGCGGAGCGTCGGGAAGCTGCAACTATCCGGCCTGCATGACCTCGCTCGGGGCAAGCTGCATGCCTTCTGGAACCTGTACAACGTCGGGCGATTTGTTATCGGGGAGTATCAATGTTTGCTACTCGAACGGCCTGAAGGAGATCACGACCATCGATTTCACGACGCTTGCGATTTCGGTTGCTGTGAAGAATGCCAGTGGTACCTGCTACACCATGTCCGGGACCAGTTCCCTCACGGGGACCACGACGACGATGACCGTCAAGAACAGCTCAGGAGCCGTTATCGGAACGCTAACAAATGACACGAGTACCGACCAGACTACGGTTACATGCACGGGCGGCCAGCCCGTCCTGCTGAACGCCGCATGCAACGCTGGATCGGGAACGAGCTGCACCACGGGCACCTGCACACCGTAGGTTCATTCAACTTGATCCAAACACGGCGAGGCGGTTCACCCCGCTTCGCCGTTTTCGTTTTTGCACGTTGGTCGTGCCAATGGCCGCGAAAGTTCGTAAGTTCACCGACCCATGAAGACGGAGCTCACCCGCGGCGGGCGCAAGCTAGAGGCCGCCATCGCGCATTTCGGGCTTGCCTCCCGCGTGCGCGGCGCGAGCGCCATCGACGTGGGTGCGTCCACCGGCGGCTTCGTGTCCGTGCTGCTTGCCTGCGGAGCTGCCCGCGTCTGCGCCGTCGATGCGGGGCACGGCCAACTCGCACCCGAGCTAGTTCGCGACAAGCGGGTGACCAACCTGGAGCGGACGGAGTTCAAGACCGCTTCGCTCGGTATCGCGCCCGGCCCCTTCGATTTCTTCACCGTGGACGTTAGCTTTGTGGCCGCGCGAAGCATGCTGCGCGGCCTGGCCTTCCGGCTGCGCGAGGGCGCCCTTGGCGTGGTGCTGGTCAAGCCGCAGTTCGAGCTGCCGAGCCACTTGGTGAAGGACGGAAACGTCGAAGCGCCGGAATTGCGCCAGCGCGCCCTCGATACCTTTGTCGCCAAGGCCGAGCGCCTCGGCTTTGCGCTGCTGGGATCTTTCGATTCGCCTGTGGCTGGTGGCAGCGGCACCGTCGAGATCCTCGCCCACCTGCGTTTCGCCGGCCGCCCGCAGAGCATGCCCAAAGTCGGCGAGCGCAAGCCGGCGCGTCCGATGGCGAAGAAAGCACCAAAAACAACTGCGAGGCTACGCTGGTTCGCCGTTGCATCGCCGGGCCTGGAGGCACCTCTTTGCGCCGAGCTGGCAGCACTCGCGAACGTCGAAGACGCGCGTGTTGTCGAGGGTGGCGTAGAATTCTCAGGAGCGATCAGCGCGGGTATGGCCGCGAATCTGCACAGCCGCATCGCCACGCGCGTTCTCTTGCGCCTTGGCGAGGTGAAAGCGCGCGACTTCGCGCCGCTGCGCCGGAGTCTGGCCAAGCTGCCCTGGCCAAGCTTCGTTCCGCGCGACCGCGCCCTGCGCATCGATGTTTCGACCAGCCACTGCCGCCTGTACCATACAGGTGCACTGGCCGAGACTGTGGAACTGGCCGTCGCGGACCGCGTAGGTGACCTGCCCAAACGTGAGAAGCATGCGCAAGCGGACGAGAGCGACGATTGCACCCGCATCCTTTTGCGCGGGCAGGACGATCAGTTCACCGCCAGCATCGATTCCTCGGGCGCGCTTCTGCACCGGCGCGGCTGGCGCCTAGAGGCTGGCCGCGCTCCTTTGCGCGAAACCCTGGCCGCCGGCGTGCTGGCCCTGTGCGAATACGACTCGTCGCAGCCGCTCGTGGATCCCATGTGCGGCGCGGGCACCATCGCCATCGAGGCCGCGGCCCTAGCGCGCAAGATCCCGCCAGGTCTCGGCCGCGTTTTCGCCTTCGAACGCTGGCCCGCGCACGAAGCGCAGTCGTGGCAGCGCCTGCGCGAACCCGTTCCTGAATCGTCGGCCGCGCGTGCACCCGCTGTCATCATCGCTTCAGATCGCGATGCAGAGGCCGTGGATGTTGCCCGCCGCAACGCCGCTCGTGCCCACGTCGAGGACGCCGTCCGCTTCGCGGTGAACGACTTCGGGCGCGGTGACATCCCGACTCAGTCGGGACTTCTCGTCCTCAATCCACCCTACGGCCACCGCCTGGGCCAGCGGGCGCAGGTTCTTCGCCTCGGACGCGGCATCGGGCAGATCCTGCACGCGCACTACCGCGGCTGGCGCGCCGGAATCCTGTGTCCGGATCCGCAGTTCACTGCAGCCGTGGCCGCGGGCGCCCGGCGCGCGCCAACAAAGACCCACGTGCTACGCAACGGCGGCCTGCGTGTCCACCTCGCGCTGTGGGAGCTCTGACTCACTTCTTCTGATACGTGCCCACCCATTCAGCCTGCGCCAGGATGTGGCCACGGATGGCCTTTTCCAGCGCAGCTTTGGTGGGCTTGTGCAGATCGGGCAGAACCACGTCGAGGGCGTAGAGCTTGTGGAAATAGCGATGGCGGCCGATGGGCGGACAGGGGCCGCGGTAGCCGGTGCGCTTCCAGTCGTTGAGACCTTCGAGGGTTCCGGGCGGAAGCTCGCGGGGCGCGATTGCTTCCGTGAGTCCGGTCGTTTGCGGCGGCAGGTTGTAGAGCACCCAGTGCACCCAGGTCATCTTGGGCGCGGCCGGGTCGGGCGCGTCGGGATCGTCGACGATCAGGGCCAGGCTTTTCGCACCCGCCGGAATCTCGGCGAAAGCAAGCGGCGGCGAGTGGTCGGCTCCCTCGCAGGTGAACTGGGACGGAATCGCGGCGTTGGCGGCAAAGGCGGACGAAGAAATGCGCATGGCGGACTCCTTGGCAGCGCTGCTCGCAGCGGCGCCGCAGACGAGCGCGAAGGCGATGACTACGATGGGTCGAAGTGGCCTGGCGAAGATCACTCCGCAAGCAGAATCCCAAGTGCCGCGAAAGTCAAACCAGTCCGAGCCGCCTTACCAAGCGATGGAAATTGCCACGATCCATGCCGAGGGCGCGGGCGGCGGCGGCGAGGTTGTTCGGATTGTCGTTCAGCGCACCCTCGACGACCTCGCGCTGGTGGGCGCGCGAGGATTCCTTGAGGCTCCGCTTCTGTGTTTTCTCGTCGGGACTGGCGGACTCGACCGCGACCGGCGCGGCCTTGCCCACGTCGGACTCCAGGTGTTTTGCCGAAAGCACGATGGCCTCGCCCCGAGGCACCACAGCCGTGCGGCGCAAGACGGCTCTTGAAATCACGTTTTCGAGCTCGCGCACGTTACCGGGCCAGGGATAGCCGAGCAGGGTGTCGACCGCGCTGGCATCCAGGCGAACCGGTCCGACGCCCATCCGCCGCCGGGCCACATCGCAAAAGTATCCGGCCAAAAGCGCGATGTCTTCGCCCCGTTCGCGCAGGGGCGGGACCGCCAAGGGATAGACATTCAGGCGATGAAAGAGATCGGCGCGAAAGCGGCCGGCGGCAACCTCCGCGACCAAGTCGCGGTTGGTGGCGGCCAGCACGCGCACGTTCACCTTGAGCGTGCGGTCTGCGCCCACGCGCTGGATCTCGCCCTCTTGCAAGGCGCGCAGGAGCTTGGGCTGCACGGTCACGGGCAACTCGCCGATTTCGTCGAGAAACAGGGTTCCCTTGTCCGCCACCTCGAACTTGCCCGGCCGGTCGCCGGCAGCGCCGGTGAAGGCGCCGCGCACGTGGCCGAACAGCTCAGCCTCGGCCAGGGTTTCGGGTAGGGCCGCGCAGTTGACGTGGATGATGGGTTCGTTCCGCCGCGCGGACGCCGCGTGCACAGCGCGCGCGACCAACTCTTTGCCGGTGCCGGTTTCGCCGTGGATGAGCACGGAAAAATCAGAGCGCGCGACCAGTTCGATCTCGCGTCGCAAGCGTTGAATGGGCGCGCTGGTACCGATGATCTCGCTTCCCTGCATCATCGACTCACGCATGAGATCGCGCACCACCAGCCCTTGGTGCTCGGCCGCGTGTTCGAGCGCGGCGATGAGCTGGCTGGTGCGCATCTCGGCCGCGGCCAAGGCCGACACCGCGGTGAGAAAGCGCAGATCGATTCCGTCGAAGGCCTTGGGGTCGAGAGCATCGGCGGTGAGCGCGCCGACAAGCTCGCCGTGCACCAACAAGGGGCAGCCGAGACAAGCGTGTACGCGATGGAGTGCGCCCTGGTCGTGTTGGAGCTGACCGTCGAAGGGATCGGGCAAGGTCGTGTCCGAGGGAAAAAAGACCGGCTCGCGCGAACGGCAGATGATTTCCAGGCGGGGATGATCGCGCAACGGATAGGGTTTACCGCTGGCCGCTGGGGATAGCCCGTTGGCCGCCACCGGCAACAAGGCCTCGCCGTCGAGGCGCATGACCGTCGCGGCGTCGTAAGGGATGACCCTCCGCAAGGCTTCCAGCAAGCGACGATTGCGATCCGAAGCGGTCAGGCCAGTCGCTAAGTCGAGGGCAATCTTCACCACGGCATCGAGCTGATCCATCGTTGTCACTATGACATCAATGTTGTGTATCTGACATCAACTTCGTCGTTGTCGTGTGTACAACGTAAATCGTAACTATTGAATATTAAATATCAATAGTCTTGGTACTCGGCTTGCTTTTGGTGGCAGCGAACCACGAGGAGACCCGCCATGAACGCAGCCATCGACACCAGCAGCCGAGTCGAAGACGACATCGCGACTTGGGAGACGCAAACGCCGAACGCCATCATCGCGTTCATTCTTCGCCGCTTTCACGAGCCCCTGCGACGCGATCTTCCCGTCCTGGTCGGCGAGGCTCGTGCGGTCGAGGCAGCGGCGAAAAGAAGTCTCCTGCGTCCGGCTGGGCTGGCTGACCACCTGGAACAGATCCTGGTCGCGGTGGAGAGCCACCTGGCGAAGGAGGAGAAGATCCTTTTCCCGCTCATTCTCGACGGCCGCGGGTCGAGCGCCTTCATGCCCATCAAGGTGATGATGGCCGAGCACGACGACCACGTGGCCAATCTCCAGCGCACGCGCGCGCTTACCCACGACTTCGCCCTGCCTGCCGATACGACCCCCGCGTGGCGAAAGCTTTACCTCGACCTGCAACGCCTTGAAGCCGATCTGAACCAGCACATCCACCTCGAAAACAACGTCCTGTTCACGCGCGTGATGAGCGGCGACGGCGACGGACGTTGAACTTTCCTTGGAGAACACTATGCAGCTCTCACCCAGTACCAAGATCAACGATCTACTTTCCACCCATCCCTTCCTGGAAGACTTCCTGGCTGCCTACAACCCGCACTTCGCGGTGCTCAAGAACAAAATCGCCCGCGCCACCGTCGGCCGGGTGGCGACGTTGGGCGCGGCCGCGCGCATCGCCGGCGTCGACATCGGCGCCCTTCTGCGCGACACCGCCGCGGCCATCGAGAAGCAGACGGCTTTGCGCCCCGAGATCTCGGCAAGCGGCGGCGGCATCAACCGCGAACAGAGGATCGCCATGCTCGGCCACATCATCTCCGAGTTGCACGACGGCGGCGATCTGGCCACGGCGCGCGCGCACTTCGCCCAGGCGGTCGGCGACGTGGACGCGGGTGAGATCGCGGACATGGAAGAGGAAATGATCCGCGGCGGCTTGCCCGTGGGCGAGGTGCAGCGCCTGTGCGACGTACACGTGGGCGTGTTTCGCGATTCTCTGGACCAGAAGAAAGAGCTGGCGCCGCCCGCTGATCATCCCGTGCACACGTACATGGCCGACAACAGGATCATCGCGGCGCTGGCCACGCAGTTGTCGGAACTCGCGCGCAAGCTCGACGCCGATGCGAGTCTCGCCGCCGAGCTTCTGCCCGTCGTCACCGCGGCGCTGGCCAAATACGACGGGGTCGACAACCACTACAAGCGCAAGGAGAACCAACTCTTTCCGTTGCTCGAACGCCATGGCGTGACCGGCCCGTCGCAGGTCATGTGGGACATTCACGACCAGATCCGCGCGCAGTGGAAACTGGCAAAGAAGGCGGCCGAAGCTGGCGACATCAAAGGTCTGGTCGACGGAATTCCTGCCCTCACTCGCGGCCTGGTCGAAATGGTTTACAAGGAAGAGAAGATTCTCTTTCCCATGTCGATGGAGAAGCTCTCGGCCGAGGACTGGGTCGAGGTGAAGCGGGGCGAGGACGAGCTCGGCTATGCGCTGGCCAAACCGGCCATCGCCATCAAGCCATCCTCGCTGAAGATGGCCAGCGCGCCGGCCGTAAGCCCCGCCCCTGCCTCGACATCGTCTGACCTGGGCTTGCTCAATCTCGGCACCGGTGCGCTCTCGCTCGAAATGGTCGATCTGATGCTCCGTCATCTGCCGCTCGACCTCTCGTTCGTCGACGAGAACGACGTGGTCCGCTACTACTCCGAGAGCAAAGAGCGCATCTTCCCACGCACGCCCGCGGCCATCGGCCGCACGGTGCAGAACTGCCATCCACCCAAGAGCGTGGACACCGTGAACCGGATTCTCGAGTCATTCAAAGCCGGAAAGAAGAGCGTGGCCGAGTTCTGGATCCACATGGGTCCACGTTTCATCCACATCCGCTACTTCGCCGTACGCGACGGTGCCGGCAAGTACCGCGGCTGCCTGGAAGTCACACAAGACATCGGCTCCATTCGCGCCCTCGACGGCGAACGCCGCTTGCTCGACTGGAAAGATTGATCGGATCAAGGAAAGGGAAACGACCGATGCAAAGCTCGAAGATCAAAGCCATCCTGCTGTTCATGCTCACGCTGGCGTTCAGCGTGCTCTTGTTTGGCGGCTACCTCATGCACAAGGAAAAGCCGCCCATCCCCAAGACCGTGGCCACCGCAGACGGTCGCGCCCTTTATGGCGAGGAAGAAATTACCGGCGGGCAGAACTACTTCATGAGCCGCGGCGGCCAGCACATGGGCAGCGTGTGGGGCCATGGCGCGTATCTTGCGCCCGACTGGTCCGCCGACTACTTGCACCGCATGGGCTTGTTCTTGGCCGCACGCCATGTTGGTCGCAGCGCCGAGGAGGCGGCTGACTTCACGCAAGCCGATCTGGAGAAGCTCGATCCCGGAACGCGCGGCCGCATCACCGGGCTTGTCACCCGCGACATCAAGACCAACACCTTCGATGCCGCGGCCAATCGCCTGACCTTGACCACCTTCCAGGCCGAGGCACACACGAGTCTGATCCGCTACTACACCGATCTGTTCCGCGACGGCAATTCGCGCATGGGCCTGCAAAGCGGGATTGTCCGCAGCGATGAAGAAGGCCAGCGCGTGACCGCCTTCTTTGCCTGGCTGGCCTGGGCCGCGGGCTGCAACCGTCCCGGCCTCGACCACACCTACACCAACAACTGGCCCTACGACGAATTGGTGGGTAACAAGGCCATGCCCGACGCGCTCATGTGGTCCATCGTCAGTGTGCTGCTTCTCATCCTCGGAGTCGCCGCCGCCATCTTCATCTACCAGCGCTACATCCGCGACCAGGATGAAGATAGCAAACCCATCACCACCCTTGCCGAACCCAAGCCGCCGGCGAGCCAGAAGGCCACTCTGGCGTACTTCATTACCGCCATGGCCTTGTTCGTAATTCAAGTCATGATGGGATCGCTCACGGGGCACTTCACCGTCGAGGGCACCAGCTTCCTTGGCTTCCCCATTGCCAAGATCATGCCCTATGCGGCGGTTCGTACCTGGCACCTACAACTATCGGTTTTCTTCATCGCCACCTGCTTCCTGGCAGCTGGTCTCTTCATCGGTCCCTTCGTGGGACGCGAACCCAAGCACCAAGGCAAGCTGGTGTGGGGCTTGTTCGTCACCGTGGTGCTGGTCGTGCTCGGAGCGCTCGCCGGCACTTATCTGTCAGTCATGGGCTACTTCGGCGGCGACGGCTTCATGTTCGGCCACCAAGGCTACGAATACATCGAGCTTGGCCGGCTTTGGCAGATCCTGCTCATCGTGGGCATGATCGTCTGGCTCGTGCTGGTGGTGCGCGCGATTCGCCCGGCCCTGGCGGGGGAAAAGGACAACGGTGGCCTCACGCACCTGCTGCTCTACAGTTCCATCACGATTCCGCTCTTCTACATGGCGGGTCTGATGTACGGCAAAGGCAGCCACATTTCCGACGCCGAATACTGGCGCTGGTGGGTCGTGCACTTGTGGGTCGAGGGTTTCTTTGAGGTCTTCGCCACTGTGTTCATGGCTTTCATTCTGGCCCGCATCGGCGTGGTGGGCGCGCGGTTCGCCCTGCGCACGGTGTACTTCAGCATCTTCCTTTACCTCGGCGCCGGCGTCATCGGTACCTTCCACCACCTGTACTGGTCGGGCGCGCCCACGCCGATCGTGGCCCTGGGCGGTGTCTTCTCCGCGCTTGAAGTCGTCCCGCTGACCTTGGTTGGCTTCGAAGCCGTCCAGAACTTGCGCAGCGCCAAGGCGGGCGGCTTCCCCAATCCCTACCGCTGGCCCATCTACTTTTTCTTGGCCGTGTCGTTCTGGAACATGCTCGGCGCCGGCGTGTTCGGCTTCATGATCAACCCGCCCATCGTGCTCTATTACATCCAAGGCATCAACACGACGCCGATCCACGCCCACACCGCTCTTTTCGGCGTGTATGGCCTGCTGGCGATTTCGCTCATGCTGTTCTCCATGCGCAACATCGTGAAGCTCAAGGCCTGGTCGGATCGACTGCTCAAGTGGAGCTTCTGGGGGCTCAATGGCGGCCTTCTGCTCATGACCGTGGTCAGCCTGGTGCCGTCGGGCTTCTATCAGTTCTACTTCGCCGTCCGCGACGGCATGTGGTACGCGCGCAGCCCGGAAATCGCTTCGGGCGAAGTGGTGCGCACCTTGGCCAAGCTGCGCATCGGCCCGGATCTAATCTTCGCCGGCGGCGCCATCTTGATGCTGGTGTTCGTCGTACGTGCCGTGGTTCTGACGGTGCGCAAGTCCGAAGTGCCAACGCCGGCCCTTGAACAAGTCGACACCGCCAGCGATCTTCGGATTCTCGATCGTGCCTAACCAGCTGGTTCAAATTCGTCCCAAGCAGCTTGCCCCGGCGCTACGCAAGCCGCAGCCTGCCCATCGCAAAGAGCGGCGCCGGGGCCGCCGCCTGGTTCTGCGACTGCTTGCCGATGCGCACCTGCAACGTGTTCTCGTGCAACTCGCGTTCGCCGGTCTCTGTCTGTGGATCGGCATCGAGTTCCACCACTTCATGCAGTGGGGACTTTCAAGCGGCGGCGAGCCCTATGCCGAGCGACCACCGGGTGTCGAGGGCTTCTTGCCCTTGAGCGCCCTTGTCGGCCTTCGGCATTGGTTTGCCACGGGTACCGTCAACCACGTGCATCCTGCGGCACTCTTCGTCTTGCTTGCCATCGTCCTCGTCAGCATTGCGATCAAGAAGGCCTTCTGCAGCTTCCTTTGTCCCGTGGGAACACTCAGCGAATACTTGTGGCGGCTGGGGCGCAAGGTCTACGGCAAGAGTTTGCTGCTGCCGCGCTGGCTCGACGCTCCCCTGCGCTCGCTCAAGTATCTCCTGCTTCTATTTTTCCTCTGGTCCATCCTGAAGATGGATGTCCCCACCGTGACCGCTTTCGTGCACAGCCCCTACAACAAGGTGGCGGACATCAAGATGTACCTCTTCTTTGCCCAGCTCTCGGGACTGGCTCTGAAGGTCTTGGTTGTTCTCGCCGTGCTATCGCTCTTCTTCAAGAACCCGTGGTGCCGCTTTTTGTGCCCGTACGGTGCCCTTCTGGGAATCGCCGGATGGCTAAGCCCACTCAAGATCGCGCGAACCAAGGCGACATGCATCGATTGCCAGCTGTGCACGCGCGCTTGCCCGTCGGATATCCGCGTGCACGCGTCTGGGCGCGTGTGGAGCGATGAATGCACGAGCTGCCTCGAATGCGTCGCGGTCTGCCCGGTCAAGGACACGCTGGAGGTGCGCGCGCTTGGCAGGGCCATCTCGACCCGCGCGGTTGCCGTGATGGTCCTCGGCATCTTCGTCGGCGTGACCGGCGTGGCCATGGCGATTGGGTACTGGCGAAACGACATTTCGCCCGCAGAGTATTTGCACCGGTTCACGCTTCTCGATTCGCCCATGTACCAGCACGCACGCGGGCACGTTCCAGCCTATGGGCCGAGCGATTGATGAACAAGCAACCCAAAACCAAAGGTCACAACCCATGAGTCTCAAACAAGTCCCGGAACAAACTGGATTGCCGCCCGCGCAGCCCGTCGAGCTGGCCGCGCTTGTGGCCTACCAAGACGGCGCCGTGGTCAGCCGCACGCTGGTGAAGAAAGACGGCGGCACAGTAACCGTCTTCGCCTTCGACGCGGGGCAGTCGCTGTCCGAGCACACCGCCCCCTTCGACGCCATCGTGCAAGTCTTGGATGGCGATGTCGAACTCGTCATCGGCGGCAAGAAAGTTCCCGCGCGCAGCGGACAAACCGTGCTTTTGCCCGCTGGCGTCCCGCACGCGGTGAACGCGACGACCAAGTTCAAGATGTTGCTCATCATGGTGCGCGAACCAACCAAGTCCTGACCCGTCACGCTCACAAAGAAACGGCGAATTGGCCCTGTGGAACCAATTCGCCGCTGCGCTGTCTGTTACAACTCGCCCGGGTCTAGTCGCAGGTTCCCGAGCAAGGAGCGAACGTGCCGTCGGTGGCCGTGATGGTCGCGGTGCCGGCGGTGAGCCCCGACGACGTTGCCGTCACCGTGATGGTTCCGGCGCCAGTCGCCTGAACGATGGCGTAGGCCACGCCGCCGAAGGCGTTGCGCGAAGTTGTTCCGTGGAACGGCTCTTGCGTCATGCTGCCGCTGTCCACGGCTACGATGGTGCCGGGGCCCGTGATGGCGAAGGTTACGGCAGCGGTGCCGGACACCTCGGCCTTGACGAACGAGACGTCGTCCACATCAGTCGTCAGCGTGGGGTGATCCGCCGTGAGCACGACCTGGCCTGCCTTGGCCCCGCTGGGCGGAGCCGACTTCGACGGCCCACCCCATATCGCCGACCACTGGTAGCCGAGACTCCTCACAGCCCCGAGCTCGTCCATCAGTCCCCCGTTGCCCCCAATGGATGGCCATCCGCCATCGCGCTCGCCCATATAGTCGACGCCTGTCCACATGAACTCGCCTGTGAGCCCCGCGTTGGCCGTGACTTGGCTCCATGTGCTTGTTTCAGTGCCCATCTCGGTGATCAACCCCGACTTGGTCGGCGAATTCACCATGGCCGTCAGGACACTGTCGACGTGATAGTTGTCGCCCCAAACATCGAGGAGTGTGTTCGTTGCCCCCCCAATGTCGACACCCTGGGCGGGTTGAAGCAGCGCCTGGGTGACACTGCGCGAGGGATCGAGCTGGTGGCTCATGGCAACCATGATTGTAAGGATTGGAGTTCTCGTCCCAATCCCATCGTGGATTTCATTACCCACACTGTAGAGCGCCACACTTGGATGATTGCGATCCCTCATGATCCAGCCGGTAAAATCGACCTTCCACCAGGTGGCAGCTCCAGTTGCGCTCGAAGGTAGCGCGGGCATTCCCGTCGGATTCGTCGGGGCCTTGTTGAAGTACATCGAGTAATCGCCCTTATCCTGATACTTCTGCGCGGTCCAGACGTCGGTGAACTCATCGAGCACGAGAAAGCCCATCCGGTCGGTGAGATCGAGAAACTCTGGGCTAGGCGGATCATGGGCAGTGCGGATGGCGTTCACCCCGATGGCCTTGAGCTGCGCCAGCCGCCGCTGCATTGCCCGCTGCGGCGCAGCGAGCCCTAGCCCGTGGTAATCTTGGTGGTTGCAGACCCCTTGGAACTTCACGCTCTTGCCATTGATAGTCATGCCGGTGGAGAATTTGATCTCCCGGATCCCAAACGGAGTCACGTCATCGTCTACCGTGGTGCCGCCGACCTGGACGTTGGTCAGAAGCTGATACATGTTGGGATTGGCGAGATCCCATAGCTTGGGGTTCGCCACAGGAACGCTAAACGTGAAGCTGGCCGATGCCCCCGCCGCGATGGTCTGGGCCGCCGCCGAGACAGGGGCCAGCGCCGTCCCTGAGGCGTCGCTGACGATGCCCTGCACGCTTACGCTCGCCGAGGCCGTACCCGAATTGACCACCGAGGTTGAGACCTGGACGGTCGCCGACGTGGTCGTGGGCGCGGGCGTCTGAACGTAGGTGGCGTACTGATCGATGTGAACCGGATCGGTCGCAATAACGCGGACGCGGCGGTAGATACCAGCGCCCGCGTAGAAACGCGAGGCGGGCTGAATGCTGGTGTCGGTCTTGACCGCGAGCACGTTTTCTGCCCCGAATTTGATACTCTTCGTCGCGTCGAAGCGGAAGCTCACGTAGCCGTAGGGATGGTTCCCAAGCTGGGTGCCGTTGATGTAGACAGTGCTGTTCCCCATGACACCGTCGAATTCAAGGTAGACCTGCTTGCCCGATGTGACGGTTGCGGGAAGCGTGAAATGATTTCGGTACCAACCGATTCCGGACGGCACGTAGGCGCCTCGGCCAGTCGTCGCCGCAGCTGAATCGAACGGTCCTTCGATGGCCCAGTCGTGCGGGAGATTCACTTTGCGCCACGTCGTATCCGCGAAGGCGGCCTGA
>Ga0265314_10002734_pt1 | contig 17624 bp, 11 predicted proteins | sample 4126metaG_FD_203106 | JGI IMG/M metagenome (GOLD analysis project Ga0265314, IMG submission 203106) | Rhizosphere microbial communities from Carex aquatilis grown in University of Washington, Seatle, WA, United States - 4-1-26 metaG | ecosystem: Host-associated > Plants > Roots > Rhizosphere >... | reverse complement strand
CGGCCGGGATCGACGCCGCGCTGCAGCTCGTGGGCGAGACCGACGCGGCGCTCGTCTGGCCGGCTGGGATGACCTGGCCCGATCCCGAGACGATCACCTCGCTGATCGAGGCTCACGGGACCGACCAGGGAGCCATCCTGCGACCGGGCTACGACGACGACCCGGCGGGCTGGCCGGTGCTCATCCCGGTGGCCGCCCTCGAGGCGCTCCGCGCCCTGCCGGCCGAGCGGATGCCCGACGAGCTGATCACCGACCTGGCCACGGCCGGCCTGCCATTGCGGACCCTCGACCTGGGCGATCCCGGCGCGGTCAACGACCGCTCGGTTGCGCGGGCCGCGCTGCCGGCCTACCGCGGGCCCCAGGAGCCGGCCAGCGGCCACCAGCACGAGTGGGGCGAGGCCGAAGCCGAGGCCGACAGCCCCGACGCCTGAGCCGGAGGTGCCGATGCCTGACCGTGCTCAGTTCGCGGTCAGCACCCGCGCACCGCGCAGGCGCCCGAAGGGCAGGACCGCGACCGCCAGCCCGGCCATCACCAGGCCGACGCCGAGAAGCTGGAACGGCGAGGGTGCCTCGCCCAGCAGGACCATCGCCAGGAAGACGGTGACGACGGGCTGGATCAGGAGCAGCAGCGAGGTCACCACGCTGGGCAGGCGGGGCAGCGACACGTTGATCAGGAGGTAGCCCGCGACCTGCGCGGTCAGGGCCAGGACCACCAGTGAGATGGTGCCCGGAAAGCGCGGGACCGGATCGAAGTCGCCGACCACCACACCGGCGATCGCCGATGCGATCGTCGTGGCCAGGGTCGACCAGAAGAGCGGCCCGGCCAGCCGCCGGATGTCGCGCTGGCCACGCCGGACGACGATCAGGTAGCCGGCGTACGCGAACGCGGTGACCAAGCCGGCGACGACACCGAGGACTGGGTCGCTGCCGTACGGATTGGCGCCGACGAGCCCGGCGATCAGGGCCACCCCCGCGATCACGATCGGCAGGGCGACCAGGATCGAGCGACGCGGGCGCTCGCCGTACAACGCCCAGGCGGCGATCCCGACGACGACCACCTGGAGGTTGCCCAGGACCGTGGCCAGACCGGCCCCGACGGCCTCGATGGAATGTGCCCAGAAGGTCAGGTCGGCGGCGAAGAAGCAGCCGGCGACGAGCGAGAACCAGATCGTCCGGCGCTGGAGCGGGCCGTACCGCCGCCCTTCAAGCCAGGCCAGGATCGCCAGCAGCGGCAGTGCATACAGGCAGCGGAAGACGGCCGCCGTCGAGGGCGACACGCCCGACCAGCGCACGAAGATGCCGGAGAAGGCGATGCACAGCGCGCCGGCCACCGCGGCGAGCTGGGGGTGGTCGAGGATCGCGTCCAAGCGCTGGGGCGTCGTCGCCGGCCGGGGGCCGGCCGCCTCGGCCGGACCCGTCCCGCCGGGATCCGCGCCGGTCACGTTCGGGCCGGTCCGACGTACCTCAGGCCGAGCTCGGCGTACTGCCCGGGCTCGGGCACGGACGGGGCGTCGAGCATCAGGTCGGCGCCCGACTGGGTCTTGGGAAAGGCCATCACCTCGCGGATCGTGGCCTGGTCGGTCAGCAGGGCTGCCCAGCGGTCGATGCCGAGGGCGATCCCGCCGTGGGGCGGCGCGCCGTACTCGAACGCTTCGAGGACCGCCCCGAACTTCTCGACCATGCCCCCAGTCGTCTGGCCCTGGAGCCGGAAGCTGCGCTCGAGGAGGTCGCGCTGGTTGATCCGGATCGATCCCCCGCCGAGCTCCCAGCCGTTCAGCGCCAGGTCGTACTGGAGGGCCCGGGCATGGCCGGCCGGATCGTCCGGGGAGGGCTTGGACGGGTCGCCAGAGCTCGTCGTGAGCAGCTCGACGTCCTCGGGCCGGACGCCGCTGAACGGGTTGTGGGTCGCGTCCCAGCGCCGGTTCTCCTCGTCCCACTGGTACATCGGGAACTCCGTCACCCAGCAGTAGGCGAGCACGTTCGGGTCGGCCAGGCCGAGCCGGCCCCCGAGCTCGGTCCGCAGGCGGCCCAGGACATCGGCGGTTCGTTCGGCCGTGTCGGCCACGACCAGGATGAGGTCGCCGGGCGTCGCGCCGGCCTCGGCGATGACCGACGCCGTGCCGGCCTCGCCCAGGAACTTGGCGATCGGCGAGCGAATCGTGCTGTCCGCCTCGACCGCCAGCCAGGCCAGGCCCTTGGCCCCGAAGCCCCGGGCGAGCTCGGTCAGCTCGTCGATCTGCGACCGGCTGGCGGTCGCCATCCCGGGCGCCACGATCGCCTTCACCCGGCCGCCGCTGGCCAGCGTCTCGTCGAAGACCCGGAAGCCGGAGGCAGCGCTGCCATCCCCGCCGACCAGGGCCTGGGCGAGGTCGACGAGCTCCATCCCGTAGCGGATGTCGGGCTTGTCCGAGCCGAAGCGCTCGATCGCCTGGGCGAAGGTAAAGCGCGGGAAGGGCACCTGGAGCAGCGGCCGGTCGGGCACGACCGCCTGCGTGACCCGGATCACCAGGTCCTCCACGAAGCCGGTCACGGCGGCCTCGTCGACGAAGCTCATCTCCAGGTCGAGCTGGGTGAACTCGGGCTGCCGGTCGCCGCGCGCGTCCTCGTCGCGGAAGCAGCGCGCGATCTGGAAGTAGCGATCGATCCCGCCGACCATCAGCAGCTGCTTGAGCTGCTGCGGGCTCTGGGGCAGGGCATAGACGGTGCCCGGCTTGAGGCGTGAGGGCACGATGAAGTCGCGGGCGCCCTCGGGCGTGGAGCGGATCAGGTTGGGCGTCTCGATCTCGACGAAGCCCTGGGCGTGGTGGACTTCCCGGATCGCGTGGACGAGGCGCGACCGGAGGAGCAGGCGCTGCTGCATCGGCTCTCGCCGGATGTCGAGATAGCGGTAGCGTAGGCGGAGGGCCTCGTCGATCGGGGCGTCGGGCTCATTGATGTAGAACGGCGGCGTCTTCGCCTCGGCCAGCAGGTCGACCTGGCTGGCTCGCAGCTCGATCGCTCCGGTCGCCATCCGGGGGTTCTCCGAGCCGGGCAGGCGGGCCGCGACGGTGCCGGCGACGCTGACCACGAATTCGTTGCGCAGCCGGCTGGCCACGGCGTGCGCGAGGGGCGACTCGGTCGCGTCGACGACGACCTGGGTCAGGCCGTACCGGTCGCGGACATCGAGGAAGATCAGCTGGCCGTGATCCCGGCGGCGGTGGACCCAGCCGGCCAGGCGCACCTCGCGGCCGGCATCGTCGACCCGCAGCTGGCCGCAGGTGTGGGTCCGGTAGGGCGTGGCGAAGCGCTCGATCGAGTCGGTCATGGCCGCCGTATCGTAGTCGTTCCGGCGCTCAGTCCTGAACGCCGCCGTGGCGGTGGGAGCGATCGCCGCTGACCAGCTTGCGGGCCAGGTCCTCGAGGGCCACGAGCTGCTGCGATCCGGCATCGAGGTCCTTGAGCTGGACATTCCCGTCGGCCAGCTCGTCACCGATGATCACGACGAAATGGGCTCGATCGCGGGCCGCCGCCTCGACCTGCTTGCCGAGCTTGCGCCGGCCGAGGTCGGCCCGGGCCGCGATGCCCGCCGCCCGCAGGTCCGTGGCGACCTTGAGCCGGATCGCCGTTGCCGCCGGGTCCGCCCCGACCACGACCGCGACCGGCGCCGGATCGTTGGCCGGTTCGGCCGGGCGGCCACCGGCCGCCTGGAGGGCGAGCACGACCCGGTCGAGACCCAGCCCGAAGCCGATCCCGGGCGTCGGCCGGCCGCCGAGCAGCTCGACCAGCCCGTCGTAGCGGCCGCCGCCACCGAGTGCCTGCTGCTGGCCTTCGCGGCCGGGCAGCGCGAACTCGAAGGCGGTCCGGGTGTAGTAGTCGAGGCCGCGGACCAGCCCAGGCTCGATTCGATAGCTGACGCCGAGGGCGTCGAGGTGCTCGCGGACGCTCGCGAAATGCTCGGCGCACGGGCCGCACAGCTGGTCGGTGATCCGGGGCGCGGCGGCGTTCAGCTCGGCCAGCGCGGGGTCCTTCGAATCGAGCAGGCGCAGCGGGTTCTTGTGCAGGCGGTCGCGCTCAAGGGCGGGCAGCCGCGCCACGTGCGGCTCGTAGTACGCGATCAGCGCCTCGATGTACGCCGGCCGGCACTGCGGGTCACCGATCGAGTTGAGCTGGACCTGGACGCCGGCCAGGCCGGTGCGCTCGTAGAAGGCCCGCCCGAGCTCGATGATCTCGGCGTCGATCGCCGGCCCCGCGTCGCCGATCGCCTCGATGTCGAACTGCCAGAACTGGCGGTAGCGCCCGGCCTGAGGCCGGTCGTGGCGGAACATCGGGCCGGTCATCGTCAGCTTGACCGGCTGGGGCCAGGTCTGCATCCCGTGCTCGACATAGGCTCGCACGATCCCGGCGGTGGGCTCCGGCCGGAGGGCCCATTGATCGCCCTCCTCGGTCCGCCGGGCGATCCGGAAGAGCTCCTTCTCGACGACGTCGGTGACCGCCCCGACGCCCCGCTCAAAGACGGCGGCGTCCTCGAACATCGGTGTCTCGATCTCGCGATAGCCGTAGCGCCGGGCGAGGTCGGTGGCGATCGCCTCGAGGCGCCGGAAGACGGCTCGCTCGTCAGGCAGCAGGTCGCGGGTGCCGCGCGGGGCGCGGAAGGTGGGCATGGCCGGAAGTCTAGCGAGCGGCCGGTGGGGCCGAGGCTTCGGCCCCGGTGCCGGCCGGCGGGTCAGCCCAGATCGCGCTGGACCGAGATGACGTCCTTGAGGCCCTCGATCCGGCTCATCACCTTCGCCAGCTGGCTGACGGTGGCGACCTGGAGGGTGGCCGTCACGATCGCGATGTGGTCGGGCAGGACCTTGACCGCGGCGGCCAGGATGTTGACCTTGTGCTCGGCGACGACCTGGGTGATGTCGTTGAGCAGCCCCGTCCGGTCGTACGCCTCGACCCGGATCGCGATCGGGTAGGTCTGGGTCGCGGCGGCTTCCCACTCGACCTCGATCATCCGGCCGACCTCGCGCTCGTTCATCACCGTCGGGCACGACTGGAGGTGGACCGTGACGCCCTTGCCCCGGGTGATGAAGCCGACGATCGGGTCGCCCGGGATCGGGTGGCAGCACTTGCCGAAGCGGATCAGCAGGTCGCCGACGCCCTTGACCCGGACGCCGCCCGTCCGCTGGGGCTGCGCCGGGGCAACGGTGGGCAGGGCCAGCTCGGCGTCGTCGACGACACCCAGGCGCATGACGACCTGCTGGGCGCCGACCGCGCCGTAGCCGATCGCGGCATAGAAGTCGTCGAGGTTGTCGTGGTTGTACGACTTGGCGACCTCCACGATCCGATCGATGCCGACCGACTGGATCGACTTGCGGGCCAGCCGGCGCAGCTCGCGCTCGAGCGATTCGCGGCCGTGGCTGATGTTCTCGTCGCGCTCCTGGCGCTTGAACCAGGCCCGGATCTTCTCCCGGGCGTGGCTCGTCCGGACGACGTTCAGCCAGTCGCGCGATGGACCGTGGGCGCTCTTGGTCGTGACGATCTCGACGATGTCGCCGTTGTGGAGGCGGTAGTCGAGGGGGACCAGCCGGTTGTTGACCTTGGCCCCGATGCAGCGGTGGCCGACGTCGGTGTGGATCCGGTAGGCGAAGTCGAGCGGCGTCGAGCCGGCCGGCAGGTCCTTGACGTCGCCCTTGGGCGTGAACACGAACACCTGGTCCTGGAAGATGTCGAGCTTGATGCCTTCGACAAACTCGGTGGCGTCGGCCACGTCGCGCTGCCAGTCCATCAGCTGGCGCAGCCAGGCCAGCTTGGCGTCGTACTCGCGATCGACCTTCGAGCCTTCCTTGTAGCGCCAGTGGGCGGCGATCCCGACCTCGGACACCTGGTGCATCTGGTGGGTCCGGATCTGGATCTCGAGGGGCTTGCCGTCCATCGCCAGGACCGCCGTGTGGAGGCTCTGGTACAGGTTGTTCTTGGGCATCGCGATGTAGTCGTCGAACTGGCCGGGGATCGGCCGCCACAGCGAGTGGACGATGCCCAGGGCCGCGTAGCAGTCCTTGACCTCGTCGACCAGGCAGCGGATCGCGTAGACGTCGTAGATCTCTTCGAACTCGGCGCCCTTGCGCTCCATCTTTTTCCAGATGCTGGTCAGGTGCTTGGGCCGGCCCTGGATGTCGGCCTTGATCCCGGCCTCGAGGAGCGCCGGCCGGAGCTCCTCGATCGCCTGGCGGATGAACGCCTCGCGACCCTGGCGGCGGGTGTCGAGGAGCCGGGCCAGCTCGCGGTAGCGGACCGGCTCGAGGGCCTTGAAGGCCAGGTCCTCGAGCTCCCACTTCATCTGCCAGATCCCCAGGCGCTCGGCCAGGGGTGCGTAGATCTCCATCGTCTGGCGAGCGATCCGGGTCTGCTTGTCGACGGGTAGCGCAGCCAGCGTGCGCATGTTGTGGAGCCGGTCGGCGAGCTTGATCAGGACGACCCGGATGTCCTCGGCCATCGCCAGGAACATCTTGCGGATGTTCTCGGCCTGCTGCTCCTCGTGGGAGTGGGTGCTGAACTTGGACAGCTTCGTGACCCCGTCGACGAGCCGGGCGACCTCGGGGCCGAAGCGATCCTCGACGTCGGTCAGGCTGTACTCGGTGTCCTCGGGCACGTCATGGAGAAGTGCCGCCTGGACCGCGATCGGGTCGATGCCCAGGTCGGCCACGGTCTGGGCGCTCGCGATCGGGTGGATCACGTAGGCCTCACCCGAGGCCCGGAGCTGGCCCTTGTGCGCCTCGACCGCAAGGTCGAAGGCCTGGTTCACGCCGCTCAGGTCGGCCTGCGGGTAGTGGCCCTGGACGGTGGCCAGCAGCGCGGTCCGGAGGTGTTCGATCGGGTCGGCCTTGGCCGGCCCGCGGACCTTCTTCGGCGCGGCGGGCACGAGGCCGGCAGGTGTGGGAGTCGCGGCGGCTCCGGCGGGTGCCGCGGAGCGGGCAGGCACCGGAGCGGCAGCCCGGACAGGCGCCGCGGCGGCCGTGCCGGCAGCGCGTGCAACGGCCGTGGTTCGGGCCGGCTTGCTGGCCTTGGGCGGGGTCGAGCCGGCGACCGGGGCCGCGGAGCTCGACGGCGGCCGGCGGCTCCCCCGTTTCGTGCTCGGAACTGGCTCGATCGTCATCTCGTTCAAGGATAGCAGCGGCCGTGCAGGCGTCCGCTCTCGTCGCCGGGGTCGCGCCGCCACCCTCCGCCAGGTTGCGCCCGTTTTGTGACAAATCTCGAGCTGGGTCGAGCTTATGGTCAGTCGGCAGCCCTCGGACGTCGCCAGAGCGCCCCGACTCCCGGATCCCACGCACGGGATCGCGCCCTGGACTAGCCGAAGGCGTGCGAGCTGGCCGTTCTTCGACCATAAGCCCTGCTCAGCTCGAGTTTTGTCAACTGGGTGCGACGGATCCATGGCGGATAACGGGCCGATGACCCGGATTTGCGATCCTCACCTGCGTGGACGACGCTCGAATTGGACGGCTCATTCGAGCTCTGCGCCATCGCCGGCGGTGGCGTCAGGTGGATCTCGCCGAGCGCGCCGGAGTGGGCCACGATGCGGTCGTCAAGCTCGAGGCAGGCAGGCTCGGACCAATGCGCACCGCCTCGATCCGGGCCATCGTGGCGGTGTTCGGGCTGAGCTATGAGCCGGCGCTTCGCGGCCTGGGAGCTGACGAAGACCGGTTGATCGACGAGCGCCACTCCAGGATTCTCGGAGCTTGCGCCACGTGGCTCAAAACGCTCGGCTGGGTCGTCCCCTCGGAGGTCTCCTACTCGGAGTTTGGGGAGCGCGGCTCGGTGGATCTGCTTGCGTGGCACCCGGCTTCGGCGAGCCTGCTCGTGATCGAAGTCAAGAGCGAGCTCGCATCCCTGGAGGCCACCCTGCGCAAGCTCGACGAGAAGGGTACGCCTGGCCAGCCGCATCGCACGACCATTCGGATGGCGGCCGACCTACGTCAGCCGACTCCTTGTCCTGCCCGAGGATCGAACCCAGCGCCGGCGAGTGCTTGCGCACGGGGCCATCCTCGATCAAGCCTTCCCGATCAGGTCGAGCCAGGTCCGAGCCTGGTGTCGCAAGCCGTCAGGATCGATCGCAGGCTTGCTCTTCCTGGCCGACACCAGCGGGTCCCCGTCTGCGGCCCGCGGTCGGCGCACGCGGATCCGACCAATCGGGCCGCGACCGGTTGGCCGCTCAGGTTCAGGACGCTAGACCGCTGGACCAGCGAACGACCCGTTGACAAATCGCGAGTTGGATCGAGCCTATGGTCGGCGGGAGGCCAGGAATCGGGCCGCTCTCCGCTACGGCGTTCGGACCCACGCACGAAATCTGACCCGAACCGGATTCATCGCTGCCGGTCGTCCCGAATCCGACCATAAGCACGACGCAACTCGCGTTTTGGCAAAGAGGCTGCGTACCTCGACCGCGGCACAACCCGGAGTGAACGTGGGCCGAAGAGGTTCGTGAGCCTCGACCGCGGCGGAATCCGCCGAACCAGCGGGAGCCGCGCGCGGCTCAGCTGGCACGGCAGCCGCGGCCGCCCGCTCGCGGCTCAGGCTCCGGCGAAGCCCAAAGCGGCGAGGGCGGACTCGACCTCGGACCGTTCGTGCCAGGGCGCGGGACCGGTCGGGCCGATGATCGAGCGTTCGTGGCCCTTGCCGGCGAACAGGACGACGTCGCCGGGGCCGGCCTGGTCGAGGGCCGCGGCGATGGCTGCCCGCCGGTCGGGGATCAGCAGCAGGTCGCGGCCCTGGCGCTTGCCGGCCGCCTCCGCTCCGCGGCCGATCGCCTCGATGATCGCCAGCCGGTCCTCGCCCCGGGGATCCTCATCGGTGGCGATCACCAGGCGGCAGCGATCGCCGGCGATCCGGCCCATCATCGAGCGCTTGTCGCGGTCGCGCTCGCCGGCCGAGCCGAAGACCGCGACCAGCCCACCGCCGCCGGCCGCCGCGACCGGCGCCAGCAGGTCGAGGACCGTTTCGAGCGAGGCCGGGCTGTGGGCGTAGTCGACGATCACGGTGAACGGCTGGCCGCGTTCGATGCGTTCCATCCGGCCGGGGACCCCCGTCACGCCTTCGAGGCCCGCGCGGACGGCCGCCGGGTCGAGGCCCAGGCCCTCGCCCAGGGCCACGACCGCCAGGGCGTTGTGGACGTTGAACCGGCCGGCGAGCTGGAGCGAGATGCGGCTCGCGCCCGACGGGGCTGCATAGGCCACCGACAGCCGGTGGCGGTCCTCCTCGATCCGCTCCGCGCGGACGTCGGCACCCGGTTCGGCACCATAGGTCACGACCCGCGCACCGGCCTCGCGGGCGACGGCGGCGAAGAGGTCGGCCGACGGGTCGTCGCGGTTGATCACCGCCAGGCGCGGCCAGCCCAGCGCGACCCCCGCCCCGGTCTTCGCCGGCCCGCGGCTGGCGAGGCGCTCGAAGAGGCTCAGCTTGGCGGCCCGGTAGGCCTCGAATGAGCCGTGCAGCTCGAGGTGCTCGTGGGTCAGGTTGGTGAAGACCGCGACGTCATAGGCGATCCCGGCGACCCGCTCGAGGGCCAGGCCATGGGAGGTCGTCTCGACGATCGCGACCTGGTCGCCGCCGTCGGCCATCGCCCGGAGGAGCCGTTGCAGCTCGGGTGCCTCGGGCGTCGTCTGGTGCTCGGGCGTGGGCTCGGCCTCACCACCGATCCGGAGCTCGACCGTGCCGACCAGGCCCGATCGGTGGCCGCCTGCGTCGAGCGCCGCCGCCGCGAGGAACGAGGTCGTCGTCTTGCCGTCGGTGCCGGTGATCCCGACCACGCCCAGCTCGCGGCTCGGGTCGCCGTACCACCATCCGGCGGCGCTCGCCAGGGCCGCCCGGCTGCGATCGACGACAAGCTGAGCGATCGCAACGTCGGCGATCGGCCGCTCGACGATCGCGGCAACCGCGCCGGCCCCGGCCGCCGAGGCCAGGTAGTCGTGGCCGTCGACGTGGTCGCCCGGGACGGCGACGAAGAGCGACCCTGGCCGAATCGACCGCGAATCCGCGCTGATTGCCGTCACCTGGCCGTTCCCGAGCGCAGCCGGGGCCACCGGCCGGCCCGCCCGATCGCGCGCGCCGCGCAGGCGGCCCTCGGCGACGAGCCGGTCCACGAGCGCGGCGAGCGGCATCGGCCGGCGAGCAGCGTCCACGGCGGCGAGACGATCGGCCAGGGTCATCCCCGTTCGCTTCCGACCGGGCCGGCGCCGCGCCCGGAGCCACTGACACTCCCTGAGCTGCCGGCGATCGCGGCGCCGCGACGCGGACCGCGGCGTTCCTCGGCCAGCCGGTAGAGCCGGGCCGCGAACGGGCGCAGGTCGAGGTCGAATGCCCCGATCAACCGGATCTCGCGCCCGCCGAAGCCCTCCTTGAACTGGCGGATGCCAGGATGGACGAGGCCCCACATGTCGTACGAGCTGCCGCCGGCCGCGGCGGACGAGCGGATTGCCTCCCACTTGAGCAGGTAGTTCGCCCGGCTGGCCGCCCCTGCCCCGGTCATCCCGCCGTACGGCTCGACGACCCGCCGGCCGGCCCGGACCAGGAAGAGGACGGCCTGGGGCGTCCCGTCCGGCCCGAGGGCGAAGAGGAGCCGGGCCCGGCCCGACGGGCCGAAGGCATCCCAGATCGCGCGATACGAGCCTTCGGTCCGGATCGGCGTGCCGGCCCGGGCCGAGGTCTCGGCCATGATCGCGTGGAAGGTGCCCAGGTCGTCGCCACCGCGCTCCACGATGGTCACCCCGGCGGAGCGTGCCTTGTTCACGTACTGGCGCCACTTGCCACGCAGGCCGGACCACAGGGCGGCCTCGTCCTGGGCCAGGTCGACCACCCGGGTGACGCTGGGCTGGACCTCGGGCGCGGGCCGCCAGCCGAGCGCCGCGAGCGTCCGCCGGGTGCTGCCTCCGGCATCGTCCGGACCGTCGAGCTCGATCTCCGGGTCGATCCGCAGGTGGGAGATCCGCCCCGCGGCCGAAGCGCTGCTCCGGACCCGCTCGGTGAACGCCGACAGGCTGGCCGGATCCCAGGCGGCCGCGATCGGGCCGCGCGGGGCGTAGGCAAACGTCCACGGCATGCCGGCCGGTCGGCGCAGGAGGATCCGGGCACCGACCCCGCCACCCGGCGCCTGGGCCTCCAGCGGCCAGGGTCGCCAGCCGTTGGCCGCCTTGGTCCCGGCCCAGGCACTGAGCTCGAGGTAGCTCGCCCGCGGGTTCACCTCGACGAACGCGTCCCAGCCTGCGTCCCAGGCCGCTTGCGAACCCTCCTCGGCAGCGCTCATCGGCCCATCCCCAGCAGCCGCCCGCTGATCCGGCCCAGGCCGTAGCGCCACGGCCGGGCGATCCGCTCGTGGTTGCCGGTCAGCTCGATCCAGCGCGCCCCGAACGAGCGTTTGAAGTCGTACAGGCCGCGCATCTCCTCACCCGCGAGCGGCTCGCGCCGGGCGCCGCGCACGTCCACGCCGGCAAAGTCGAACTCGATCATTCCCTCCCGGATCGCAAGCTGCATCGCCCGCCAGAGCAGCAACCGAGGCACGCCGGGATGAACCCGGCGGAGGTCGGCCCGGTCGCCTGAATGGGAATAGGTGAGCCGGCCGCCGTGGCGGTAGAAGGTGGCCGCCCCGACCAGCTCGCCGGCCGGCGTCCGGGCCTCGAGCAGGACGACCAGCCCGGCGGCCAGGCCGGCCGCGGTCCAGGCGGCGAAGCCGGCACGCGACCCGAGTCCGAAGTGGCGCCGCGCGGCGGCCGCCGTGAGCAGGTCGAAGAGCTCGTCGATCGAGCGGACCTGGCTGGCCTCCGGCCCGGGCTCCGTGAAGCCGGTGGCATCCTCGGAGTCCGCTCGCGCCCGGCCGTCCCAGCGGATGACCCGGATCCCGGACTTCTCGCCCTGCCGGATCAGCTGCCGGGTGGTCTCCGAGATCGCCGCGAAATACGCGGCCTCGGCCCGGCCGGGCTCGAGCGCCAGGGCGACCCGGTGGCGGGATGGCTGGACCTCCTCGATTGGCCGGAAGCCCTCCGCTTCGATCAACCGGCCGTAGCCCGTCCCCGCCGGAATCTCGGCGTCGGAGGCCACCACGTCGACGCCGTGGTCGAAGAGCCAGGCGGCCGCGGCGGCCAGGCGCTCGGCCGTTCGCTCGACCGGCTCGCCGGCCGAGATCGGTCCCTTCGACAGGTACGCCCCGGCGCCCGGGATCGCCCGCCACGGCCGCTCGAGCGACAGGAGGCGATAGCCGTCGTCGGCCACCAGGAAGCGCGGCCGCCAGCCGAGCTTGGCGCGCTGCTCGGCCCAGGCCCGGGACTGGTAGACATTGCCGCCCGGCGGATCGACGGTGTGCCGGTCCCAATCGAGGAGCTGGTCGCTGGTTGCCTCGCCAAACCTCATGCCGAGATCGTACGGCGCCGTACGACGGCGATCGCGAGGGCCAGGATCGTGCCCAGCTCGGGGATCCGGAGCAGGAACGCCAGACCGGCATAGACCAGGCCGCCGACTGCCGCGACCACGCCCAGCTCGACGATCAGCTCGATCTTGCCCGGCTCGTCACCCACGATCGCGGCCACGCCCTGCACCGCCAGGAAGGCGATGCCCGTCGCGAGCACGCCGGCGAGCAGGTCCGTTGCCCCGGCCCGAACCAGGCCGGCCGGCCCGAACGAGGGCATCCGGTGGGCCAGGACCAGGATCAGGACGCTGGCTTCGGCCCATGACCCGACGGTGATCGCCAGGCCGATCCCGGCCAGGCCCAGCGGGCCCGCGAGCAGGACCGACAAGCTGACGTTGATCGCCACGGCCACGATCGCCGCGCCGACCGGCGTGCGGGTATCCCGGCCGGCATAGAACGCCCGGGCCAGGATCGCGATCATCGATTCCGAGGTCAGGGCCAGGAGCAGCCAGAGCAGGGTCGTCGCCGTCCGTTCGATCGAGATCGCATCCATCCGGCCGTAGCCGAACAGGATCCGGACGACCTCGCCCCGGGCGATGATCGAGAAGCCGGTCAGCGGCAGCATCACGAACAGGATCAGCCGGAGCGCCCGGCGGACCAGGGCCAGGAAGCGCTCCGTCTCGCCCAGGGCCAGCTCCCGCGACAGGGCCGGCAGGGTCACGACGCCGAGCGGGATGCCGATCACCCCGATCGGCAGCTGGAAGATCGAGAAGGCGAACGTGAACGCGGTCACGGCACCCACGCCCAGGCCGGTCGAGACCGAGGTGGCGACCAGGAACGTGAGCTGGCTGGCTGCCAGGCCGATCGCCCGGGGCGCCATCAGCAGCAGGGCCTGGCGGGCGTCGGCGTCCGACAGGTCGGCGTTCGGGCTGAACCGGAAACCGGTTTGGCGCAGCGGCAGGAGCTGGATCCCGAGATGGCCGGCCGCCCCGAGGACGACCCCGATCGCCAGCCCGACGATGCCCAGGCCCGGGGCCAGGAAGACCGCGGCCAGGATGATCGCGACGTTGTAGACGATCGGGGCGATCGCCGATGCGGCGAACCGGCCCCGGGCGTTGAGGAGGCTGGTCGCCAACGCGCCCCCGGCGAGCAGGATCGGGCTGAGCAGCATCACCCGGGTCAGCTCGATCGTGCGCTGGATCTGGTCCGGCGTGAAGTGGGCGGTGATCAGGGGCACGAGCGCGGGTGCCGTGATCGCCACGATCACCGCCAGCACCAGGAGGACCGCCAGCATCAGCGTCGCCACGGTCGAGGCGACCCGCCAGGCGCGGGCTTCCTGGTCGGTCGCCAGCAGCCCGGCGACGATCGGGATCAGAGCCGAGCTGAGCGCCCCCGCGGCGACCAGCTGGAAGATGAAGTCGGGGATCCGGAAGGCGGCCAGGAAGGCGTCCAGGTCCGGTCCGGCGCCGAACGTCGCGCCGATCACGATCAGGCGCACCGAGCCGAGGACGCGCGAGATCAGGAACGCGGTGGTCACGATCAAGCCCGCCCGGGCGATGCCCCGCGACGCCGTCATCGCGGGCGGTCAGTGCGCCTGGCGGGCGCGGGGATGGGCGGCCTCGTAGGCCGTCCGCAGGCGGGTCGGCGAGACGTGGGTATAGACCTGGGTCGTGGCCAGGCTGGCATGGCCGAGGAGCTCCTGGACGACCCGCAGGTCGGCGCCGCCATCGAGCAGGTGGGTCGCGAAGCTGTGGCGCAGGGTGTGGGGCGAGACGCCCAGCGGCAACCCCGCCCGGGCGCGCAGGCCGTCGAGCCGGAAGCGCAAGCCGCGGACGCCGAGGGCGACCCCGCGGTGGTTCAGGAAGATCGCCGGGCTGGGCTCGGCCCCTGGTCCGAGCCGGGCGGCCAGGACCGGCCGCCCCTCGGCCAGGTAGGCCTCGAGCGCCTCCCGGGCGGGCCGGCCGAGCAGCCCGATCCGCTCCTTGCGGCCCTTGCCCAGGACCCGGATCTCGCCCCGGCGCAGGTCGACCGAGCCGAGGCTGGCCGCGGCCAGCTCGCTGATCCGGAGCCCGGCGGCATAGGCGGTCTCGACCAGCGCCCGGTCGCGCAGCGCGAGCGCCGCGGTGACCGACCCGGGCAGGCTGGCGCCGGTCGCCGTGGCCCGGGACCTGGAGACCTGCGGATCGTCGGCGATCGCGTCGAGCAGCCGCTCGACCTCCTCGACCTCGAGGACCCGGGGCAGGCGGCGGGGCATCCTGGGCGTCGCGATCGCGCCCCACGGATCACCGTCCGTCCAGCCGTTGCGGGTGGTGAACCGGTAGAACGAGCGCAGGGCGGCAAGGCGCTGGCCGACCGACGTCCGCGAGACGCCATCGCCCAACCGGCCCAGGTACGTCCGCAGGTCGGCCCGGCTCGGCCGGCGCCAGTCGATGCCCCGGGCGTCGAGCCAGGCGAGGTACGCCCCGACGACCGTGGCGTAGGCCCGGCGCGTATGGGGCGAAGCGTCGCGAGCCGTTAGCCCGTCGAGGAAGCGCTCACGGGCTTCGTCACCGGTCACGCCCCGGGGGCACTCCCGGTTGCCGCCGAGCCACGGGTCCGGCTCGAGCGACTGCTTCGCGTCGGCGCGCGGCCGGATCGGGCGCCGCCGGCCCGGCCACGCCCGGCAGGGCGTCCGCCGCGGCCCGGCCGGCGCAGGGCACTGGGATCGGCAGGTCCGCCGGCCAGCGTCCGGCCGACGAGGTCACCCGTGGGCAGCGGGACCGTGGACCCGCAGCGCAGGCACAGGCCGCTGTCGGTCGCGACCCGGGCCGGGCCGCTCGTCACGGTGCCCTGGGCCACCAAGCCCGTGGGATCCTCGCCGGGCTTGCCCGGCTCGGCGTTGCGCACGATCGGGCCGGCGTCGACGTCGTGGATCGCCCCAACCGGTTCGCGCGAGGTCGTGAAATCGCATTTTGGGTAGCGCGAGCAGCCCCAGAAGACCGATCCTGTGCGCCGCGCCCGGCGCGCCGTGAGGTGGCCCTGGTTGCAGGTTGGGCAGGTCACCTCGAAGGGTAGCTGGTCGGGCGGCGGCGGGCCGTCCTTCTTGATGTACTTGCAGTCGGGGTAGCGGGCGCAGCCCACGAACGGGCCGAAGCGGCCGCGCTTGGCGACGAGCGTCCCGCCCGACGTTGGACCGCATTCCGGGCAGGGCTCGCCGACTCCGGCCAGCTCGGCCGGCGGCGGAGCGTTCGGATCGAGGGCCTCCTCGGGCCGCGCGATCGGCCGGGTCTCCTTGTGCTCAGGGTAGTTCGCGCAGGCCAGGTACTCGCCGTAGCGACCGGCGCGCATCACCATCGGATGGCCTTCCGAGCACAGCTCGTCGGTCGGCATCCCGCCGCCCCGATCGTCGCCCTTGGTCGCCTCGACCGCGGCTTCGAGCGGGGTGTAGAAGGCCCGGACCAGGGGCACCCACTTGCGCTTGCCGCCGGCGACCTCGTCGAGGTCCTCCTCCATCCGGGCCGTGAACTCGGGATCGACGAGCGAGCTGAAGTGGTCGATCAGGAAGTTGTTGACGATCTCGCCCACCGGCTCGGGGCGCAGCCGGCGCTCCTGGACGCTGACGTAGCCGCGATCCAGGATCGTCGAGATCGTCGCGGCGTAGGTCGACGGCCGGCCGATACCGTGCTCCTCGAGGGCCTTGATCAGGGTCGCCTCGGTGAAGCGCGGCGGCGGCTCGGTGAAGTGCTGGGTCGGCTCGACCGCCTCGACGGTCGTGACGTCGCCTTCATGGAGCGGCGGCAGGGTCCGTTCGAGCTCTTCCGCCGCATCGTCCTGGCCCTCGGTGTAGACCGCCGAGAAGCCGTCGAAGACGGTCCGGGTCGCCGACGCGCGGAGGCCGTAGCGCTCGGCATCGAGCTCGACGCTCGTCGTCTCGAGCTCCTTCTCCTTCATCTGGCTGGCCAGGGCGCGCTGCCAGATCAGCCGGTAGAGGCGCGCTTCGTCGCGGGGCAGGACCTTCTCGAGCTGGTCCGGGGAGCGCCCGAACGAGGTCGGCCGGATCGCCTCGTGCGCCTCCTGTGCGTTCTTGGTCTTGGTCTTGAACGGCCGGCCCTTGGGCATCGTGTAGCGGTCGCCGAAGCGGGCGGCGATCACGTCGCGAGCTTCACCCATGGCCTGGCCGGCGAGGGACACCGAATCGGTCCGCATGTAGGTGATCAGGCCGACCTGGCCGTCGTCCGTCTCGAGGCCCTCGTAGAGGCGCTGGGCGACGCTCATCGTCCGCTTCGGGCTGAAGCCGAGCTTGCGGCTCGCCTCCTGCTGGAGGGTCGAGGTCGTGAACGGCGGCGCCGGGCTGCGCTTGGACGGCTTGACCCCGACGCTGCGGACGATCGGCCGGCTGCCGGTCAAGGCTTCGACGTGGGCAGCGGCCGCGGCTTCGTCGACGATCTGGGGCTTGTCGCCGTCGATCCGGACGAGTGCGGCGCTGAACGGCGTGCCGTCCGGGCCATGGAGGGTTGCCTCGATCGTCCAGTACTCAACCGCCTTGAATGCCCGGATCTCCTGCTCGCGATCGACGACCAGCCGAACGGCGACCGACTGGACGCGACCGGCCGACAGGCCCCGCCGGATCCGCCGCCAGAGCAGCGGACTGAGGGTGTAGCCGTACAGCCGGTCGACGATCCGGCGCGCCTGCTGGGCGTCGACCAGGTCGAGATCGATCTGGCGGGGATGGGCAAAGGCTTCCCGGATCGCGCCCTCGGTGATCTCGTTGAAGGTCACCCGCTGGGTCCGCTCGGGGCGCAGCTTGGCCGCCTGGGCGACGTGCCAGGCGATCGCCTCGCCCTCGCGATCGAGGTCAGTGGCCAGGAAGACCGTGTCCGCGTCGCGAGCCGCCTTGGTGATCTCGGAGACCTGCTTGCGCCGGTCGGCGACGATCTCGTAGGTCGGCGCGAAGTCGTGCTCGACGTCCACGCCGAGCTGGTCCTTGCCCAGCTTCTCGGGCAGGTCCCGCACGTGGCCATAGGAGGCGAGGACCCGATAACCGGGTCCGAGGTAGCGCTCGATCGTCTTCGCCTTGGCAGGCGACTCGACGATCACCAGGTTTCCGCTCATGACGTCGGGGAGTCTAGCACCGGATTCTTGGCCGGCGATCATCTGCGCCTTCGGCGCCGCGCCACGCGGGCGCGCGTGTCGGGCGGGTCGAATCAGGCGTCCCGGATCCGGCGCAGGAACTCCTCGTCGATCTCGATCTCGGCCTCGGCCGGCGTCGCGGCCGGCGTCGCCCGGGCCC
>Ga0265314_10002733_pt1 | contig 17626 bp, 11 predicted proteins | sample 4126metaG_FD_203106 | JGI IMG/M metagenome (GOLD analysis project Ga0265314, IMG submission 203106) | Rhizosphere microbial communities from Carex aquatilis grown in University of Washington, Seatle, WA, United States - 4-1-26 metaG | ecosystem: Host-associated > Plants > Roots > Rhizosphere >... | reverse complement strand
TCTGCAAAATCGTTCCGCGCACCGTCGCAATCTCCCCCACCCGCATCGCCGCCACCGGCGCCTCATCCGTAAACCGCAAATAATCCCGCGGCAAATAAAACAGCAAATCCCCGCACGTCTTGATCCCCAACTCCAAACACGCCCGGGCGCGCACCTCCCCAACCCCCCTGGCAAACTGTATCGGCGTCTCCAATGTCACCGGCGGTTTCTCTGCCATCCCCGAATCATATACGCACCGTGTCACCCCCTCACCATGTCACGTCCCCTTCGCACGCTCCCCCCTCATTCCCTATAATCCACCCACGCCTTCCAAAAAGGCCGCACCCGAGCCATCGTCTCCCCACAGAGGTCCCCAAATGTCCACCGCCACCCTCCCCGTCGAAACCGCCGACCCCACCAATGCCAGAATCCTCGCCGTCTCCGAAGACAAAATCCAAGGCTTCCGCCCCGATCCCCTCGCCGAAATCGCCCGCCAATCCGATCTCGATCTCCCCACCGTCGCAGACCGCATCATCGCCATGCTCCAGGCCGGCACCATTCGCCGCGTGCGCCAAACGTTGATGTCCATCAACCTCGCCCACGGCGCCCTCGTCGCCTGGCGCATCCCTCCCGAAAAGCTCAACGCCGCCTTCGACTTCATGTGGGAAAAAGACCCCTTCTCCGGCCACATCGTCATCCGCTCCACGGATAAAGAAACCCCCGGTTCCCAATACCGCCTGTGGACCACCCTCAAAATCCCCGACGGCTACTCCATGCAGAAACACGGCGAGCTCCTCTGCAAAATCACCGGCGCCGAATCCTTCAAACTCATGCCCGCCAAATGCGTCTTCGCCCTCGGCGTGGGCCACGTCCGCCGCCGCGGAATGCCCCCCGGCTCCAAAAGCGATCACGTCGCCGAGCCCCACGACACAAAATACGTCCAGCTCACCGACGAAGAATGGCGTGTCCTCACCGCCCTAAAACGCGAACTCTCTCCCGAGGAACTCACCCGCGCCGCTTCCCGCCCGCCCGAATTTTTCTGGCAGGACCGCGCCGCCGAATCCGGCGAGCCTCTCGAAGAATTCCTCCGCGTCGGCGCCGCCCTCCACGCCCGCGGCGTCATCGGCCGCTTCTCCACCTTCCTCGAACACGTCAAACCCAACGCCGCCGGCGAACGCGTCACCCAGTACAACGCCCTCTTCCACTGGGCCGTCCCCCAAGGCCGCGAAATGCAGACCGGCCAGGAGGTCGGCCGCTTCCACATCATGACCCACGCCTATTGGCGCGAGGGCGGCCCCGAATTCAACAACGTCAACATCATGGGCGTCGTCCACGGCACCGACCGCACCATGGTCCTCGCCCACAAGGCCGCCATCGACGAACACCTCGCCCAAATCGGTGGGGGGGGGATCCCCGTCTCCTACACCAACGTCTTCTGGGGCGGCCGCAGCGAAATCAAACCCAGCGAAATCTCCCCCTTCGCCTACGCCGACTGGTGCCGCGCCCAATCCGTCGCGCCGGAATCCATGTGCTCCTGACCGCCACATATCGCCTGCGCCCAGGCCCCGTTTCACGCAGCCCTTCGCCGCAGGCGGAGGCGATCGATGTAAGCGGCGGTGATGATGATGCCGCCGGTGACGATCTGCTGGACGTACGTGGGCAGGCCAGTGGAGGATTTAAAGATCGATGGGACCCAGTGCTGAAGGAACAGGGGAATGTGAATCTGCGAGCACCCGCGGGCGATGACGTTGAGGATCAGCGCTCCGACGAGTGAACCGAAGATCGAGCCCTTCCCGCCGGAGAGGGACGCCCCGCCGATCACCACGGCGGCAATGACATCCAACTCGAACCCATCGGCCGACGTGGGGCTGCCCTGCGTGATGCGCGAATAAAAAAACAGCCCCGCGATGGCGGTAAAAAAGCCGCCGAGGGTGTAGACCAGGACCTTGGTGCGGGCGACCGGGATACCGCAGAGGCGGGCGGTCTGTTCATTGGATCCCACGGCGATCACCTGCCGGCCGAAACGGGAAAAATTCAGCACCAGCGACATGATGATCGCGAGAACCAGGGTGATCCAGATGGCGGGGGAAAAGATGATCCACCGCAGGCGGCCTTCGGGCGGAGCCAGGAGATCCCACAGCCAGTTGCTGGAGGTCAAAACATTGGTCTCATCGGCGAAATATTTGGCGCTGCCACGGAAGATCATCATGGTGCCCAGGGTGATGATGAACGGGACGATATTGAGCCCGGTGATGAGGGCGCCGTTGACCACTCCGGCAATCGCCCCGACGCCAATGGCCAGCCCCGCGGCAAATAGCGCCCAGAGCGCCGGATGCGCCTGCAGATGCGAGGCAACCGGATTGCCCGACTGAAGCGTGACTGCGATCAGGACGCCGGTAAGCGCCGCCAGCGAGCCCGCCGAGAGATCGATGCCGCCGGCAATGATGATGAACGTCATGCCCAAGGAGGCAACCGCGGTCATGCACGACTGGCGGAGGATGTTGGAGATGTTTTCAAAATTGGCGAAAGCGGTCAACTGGTATGCGAGCGAACGGTGCTCGGTCCAATCCGGAACCAGCGCCACAAAAAAAAGAAAAATGATCACCAGCGCGACCGCGGGGCCCGCCAGGTTCATCCACCGCCCAATCGCAAACCGATTTCCTGCGGGCGGACCAAGATATGGCATCACCGGCTGGGTCATGCGGACTCCGTGAGCGAAGCAGAAGGCTGGCCTGCCGAAGCCAGCACGAGGGAATGTTCGGTCCACTCGCTGACCGGGCGCGCCGGGCCCAGCACGCCGCGGGACATCACCGCGATGCGGTCGCAAGTGCCCAGCAGTTCCGGAAAATAGGAGGAGATCATGAGCACAGCCTTGCCGCGGCGCTGCGCGGGCTGACCCTGCGGTTGCCCGCCCGTCGCGCCGGAGGCCAGTTGATCGATCAGTTGATAAATAGCCGCCTTGGACCCCACATCGATGCCGCGGGTGGGTTCATCGAGAAGCAGTACGTCAGCCTGGTGATGCAGCAGGCGGCCGATGGCGACCTTCTGCTGGTTGCCGCCGGAAAGATCCGATACGGGCTGATAGACGTCGCGGTATTTGAGCTGGAGCGCATCCCCCCACATCCGGGCTGCGGCCTTTTGCATCCGGGGGAAGATCAAGCCAAACCGGCCAAGCGGGCGCAGGTCTGAGAGCGTGAGGTTGTCGGCGATCGTCATGCCCTGCGCCAGGCCCTCGGTTTTGCGATCCTCCGACAGCATGCCCAGCCCCGCATCCCACATCCGTTTTGGCTGGGTCCGGCCGAGGAGCAGTTCGCGCCCGCTGATGCTGATGATCCGCACCTGGCCGGATTTGATCGGGTCGAGCCCAAATAGAGCCCGCAGAAATTCCGTCCGCCCCGCGCCGATCAGCCCGGCAATTCCCAGGACCTCCCCGCGCCGCAACTGCAGCGAAGCGCCGATCGGCTTGGCGGCTCCCGTGAGCGCCTTGGTCTCGAGCACGATTTCGCCCGGCGTGTGCGCTGAGCGCGGATAGAGGTGATCGACGCTTCGCCCAACCATCAGCTCGACCATCTTTTCCGGCGGGGTGGTCTTGGCCTCGCCGCCGCCGACCGTCTTGCCGTCCCGCAGCACGGTGAAGCGGTCGGCGATGGTGCGGACTTCCTCCAGGAAATGCGAGATATAGACGATCGCCTGCCCCTGCGCCTTGAGGCGGCGAATCATCTGAAACATGGCCTGCACGTCGGATTGGGTGAGCGAGCTGGTCGGTTCATCCAAAACCAGCACCCGGCAGCCGATGGCCAGCGCCCGGGCAATCTCCACGATCTGCTGCGTCGCCGGCGAAAGGCCGGCGGTGGGCCGGCGCACATCGAGGTGCCCATGGCCAAGCATCGCCAAAGCGTCCTGGGCCCGGCGGCGCATGTCCGCCCAGTGCAGAAATCCAAGCGTGGCCGGCTCCATCCCCAGCAGAACATTTTCCATCACCGAGAGATGCGGCGCCAGCGAGAGTTCCTGGTAAATCATCGCCACGCCAAGCTTGCGGCCCTCGAGCGGATGGCGCGGCGCATAGCGCTTGCCGTCGAGAAACATCTCGCCGGAATCCGGGCTGTGGGCCCCCGAAAGTGTTTTCATGAGGGTGGACTTGCCCGCGCCGTTCTGGCCCACGAGCGCATGCACTTCGCCGGGCATGACGCGGATCGACACGCCATCGAGCGCGACCGTCGGCCCGAAGCGCTTGGCGATGTCGCGCATTTCCAGCCGCGGCGTGAATGATGGAGTGGCCTCGGTCGTCATAAGAAAAAACCCTGGAGGATTCCAAGGCCCGCATTTTCCACATTTCACGCGCCCGAGCGCCGGCTGCCCTTCGCGGCGGCCGTCACAAATTAATCCTTGAGATACTTGCCGACATCAGGTGCCAGAATCTCCTTGGATTCCGGGGTGTCCACATTCTCCGTGGTGACGAGGTTCACGCCCGAATCGATGGCGTGCGGCACGGTCTTGCCCTCAGCGAGGTCCACAGCCGTTTTCACGCCCAGATATCCCATGTTCAGCGGATTCTGCACCACCAGGGCGCCGATCTGTTTGTCCCTGACCGCCTGGGCAAGGGCTGCATCGGCATCGAAGCCGACAAATTTCACCTTGCCGGCAAATTTGGCGTCCTGAAGCGCCCGCAGCATGCCGAAGGTGGAGGTCTGGTTGGGGCAGAAGATCCCATCGATGGTCAGTGCGCCGTCCTTGGTGTACGCGGCGAGGAGGTTTTCAGCAGCCTTCTGACATTGGTCGGCCGTTACGCCGCCATGTTTGCTGGCATCGACCACGGTGACGCCCGCTTCCTTCATGGCGTCCAGGAAGCCCTCTTCGCGTTCCTCGGTGGATGCGGAGCCTTCCTGGTAGCGGAGCATGATCACCTTCCCCTTGCCGCCGAGTTCCTTGGCGAGCTCCACCCCGCCCATGTGGCCGCCCTTTTTGTTGTCCGTCGAGACCATCGACTTGTAGGAATCCGTCTTGACGCCCGAGTCGATGATGACCACCGGGATGTTCTTTTTCGCGGCCGTGTCCACAATCGGCGCCAGCGCGCTCGCGTCATTGGGGGCCAGGACAATCGCATCCACGCGGTTGTTGAACATGTCTTCCACGACGCTGATCTGTTCGGCCGACTGGTCTTCCTTCAGCGAGCCTTTCCAGATGATCTCGGTGTTGCCCGCGCCAAGTTCCTGCTGCGCCTTTACCGCACCGGCATGGACGATCTTCCAGTATTCGGACGTTGTCCCCTTGGGGATCACCGCGATCTTGAGCTTCTTGTCACTCCCCGCCTGCGTGGTTGGCGATGTGTCGTGCCCGCAGCCGCCAAGGCACAGGGTCAGCGCCACTGAGATCGCCGCGAGGGTCAGTTTTAGATGGTTCATAAGGTTGCCTCCAAATGGCGCCGATTGTGGAAAGCGCCGCCGCCGGAAAACCAGATTCAGAATTCGATAATCGCCTTTAATACGCCGCTGCCCGGCGCCGTCCAGGTGGGGAACGTTTCCACGAGTCGGGCCACGGGTGCGCGGTGCGTGATCCAGGGGGACGTGTCGATCTGCTTTGCCTCGATCATGCGGATAATACGTGTGAAGTCCGCTGGAAGCGAGTTCCGGCTCCCCATCAGGGTCGTTTCCCGCTTGTGGAATTCCGGATCGCTCAGCGAAAACTCGCCCGGGAAAAGCCCCACATACACCAGCCGCCCGCCATGCGCGAGGTAACCCAGCGCTGCGTACATCGACTTCGGATTCCCCGTCGCGTCGATGACCACCGTCGCATTCTCATTCCTTGTGAGCCCAAGGACCGCCGCGGCAGCCTGATCGTTGCCCACCGGCGGGCTGCCCGTGGCCCCCGTGCTCACCTCGATGGTGTCACGGATCCCCAGCTTCTCCCGGCAGAACGCCAGGCGCGTGGAACTCACATCCATGACCAGCGTCCGCGCCTTGGCCGCGGCAAATTGAATCACCGACAGCCCGATGGGACCCGCGCCGATCACCAGCACCGTGTCATCGGCCTGCACCCCCGCCCGGTCAACGGCATGGGCTCCGATGCTCAGCGTCTCAACCAGCGCTATTTGTTCGTACGACAGTGCGTTCGCGGGATGAAGCTTGCGCACCGGCACCAGGAATTTCTCCCGCATCCCACCGTCCGTATGCACCCCGATGACCCGCATCTGCATGCAGCAGTTGGGCTTGCCCCGTCGGCAGGCGATGCACTGCCCGCAATTCACGTACGGTTCCACGCTGCACTTGTCGCCCGGCTTGACGTGTTGTGGATTGCCGGTCGCATCAATGGGACCCAGCTCCAAAACCTCGACCCCGAGTTCATGGCCAAGAATGCGCGGATAGCTGAAATAAGGCTGCTTGCCGGCGAAGGCATGGTAGTCGGTGCCGCAGACGCCCACACGGTGTACCCGGACCAGCGCTTCACCGGGGCCGGGAGCTGCCGGGGCGGCCGTCTCGGCCAGAATAAGCTCGCCAGGTTTCTGCAGGATGATGGTGTTCATCAGTGGGGACCTTTGTTATGCGGCGCTTCTTCCGGAACCAGCAGCACCGGGCGGCACGGAGCGCCGCTGTGGGCCCGGAGATTAACGGGGAGCGCCATAAACTCCAATGGTAGCGTGAGCGAGAAGGCAACAGCCGGAAAGTGCAGCTCCTCGACGATGAGCACTGGTTTGGCCAGAAGGATCGCATGGGTCTGGCCGTCCCCGATTGAAAAATGATCGATCCCGACGCCCCTGGCATTGCGGTTGACGAGCCACTGGGCGCCGTCGGCCGCGAGAAACGGTGGTTCGTGCAGCCATTCCTGGGACTTGGCGCGTTTGTCGCCGAATCCGGTGGCCAGCAGAATCCACTGCCCCGCGATGTCCTCGGGCAGGCGGGACGCGAGCATGGCCGAGGTAATGGGCGTGTTTCGAGCGATGCCCCGGAGGTCCACAATGCGCGCCGGCCCGGTCCACTCTTCCAGAGGGAACGCGTCAATGGACCGGCCTCCGGAAAGTTTGTGCAGCGGGGCGTCCACATGGCTCCCGGTGTGACTGGTGAACGAAAGCTGTTCCATATGCCAGCTCTCGGAGCCGTCATTTACATGGCGGCTGACGACATCGATTTTCACCGGGGGGTGGACCGGACAATTGGGACAGCCGTCGAAGAGAGGTTGGGAGAGGTCGATCAATTTCATGGTGGCCATTAAGAAAAAGCTTGGCGTTCAGTTGTTTTCAGGACGGCCGCTGGGCCAGGTCCGGTTATGGATCGGCGCGAGGATACGTTGCACCTCCGCAAGCAGTTGGTGATCCAGGGGCTCGTCCGCCCATTTGCAATTGTTGACGATGTTTTCCGGACTTGCGGTGCCCACCAGCGTGGTGGCGATGCGCGGATTGGCCAGCGCGAACTGCAGGGCAATTTTTGAGATGTCCTGGCCCCGTTCGCGGCAATGGGCCGCTGCCTTGGCGCATGTGGCGCGAATCTCAGCGGTGGCCGGATGCCACTCCGGCGCTTCGCGGTTGGCCAGAAGGCCCATCGAAAGTGGCGACGCATTGATGATGCCGACCTTCCGGGCTTCCAGCGCCGGCAGCAGCCGCTCCAGCGCGGTGTCGTTAAGGGCGTAGTGACAGTACGACAGCACCGTGTCGACGGCAGCTTTTTCCATCACGTCCTGAAACGCCTTCAGCGGCAGGCCGGTGATCCCCACGTAGCGGGCCTTCCCCGCCTGCACGAGCTTTCGCAGCGCCGGAATGGTCTCGCGGACGATCTGCGTCAGGTCGCCGAATTCGATGTCATGGCACTGTATGATGTCGACATGAGCGACGCCCAGCCGGGCCAGCGATTCATCCAGCGAGCGCGTCACCCGCTCCGCCGAGAAGTCAAAATCCCGCATGTCGGCGCCATAGCGTCCGACCTTGGTGGCCACGAAGTAACGTTCCCGCGCCACGCCCTTGAGCGCCTTGCCCAGGACGGTCTCCGCCTTGGTCAGCCCATAGTAGGGCGATACATCAATGAAATTAATGCCCCGCTCGAGGGCCAGATGAACCGTGCGGATCCCCGCATCCTCATTGACCGACCTGAAGACCGATCCCAGCGGCGAAGCCCCGTAACTGAGAACGGAAACGCGCATGTCGGTTTGGCCGAGCTGTCGATACTGCATGGAAGCTCCCGAAGACAGCCGCCAGTTTGGCGCTCCCGCGTGCCGGCAACCATGGCTAAACTTGGCTGGAAATGTCTTTTTTTGACATGCAGCGGCGTTCTCGCCTGGAAACTGCGAAGATACAGGGCAAAATCATCCCCGCGTTCTTCGGCACAAATTTTGACTTCCGGATATGCCCGGCCGGGTGCCCTTCGGCAGGGGGGGTAAAATTGCGAATCGGCCTGCTCCTCAGTACTATTTAAAGGATGCTCATAAGAAGGCAGCGCTCACGCCGCCGTCGCCGATATGGCGGAAAATGACCCCAAGAGCACCTGGCGCGGCCCATAAATTCCACGACCTCGCCCGCAAAGATGGAAATCCAGCGTGCCATGGTAAAGCGAAAACAGACCGCTCCGGTACAGGCCATCGAGATCCGATCCCGCCCCCTGCGCGCCGAAGAGCCCGCTTTTTTTTCACACCAGATTGCCGAGGCCCGCCGCTTTTTTCTCCGCCTCCACGCGCCCTGGCCGGAACGCTTCAACGTCGTCTGCGGCGGAAGCGAGCGCTGCTCCACCGATTTCTCCATCGTCCGGGATGATTTTCCCTATGTCGCCGTGGAATATGTCGCCCAGGGCGAAGGATTCCTTTTGCTCGGTGGCGAAAAGCACACCCTGACGACCGGCGCCATCTTCGCCTATGCCCCAAGAGTGTCGCATGAAATCCGCTGCCATCCTCTCAAGCCCATGACCAAGTATTTCGTGAACTTCGCGGGATCCCAGGTCCTGCAGCGCCTGGTCCGGCCGGGGCCCAGGCCCGGCCAGATCGTGCAGAGTTCAGCCCCCGAACACATCACCGAGATCTTCGACCAGCTCATTGACGCCGGTACCCGCGATACGCCCTTTCGAGAATCCATCTGCCGGGCCATCGGCGAACACCTGCTCTTGCGGATCGCCGAAACCGCCGTCCCGCTCGGAACCATCGGCACCGCCGCCTTTGAGACCTTTCAGCGCTGCCGCCAGTGGGTGGACAAGCATTACCGCCAGGTCGAGTGGCTCGGAGAGGTGGCCTCGGAATGCCGCGTCGATCAGGCGTACCTGTGCCGGCTTTTCAAACGGTACGCCCATCAGAGCCCCTGGCAATACATCCTCCGGCTCAAGATGCGCGATGCCGCCCAGCGGTTGCAGGCGCGCGACGCGCGCGTGGGCGATGTCGCCTATGAATTCGGCTTTTCGGACCCGTTCCAGTTTTCGCGCACCTTCCGCCGGGTTTTCGGAATATCGCCGCGCACCTTCATCCAGTTGCAGCGTGGAAAAGTACAGCGCCTCGCCGGGCAGACGTTGTAACGCCTCCGGATGCCGCCTGGCGGCAAGTCAAAATATGACATCTATGTGCACCTTTTTGCCATGGTCGGCGGTGAACGCGTGACGTACAAACAACTTCTCCTCCACGTCTTTCGCGAGAAATACAATGAACTTCACAAAACGCTCTCGATCTTTCGCCGTCTCTGGTGGGCCTGTCACCGTCTGCGCGTCCGCGGAATTGCGCGCCCGACCTTTGCGGCCTGGACGTCGGGCGCTCTTCCCTCTTCTCGCCCTCCTCGCGATGCCCCTCGCGCCGGCACTCGCCGCCGTGACCAAATCCAACGATCTCCCGAATGGGGCGCAGTTTTCCGTCGACGGCGGCACATTGCGCGTCGCGTTCTTTTCTGATGATGTCGTCCGCATCACCTACGCCGCTGCCGCCGACTTGCCGGATACCAAGAGCCTCTCGGTCGTCGCCACGCCGTCAACTATCTCCGTAACCCGCCAGGAGGATGGCGCTGCCTTCACGCTCGCGGCACCCCACGTACGGGTCAGAATCGACAAGCAATCCGGCGCCGTCAGCTTTCTTGATCCAGCCGGGAACGCAATTCTTCGCGAATCCGCGCAGGGCCGCACGATCGCCCCGGCCACGCAGTCCGGCATCACCGGCAACATGTGCGCCCAGACCTTTGAATTGCCTGCCGATGAAGGCATCTACGGTCTCGGCCAGCATCAGCAGGGCGTGTGGAATTACCGGGCCGGCGGAACCGACGGCGCGGGAGTCACCGTTCAGCTTGCACAGTCCAACACCAATGTCGGCATCCCTGTGATCACCTCGAGCAAAGGCTACATGCTGCTTTGGGACAATCCCGCGGTGACGACGATCTCCGCCGGCGCGCCCGTGCCCGCCACGCAGGTGGCTCCGCCGCCGGCGCCGGCGACCGCAACTGCTCCCGGCCGCGGCCGCCGCGGAGGTGGTGGCGGTGGTGGCGGTGCAAATCCCCCAGGCGCAGGCGTGAACGTCCTTCGCTGGTCCTCCGAATACGGCAAGGCCATCGACTATTACTTCTGTTACGGCGATGGCACCCCCGCGACGGCTCTCAAGGCCTATCGCCATCTCACCGGCGACGCCCCGCTCATGCCCAAGTGGGAGCTCGGTTTCTGGCAGTGCAAGGAACGTTATGCCTCCCAGGAAGAATTGCTCGGCGTCGCCAAACGCTATCGCGACATGAAAGTGCCCGTCGATGGCATCATCCAGGACTGGCAATACTGGCCGCCGGGAAACAACACCTGGGGCTCTCACCAGTTTGATCCGGCCCGCTATCCCGATCCGGTCGGCATGTTCAAGGAACTTCACGACGAACACTACCACGCCCTCATTTCCGTGTGGGCCAAGTTCGATCTGGGCAGCGCCAACAGCAAGGAACTCAACGAAAACGGCGGCATGTTTCCCCAGGTGACCCGCTACATTTCTCCCCCGGGTCAAGGTCAATGGTATGACCCCTTCGCCACCGCCGGCCGAGAGACTTACTGGAAGCAACTGCGCGACCAGCTCTTTGCCAAGGGCGCCGACGGCTGGTGGCTCGATGCCCCGGAACCGGAAATCAACGGCATGGCCTTCCGCACCTACGACACCCCGATGGGCCCCGGCTATTCCGTTTACAACGCCTACCCGCTGATGCACTCCAAGGGCATCTACGAAGGCCAGCGCGCCGCCTCCGACGACCGGCGCGTCGTGATCCTCACCCGCTCCGCCTATGCCGGCCAGCAGCGAAACAGCGCCATCACCTGGTCCGGCGACATCCAGGGCACCTGGCAGGTCTTCAAGAACCAGATCCCCGCCGGCCTCAACTTCTCAATGTCCGGCATCCCTTATTGGAACACCGACACCGGCGGCTTCTTCGGAAACCGCGCCGCCGGCAACGGCAATCCCGAAAACCCCCAATACCAGGAACTCTTCTCCCGCTGGTTCCAGTTCAGCGCCTTTTGCCCCATGTTCCGCGTCCACGGTTCTTATGGCCTGAATCCCGGCAAGGAAATCTGGCGCTTCGATGAGAAGACCCAGAACGTCATGCGCCAGTATCTCGACCTGCGCTACCGCCTCATGCCTTACCTTTATTCCGTCGCCTGGGACGTCACCGACCAAGGCCAGACCTTCATGCGCCCGCTGGTCATGGATTTCGCCTCCGACCCGCAAGCGCTCAATGTCGGAGATGAGTATCTCTTTGGGCCCTCGATTCTCGTGAAACCTGTGACGACCCAGGGGGCGACGACGCAGTCAGTCTATCTGCCGGCCGGCAACGCCTCCTGGTACAACTTCTGGACCGGCGAAAAAGCCGCCGCCGGCCAGAAAATCGACGCCGCCGCCCCGGTCGAAACCCTGCCGCTGTTCATCCGGCCCGGTTCGATCCTGCCCATGGGCCCCTTCCTGCAATATTCCAGCGAAAAGCCGGCCGATCCCATCGAACTTCGCATCTATCCCGGTGCCAACGGCGCCTTCACACTCTTTGAGGATGAAGGCGATACCTATCACTACGAAAAAGGCACTTTCGCCACCATCCCCCTCGCCTGGGATGACGCGGGCAAGACCCTGACGATCGGCGCCCGCAAGGGTGACTTCCCCGGCATGCTCAAGGATCACACGTTTAACATCGTGATCGTCCACGACAACCACGGCCAGGGCGTGGCGACGGTCGATGCGCCCGATCAGGTCATTAAATACAGCGGCGCGGAACTGAAAGTGAAAATCGGCGGGTGACCGCCGGACTCACCTTAACGAGAAAATCAAAATGCTGCGATCCCGTTCTCATGTCGCGTTTGCCATGCTCCTTGCCTGCGGGCTCGCCGCGCGAACCGCCTCGGCCGCTCCCTCGCCCGTCCAATCGGCCCAGAAAAGCGCCACCGGCGTCACCCTGAAGTTGCAAACCGGCATGCTGCGCCTCGAAGTATGCGATGACCGCACAATTCACGTGACCGCCACCGCGACAGGCACGCTCCCGGAAAAAAAAGAATTCGTCGTCATTCAAAAATGGACCCCGGTTCCATTTGATTGGCGCGAAAATGGGCCAACGCTGAGCCTCCGCACGAAAAACGGCGGCGTCGATGTGGATCGTGCGACCGCAAACGTAACGTTTGTCGACGCATCAGGAAAAGCGCTGCTTAAAGAACCCGCAAGCGGCGGCCGCACACTGGAGGCCAAATCAGCCGACGCCGATCAGTCCGCGCTCTATCGCGCCACGCAGACTTTCCTTTCGCCCGACGACGAACGACTCTACGGCATGGCTGAAGGCCAGGACGGAACCTGGAACTGGCGCGGCATGCCCATCGAACTCCGCCAGCTCAATACCCAGGCGGCGTTCCCGGTGCTCGTCTCCAGCAAAGGCTACGGCCTCCTCTGGGACAATGCCTCGCTCACGGATTTCAATCCCGTCGATGACGAAATCCCCCTCGCCGCCGCCAATTCTGCGGGGCCCGCGACCGCGCCCAATGCCACCGAGCAATTGCCCGGTGCGGTCGGCGGAGGCGCCCCGGCAGGCGGCAGGCGCGGCGGCAGAGGTCGCGGTGCCGCACCCCCGCGCGATGGCACCTTCACCACCGCCGAAGCCGGCGAATACGTCTTCTTCGCCAAGGACGGAAACCGCAGCAATGAAATCGGCATCGTCGTCGATGGCCAGACCATCGCCCACATCCAGAACCAATGGGTCCCCTACACCGCTGCCGGCAAAATCACCCTCCCCGCGCACAAGGCCGTCTCCGTCCGCCTTCTCGGTGGCGGGCCCAACGCCAAACTCTACGCACGGCCGCTCGGCAACACGACCACCTTCCGCTCCGGCACGGCGCAGGACATCGATTATTATTTCTTCCTTGGGCCGCAACTTGATGACGTCGTGGCCGCCTACCGCCATGCGACTGGAGCTGCTCCGATGTGGCCCGAGTGGGCCTACGGCTTCTGGCAGTGCCGCGAGAGGTATTCCAGCTCGCAGCAGATCCTCGACACGGTCGCGGAGTACCGCAAGCGGCAAATCCCCATCGACCTGATCGTCCAGGACTGGCAATACTGGGGCAACCACGGCTGGGGTGCGTATGAATGGGACACTTCCAAGTACCCCGACCCCGAAAAACTGATCTCCGGCCTCCACGATCAACATGTAAAATTCATGATTTCCGTCTGGTCCAATCCCGCCGGATCCAGCATCGCCGGGAAGGACCTCAAGGCCCACGGATTCGATATCGCCGGCGGAGATTGGATCGATCAGTACAATCCCGCCGCCCGCGATCTCCGCTGGCAACATATCAATGACGCATTTTATAAAATCGGCACCGACGCATTCTGGCAGGATGCCACCGAACCCGCCGACGACGGAAACGTCCTGGCCAACCACGCGGTTTTCTTCGGCCCAGGCGACCTTTATCGCAACGGCTATCCGCTCTTCGCCAACCAGACCGTTTACGACGGCGAGCGCGCGGCCAACAGCGACAAACGCGTCGTCACCCTCACGCGTTCCGCGTTCCCCGGCCAGCAGCGCTATGCCACCGCACTCTGGTCCGGCGATATCAACGGCAACTGGGAAACCTTCCGCCGCCAGATTCCCGCCGGCCTCAACGTCTCCATCGCCGGCCTGCCCTATTGGACCACCGATTGCGGCGGCTTCTTCCGCCCGCGCGATCAGTATCAATCCGATGATTATGCCGACCTGCTGACCCGCTGGTTCGAGTTCGCCACCTTCTGCCCCGTCCAACGCGTCCACGGCTACCAGAGCGAAACCGAATTCTGGAAATACCCCAAGGCCCAGGACACGCTCATCGCCTATGACAAACTGCGCTACCGCATGCTGCCCTACAACTACTCCGTCGCCTGGAACGTCACCCACGACGGCGGCACCATTATGCGGCCGCTGGTCATGGATTTCCGCGGCGATCCCGCGGCTGCCGACATCGGCGATCAATATATGTTCGGCCCGGCGTTTCTCGTGAGCCCCGTGATGCAGCCGCAGGCGAACACGCGGAATCTCTATTTGCCCGCCGGCGCGAGCTGGACAAATTTCTGGACCGGAGAGACCGTCGCCGGCGGCAAGCGCATGGATGTCGCCTCGCCGGAGGAACAGATCCCCTTGTTCGTCCGCGCCGGAAGCATCGTCCCGCTCGGCCCGGACCTCCAATACGCCATGGAAAAACCCGCCGACCCGATCGAACTGCGGGTCTATCGCGGCGCCGACGGCAGCTTCACGCTCTACGAAGATGAAGGCGACAGCTACCGCTACGAAAAAGGCGCCTACGCGACGATTCCGATCAAATGGAATGAAGCGAATAAAGCACTTACCATTGGCGACCGCGCCGGCGAATTCCCGGGCATGCTCAAGGAACGCACGTTTCACATCGTCTGGGCGCGCCCAGGCAAAGGCGCGGGCTCACAAATGGAAGCATCCCCCGATTCGCAGTTGACCTACTCCGGGAAAGCGCTGGAAGTGAGAGCCCCATGATGCGCAGAATCGCTGCCGCACTGGCCATCATCGCCGCAATCGCCCACACGCCCGTTGCGTCCGCTCAAACCACGCAGACGCCCGCAAGCCAACCCGCCGAGCCGCCTGCTTTTTATGCCTTCGCACCGACCCCGCCAATGGGCTGGAACAGCTACGACGCCTTCGGCGACACCGTCACCGAAGAGGAAGTGCTGGCCAATGCGAACTATGCAAAAGACAAACTCCTGCCCCACGGCTGGAAGTACATCATCATCGACTTCCGCTGGTATGACCCGCAGCCCACGGGTGATGATCGCGCCCTCAACCGCCTGCGCACCGGCGCCAGGCTCGCCTCGGACGAATTCGGCAGGATGATCCCTGCTGAAAACCGCTTCCCTTCCAGCGCCGGCGGCAAGGGCTTCAAACCCCTCGCCGACAAAATGCACGCCCTGGGCCTGAAATTCGGCTTTCACTACATGCGCGGCATCCCGCGTCAATCCGTGATTGCCGGCACCCCCATCGAAGGTTCCACCTTCACCGCCGCCGATGCCGGCGATACCCACAACACCTGCGGCTGGTGCCCGGACATGTACGGCGTCAAGAACAATGAAGCCGGCCAGGCGTGGTACGACGCCATGTTCAAACTTTACGCCTCCTGGGAAATCGACTTTATCAAGGTCGATGATTTTTCGAATCCGTATCGCACCGGCGAGATCGAAATGGTCCGCCGTGCCATCGACAAATGCGGTCGCCCTATCGTCCTCTCCACCTCCGCCGGACCAACGCCCGTGCGCATGGCTGACCACGTCAAAACGCACGCCAACATGTGGCGCATCTCCGGCGATTTCTGGGATACCTGGACCAAGCTCAACCAGCAGTTCGATCTCATGAACCAATGGCGCGACATCGCCGGCCCCGGCCATTTTCCCGATGCCGACATGATCCCCTTCGGCCACATCTGCATCCGCTCCAAGGCCGGCGGCAATGACCGCCCCTCGCGCTACTCCCACGATGAACAAATCACGCTCATGTCCTTCTGGTGCCTCGCCCCATCCCCCTTGATGCTCGGCGGAAATCTTCCGGATAACACGGATGCGGATCTGGCAATGGTTACCAATGACGAGGTGCTGGCCATCGACCAGGACCCCCTCGCCAAACCCGCCGCTCGCGTAAGCCAGACCGCCGCCGACCATACTGAAGTCTGGGTCCGGGAACTCAAAGGCACCGACCGCGCCGCCGGGCTCTTCAACCGTGGAGACAATCCCGCCACGGTGAGCCTCAACGCCGACGATGCCAAGCTCACCGGAACTTGGACCGCCCGCGATGTCTGGTCACACCAAGACCTCGGCCCATTGCAAGGTAAATTGTCCCTGACCGTGCCCCCTCACGGCGCGGTACTGCTCAAACTCACAAAATCCTGAAAGACAAACCATCATGGTATCTGTTGATTCAATCATCCGAACTCGCCGTCTCCTCTTCGCCGGCGCCCTTCTCGCGGCCCTCGCCCCATCCGCATTTGCCGCCGCGCCGCTTTCGGTCGCCAGCCCCAATGGCAAAATCCATATCGATATTCAATCCGATTCCGGCCAACTCACCTGGTCCGTCTCGCGACAGGGGAAAACCGTCCTTAATCCCGGCCCCCTCGGCCTGACAATCGACGGCAAAGACATCGGCCACGCCGTAACGCTCGGTACGCCCCGCCCCAGCACCATCAACGAAAAGTACCCGATCTTCGGCAATCACGCCGAAGCCGTTAATCATTGCAAGCAGATCGTCATCCCCATTGAAGCCGATGGCCTTCAATACGAAGTGGACGTCCGCGCTTTTGACGACGGCGCCGCCGTCCGCCTGACCGTGCCGCTTGATGACACTGCGCACGCCATCGCCGGCGAGGCCACCCAATGGAATCTGCCCCAGATCACCAGCACCTGGTGGGCCCGTTACGATCAGAGCGATGAAGCCATCGGCCAGATGGGGGCCCTCGACTCCATTCCCGCCAATGCCGCGCTTTCGGTCCCACTAACCATGAAAAACGCCGACGGCCTTTACATCTCCCTCACCGAAGCCAACAACGACTCCTTCCCCGATATGGGCCTGCAGCGCGACGGTGACACCTTCAAAGCCTTTTTTCCGGCGTCCGCGCGCGGATGGTCCGCCCAGGGCCCGATCACCACCCCCTGGCGCGTCGCGATCATTACTGACAACCTAAACGATCTGGTCAACAGCGACATGCTGACCAATCTCTGTCCACCCCCTCCGCCTGAATTAGCCAATGCCGACTGGATCAAGCCCGGCCGAGCACTCTGGCAGTGGTGGAGCAGCGGATCTCCCCGCCTCAACGATCAGCACGCCTGGGTCGATGCCGCCAAGCAATTAGGCTTCGAGTATTACCTCATCGATGACGGCTGGCGCAACTGGCGCTCAGAAGACAAGGACCAGTGGCAATGCTTGAAAGACGTCATCGATTACGGCAAATCTCAGGGAATCGCCAGCCTGGTATGGGTCAACTCGTCGGAAATGCGCACCGCCCCCGCACGCCGCGCTTACCTGGAAAAGGTCGCCGCCCTCGGCGCTTCGGGCATCAAAATCGACTTCATCCCTCCCTGCACCCCACAAGTCACCCGCTGGTATGAAGAAACCCTCAAGGACACCGCCGAACTCCACCTCCTCTGCGACTTCCACGGCGCCGTCAAACCCACCGGCCGCCGCCGCACCTGGCCGCAGGAGCTCACGCGTGAAGCCGTCCGTGGC
>Ga0265314_10002731_pt1 | contig 17632 bp, 15 predicted proteins | sample 4126metaG_FD_203106 | JGI IMG/M metagenome (GOLD analysis project Ga0265314, IMG submission 203106) | Rhizosphere microbial communities from Carex aquatilis grown in University of Washington, Seatle, WA, United States - 4-1-26 metaG | ecosystem: Host-associated > Plants > Roots > Rhizosphere >... | reverse complement strand
TCGAGACACGGGCGGCGACGATCGCGCTGGCGGACCTTCCCGGGCCTGCCTATCTCCGGCTCGGTCGTTATCCGTCGCCACGCGTCATGCCCGACGACTACCGGTTCGAGTGCGGCCGGATGACGCGGCTGCGGGACGGCGACGACGTCGCGATCTTCGCGATGGGGCACTGCGTCGCCAAGGCGCTCGACGCCGCCGAGCTCCTGTCGGAGGACGGGATCGAGGCCCGGGTCGTGAACGTCTCGACGCCGAAGCCGCTCGACACGGCAGCCGCAGTCGAACATGCAGCGGGAGTGCGGCGTGTCTTCACGGTCGAGGAGCACTCGATCATCGGCGGCCTCGGAAGCGCGATTGCCGAAGCGCTCGCCGCGGAGAGCATCGCAGCGCCGTTGCACCGCATCGGTGTGCATGACGAGTTCGGCGAGTCGGGCTTTGCCGACGAGCTGCTCGAGAAGCACGGACTGCAGGCCGACGGAATCAGGGAAACCGTGCGCCACGAGACCATGAGAGGAGCCTGAGATGGATCTCCGAGACTTGACCGACGCCGTCATCGCGGGTGACGCGGTGAAGGCGAAGGAGCTGACGGACGCTGCGCTCGCTGACGGAATCGATCCGGCGCAGATCATCAACGACGCGCTGATCGCGGCGATGGGCGTGGTCGGCGAGCGCTTCGGCCGCGGCGAGATCTACGTCCCGGAGATGCTCTACTCGGCGCGGGCGATGCAGACGAGTCTCGCGATGGTCGAGCCGCTGCTCGCCGCGGGGGGGAGCGTGAGCCGCGGCAGCGTGGTCATCGGCACGGTCAAGGGAGATGTTCACGACATCGGCAAGAACATCGTGATCATCATGCTCAGGGGCGCAGGCTTCACGGTGCACGACCTCGGCGTCGACGTCACCGTCGAGCGCTTCGTCGAGGCCGTACGTGAGCTCCGGCCCGACATCCTCGGCCTGTCGGCGCTCCTGACGACGACGATGCCGATGATGCAGACCGTCATCGACGCACTCGAGGAGGCCGGCATCCGCGACGAGGTCAAGGTCCTCGTCGGCGGCGCTCCCGTGACGGACGACTTCGCCCAGGCGATCGGCGCGGACGGCTATGGCCGCGACGCCGGCGCCGCAGCCGCACAGGCGAGAGAGCTGCTCGCAAGCGCGGTCTGACCCGACACGCAACCCGGTCGCGCGCGACCGTTACCGCTGCACGCGCGCAGACGATCCGGCGGCGAGCGCCCGCACCTGGTCGAGGCTCGCCATCGTCGTGTCGCCGGGAAAGGTTGTCAGCAAGGCGCCGTGGGCCCAGCCGAGCTTGAGGGCTTCGGCGGGCGGTTCTCCCGAAAGCAGGCCGTAGAACAGGCCGGAGGCGAAGCCGTCGCCTCCGCCCACGCGGTCGAACACATCGAGCTCGACGGTCGGTGCCACGTGCACCTCGCCGCCGGCCCACACCGCCGCACTCCATCGATGGCGGTTGCTCGAACGCACGTCGCGAAGCGATGTGGCGATCACCTCGAGCTGGGGGAACGACTCGAGCGCCTCCTCGGCCATCGCGGCGAAGGCCTCCTCGTTGAAGTCGTGCGGCCCCTCGACATTCGGTCCGGCAATCCCGAGCGCCTTCTGGAGATCCTCCTCGTTGCCGACGAGGACGTCGACGTTCTCGACGATGCGTCGGAAGACGGACATCGCCACCTCCTGGCCTCCCCAGACACGCCACAGCTTCTCGCGGTAGTTGAGATCGAAGGAGACGATCGCCCCCGCCAGACGGGCCGCCCGCGTGGCCTCGACGATGAGCTCGCCGGTGCTCTCCGAGAGCGAGGCGAACAGGCCGCCGCTGTGGAACCAGCGCACGCCTGACGAGAAGATGTCCGCCCAGTCGATGTCGCCGGGGCCGAGCCGGGCCGCCGCCTCATTGGCGCGGTTGTAGAAGACGACGGGACCGCGGACGCCGTAGCCGCGATCGCTGTACACCGTTGCCATGTTCGGTCCGGTGACGCCGTCATGGGCGAACCGGCGGTAGAAGGGCGTGACTCCGCGCGCCTGGATCTCCTCTGCAATCCGGTCGCCGATCGGGTAGTCGACCATCGCGGTGACGATCGCCGTGCGCAGCCGGAAACAGTCTGCGAGGTTGGCGGCGACGTTGAACTCCGCTCCGCTGACGTGGATGTCGCACGTGCGCGCCTTCCGGAAGGGCACGACCCCGGGGTCGAGCCGATGCACGAGCGCTCCGAGTGCGACGAGGTCGAAGCGTCCCTGCGAAGGAATCTTCAGTTTCTTGCGCATACCGGCGTTCAGTCGACTCTTCGAACCTCGGCTCGCTCGGAACATCGGGGTTCTTCCGAAGTCCCGCCTCGGCCTAGTACGTTCGCCAGCCGCTGCGCGAGCTCGCTGCCGTCTGCATCCACGATCTCCAGGGACAATCCGAGAAGGTCGGCAATCTCCGCCGCGCGGCGGTCGAGATCGGCGTCCGGGTACTGCCGCAGGTAGACGACGTGCGTGTAGTTGCCGAAGTACGCCGGGATGAGATCAGGGTCGACGTCGAGCCCGAGACTGGGAAGAATCGTTCGCCGGAACGTGCGCACCATCCACGATGTGAGGAAGTACGTGCCGGGGCGCTCACGGCTGATGCGGGAGAACTCGTCGCCGCCGAGCAGCTCGTAGCAGTGCAGGCCGACCGGCCGAACCGCGCCGTGGCGCGCGAGGACATCGTCGAGCCTCCCGCCGGTGCCGCAATCCCCATAGACGACGACCATGCGGTCATACAGGCCGTCGAGCTCGGTGAGCTTCGCATCGACGGCGGCAGCCAGCCGGCCGGGAGACAGATGGTGTTCGGCCGGGAGTGCGTACACGTCCACCTCCCATTCTCTCGTGCGGACGATCTCCTGCACGGGGCGGACGAGCGCACCACAGACGACGAGTGCAGTGCCGCCGAGATGGGCGCGACGGCTCACGCGGTCGTCTCTGGGTCGGGAAAGGCGAGGGCGTCGACGAACACAGCGTCGAACTCGGGGCAGCTCGACAGTTCGACGTAGTCGATGCGCTCGGCGAGCCCGAATCCGAGCTGCTGCTCGCGAAACGAGAGCAGCGCGATCTTCGCTCCCTCGAGCGCGGAGTTGCCGACCGCCGTCACGCGCCCGAGGTCGACATGAGGAACGAGGCCGATCGCACGTGCGCTCGCAGGATCGACATACGTGCCGAACGAGCCGGCGAGGAGCACCTCGTCGATCTCGTGTGCGCCGAGACCGGCCGCGCGCAGCACGATCTCGATTCCGGCGGCGATCGCGCCCTTTGCGTATTGGAGCGCGCGCAGATCGTGCTGCGTGACCGCGACGTCTTCGGTGAGGCGGAATGCAGGGACGCCGTCGACCTCCACGAGCCGGTCGGCCAGCGGGCTCATGCGGGCCTCCTCCCTGGTGAGAAGCCGTCCGGAGCGGTCGAGCACGCCGGCCTCGAGGAGCCCGGCGACGGTGTCGGCCAGGCCCGAGCCGCAGATGCCGCGCGCCTTGCCGCCGCCGACGACGTCGAGGTCGACCCCGTCTCCGATCCGGACTGCCTCGATCGCGCCGTCCGTCGCGCGCATGCCGTTACGGATCTCCGCTCCCTCGAACGCCGGCCCGGCAGGGGCCGCAGCTCCGAAAACGCGCGTCGGGGTGGCGAGAACGATCTCGCCGTTCGTCCCGATGTCGATGAGAAGTGACACCCGGTCGTCGCGCGCGATCCCGGTTGCGAGGACGCCCGCGACGATGTCCGCGCCGATGTACGCACCGACGAGTGGAAACGTCTCGATGCGAGCGTCCGGATGGACGGCGATACCGACGTCGCGCGCCGGGAGATCGAGGGGTTCGGCGAACGCGGGGACGAACGGGGCCACAGCCAGGGCGGCTGCGTCGACTCCGAGCAGCAGATGCAGCATCGTCGAGTTGCCGACGACCACTGTGTGTATGACGCGGCCCGCGCCGACGCCGGCAGATGCGAGCAGCTCGCCGAGTAGAGCATTGACGCTGCGGAGCACGGCGGCTCTGAGATCCGCGCCGCCGGACCGTGACTCCATCGCATGCGTGATACGTGAGATGACGTCGGCACCGAATCGCGCCTGCTCGTTCATCGCCGACCCGAGCGCCACGACGGCGCCGTTCGCCAAGTCGACGAGTGCCGCCGAGACCGTCGTCGTTCCGACGTCGACCGCGAGCCCGAGGCACTCCGCGCTCGTGTCGCCGGGTTCGACCGCGACGAGGCGATCGCCGACCACGGCGGCGGTGACGTCGAAGTCGGCGGCGCGGAGAGCCGCGGGCAGCCCGTACAGGACGTTCGGCGCGACGCGGAGCTCGAAGTCGGGCAGAGCGTCGCGGATGCGGTCAAGGTCGGCTCGCTGGTCGACGAGCGCCGGCTCGTCGAGTCGGATGTGATGTCTCTGCGCCGACGGCGCGAGGACGATGTGGCGGCCGCGGCCGAGCAGGGCCGCCTTCGGCGTCGTCCTCATCGGCGGGACCTCGATCTCGAGCGATACAGGCGTGCGTCCGAGTGTCGACCGGCACGCGAGTCTCCAGCCGGCCTCGAGCTCATCCGGCGAGAGCTTGCGCCGATCGACCTCGGTCGTCGGCGCGCCGGCGCCGAGCACGCGCACGCGGCATTTGCCGCACGTGCCGCGTCCGCCGCAGGTGGAGTCGACCGTGACGCCGGCCCAGCTCGCAGCCTCGAAAACGGTGATACCAACGGGAACGCGGACAGTCGCTCCCTGCGGACGGAACGCGAGCGTGTGCAGGCGTTCCACGGCCGACGTCTACGCCGAGGCCGCTTCGCGTGCGCGGAACGCGGCGATCCACGCCATCCCGTACTCGTCGTTGCCGACGAGCAGATCGGCGGCGCGCACCGTCGTCATCGTCTCCGCGGAGAGCGGGTTCATGATCGCCGACGTCAGCCCGGCCTCGATCGCCATTGCGAGGAACGAGGCGCTGAGCGCCGCGCGCGCCGGCAGGCCGAAGGAGACGTTCGACGCTCCGAGACACGTGTTGACTCCGAGCTCCCGGGTGACGAGACGGATCGTCTCGAGCGTGACCTGCGGTGCGACCGGATCGGTCGCCACCGCCATCGCCAGCGGGTCGATGACGACGTCTTCCGGCGGGATGCCGAAGTCTTGCGCAGCAGAGACGATCACGCGCGCGGACGCCAGTCGCTCCTCGGGCGAGCCCGGCACACCGCCGTCGCCGCTAACGAGCCCGATGACGGCCGCGCCGGACTTGGCGACGAGCGGGAGCACAGCGTCGAGCCGGTGACGCTCCGCGGTGACGGAGTTGACGATCGGCTTGCCGGCGCAGACCTCGAGCGCGGACTGAAGGGCGGCGACGACGGAGGAGTCGAGGCAGAGCGGCACGTCGACCTCGTCCTGCACGGCAGCGGCGAGGCCGCGCAGCAGCGCCGCCTCGTCGACGAGCGGGACACCGGCGTTGACGTCGAGGACGGTGGCCCCGGCGTCGACCTGTGCGACGGCGTCCTCGAGAGCGGTCGAGTAGTCGCCCTCGGCGATTCTCTGCGCGAGCTTCTTCCGCCCGGTCGGGTTGATCCGCTCGCCGATGACGCAGAACGGCCGGCCGCGACCGATGATGGTCCGGCTAGACCTCGACTCGAGAACGGTGTCCATCCTGCTCCTTCCGAAGGTCGGGATCGAGGCGCTCCAGGAGCCGACCGACGAGCTCCGGACCGCCAAGCGGGATCAAGTGCAAGCCGTCGACGCCCGGCAGGGCGAGCGCGTCCTCCGCGAGCGCCGCCGCCCGGTCGAGCAGCCACGTGCTGCGGTCGGTGGCGGCGATCGCCTCTGCCTCCGCGATGAGTCGGTCGGGCACGGAGACACCGGCGATGTGCTCGTGCAGGTAGCGCAGCTGTCCCGGCGAGCGCACGATGCAGATCGACGGCAGGAAGTGCGCGCGCTCGACGAGACCGAGCGCCGCGACACGCTCGAGGAACGCAGCCAGCGGCTCGATCTCGAAGACGACCTGCAGCAGGAAGAAGCGCGCGCCGGCGCGGATCTTCTTCGCGACGCGCTCGGCACGGTACTCGTACGGAGGCGCTGTCGGGTTCTCCACTGCGCCGAGGAAGAAGTCCGGGGCGGGGTCGATCGGCCGGCCCGAGAGGAACGTGCCGGCTCCGAGCGTGCCGGCGAGCGAGAGCAGCTGCGGCGAGTCGAGGTCGAAGACCCTGCGTGTGCCCGGCTCGTCGCCGGCGGTGACGTCGTCGCCGCTGATGCAGAGGACGTTTTCGATCCCGTGCATCGCCGCGCCCAGCAAGTCGGCCTGGAGAGCGAGGCGGTTCCGGTCGCGGCACGCGATGTTCATGATCGGCTCGACACCTGCGCGCTGCACGAGCGAGGCGACGGCGACGCTCGACGCATGCGCGTGCGCTCCTGCGTTGTCGGTGACGCCGACGGCGTCGACGAGGGGCGCGAGCTCGGCGAGCGGGCGTTCGACGACGGCAGCGGACGCTCCGTCGCGGATCGGGAGCTCGGCGGTCACCACGCGCCTGCCGCTGTCCAGTAGCTGCTCTAGCCGGGACACGTCAATCGCCTCGCCATCCCGGTTCACGCTCCCGATCGCGTCGCGTGAAGTAGTTGATCCACGAGGAGCCTCCCTCGAGCCGATTGTCGACCGGGGGACGGAGCTCGTGGAACTCCTCCCGCCACGGGAGCCGCACCGAGCGGTGGTACGCCTTCGTCCAGACGCACCGCATCTCCGGTTTCACCTCGCAGTGGCCGTTCGGACGGACCCCACCGCAGGGGCCGTTTCGCAGCGTCTTCGGACACCTCATCGGGCACGTCAGACCTGTCGAGTGCAAAACGCACTGGCCGCACATGCGGCAGCCGAAGACCGGCGTCTTCGTGACACGCTCGACCAGGGCCACGGCGCGGTGGGTGCGCGAACGCGGCTTCGAACTAGAGGACATGAGCATCGATCCGCTGCGAGACCCACTCGAGCCGCTCGATGAGGTTGTTGCCGAGCACCATGTCGCTGATGCCGAGGATCACCGGGTCGTCGCCGACGGTCTCGAGGACGTGGTCGACGAATGCATGCAGCTCCTCCTCGGGCGTCCGCGCCTCGAGCAGGGGCGACGGAATGACGCCCCACATGATCGGCGGGCTACCGCCGATCGCCTTCCACAGCTCGTCGAACGTGCACTCCGTGAGCGGCGCCGGCGAGACGGACTCGATGACGTCGAGCCCCGTCTCGGGCAGCAGTCCGAGGAGCGGCTTGAGCTCGCCGTCGAAGTGGCTGCCGACCTTCTTGCCTTGGGCGTGGTAGATCTCGACGAGCCGCTGGTACTCGGGTATCGCATACTCGGCGAAGAGCCTCGGGTTCGTCATGTGACCTGTGACGTTGTCGCCGAACTCGACGTACGGGACGTCAAGGCCCGCGAGCACGCCGGCCGTCTCGACACGGAGCTCTTGCACGGCGGCGAGGAGCTTGTGGACGCGGTCCGGCTGGTCGCTGAGCGCGTAGAAGAGGTTCGTCTCTCCGAGCAGGTCGATGAGGACCTCCTGGAACGGGATGCGGTCGATCCGCGGGAGGACGAAGCCGAAGTCGCCGATCTCGTCGGCGGCGGCCTGGATCCGGTCGAAGCGCGGGACCACTTCCAGGTGGTCGATGATCCAGTGAACGGTGTCGTAGTCCTCCAGAGACTTGATCGGATGCTCCTCGAGGTACGGCACCTGCGCCCACTCCACGGCCTCGGGCAGCATCACCTGCCGCACGCGGATCGTGCCGACCGGCGTCGCGAACTCGAAGACCGTCGCGCCCGGCCGGTCCGCCTGCACGCGGTCCTCCATCACCGGCCAGCGGGACGTGACGGGGTCGGTCTCCCGGCTCGTGACCGCCCCGTCGACGCTCACCGTGAGCTCGACGCCGCGCAGGACGAAATCGTGCGGGACGACGAACGCCAGTTGCCCCAGGCCCGACTTCCGGTGCGAATCGATCAGTGACAGGCCTTCGTACGCCGCCGGCAGCCGACCCTGCCGGATGAGCGCCGTTCGCCAGAGCTCGAGCCGGTCGCAGAACGGGATCCGGTCGGGGCGGTCCCCGGCCAGCACCGCGAGCACACGATCGTGGACCGACAGCGGCTCCACGGTGACTGCCGTCATGTTCGCCCGAGCGCCTGGAGCTCGTTCGGAAGGATCGTGAGCTCCGAGACGCAGGCGCGCACAGGGAGGCTGAGCGCGAACAGGATGGTGGCGGCGACGTCGTCCGGCTGCAGACAGCGTTCTCGCACCTCGGGCGTGGGCGGCTCGGGGCGCTTGTCGAGAAGCTCGGTCGAGACGGCACCCGGCAGGATCGAGGTGAAGCGGATCCCCTGGTCGTGCTCCTCCACCGCAGCTCCGCGCACGAGGCCGAGAACGCCGGCCTTCGAGGCCTGGTAGGCAGGTCCGGACACATCGGGCCAAAGAGCGGAGACGCTGGAGACGACGACGACGTGGCCGTGCGTCCGCCGAAGCTGCGGCATGGCCGCAGTGATGCACGAGAAGACGCCGGTGAGATTCGTATCGAGCAGGTGCCGCCAAGTGGAGTCGGTGAGCTGCGCGAGCCGTCGGTCGGGAATGTTGGTGCCGGCGCAGCAAACGAGGGCGTCCAGCGGTGCGTCCTCGCCGATGCGCCCGACGAGCGCCGCCACGGCCCCGCCGTCGCAGACGTCGAGCTCGTGCACGCTCACCCGTCCCGTTGCCATGCGCTCCGTCCCGAGCCGCTGTTCGGCGAGCTTGCCGCGCAGGTCGGAGGCGTGGACGCGGGCACCGGCGTCGATCAGCGCCGACGCGGTGGCGAGCCCGATGCCGCTCGCGGCGCCGGTGACGAGGACGACGCGGCCGTCGAAGGTCGGCGTTCCGTTCGTTGTCATGCTTCGTTCCTTCCCGGCTCGAGGACGACCTTGAGGAGCCCCGATGAGCCGGCATGGAGCTTCTCGAACCAGGCCGCTCCTTCGGTGAGTGGCGCAACGACGCTGATGAGCGGATCGACGTCGACCGCGCCGGTGGCGAGCAGGCGGATGCTCTCCGGATAGTCGCCGACGGATGCGCAAGAACCAAACAGCGCCAACTCGCGCGTGACGACCGCCTGCAGTGCAAGCTCGACCCGAGGGGCGAGGTTTCCGATGAGCGAGACGCGGCCGCCCTTGCGGACCGAGGCAACCGCCGATTCCACGGCGCCGGGCAGACCGACGACCTCGATCGCGAAGTCGGCGCCGACTCCGCCGGTGGCGTCGAAGACGGCGGCCGCGACAGCGTCCGCGTCGCCACGGACCGGCTTTGCGCCGAACTGCGCTGCGAGCGCGAGTCGGTCCGCGTCGAGATCGACGGCGAAGATCTGGGCGCAGCCGCTGGCGCGCAACGCCTGGATGACGAGGAGGCCGACCATCCCGGCTCCGATGACCACCCCGGACTCGCCGGCTGCAGGACTCACGCGCGATACGCCGTGCACCGCGACCGACAGCGGCTCAGCGAAGGCCGCCCGCGTGAACGAGAGGTCGTCGGGGATGCGGTAGGCGATCCGCGCCGGCACGACGAGATATTCGGCGAATGCGCCGTGGCGGCGGTACTCGGCACAGGAGACGCCGAGCACGCGGCGCGAGTCGCACAGGTTGATCTCACCCCGGCGGCAGTAGTCGCACCGGCCGCAGTAGACGGTGGAGTCGAACGTGACACGGTCGCCGATACTCCAGCCCGTGACCTCCGACCCGAGCTTTGCGACGATGCCGGCGGCTTCGTGGCCCATGACGATCGGCGGTATTCGCCGCCCGGTGCTTCCGTCCATGCCGTGGACGTCGCTTCCGCAGATGCCGCAGGCACGTACCTCGACGAGGATCTCATCGGCCTCCGGTGCGACCATCGGGACGTCGCCGTACGACAAGTGACCTGGCCGGTCGAGGACGAGCGCCTTCATCTGCGTCGAGTCTCTGTCCCACATTTGCGCCGTCCCATCCGTAGTCGATCCGAACGCGGCTCAGCGCTTCTCCGCATCTGACGGTCGGACGGCGTGACTTCGTGACGGCTGCCTTTGGTCACACCACGGGGAATCCCCTCATTGAGGTTGCAGGTTCTCCGTACGGGCCTCAGCGGGGCCACTGATGTACCCCTGCGCACGCGGGAGCAAGAACCCTGCTCGAAGGAGCATGGGAACGTGTGGCTCGTCAAGCCTCCTATCAGTGCACTCGGCCGATCCTCCGGCCGCCCCGCAGTAATGAGCCACGAAAGGAGTTCGACATCATGAAGAAAGCGGGCGGGCGGATCAATCGCCCCAGCTTCGCGATCGCCGTGGTCGCGGCTCTCGCCGCGATCGGTGTCGCAGCGGTTCTCGCCACTGCGGCCGGCAACGCTCCCGCGAGTCTCTCGACGAAGACGGCGGCACAGCCGGTCGGCCTGAGTGCCGTTCCGACTGCACTCCAGAAGTACTACAAGGGCTTCCAGTACTTCCTCAAGATGTACCCGAATCCCTACGCGAACTGGACGCCTCCGGCTCCGCCGTGGAAGTTCTGTTACAACGACTCGTACATCGGCAACCTCTGGCGGCAGGAGTCGCTGGCGACGTACAAGAAGCTCGTCGGCCAGCTCACCGAAGAAGGTCTCGCAAAGGGTGGGCTCAGCGTTACTGAGTCCAACAACAACGCGAACCTCCAGCTCTCGCAGCTCCAGACCCAGATCCGTTCGGGCTGCAACGTCATCATCAGCATCCCCGGCACGCCGACGGGCTTGAACTCAGCCATCGCGACGGCGCGTCAGAAGGGAATCTTGTTCATTGCTGACGAGGCGGCGGTGACTAGCCCCGATGCCATCAACGTCACCTTCAACGACTACTACGCCCAGCAGCAGCTGGACGAGTGGCTGTTCAAGGAGATGGGCGGCAAGGGCAACGTCATCGACGTGCTCGGAATCCCGGGTGAGACGCAGACCGTTGCGAGCATCGCGGCGAACAAGGCCGAGCTCGCGAAGTATCCCGGCATCAAGAACCTCGGCGACATCTACGGCAACTGGACCTCGTCGATCGTCACCGAGAAGGTCATCCAGTTCCTCGCAACGCACCCGCAGAAGGTCGACGGGATCATCGACGCCGGGGCATCGTCGCTGGCGGCGGAGCAGGGGCTGCAGCAGGCGGGTCGGCCGCTCGCGAAGACCGCGAACTACAGCGGTGAGTGCGCCTTCCTCTCGTTCTGGAAGCAGAACAACCTCGACACGATCGCGCAGTCGCAGGGCGGCGCTCCGGCCCTCTACGAGTCGCTGCACGTCGCGCTGAGGATGCTCGCGGGCCAGAAGCCGGCGGTGAACTCGATCCTCTATCCGCTGCCGGTCGTCACGAAGGCGACGTTCAACCAGTACTACAAGCCTTCGATGAACCTTCAGAGCACGTGCTACGCGAACCCGCGCTCTGGCAAGGCAGTCCCGGACGCGTTCATGAACGGGCTGTTCAAGGGCGGCCATCCTGTGACCGCGAAGCTCAAGCCGGCGGCGTAGTCGGCTAGAGGAAGCGAAAGCAGAAGCAACCCAACGTGCGCGTGCCGAGTCACATCGGCACGCGCACATCATGCGAGGCGACGGAATCGTGACCGAGATCGTGGAGTTCGCACGGAGAAAGCAAGCGCTCGTCATCGGCTTCGTGCCCTACGCGCTCGTCCCCATCCTGTACGTGATCGGGATCTCGAGCATCGACGGCTACTCGTCCAAGAGCAGCCTGAAGTCGCTACTCCTGCTGTCGAGCATGCTCGGCATCGCGTGCGTGGGGCAGACGCTCGTCGTCATCATCGGCGGCATTGACCTCTCGATCCCAGGCGTCATCGGGATGGCGGACGTTGTCCTCACCCAGCAGTACGGCAAGGGCTGGCCGTTCTGGGTCTGCGTGCTCATGGTGATCGGCCTGGGCGCTCTCGTCGGCGCTGTCAACGGCTACCTCTCGCGGCTGCTCGCCGTCTATCCGCTCGTGATCACGCTCGCCACGGGGTCGATCGTCTTCGGCGGCGTGCTTGCGTGGACCCACGCTCAAATGACCGGCACCGTTCCCGATTACCTCATGCACGCGGTCTCGGTCGTCGGTCGGACCGGGCCCATCGGGATCCCGCCTGTCGTGATCGCGTGGGCAGTGATCGCGGTGCTCGTGCTCGTCTTCCAGCGCCGCACCGCGATCGGGCGGCGCCTATACGCGTCCGGGGACAACCCGGCCGCCGCGCGGCTTGCCCACGTCAATCTCACAGGCGTCTGGATCCTCACGTTCGCACTCTCAGGCGCGTTCGCTGCGATGACCGGCATCCTCTTCGCCGGCTTCAGCTCCGCCTCCGACGCGACTGTTGGTAACCCGTACCTGTTCCAGACGATCTCTGCCGTCGTGATCGGTGGCACCTCTTTGCTCGGTGGCCGTGGCGGTTACGGGCGGACGATCGTCGGCGTACTCATCCTGACGCAACTCACCACGTTGCTGATCGGGGTCGGGATCAGCGACAACATGCAGGAGATGCTGCTCGGAGTTCTGATCGTGTTTCTGCTGGCGATCTACGGCCGCGAGCCGGCGCTGCAGACGAGGATCTGACGGTGGCCATCGCCGCGTCGACGCCCGAGGTTCCGGTCAAGAGTGAGCGGGTCACGAGCGACCGCGAAGTACTCGCGCTCCAGGCGCGGGGTGTCCGTCGCTACTTCGGTGAGACCGCAGCGCTCGAGTCGGCGTCACTCGCCGTACGTCGCGGCGAAGTTCACGCGCTTCTCGGTGAGAACGGCTCCGGCAAGAGCACGTTGATCAAGGTACTCAGCGGCGTGCTGCGCTCGGACTCAGGCGAGGTGCTCTATTACGGCGACCGCGTCGCGTTCCGCAGCCCTCGCGCGGCGCAGCGTGCCGGCATCGTCACCGTGTACCAGGAGACGCTCGTCGTGGAGGAGTTGTCGGTGCTCGACAACGTCTTCCTTGGCACGGACGGCTTCTTCCGGCACGAGGACACGCGGGAAGCGGAACAGAGCCGCGCCGTTGCGGTGCTCGGCGAGCTCGGCTTCGGGACCTTCGACCTCGAGCGTCCGCTCTGGACCTTCTCGCTCGCGCAACGGCAAATCGTGACGATCGTGCGCGCTCTCGTGCGGCCCTGGACGCTCCTGATCCTCGACGAGTCGACGTCTGCGCTCGACCAGGAGGACCGCGACCGGCTCTTCGACGTGGTCCGAGCGGCGGCGACGGGCGACCGGTCCGTGATCTTCACGACGCACCGGATGGACGAGGTCGAGCAGATTGCCGACGCCGCCACAGTGCTGCGCGCGGGCTCGACGGCGGGCTCACTCACGAGGTCCGAGCTCTCTCGGCAGCACGTGCTCGACCTGATGTCGAACGGCCAGCACGCCGCAGAGTTGGTCCTGGGGAGCTCTCCCGTGCGGCAGCACCGGACCGCCGTGCCCGCGACCGACGTGCTCAGAGCGGAGGCCGTCGTGCTCGTGCCGGAAGGCCCGTCGATCTCGCTGTCGGTGCATGCCGGGGAGATTCTTGGTTTGGCTGGGCTCGAGGGGCAGGGGCAGACCAGGTTCCTCGAGTGTGCAGCGGGCGTGAATCCGCCCGTGTCCGGCAGCTTCTCCATCGCACGAAACGGCGGCTTCGAGCGGGTGTCCGGGTATCGCGACGCCTACCGCAAAGGTATTGCGTACGTCCCGCGTGATCGAAAGCGGGAAGGGCTGTTCCTGGCCCAATCGGTGCTCGACAACCTTGCACTCCCGAACTTCGGCCGTTTCTCCCGCGCCGGGCTGATCCAGCGTCGGCGACTGCTCAAATGGCTGCACACCTACACGGACGAACTGAAACTCGACCGTCGGCGTTTCAGGGGCCAGGTTGGATCGCTCAGCGGCGGCAACCAGCAGAAGGTGCTGCTCGGGCGGTGGATGGCCTCCCAGCCGGCGCTGCTCATCCTCAACGACCCGTTGCGCGGCGTCGACGCAGTCACCAAGCAGGAGCTTTACGAGGTACTGCGCGCGCTCGCGGCTGATGGTCTCAGTCTGCTGTTCCTCTCGACAGAGATGGCGGAGCTCCTCACCCTCTGCGAGCGGGTCGTGGTCTTCCACGACTCCAGCGTGATCGCCGTTCTTCAAGACGAGACGCTGACTGAGGCCCGGATCATCGACTCGATGTTCGGGCGAAAGCCCGACGACCCATCGGATGCGGCGTGACCGCGCCGTCGGCCATCCGTGCCAAACCGCGTAGACGGCGGTTGATCAGCCGCGTTCATGTTGGTTCGACGTCGTACGCCTGGGCGTCCATCGGGGCGGCCGTTGCGCTGTACGTCGCGAATGTTGGTTTTCAACCGTCCTTCGCATCGCCTGGCAACTGGGCGTCGATCCTGGCGGTGACAGCACCATTCCTCCTCATCGGGATGGCGCAGGCGTTGCCGGTGCTCGCGGGCAACGGCGGCCTCGATCTCTCGCTCGGCCCGCTGATGGGTTTCGTCACCGTCCTCATCGCGATCGAGCTCGTCCCAGCCGGGATCTCTGCACCGGAGCTTCTCATTCCCGTCGTGCTGGCCATCGGCTTCGGCGCCGGGATGGTCAACGGTTTCCTCGTCGCGTTCGTGCGCCTGCCGGCAATCATCGCGACACTCGGCGCGTATCTGTTCTACACGGGCTTCGGGCTCTACCTCCTGCCGAGCCCCAGCGGAAACGTGCCCGGCTGGTTGATGCACCTCTCGAGGAGCTACGGCCCGATCCCCGCGATGCTCGTACCCCTCTTCGCGGTCGCGGTCTTCTGGCTGCTGCTGACACGCACCGCGTACCGGCGAAACCTGCTCGCAGTGGGCGGTGACGACCGAGCGGCGTACACGGCTGGCGCGAATGTCGCCCTCATTCGCTGCTCGGCTTACGCCTTCGGCGGCATGCTCGCGGCGGTCGCCGGTCTCGCGCTCGCGGCGACGCTCGGATCGGGTGACTCGACCGTGGGGCCGCCGTACACGATCACTTCGATCGCCGCCGTCGCGCTCGGCGGCATCTCCCTCTCCGGCGGGCGTGGTGGCCTACTCGGCGGCGCCGCCGGCGGGGCAATCATCTTCCTGATCCAGAACCTCCTCACCGTCGCAAACGTGTCGGTGTTCGAGCTGGACATCGCGAACGGGATCATGCTGATCCTTGCGCTGGCGCTGAACAGCTTCGTGCTCGCACGCCGCCGCACCGGGCTCGCCAAGCTGGAGCTCGCGGGGCGTCAGCGACTTCAGGAGGCAGCATGATCGAGGCGACCAAGCCCCGCGTGGTCCGCCGCAGCTACCTCGGCTGGCTCGTTGACGAGACGCAGACGAAGGTCTGGCACGACTCCGCCGATCCGCAAGAGCTCGACCGCGGCCTCCAACGCGGGCTCGTCGGGGTGACGACAAACCCGTTCCTCACCAATCTCGCCCTGACGAGGAACCGAGCAATCTGGGAGCAGGCGATCCGAGCCGTCCTCGAGGGCTCGCTGCCGGCCGAAGAGCACGCCGAGGCGTTGATGCGGATCCCGATCACCGCCGCCGCAGCGCGACTCCTCCCGGAATACGAACGCAGCGGTCACGAGATGGGTTACGTCTGCGCACAGGTGAACCCGGGGCGGGCGGGGGACCGCGAGGCGATGCAATCGATGGCCGAGCGCTTCGCCGCCTGGGCGCCGAACATCGCCGTGAAGCTTCCGGCTACGTCGGCCGGTATGGACGTGCTCGAGGAGTGCGTGGCGCGCGGAATCACCGTCACGTCGACCGTCAACTTCACGGTGCCGCAGGTGCTGGCGGCCGGCGAGCGGTGCCACAGGGCGGTGCGGAGGGCGCACGAGACAGGCGTCGCGCCCGGCCGCTGCTTCGCCGTGGTGATGGTCGGCCGTCTTGACGACTACCTCGCGGATGTCGCCTGCGACACGCGCGCGGTGCTACACGACGGCGACATCCGCTGGGCGGGCCTTGCTGTCGTCAAGCGCGCACGAAAGCTGTTTCTCGAGCGCGGCTACGAGGCGGTCTTACTCGTCGCGGCGCAACGCGGCGCGTATCACGTCACCGAGCTCGCCGGCGCCGATCTCGTCGTCTCACTTCCACCGGCGTACCAGGACCTTCTCGAAAACGAGCCGCTGGAGCGTGAAAGCCGCGCCGACCGCGACGTGCCCGCAGATGTCGTCGACCGTCTCCGCACGATGCCGGAGTTCGTTCGCGCCTACGAGCCGGACGGCATGACGCCTGCCGAGTTCATCGCGTTCGGTGCGACCCAGAGAACGCTCACGCAGTTCGCGGACTCGGGATGGAAGCTACTGGAGCAGCTGCGATGACCAATCTCTCGGAAGGGAGCTGAAGATGGAGTGCACGGAGCTTGCAGGCGGACTTGCGTGGCCCGAGGGGCCGTCAGTGCTCCCGGACGGCCGCGTCGTCTTCGTCGAGACGTACCGCAGCCAGGTGACCTACTGGGCGCCGGATGGCGAAGTCGGCGTGTTCGCCTACGTCGGCGGCGGCCCGAACGCAACCGTACTCGGTGCCGACGGCGCCGTCTACGTGACGCAGAACGGCGGCATCGTCGGCCCATGGCGTGCGCCGGATCAGCGCCCGCCGTCGATCCAGCGGATCGACCCGTCCGGTCGAGTCGACGTCGTGGCGACGCAAGGGGACGGCGTATCGTTCAAGGCGCCGAACGACCTCGCGTTCGGGCCCGACGGCAGGCTCTACTTCACCGACCCGGGCGGAAGCTTCGAGCCGGCAACACGCCCGAATCCGAGCTTCCTGTTTGCGCTCGACCCGGACGGCGCGTGCGAGCTTCTCGCCGAGCTCCCGCCTGTCTACTCGAACGGCATCGTCGTCGAGCAGTCCGGGAGCATCGTGTGGGTCGAGTCGTACACCCGCGCGGTCCGTCGGCGCCACCCCGATGGGACGATCGAGGACCTCGTCGTTCTCCCCGACGGCCGCATCCCGGACGGGCTGAAGGTCGCAGCTGACGGCAACCTTTGGATCACCGGCGGCCCCTCCTCCGGGCTGGATGTCGTCTCGCCGCAGGGCGAGCTGCTCGACTTCGTCCGTGTCGGCGCGAACCCGACGAACTGCGCGTTCTCGGGCCATACGCTGTTCGTCGCCGACGGAGGGACGACGGGCGAGACCGCGGACGCGTCGTACGGCGGACGCCTCTGGCGTCTGGAGCTCGAGGGTGTCGAGGGGATGCCGCTCTTTCCGGGGTCGATCCAGGTCGCGGCCGGCGTCGCGTGAGCACGACGAGCACAGCGGCAGCGATGTCGGTCCACGACCGAGTGCTCGCCGTGCTCGAAGGACGGACGCCGGACTGCGTGCCCTTCTGCGACCGGCTCGAGCTGTGGCACACGGCGCTCGTGCGGCAGGGGCGGCTGCCCGCCGAGTTCGATGGGCTGTCGCTGACAGACGTGCACCGTCGCGTCGGCATCGGTCGCTTCGCATTCGTCGCTCCATACGACTGCGTGCTCCGCGGCGTCGATATGACGACGACCGTCGACGGCGTCGAGGTCTCGCGAGAGCACGAGCCTGTGACGGAGCGCTTCCCGATCTTCGAGGATCTCGTGCAACGGGACCGTCCGGGGTCCACGACCTTCGAGCTCGCGACCCCGGTCGGCACCGTGCGACTTACACAGAGTGTCCTTCCTGAGGCGGTGAAATGGGGAGAGACGTGCTACCTCGCGGAGCCGCCGATCAAGGAGCCCGAGGA
>Ga0265314_10002730_pt1 | contig 17632 bp, 18 predicted proteins | sample 4126metaG_FD_203106 | JGI IMG/M metagenome (GOLD analysis project Ga0265314, IMG submission 203106) | Rhizosphere microbial communities from Carex aquatilis grown in University of Washington, Seatle, WA, United States - 4-1-26 metaG | ecosystem: Host-associated > Plants > Roots > Rhizosphere >... | reverse complement strand
CCGCGCGAGCGCGACTGTTCGATGCGGTAGAACGGTGTGAACACGGTCTCCAGCAATTCCGGCGGGATGCCGGGGCCGGAATCGCGGATGCGGATGTGGCATTGCTGCGCCTCGCAGCTCAGCGATACTTCCGCGCGCTGGCCGTATTTCACCGCGTTGTCGATCAGGTTGGAGAGGGCGCGGCGCAAGGCCAGCGGATGTGTCTTTATCTGCACGGGAACACGACTCAAATATTCCACCTGCTGCCCGGCTTCAGCGGCATCGCTGCACATACTGTCCAGCAACGAATCCAGATCGAGCAGCTGCAAGGCTTCGCTGCTATCCAGACTGCGCGACAGCTCCAGTCCTTCCTGTAACATCTGCTGCATGGCCTGCATGTCGCCAACCAGTTTGTTGCGCAACGCTTCGTCCGGCAGTTTTTCCAGACGCAGACGCAAGCGTGTCAGCGGGGTCTGCAGATCGTGAGTGATCGCGGCCAGCATACCGGTGCGTTCGCGAACATCTTCATAGATGCGTCTCTGCATGCGGTTGAATGCGCGCGTGGCGGCACGCACTTCGCTGCTGCCCTGTTCCGGCAGCGGCTCACCGCTACGAGAGATGTCGAGCCTGTCCGCGGCATCGGCCAGTTGCCGTAACGGGCGGGTGGCGATGCGCGCCACCAACCAGGCCAGCAGAGCGATACACAGTGCGAAAAGCAGCAGGGCGCTCCACACTGTGGGTGGCGGGATCTGCGGGCGCATGGGGATGATCAGGGTGATGCCGCTGCCATCCTGCAAAGTGATATTCACATGCTGGCACAGCAAGGGGCCGGGCGCGCGACGGGGACGCCGCATTTCCTCATCGCCACAACGAGACTGGTTCGGCAGTTCCGCCTCGATCTTTACCTCGGCCCGCCGCTGATGGACGGCTTCTTCCAGAACCTCGTCCCGGGCGGCACCGGGATGGGCGGTTTCTATTCCCGCACGACCGCGTATACCCATGCCGTGCGGGGCATGCAGAAACTCATCACGCCCTGACTGGGGCGTTCTTTCCAGCGTGTCCAGCAGCTCGGTGATCTCGGTCGCAAGGTGCTGTGTCCGCGCGCGTTCAAACAATTCCTGTTGTCTGGAATGGGTGAGCAGGATGGTGCCGGCGGCTGACAGCAGCATGCCCAGTAGCAGGATCAGGAACAGGCGGCCATGCATGGAGCGAAAGAAATCCGGCATCCTATTTACCCCGCTTCACTGATGTCGCCAGCAGATAGCCTTCATTTCGCAACGTCTTGATGAGTTTGGGTGCACGTGCATCATCCCCCAGTTTTTGGCGCAAACGGCTGATGTGCAGATCGATGGATCGGTCAAGCGGATCGGTCTCCCGCCCCTGGGTCAGCGCCATCAGCTGGTCGCGATTGAGGGCGCGGTTGGGGTGTTCCAGCAACGCTTTGAGCAAACGGAACTCACCGCCGGACAGCATGACCACCAGACCGGCACCGTTTTGCAACTGGCGCGTGGTCTCGTCCAGCGTCCAGTCGGCGAAATGCCATAGCGTCGATGGGGTGGGAGCATCATTAGCTGTAGCCGCGCTGCGGCGTAACACGTTACGGATACGCACCAGCAGTTCGCGCGGTTCAAAAGGTTTGCACAAGTAGTCATCGGCGCCCATCTCCAGACCCAGGATGCGATCCAGCGGCGCGCTGCGCGCCGTCAGCATGATGACCGGAACGGTCGAATGCGCGCGCAGGTCACGGCACAACGTCAATCCGTCGCTGCCGGGCAGGGTGAGGTCGAGCACGATCAGGTCGACCTGCGTAGTGTCGAGCACCTGCTGCATGGCGTCACCATCCTCTGCGGTGCTGATATGCCAGCCCTGATCGCCGAGATAATCGGCCAGCAGGCTGCGGATATCGGCATCGTCGTCTACGATCAGGATGCGCGGTGATGTGTCATTAGCAGTCATGGAGCGGACATTACAACGAAATCGGGGATGGCGGGGAAACGATACAAATCAGTACAAAATGTTCGCCAACAGACATACGCCGGATACATAGAGAAGGTTAAATAGTCACCGTGCATCTGGCACTTCTTACAACCACCACGACGGAGATAAAAATGAACAGATCAGCAAAGATGATATTGGCCGGGTTGGCGATTGTCGCCTTGTCCGCCAGCGCATATGCACATGAAGACCGTGAATGCGGCTGGAAGGGCATGGATCGCGAAAAGATGGAGAAAGCACATGAACAGCATCAGGCGAAATTGCACGACAAGCTAAAGCTGTCGGCACAGCAGGAGACTGCATGGAAGAAGTTCACTGCCAGTCATCTGTTACTGGACAAGAAAGATCGTCCCGATCCGGCTGCGCTGGAAAAACTGAACGCACCCCAACGCCTGGAAAAAGGGCTGGAACTTCTGCGTGCCGAAGAAGCCCAGTTGGCTGAGCATCTCAAAGCGTTGAAAGAGTTCTATGCCGTGCTGACACCGGAACAGCAAAAGATATTCGATGAGCAGATCCCGCATCGCGGAATGCACGGCCAGAAGCACGAAAAATAATTCCTGAAGTCAGGCAGGTGACAAATTGGCGCAGTCCGTAAATCGGCTGCGCCGATTTTTTGAGTTCTAGCGTGCCGCAGGCTGAGGCATCAATTCCAGTTTGAATACTCCGGGGCTGACTTCGGGGCCGATGTGATGCAACAACTCGTTCAGTTCCGTGGCTGCCGCACCGGGGGCTGCTTGCGCCGTACCGTTGATCTGTATCCCGCCAGTCTTGTCGAAACGCCCCGTGCCGGACAGCAGCAACTTGCCAGACAGCGTGGACAGTTTCGCATCCAGCGTTTGGCCGTTGCCCTGCAGCAGGATGCGGTAGTCCCCCAGCGGGCGGATGCTGGAAAGTCCGGAGGAGGCTTGCAACCAGTCCACCACTGCCTGTCCGTTCACACCGGACGAATCGAGGAGCAGATGGTCGCTGCGTGCCTCGAACGTACCCTGGAGCTGGTACGGGCCGAGCTGCGGTGCGGCGAGCTCAAGGGTGGAGGCGGGTAGTGTGAGGTGCAGATCATCGACATCGATGTGTCCGGAGAGCGGGATGTAACGCAAGATCATCGGTGCCGATTCGCCGGTGCGAACCAGCAGTGCGGCGTCGGTAGGGTGCAGTTCCCAGCGATAACTGCCGAGTGTCTGGAAGCGCGTCTTGTGTTGCAACAACAGCACACCCGAGCCCTGCCACAGGCTGCCCGTCGTCTGCGCCAGTGACAGCATGCCGCCGGAGGTCCGCTCCAGCGCATAGCCCATCAGCGATGCAGGAGCAAAAACAAATATTCCGGCGAAAAACGCGCTGCCGAATAGTAGCGCCAGCGACACGCGCTTGCGTAACGTCACTGATCCGCTCCGTTGGTCAGCGTGGCTTGCACCTTGACCATACCCGGCTCCGGAGACGCGACCAGCATCGCCGACGCTATGCGGATATGTTGTGTGGTTTCGAGCAGGTGTTGCCATTGCAGCCATTGTGCGAACTGGAGGCTTTCGGCGCTGATGCGCACGCTGTTCTGCTCGCCCGGCACGACCAGCAGAGGCAGATTGGCCTCCTTGGCCGACTTCTCCACCGCGACTCGCAGTGCATCGCTATCGAGCACGGCGAGTTGTGCCTTCTGGCGCAGCGACTGCGCCTGTCCGGCAAGCGCTTGCATCTGGGCGGCTTGCGCACGCAGTTGCGGCAGGGAGGTTTGCAGTTTCGGTAGTGCCTGATGCACGGGCTGCCACAGCAAGCCATAGACCAGTAATGGCAACAACACCCAGGCACCGCGCAGGATGGTCTTCTGCTCGGTCGCGCTGAGCGTGTTCCAGTGGTCGGTCTTCAGGCGGGCGATCAGAAGTTTCATTTCGCACCTCCCGTTGTCACGCGCAACTGGATGTTCAACGCGCCGCCCGCCTCATGCCTGTCCACGACTTGTGCCGCCAGTCCCGTTTCCGCGATGCGTTGCTGCAAGGTTACGAGCGCGGCGGCGCTAGCGACCCTCATCTCGATATCCAGTTTGCCGTCGCCATAACGTACCGTGCGCAAGGTGCTGCCGGGAATGCTACCCGATGCACCCGAGAACTTCTCCAGCAGCGGCGAGAGATCAGCATCGTCGCTGACACCCGCTCCGTGGCGCAGACGTGCGATGTTGCGCCGCATCTGCAACGGCGCGTCGACGATGGTGACATCCGCGCCGAAAGTCTCGCGGAAGGTTTCGCTCATGCTGTTCACCAACTGGCGTTTCTCGTTGGCGAGCAGTGCCCATTCCAGATTGCTGCTGATGACCTCTACACCGACCAGCAGCAGCGCTACCATCAATGCCGGGCGCAGCCACGGCCAGAATTCACTGATGCGCGGCGGCGGTGCGAACTTGCCCCATAGCAGGTTGGGCGCATCGGCGGGGATGGCGGCCTTGCGCCAGTCGAAACTCTGCTTCTCGTAGATGACCGGAGTACCGATACCCCAGCTCGGGGCCTGTACCTCGCTACCGAGCGCGAACAGCCGCAATGCGGCGGGGCCCCCCTGTTGCAAACGCAGTTGCAGCGAGGCCGGTGCGTGCGTGTCGCTGCCGCTGTCGAGTGCGCCGCCCAGACTGTGTGCCATCGCCAGGAAACCCTGCGTGCCATCCCAGGCCAGACTCCATTCACTGCTGCGCGTCGGCAGCAGGCAAAACTCCGGCACGATGCGGCGCACGCGCAATCTGGTGGCGTTGCAGGCCGCGAGGAAACGCGACAGCCAGCCTTTATCCACGGCATAAAGTACGGTACGTCCATCCGGTAACCTGGGGCCGGAGGTGACATGTGCTTCGCTCACGTCGGCGATCAGCGCCTCTTCCAGCACAAAAGGCAACGCCGTCTCCAGTTTGCTGCGCTTGATCTTCGGCAGTTCGGCTGCTGTCGCCAGTACACGCTCGGCGGCGACGATCACCAGCGCATCGTCGCTCTGCGGCATCGAAGCCAGTGTGCCGTTGCCGGAATCGAGCACATTACCCGCGTCGTCCAGTAGCGCCCAAGCGCAGGGCGAAGCGGCGTCCTGCCAATGTGCGGTGAGATAGATGCGAAGATTCATTGCAGACTCTTTCTGACTTGTGTCGCCCAGGGATCACTGCGGTGCAGCAGTGCATGCGCAGCCGACGCACCATCGCCCTGGGTGGCATATCCGGTCACTATGAAATATTGGCTGCTCACGCTAAGGTTCACTGTGCTGTCCTGTGTCACGCCCTTGGGCAGTTGTTGTAAAAAATCCGCTGTGCTTCTGAGCGGCGTGGTTCTGATCTGCGTCACCAGTTGCCGTGCATCCTGCAACGATAATCCCGGCAGTAGCGCCATCAACACTTCCGGCGGCGCAAAGTTCACATTCACCGCAGTGCCGGATTGTGGCAGCACGCTCACGAATGGTTGGAGGCGCTTGATGATGTTCGCATCGAAACCTTTCACCCACACCAGCTCGCCAATGTCAGAAAGCGGCCGGTTGGCGCAGCGGTAAGGCTTGGCAAGACTCAGGTAATACTCGTCTTCCGCGCCGTTCGTCATCGCCTCGCTGTTCGTATCCATCCAGTCCGCCAGCGTGCTGCCCAGCTCCTGCGGCAGGCTCAACGCGCCAAGCAGGCGCTGGAAGCGCGCCAGTTCGGGCGCACTTGCCACTCCGTTGCGTACCAGATTGTTCAGGTTGAACAGCCCCTGCTGGTCGACGATGGTTCCCTGCACCTCGCCGCCTTCCACCGGAATGGCGGGCAACTGCATCGCCCACAATTCTTTCCCATTATCGTTTTGCGTCACCAGTGCATCGTCCGCCAGTACCGCGCGCGCCCAGTCTATCCCCGCTTCGGCGATGCGTCTTGCCTGTGCACGGTCGCGCCCGTTCTCCATCTCGCGCTGCCAGAAACCCTGTTGCTGCGCCATGAACGCCGCGATGGTCGTCGCCATCGCCACGATCAGTAGCACCATCACCAAGGCTACGCCGCATTGTGTGCTGGCCTTCATCGAAGTGAAAAGAACCGGGTCAGTTTTTCGCCACTCTTCAATATCAGCTCCACCTCCACCCCTTTTGGCAAAGCGGCATCAGAGATCAAAGGCGGCCACTGCATTTCCCACGCCATACGACTGGAAAGAAAGCGCAGGTTGAATTCGCTTACGCCTTCCACCAGCGCATCCACCGTTGGCTCATTGTACGGGGCGCTATCCAGCGCAGTCCAGCGCAACAGCTCCAGCTTGTCCTGGCGCAGGCGATAGCCGATGCGCTGCGGCGGAAGCGGCGCGCCTTCGGCATCGAAACCGCCGTTGCGCGTGAATACCAGCTGCGCATCCTCGAGACTGCCGGTGGCCGAAGGCGAGCCTACCCAAGCGGGCGCTTCCGCACCGTTCGCCGTGCGCACCGGGCGTTGCAACACCTGCGCCGTTTCACCATCCAGTCGCGCGAAGAAACGCTCCAGCGCCTGCCACTTGCGCGTCTCCTTGTCGATATGAGTGCGCGTCTGCGTCACTGAATTCAGACCGCGATAGGCGGTGATAGCCAGAATGGAGAATACGAACAATGCAACCAGCAGTTCGATGAGGGTGAAGCCCCGCGCCAATTTTGTCGGGATACTCATCGCGGATGTTGCACCAGATAACCGGTCAACTCGCGCAGCGACTGTTTAGCATCGTCCGGTGCATATACGTTGACAATGATGCGGCGCATGGTGGGGTTGGGAGTGGCGATAACTTCTTCGCGCCACGGGTAGGACTGTCCGGCCTGAGCCTCTTCACCCGTCTGGAAGCCGGGTGCGGGATAGTCGCCACGTGCCTGGTGCTGTGCCAGCCGGTTCTGCGCGACCCAATCGGCGATGACGCGGGTGCGCAGTGCTTCGACATGGTGGATGCTGGAACTGGCGGTACGAGATACGGCGGCCATAGTGATGGCGAGGATGAAGAGGGCGACGAGGACTTCGAGGAGGGTGAAGCCTTTTTGCCGGGAAGACTTAAAGCCGTTCGTGCTGTCCCTTCGACTGCGCTCGGGACTAAAGGTAAAGTCGAACCATGAATGGCTTTTGGTGAAGTGTTCACCCTTCGACAAGCTCAGGGCGAACGGCTCAAAATTTATTTTCATGGCGCCTTCCCCGCCACGACTTCGACCTTGCCCAACCCGTTGCCGACGATGTCGCTGACCAGATCGCCGCTGAGCAAGCGCACTCGGAAATCCTTTGCCGACAATTCGGGGCTGAGCACGACCAGTGAACCGGGTTCGATGCGGCGTCCCTCGAAACTGACATCACCGATGTGCACCGTATCCGGCAGGCTGCGCGGATGCAGCAGGCTATCGCGCTCGATGCGCACCCATTCGCCTTCCTTGCTGCGCAGCCAAAAACGGTAGCTGTTGCCGGTACCGGACCAGGCCAGCGGTTGTCCGCCTGCTTGCGAAGCCATCGCGCCGTTCTCCATCAGCAAGGCGAGGCGCTGTGATTCTTCGCGCAACACGGTCTGTGCGCTCGGCATCAGTTGCAGCGTCACCATGGTGAGCATGATGCTGGCGACGACCAGCACGACCATCATCTCCAGCAGTGTGAAGCCGCGCGCCATTCGACGGATGTCAGTCCTGCCAATTGCCGATGTCGGCGTCGTTGCCTTCACCGCCAGCCGCACGGTCTGCGCCGAAGCTGAACACATCGATCACACCGTGCACGCCGGGTTGCAGGTATTGATAGGGCGTACCCCACGGGTCTTTCGGCACGCGGTCGAGATAACCTTCGCTCTTCCAGTTGGTCGGGACAGGCTCGATAGCCGGTTTCTTCGACAGTGCCAGCAGTCCCTGCTCGGTGCTGGGGTAGCGCCCGTTGTCGAGCTTGTAGAGGTTGAGCGACTGGGTGATGGTGGCGATGTCCTGCTTGGCGGCGGTGATGCGCGCCTCGTCCGGACGGCTCATCACCTTGGGCACGATCAGCGCGGCCAGCACACCGATGATCAGGATGACGACCATCACCTCGATCAGGGTGAAGCCCAAAGCGGAACGGAATGTGATTTTATTTCTCATCGTTTACCTTTCTTCTTCATTTCACCATCTGGTTCATCTGGATGATGGGCAGCAATATCGCCAGCACGATCAGCAGCACCACCGCACCCATGAACAGGATGAGCACGGGTTCGAGGATGGAAGTGAGCGCGGTGGTAAAACCGGAGACTTCCTGCGTCTGCTGCTTGGCGACGCGGTCCAGCATGATGTCGAGACGACCGCTCTGTTCGCCGCTGGCGATGAGGTGAACCAGCACGGGCGGAAACAGGCCGGAAGCGGCCAGCGCGCGGCTCAGTGTCACGCCTTCGCGGACTTTTGTTGCAGCCTCTTCCAGCGCGCGGCGCATGGGCAGGTTGGTGAGCACACCGCTGGCGGCATTGAGTGCAGTGAGCAGGCCGACACCGCTGCCGACCAGAATGGATAAGGTGCTGGCCATGCGCGCCGTGTTGCTGCCGCGTATCAGTTTGCCGACGATGGGCAGGCGCAACAATCGGAGATGGAACTGGAAGCGCAACACTTCCTGTTGCAGGGCGCGATGTGTGGCGATACCGCCGATCACCAGGATCGCGACCAGATAGATCCAAGTGGCAGAAAGGAGGTCGCTGAGCGCGATCAGCGCGCGGGTGAGCAAGGGCAGCACTTGGCGCGACTGCTGGAACACTTCCACCACCGACGGCACGACGAAGATCAGCAGTCCGCCGACCACAAGCGTGGCGACCAGGATGACGATGGCGGGGTAGATCATTGCCAAACCGATCTTTTGTTGCAATGCCTGCTGCGCTTCCGAGTAGCTGGCAAGTTTATCCATCACCGTGGCGAGTTCGCCGGATTCCTCCCCGGCACGGATCAATGCGCGATGGATGTCGGGGAAGGTGTCTCCATGTTTTTCCATGGCGCGCGCCAGCGTGCTGCCGGCGAGCACTTCCGAACGCAGCGCCGCGATCACCTGGCGCATGGACGGGTTGTCGCCCTGTTCGATCAACACGGCCAATGCCTGCTCCAGCGGCAATCCCGCTTCCAACAGGGTGGCGAGCTGGCGCAGCATGAGGCTGACTTCGGACAGCGGGATGCGTTTGCGGAACGGCAGCTTGAAACTATGCACGCCGGTTTGCGCAGGCGTGTCGGACAGCGCATCCAGGTCGACCACGAACAAGCCTTTTTCGCGCAACAGGGTGCGGGCGAGCCGAGCCGAGTCGGCTTCGATCATGCCGGTGCTGGGTTTGCCTGCTGCATCGAGTGCGTTGTAGTGAAAGGCTGCCATCTTGAAGCCTTAGTCGCGAGTCACGCGGATCACTTCTTCCAGCGAGGTATTGCCGGAGACGACCCAGCGCAATCCATCATCGCGCAGGTTCTGCATGCCGCTCTTCATCGCGTAGTCGCGCAGATGCTGTTCGCTTTCGCGCGAGTGGATCATGCTGCGCAGGGTGTCATCTACTTCGAGTAACTCATAGATGCCGGTGCGGCCGCGGTAGCCGGTCTGGTTGCATTTGGCGCAGCCGACAGGGCGGTACAGCACGTCAGGCTTGCCGGACGGCGCCAGCAGTGTGAGTTCGGCTTGATCCGGCGTGTAGGCTTCGCGGCAGTCCTTGCACAGGCAGCGCACCAGACGTTGTGCCAGCACGCCGACGATACTGGAAGACAGCAGGAAAGGTTCCACGCCCATGTCGGTGAGGCGGGTGACGGCGCTCACGGTGTCGTTGGTATGCAATGTGGCCAGCACCAGGTGGCCGGTGAGGCTGGATTGCACGGCGATCTGCGCGGTTTCGAGGTCGCGGATTTCGCCAATCATGATCACGTCCGGGTCCTGGCGCAGGATGGCGCGCAGGGCGCGGGCGAAGCTCATGTCGATGCGCGGGTTGACCTGTGTCTGGCTGATGCCGTCGAGATCGTATTCCACCGGGTCTTCCACCGTCATCACGTTGGTGGTGGTGGCGTCTATGCATGCCAATGCCGCATATAAGGTCGTCGTTTTGCCGGAGCCGGTGGGGCCGGTGACGAGCACGATGCCGTGCGGTTGTTTGGTGAGGCGCAACATGGCTTCGAGGGATCTTGCGCCCATGCCGAGTTTAGTCAGGTCGAGGCGTCCCGCTTCCTTGTCGAGCAGTCGCATCACTACCCGCTCACCATGTCCTGTGGGCAGCGTCGAGACGCGCACATCGACGGGTCGACCCGCGAGACGCAGCGCGATGCGGCCATCCTGCGGCAGGCGTTTTTCGGCGATGTCGAGATCGGCCATCACCTTGATGCGCGACACCATCGCTGCATGCAATGCGCGGTGCGGTTCGGCGATGTCCTTCAACGTGCCGTCGAGACGGAAGCGCACGACGGAGCGGGTCTCGAACGGTTCGATGTGGATGTCGGAAGCGTTGTCGCGCACCGCTTGTGCGAGCAGCGCATTGATCATGCGGATAACGGGCGCGTCGTTCTCGGATTCCAGCAGATCGGCAGATTTGGGCAGATCGTGCAGCAGCATGGAGAGGTCCATGTCCTGCTCGGCATCATCGAGAATGGTGGCGGTGGAATCTTCTGCTTGCGAATAGGCGTCGCTCAGGATGCGATCAAAATCTTCCGCATCGACCAGCGTGGCATCCACCGGTAAGGCGATCTGGCGCATGACTTCGGCGATGGCTTCCGGCTTGGCATCGCGGCGCACGGCAAGTGCGGCGCGATCGTCGCAATCCGTCAGCACCACACCCTGCGCTTTGGCGAAGGTGTAGGGCAGGCGGCGTGCGGCGCGACGGTTGATAGTCTGGCTCACGGTTGCTTGAAGAGGTCGGCGGGAGAAACTGTCGAGGATGCAGCGGGGAGTTTGTCATCGACCTTGAGCGAAGGCAGACTCTTGCTGTCATCGTTAGGCAGGAACCAGTGGTCGGACAGGCGCGCGGCCTCCTGTTTCTTGCGCATCTGGTCGTAACGATCATCGGTGAGCTTCTGGTAGCCGTTCGACTGATACATGATGTAGGGGCGGATGAACACCATCAGGTTGGTCTTGGTGCGCTGCCGCGTCTCATAGCGGAACAACTGGCCGAGCAGCGGGATGTCGCCGAGGAAAGGCGTCTTGCTCTGCACGTCGTTGGTTGAATCCTGGATCAGGCCGCCCAACACCACGATCTGGTTCTCGTCCACCAGGATGTTGGATTCGATCGAGCGCTTGTTGGTGATGAAACCCGCCGAGGTGGTGGCCGAAGCGACTACGCTCGACACTTCCTGATAGACCTGCAACTTCACCGTGCCACCCTGCATGATCTGCGGCTTGATCTTCAGCGTCAGGCCGACGTCCTTGCGCTCGATGGTCTGGAACGGTGTGGCGGTGGTGGCAGAGCCGGTCTGTGCATATTGGCCGGTGATGAACGGCACGTTCTGGCCGACCACGATCTTGGCTTCTTCATTGTCCAGCGTCATCAGGTTGGGCGCGGAGAGGATGTTGGCATTGGTGTCGGTCTCCAAAGCCCGTGCCAGCACGCCGAGGTTGAGAACGGTGCCGATGCCAGGCAGCGTGGTCTGCCCGCTCACCACGCCGATGTTAAGGCCTTGCCCGACCGTGCCGATGTTGGTGGCCGCGCCGAGGATGTTGGAGCCGCTGCCTTGCGCGCCGAAGTTGGTGCCGCCGATGATGTTGCTGCCGCTTTTTGTCGCGCCGTTCAAGTTCTGCCACTGGATGCCGAATTCGGCGGCCTTGTCAGCCGTCACTTCGACGATGAGCGCTTCGACGAACACCTGCGGGCGGCGCACGTCCAGCTTCTCGATGACCGAGCGCAGATTGTTATAGACCGGCTCCGAGGCGGTGACGATCAGAGTGTTGGAGGCGGTATCGGCCTGGATCATGCTGCTGCCGGAAGCTGCATTGGCGATCGGCTGCACGGAACCCTGCGGGGCGGCCATGCTGGTCTCGCCGCTGAGCACCGAGCGCAGGGTCTGCGCCAGCTTGGTCGCATCGGAGTTCTTTAGTTGCACCACGTGGATGTTGCCGGGCACGCTCGCTTCGCCGTCGAGCTTGGACACCAGCTCCTTGACGCGGGCGATGCGGCCGGGATTGTCCGAACGCAGCAACAGGCCGTTGGTGCGGCTGTCTGCCAGCAGCACGAAGCGCTGGTTATCGTCGCCGCCGGTCTGCGGTGCCGATGCCTCGGGCATCAGCTTGTTGATGATGTTGGCGAGGTCGACTGCGGAAGCGTGCTTCACCGGGATGAGCATGGGAGCATCGGCATTGGGCTGGTCGATGGAATCGATGAGTTTCTCGATGCGCCGCACGCTGCTGGCGTAATCGGTCACCACCAGCGCATTGCTGGACGGATAGGCCACCACCACATTGTTCGGCGCCACCATGGGCTTCACGATGTTGAGCAGTTGCGAGGCGGATTCATATTTGAGGATGAACACGCGGGTCACCAGCTTGTCGCCCCGGCCTTGTGCCAGCGAGTCGATGTGCAGCTTGGCGTCCGCTTCGGGGATGATCTTGGTCACGCCTGCCGATTCCACTGCCGCATAGCCTTGCAGGCGCAGCGCCGAGAGCAGGATGTCGTAACCCAGAGCGGGCGACACCGGTGTGGCGGAGACGATGTTGATGGTGCCCTTCACGCGCGGATCGACGAGGAAGTTCTTCTTCGATATCTGCGAGATGGCGCGGATGACTTCCTGGATGTCGGCGTTGACGAAGTTCAGCGAGACCAGTTCTTCTTCCTGTTTCTCTGCATGACATGGAGCCGCGATGAATAACGCCAGGCTGCATATCAGCAGAGTTCGTCGCACGATGCTGTTGATCAATGTCTTCCCCTTATCAAATCTTGCCGCTGCTGTTGCATTATCTTCTGTTGTTCCGGCGTGAGCTGGTCGAGCATCTGTCCACCCGCCGGTGGCACCGTCATGCCGCGCACCGGAGCGGCAGCGGTCGCCCCGCCTGCGGCTGCCGGCGCTTTGCTCAGGTCGACACGCTGGCGGACGCCGTTGCGTTCCAGCACCACATGGTCGGCATGGGTCTCGACCAGGCGCACGCCCGGTACGATCTCGCTGCCCACGCCCACACCGACTTGCCCGCGCTCGGTCTGCATGACAGCGAAACCATGCGCACCGTTCGCGAAGATGCCGATGGGCCGGATGCCATTGAGCGATGCAGCCGCAGTGGCGGTGTTGACGTTGCCGAACAACTGCTCGGCCTGTGCCGATTGAGCGGTGATCGTCGAGCTTGGTACGGCGCGTTCAGTAGGCGCGAACAGCACCCACGCATGTTTCGCCAGCAACAACATCGCCAGCAAGCCGCCCCAAAGCGGCCAGTTCATCCAAAGTCTGGCGGGTGCTGCAAAGACCTTTGTACCCAACGACATGCGACATCCCTTGTATGCGGGGGATGAATATAGCACACCTGCGGCGGGCGGAAGCAGGCGGGACGGGCATGTAAAGCGAGGTCAGCCCGGCCGTTTGACGAATAGCATCGCCCCGCTGCTCAATGCCATCGCCCACACGATGGCTGCACCCGTGGGTAGATCGAACCAGACGGACAACAACAAACCCAGCGCATAGCCCGCGATACCGACGGCGAAAGCATAGGGCAGGCGCCGTCTGGTATGGCGCCAGGTCGCCAGTGCGGGCAGGATGAGACTGGTGAACACGAGATAGATACCGACCAGTTGCACCGAAGCGGTGATGGCGATGGCGAACAGCGCATAGAAACCGAAATTGCCAAGGCGCTGCCTGAAGTTATGCCAGACGAAGAGCAACACGGCAGAGAGGATCGCTGTCGCGATGAGCTGTGTATCGTTCACCCATAGTATCTGCCCGACCAGCAGGTCTTTCAGATGTTCTCCCGAATGCACATCGCGGCTCATCAGCAGGATACCGGCAGTGGCGGAGAGGGCGAAGGTGAGGCCGATACAGGCTTCCTTCACTTCGGCCATGCGACTTTCAATCCATGCCAGCAATGCCGCGCCGCACAAGGCACTGGCGACAGCGATCAGTTGCACCAGCAGCGGTCGATCGGTCAGGTCCAGCAACCCGGCAATGATGACGCCGAGTCCGGCGATCTGCGCCACAGCAAGATCGGCAAAGATCACGCCGCGCTCCAGTATCTTCATGCCGAACGGGATGTGCGTGGAGAGCACCAGCAGACCCGCAACGAAGGCGGGGATGAGGATGTTGAGTTCGCTAGCGTTCATTTCAGCCCCGCCAGCAATCTCGCGATGGTGTCGTCAAACAAACCGTAAAGATCCTTCGCGCCATCTGTACCGCCCACACTGAACGGCAGCGCCACCGCAGGGATGTGCGCGTGCTCTGCCATCCATTCCGAAGGCTTCGGATTCTGATACGCGGCGCGGATCACCATCTTCGCCGGTTGCCGCTGCAACTGGTCCAGCACCTGCGTCAGGTGGGCGACGCTGGGTTCCATGCCGGGCTTGGGTTCCAGCGTGGCGACTTCCTTCAGGCCCAGCCACTGATTGAGGTAGGTGAAGTCCTTGTGATGCACGATGATCACCTGCCCCTTGAGCGGAGCTGCCTGTTTTTCCCAGCGCACGATGGCGGCTTGCCACTGCTGTGTGAAGGTCTGCAAGCGGCCGCGATAGAACGCAGCATTGGCAGGGTCGAGCTCCGTCAATCGTGCCGACAATGATCTTGCGATGGGCATGAAATTGGGCGCGCCGGTCTGGATGTGCGGATTACCACCGGCATGCACATCACCATCGGCACGGTCCAGGCGCGTCGGCACTTCCAGCATGGTCACCGAACTGGCGGCCTCGAAATTGCCGGGCTTGCCGGGTGCGATGTCCGGGTTGCCGGATTCGCGCAGAATGACAGGCAGCCAGCCGATCTCCAGTTCCGAGCCAGTACACACCACCAGATTCGCGCGGCGCGCCTTGGCGATGAGGCTGGGGCGCGCCTGTATCTGATGCGGGTCTTGCAGCGCGGTGGTGGCGGCGTAGATGTCGGCCTTGTCTCCCGCCAGTTCTTTGGTGAGTGCCGCCCATTCCGGTTCGCAGGCGAAGACGTTGAGTGCGGCGTGGGCTTGGCTGGTTAGCAGCAACAAAAACAATGTAGCTAGTATTTTATTCATGATTACTCCTTAAATATTTCATTCCGTTCGTGCTGAGCCCTTCGACTTCGCTCAGGACAGGCTTGTCGAAGCATGTATGGAATGCCCTTCGACCAAGCTCAGGGCGAACGGTGATTTTGGTTATCAAAATTGATGCGCACCGTGCGCCCCCAGACTCATGATGTACTGGACGAATAGCTGGTTGTCGGTCTGCCCTTGCTGCGACTTGTCTTGTGCGACTTGCAGGCGGATGCGCGAGAACTCGCTCGGGTTGTAATCCAGCATCACCGTGTTGCGCGTGGGCGTGTAGCCGTAATTGCTGATGACATTGGCGGCATTCAACGCGCCGACCTGTGCCGTGCCGGGGGCGAGCCGGTCATAGCGCAACCCGGCACGCCAGCGCGGCATGAACTGATACACACCCTGCACATACAGGCCGGACTGTGTGACGCTGTAACTGTCGGTCACGTTCGCACCGGTGATGTCATAGCTGAGCATGCCGTGTTCCGTGCGGCGGAAATATTCGCCCTGCAATTTGAAGTTGGTCACGGTGTTGTTCCCGTTCGGCGCATATTTCCAGATGAAGTCCACACCCGCTGTCCGGCTGTCGCCGCTGAATGAATCGCTCACGCCACCGGCTGTGCCGGGCAGATCAGGCACCGCATCCGACTGTGCGTTCTCGCGTTTGGTCTCATGCAACGACACACCGGCACGCCAGCTGCTGCTGATGCCGAAGTCATCGCCGATGTGCGTGAACACCACGCCCGATCCCGCGCCGTTCTTGCGCTGCCGGTCGCTGCCGGGAAAGCCGCGACCGCGTCCGAGCTCGCCGCCGATCTCGACGAACATATCGGTCGGTGCCAGCCACTTCAATTGCACGCCGTCCTCACCCAACTGGTTATCCCACAGCGTGCGATACACCAGCGGCTGATTGACGAAATCCCAAGTGTGCGAATGCTGCTCGTTGAGATAACCCAGCCCGGAGAAATAACGCCCGAACTTGAGATTGAATCCGTTGCCGAGCGAGGTGGTCTGCACGAAGGCGTTCTCCACGCTCAACCCGCCGGAAGGCGCCATCGAAAAAGTGCCTACGCCGCGAAACTCCGGGTCGATGTTGGCGGCGATGCTCAGTTCCGATTCCTGCAAACTGAAACCGCGTGCATAGCCGGTGTCGTTGGGCGACATGGCAAAGCCGGTGGGCGGCGCTTCGGTCTGGTGGAATTGCCCGTAAGTGCCGGACAGGATGAGCGACACGGCAGGGTTGAACGCCCCCTCGCCGCCCGCCGCGGGTTGGCTGGCTGGTTGTGCGATGGCTTGTGGCTGCGTCACCGGGCTTGCGGCATTCTTACTGTCAGCCTCGGCCTGTTGCAGACGCTGTTCCAGTTGCTGGATGCGCTGCTCGTAACTTTGCTTCAATTGCTGTATCTGCTCGCGGATGCTTTGCAGATCGGCATCGCTCGCGGCGAATGCGGCGAGTGGATGACTCAACAGCGCGGCAATCGCCGCGCCCAGACAGGTTCTCTTGAACATTCTTTAACTCCTCAAAAGCAATGAGAACTCCCCGGCGCAAAGCGCAGGGAGGGATAGTCTGCTTAAGCGGAGTAAGGCGGGGCGCGCGCCGCGAATGCGGTAAACGCGGTGGAACGGAAAGAAACGGAATGAGTAGTGAGCGTCTCTTCGAAAGAAGAAGCAAAATCGAAATGGACATGGCTCGCGCCGATGGCACTGCCGATCTGCGCATAGGCCGCGCACAGATCGCAATGCTTGTCATGCGGCAGGGACTGGTCTTGTGACTGCTCCGCAAGTACATGCGAAATGCTGTGAACTACCGCGCCTTGCTGTGCGAACAGCAGGGCAAAAACGAGCAATAGTTTCAGTAAGGAGGAGCGAAGCATGGTTGGCATTCTACTCCCATCTGAGGGGCTGCCAAGCGGCGTGGACGGCAGAAGGACGCCCCTGGTATATAGGCCGTTTGGCATATTGTTCTTTAACTGGCTGTCAGGTAGTGTGCGCCGCTAATTAACTAATTAAAGCCGAAAGAGGAATAATGCTGAGATTGCTACTTCTTGCTGTCATTCTTTCAATCATGGGGGCGGCTTACTCAAGCGAGCCCACCGCCATACAAAAACCGAGCTTTAAATTGGATGGGCGTTCTGCAGCAGATCTGTCCGCCGATTGGTGGAAGTGGGCAATGTCCAGTCCTGATGAAATTAACCCGGTGCGCGATAATTCGGGAATTCACTGTGATACGGGCCAACGCGGGAATGTGTGGTTTCTTGCTGGGGGATTTGGTGCGAATTTGATAAGGCGAAGCTGCACCATTCCTGCAGGAAAATACATCTTTTTTCCTATCATCAATATGTCCTATTGGCCTCGTGAAGAGAACAACGGTTACTCATGCAAACAGGCCATAAAGAATGCCGCAGTCAATAACGAATTCGCAATCGACTTATTTGTGGAATTAGACGGCGTGGCAGTTAGAGAGCCAAAAAAATTCAGGGTCAGAATGAGCTAGCCCGTCTTTCCCAGACAGTTCAATTCAGCACCACACAGTTGGCCTCTTCAAACGCAACCGGGCTGACATAACCCAGCGTCTGATGAATCCGCTGGCGATTATAGAACAGCTCTATGTAG
>Ga0265314_10002729_pt1 | contig 17650 bp, 15 predicted proteins | sample 4126metaG_FD_203106 | JGI IMG/M metagenome (GOLD analysis project Ga0265314, IMG submission 203106) | Rhizosphere microbial communities from Carex aquatilis grown in University of Washington, Seatle, WA, United States - 4-1-26 metaG | ecosystem: Host-associated > Plants > Roots > Rhizosphere >... | reverse complement strand
CAGGTCGCTGCGCGGCACACCGTTGCGGCGCAGGTAGCTCTCTTTGAAATGCGTGGTGATGACGGTCAACTGGCTGCCGTCCCAAGTTCCGGTGGAAAAACCTTGCCAGGTGTGGGGAGCGTCCGCGGGAGGGTGGGGACGCCCATCCATCCAGATGGTTCGCTCCTGCGCTTGCCATTGTACGTGTGTGTGATATGCGATGACCTGCTGAGTCGCTGTGTCCACATCCTTCCAGATCCGCAAATCGGCTGGGCCGCGCGTGCCGTAGTCGGCGGGATGCGGCCGGCATTGCCACTCTGGCAAGGTTTGAATCGATTCGTCCCAGCTATCAGCCCGCAAGCGGGCCGCGTCATTAATCGGCAGGCCGAGATAATCGCCAATGTCCGGCCCGGGAATGCGCTCGAGATAATCCTCGTGAAAACGGGCCGCCCATTCTCCCGTCAAGTCGACCTGCGCGAACAGGGGTGCGGCGACGGCGACCAAGATCAGGATGGTGGCCGGAATCGAAAAGCGAACGACGCGTACTGGCACCTGAGAAATGACTGCGCCCTTATAAGTCAATGCGGCCCGTGCTGGTAGCGAATTGATTCATCTCGACGCCGAACTTATGAGTCCAGCGATCCATACCCGCGCCCAGCGCAAGGAGCACCGCATTAAAGCGCCGAACCGGTTTGGCCATGGCCGTCTGTGCCGCCACCAGGGCATCGAAGGGCGGCGGCGCCATCGTGACTCCGATGCCCCGCAAAAACGTCCGGCTCGGCAATGCTAACTTTTCGATGAACATCGCGGTCTCCTTCGGAATCTTCGCCAGGCGCAACCAACCTGTTGCCAGCGAGAATTATACACCCGGCCGCCGCGAACAAATGTCGCATTTTGTCGCCGGGCCGCGATTATTCCTGTCGAATCAATCTACTTCGGTTTCTTTACAATCGCGTTCCGGCGGAGAATGTGGGCGACGATGTCTATCACGGCATGGTCGTCTACGTGGTCACTTATGCGGTATTGGTCGAGCACTGCGCGGTACTGAGGGGTCGACATCCTTAGTCTAGTCGTGAGGACTGAGGTTGTGTGTCGCAGTTTGTCCCGGTCTAGGCAGAAGCCTAAGCTCCGCCATAGACTAGCGAATAGCCGTCCCCGTGGGCGGTCTGAATAAAGCGGGGCTGTTCGGGCTCGGCCTCGATCTTTTTTCGCAGACGGGCAATGGCGTGATCCACGGCTCGCGTGTAGGCGGAGTTATTCGGGTACCCCCACACTGCCCGGAGTAATTCGCTGCGGTATACGATATGGCCCGCCCGCGCCGCCAAATAGCGCAGAAGTTCGAATTCGCGGCGTGTGAGGTGAATGACTTCGCCGCCTCTCCCGGCAGTCTGCCTATTGAAATCAATGATCACGTCGCCTAAGGTAAGCCGATTCGGATTCCCGCGGGCTCGCCGCAAAACCGTATGTACTCTCGCCAGCAACTCCTGCAACTCGAAGGGCTTGGTCACATAGTCGTCGGCGCCGAGCCGCAGCCCGCGGAGCTTGTCCGCGGTGGAGCTGCGCGCTGTCAGATAGATGATCGGCGTCCGTCCACTGCGGTGCAGGGTGTCGAACATGTCAAACCCGGACCCATCGGGCAACATGACATCCAGTACAATCAGATCCGGGACGAAGTGTTGCAGGGTCTTCATCGCCGAACGTCCGTCACCCGCACGCTCGACATCGAACCCTTCCAGCGATAAGTTATCGCACAGTACCTTCGCCAAAAGCCGGTCGTCTTCCACTACCAGAATCCGGCTGCTCATCGTCTTCGCTCCGCTCCAGCCAACGGCTGCGCCGCGATCCTATCCAAACCTTTCGCCACGGGCAGGCTGATCACCACAGTGGTGCCAACACCCGGCTGATTCGTGATCCGCAGGTTACCGCCGTGGTTGGCTGCGATACGGGATGCTATCGCCAGACCCAATCCCGTTCCGCCATGACCGGCATGCCTTCCCCGGAAAAACTTTTTCGTAACATGTTCCAGTTCGTCCTCCGGAATGCCGCCTCCGTCATCCGATATCTCCAAGTGCACGGTGCGCCCGTCGGCGGTTCCGCGAATCATGAGTCGGCGTTCCTGGCGTGAGTGCCGTACCGCGTTATCAATGATGTTTTCCAGCATCAGCGACAGCGCCGCGGGATCTCCCAGAATCAGTGGCAGAGTTTCCGGCACGGATGCGTCGACCTGAAACCCGTCGCCTGTGAGCTGAATGGAAAACCGCTCCAAAGTCTCGTTTACGATATCGCCGAGCGCGACCGGCTCCAGAGGCTGCCGAATCTCAACTGATTCGGTTACACGCGAAAAGGCCAAAAGATTGTCCACTAAACGCGTGAGCCTCCGTCCTTCTCCCACGATGAACCGGGCATAATCCTGTTGCGCCGCGGCGTCTTGAATCCTTCCCGCTGCTAATGTTTCACCCGCTGCCCGGATGGTTGCAATAGGCGTTTTGAACTCATGCGTCACACTCGCGACGAAATCTGAACGCAATGCGGAAAGGCGCTGGCTCGCGTAGGCCGCCTGCACGCTTAGGATTATTCCGGCTGCGAGCATAGCCGCGGCCAGGATCTGCAGGATCAGCATGCGGTTTGCCGCTCCGGCGGCTTCGATCAGCGAGGAATCCTGACGCGGCGCAGCCTGGATCCTCCATATGCGCCGTTCCCCGGAAGACGGCTCCGCCGCCACCAGCAGCGGATTAAAGAACAGCGGCGGGAAAGCCCGCTTGCTGACGTACGCGGACGAAGTACCCGGGTGGATGCCGTCGTCCGCCACCGCCCGGCCCTGCTCATCGTAAACAGATACTGCTACCGAGCCGCGGCCGTTATCTCCAGGAAGGGTCTGTTGCAACAACCCCGCGAAGTAATGCTGCTTCGCCCACGCCAGGTTCACCAGGAAACCAAATGCTGTTGCGATGTTCTGCCGGAGCGGATCCTGATACAGCAAGCGCGCGACAACCTGGTAGGGCGTGCCATCGAGCGTTGTCTCGAACACCACAAAAGGGCGGCCTTGGGTGGCGGAATCGCGTATGACCCTATCGAGTATCCTGTCGCCGATCGCTGCCTGTTCGTCGATAATAACGGGAAATCGTCTTGGACCCGCGCTGGTACGAGCCCAAGGCGGACGCCGTTCCTCACGATAAAAAAAAGTTGGCGGGCTCGAAGACCGATGTTGCCAAAGGAAGAACGATTCCGGATAGGAATACCGGGTGAGGGCTCCCGCTACCAGGTTGACTGCCTCGTAAGGCGGGTCGGACGGTGGCTGTGCCGAGGCGAAGACATCGAGCGCGGGTGACACTAGCACCGAGCGCTGGACGGCTTGCATGTCGCGCGTCAGCACCATCAAAAACCGGTCGGCGGAATCCTGCGCCTGGCGGTTCGCGAGCAGCAGCACATTGCGTTGCCATTCGCGCACAGCGACGAAGCCGCCCCAGGTCAACAAGGCAATCAGAACGCAGGCAGCGGCGGCCATTAGCAGCGAGCGTTTCAGCAGCGCGTTCTCCGACGTCACAGTCCCGCCTGTTCGCGGTAGTAGCGCGCCGCGCCTTCATGCAAAGGGATCGGCGTGGCCGGCGCGTCTTCCGCGTCCATTTGCCGCAGGGGAGCATAAATCAGCGACAAATCCGGTAGAGCTTTGAAGAATGCCTTGGTGACCTCGTATACTACACTCTCATCAAGACCACTGCGGCACGCCAGCAATCGATCGACGGCTATGGTGAGCGCCGGCGGTTCGCCTGATTCGGTGCGCGCAATGACCATACCCCGTACGAACGGGTGCCGCCGGTGTAAGCGCGCGACAGTTGGCTCAGACATAGATAGAACGCGGGCGCCACGCCGCAGCACCTCCCCGAAGCGATTGGGCGGATAATTCCCAATCGCAAACACTGCATCGAGCGCTCCCTCGGAAAGCTTCGACGCAGCCTCGGAATAAGACTCGTGTGACTTCGTCACCGTGATACCAAGCGCTTCGAGCGCAATGCCTCCGGTTATGGCAGTGCTGCTGCCTTGGGCGCCGAGGCTGACGCGTTGACCGCGCAAATCGTCGATCGTGCGAATGGACGAGCCGGCGCGAACGATGATGTACAAGGGCACGGGATCGAGTTCCGCAACCCCGCGCAGTTGATCGTAGCGCCGTCCGTCCAACTCCCCGGCAAACGCCAGGTAAGCTGTATCCGAATAGAACAAGGCGATATCAGCTTTCCCCGATTGCAGAGCTATGGAGTATTCAATGCCGAACGATTGCTCGACGAATCGCACATTTACCGCCGGCAGTGCCGCGGAAAAGGCGCTCATCAGCGGAGCACCGAGTAAGGGGATCTGCTGCGGCAGAAGCGAGACTGTCAACGTGCTCATCGCTGCCGGCGGTAGTTTCCGTTGGGTGCAGGCAGACGCCAAGAACATTACGAATAGCAACATTGCGCAGATTTCAAATCGCAGAAATCGGCGCCATTGAGTGAGCTGTCGAGGGCGTATTGTCCCGGCATGTGTCACGCTAGGCCTCCTGCTACCGGACCCGATGGGAAATCCATCGGCCCGTTAGTTTATCACCGAAAAGCACCTCACGCTTCACCGTGCTCTCACAAAAACCACGCAGGCGGGCTCCGGGACTTGTTCAACCACTTGACCAGACTCGGTCAGGCGTCCCGCCGGGCTTACTCGGAACAGCACGATGTTGTCGGAGTTCTGATTGACGGCGAAAAGAAACGAGCCCGTCGGATCGAGTGAAAAATCCCGAGGAGTCTTGCCTTGCGTGGGCACGTGTTCGACCAGCGTTAGCGTCCCTTTCCGCGGATCGATGGCAAAGACCGCGATGCTGTCGTGACCGCGATTGGAAACATACAGAACCTTGCCGCTGCGATCCACTTGAAGCTGCGCGGTGGCATTCGTCGCACTGAATCCCTCGGGAATGGTGGTGATCTCCTGAACACGGCGGATGGTTCCATTGGCGGCTTCGTAAATCAGCACCGTAACGGTTGAACCGAGCTCATTCAGTTCGTACAATATTCTGCCATTCGGATGGAACGCCAGATGCCTGGGTGCTGCGCCAGGTGTGGCCTTCAGAAATGGCGGCTCATTAAGTGTCAGAGAACCCTTCAGCGGATCGAAACGATAGATCATCACCTCATCGATTCCGTGCTCGGCCACCAGCGCGAAGCGATTATCGGGCGAGAAGACGCCTCCATGGGCGTGCGGCCCCGCTTGTCGTTCCTTATTTGGACCCGAGCCGTGGTGTTGATCAACCGCCGTCGCCTCGGCCAATCGGCCATCGGCCCGGATCGGCAGTAGGGTCACGCTGCCACTGCGGTAATTCGACACGAGCAGAAACTTTCCGGATTTGTCGATGACAATATGCGCGGGTCCTTCGCCCTGGCAGGAGACTCTGTTGAGGAATTGGAGACTCCCGCTCTTAGGATCGATGGCGTACGCACTCACCTTGTTATTTTTGCCCGGCTGGTCCGGTCCCTCGTGTTCATTCGCCGCGTAAAGAAATCTCTGATTGGGATGAACCGCCAAGAAGGAGGGGCTGGAGGTCTCGGCCGCCAAAGCAAGGGGAGTCAGTCGTCCCGTCGCAGGCTGAAAGCGGAATGTGTAAATACCCTTGCCATGGGTCCGCGTATAAGTGCCGATGTAAACGAAATACTCCGGGCTGGCCGCAAAGGCCGTAGAAGCGAGGAGCAGGAGAGATAGGAACCGTGTCATTGCCGTGATCTACTTGGACGTATACGTCTTGCTGAATCCGTTTCGCAGATTTGTGATCGTGTACTTGCCCTTGGAATCCACCGACGCCTTCAGTAAATTTCCCTTGCATTCGATGGTCGGCTCCAGGTTCGCGATCAATCTTTCGTCGCTGTTCATTGCCTTTGGAATTCCCAAAGCCAGATGGCCCTGCCATATATCTTGGAGGCCCGGCGATTTCCGTAGCGTCTCAAAGACACTCAAGGGACCTCCCTTGCGCGGACCGTTATTCATCACGGCCACAGCCGGCTGAACCGCCCAAACGAACTGCGGTGAGTTGGAGCGGCTCAGTCCGTGATGCGTGGTCTGGTACAGGTCTACCCTGCCAATCAGATTCGCCGGGCAGACTAATTTCTGCTCGTAGTTCCAGGTTAGGTCGCCCATGTCGATAAAACGAAATTTGCCGTATTGCAGAACAATTCCGACACTTTGGTCGTTGTCCGGATCCGCTTCCGGCGGATGCACCTTGAAATCCGCGCAGGAGGGATTGGCGGCGCCAGCGCCTTTGGCTGCAAGGGGCTTGGTGATGGCCTGTCCCGCCGATGTGATCACGTCTACAACCACGCCGCTCAATGGAATGCTGTCTCCCGCTTTGAGGATCCTGCGCCTGCCGGCGGACTGGTCCTCGTATGCCCGGTAAGCCGCCGCCACGTTCGGCCGGTTCAACTCGACCGAGGCGCCGTGGTCCAGGTACGCATTGATCGGCAGAAGCTTCGCTAGCGCAGGCATCGCTCCGATATGGTCGCCGTGGAAGTGAGTGGTGAGTAAGAAATCAACCTTCTTGAGACCCGCCATTTGTGCGGCGGCAAAAATTCTTTTGGCGTCGCGATCGTCCTGCGTGCGATTGGCCGTGTCCACCAGTAGCGACTCCCCGCTGGGAGTAACAATCAGCGTCGCCGCGCCTCCTTCGGCATCGATCCAATAAATCTCCAGGTTGCGCGCACCGCATAGAGTCGCAGCCCCGAGAAGCCCCACCAGGATGGGAAGCATCTTCCACATAGGTTCGATTAGCGCATGTCCGGCTGGGATTTGTAGCCTTCGGATCGCATTTGGTCCAAATTGGTCCAATTCCATTGGGGCGCCTGGTGTAACCTTCTTTAGCTGCGCGATGCGCAGATCGCGAAAGAGGGGGAGTCCATGAAGTCTCGCACACTCGTATTGTGGTTCTTCGCTTTGACCCTGGCGCCGGCCTTGTTCGCCCAATCGGCGGGCACGTCCGCTCTAACTGGCACTGTGACCGATCCTACCGGAGCCGTGATCCCAAACGTAACCGTTACGGCTACCAATGCCGGAAATAACGCCGTTCGCACGGCCACAAGCGGAGCTGATGGCACATATCGTTTCACGTTACTGCCCCCCGGAACGTATCGGGTACGCTTCCTGGCCAATGGCTTTAAGGCTGCTGAAGTTACCGCCGTGACCTTGAATGTCACGGAAACGCCTGTGTTGGATCAGAAGCTTGAAGTGGGAGCGCAGAGCGAGCAGGTCACCGTAGAAGCTTCCGCTGAAACGCTGCAAACCGCCTCGTCGAGTTTGGGAACTACCGTAGGAGCCCGCCAAGTGACCGAACTGCCGCTCTCCAGCCGGAACTTCACTCAAATTGTCGGTCTGTCCGCGGGCGCCAGCGCTCCCGTCAACAATGCCACGGCTTTTGGAAAGGGCACGCTGGATATGGCCGTCAACGGCAACGACACCATGGGGAACAATTTTCAGATGGATGGCGTGGCCATCAACAATATTGCCAACGGCGGCAGCGCTAACGATTCGGGTATTTACGCCGGCATTGGAATCCCCAGCCCGGACGCACTGCAGGAATTTCGAATTCAGACATCCACTTATGACGCCAGCTACGGACGCAACCCCGGAGCCAACGTGAATGTGATCACGAAATCCGGCACGAACTCCTGGCACGGCACGGCGTTCGAATTTTTCCGGAATGCCCAAATAAATGCGAATGGCTTTTTCTATAACCGCGACAATCCCAACAGCCAGACCACCAAGCAAGTCTTGAATCAGAACCAGTTTGGCGGAGTGATCGGTGGTCCCATCAAGAAGGACAAATTATTTATCTTTGCCAGTTATGAAGGGCTGCGAAACCGCAACGGCATCTCGCCCGAAGGAAACTCAACGGGCATCGTCCTGCCGCCGATTCCGGGCGACAACAGCACCAATCGCAGTACGCCCCAGTTCCTGCAGGCTTTAATCGCCGACAATTGCGGACCGTCGATTGGCCCGCTTCCGGCCACCCTGGGCCCGAGCTTTCTGCCTTGCTCCGCGACCACCGTCAGTGGCCCTGCCCTTAAGATTCTCCAATTGAAAAATGCCGACGGCAGCTATTACATTCCCGGCACGGGAGGGGCGCTCAAGTTCAATACGGCTTTCAGCATCCCGTCTGCTTCGACCGAAGATCAGGGGATACTCAACGGCGATTATATTGTGAATGCCAAGAATACGATCGCGGCGCGATATTTCTATAGCTCCGATCCGCGCACTATCCCTTTTGCGCAGTTTGGCAACCAGTTGCCGGGGAATCCGCAGTCCACCTATAACTCCAACACGGATGCGGTTCTCAGGTTGACCACCATTGTGAGCAATACATTCCTGAATGAGGCGAGGGCCTCGTATCAACGCATTCTGTCGGTCACCTCCGACAGTAACCCCGCCGGATCCTCTCCCGCGGCTCTGGGAATCAATCCTCTGGTCCCGGGATTTGCGCAGCCTCCGGCCATCCTTTTCGCGGTCAATAATTTTTCCATTTTCGGACACCTCGTGGATCCGACTTATAGCCCCAGTAATCAAGCGCAATTTGCCGACCAGATTTCCTGGTCGCACGGCAAGCACACGATCCGCGCGGGACTGGAATTTGAGTTCACGCGATGGAATCTGGTTTTCCCTGGCCTGGAACGAGGGACGTTCATCATGGGTACTTTCCAGGATCTGTTAGTGGGCGGGCCAAATAATTTTCTAAGCTGTATTTTCTGCGTGCGCAGTGGGCCGAATGGAATCATCCACGGCTACCGGCTGCCGAACCACAGCGCGTTCGTGCAAGACGATTGGAAAGTCAGCTCGAAGCTCACCGTCAATGCCGGAGTGCGCTGGGAGTATGACGGAGAAATATCCGACATTTACGGCAACCTGACAAATATCTGGCCGAGCCAACTGGTTCCAAACTCCCAGGTTCCGAATGGTCCTAATGGGGTCGCGGCAAATTATGCGGGCTATGTGGTGCCGAATAATTTTGACACCAGAACTTGGGGCGCTTTGCCTCCCGGGGTTAAGCAGGTGAGCGGTCCGTCCACCATATCGTCCCATCCGCCGTGGAGCAACTTCGCCCCGCGCCTCGGCGTTGCTTACCAGCTCACCAGCAAACTGGTGCTGCGGGCCGGCGCAGGACTTTTCTATAACCGTGTAGGCATGAACGAGTTTTTCCACTCGGTACAGGAAGGGAATCCGTATGCCGCCACTGTGGCTTTGGGGCCCCAGTCCACCATCGCCAATCCCTATCCGGCGCAACCCGCCTATGGTACGTTTGGACAGCGTTGGGCGAACCTGAGCGCCAATTGCACCACGCAGGCCTGCACTTCGGGCTTGAATCATGTGTTTCTGTATCCTGACATCCACACCCCACTGACCCGGTCGTACAACGTCAATCTGCAATGGGAAGTGGCTCCCAGGATGGTGCTCGAAGCCGCCTACGTGGGTTCATCCTCAATCAATCTCACCGACTACAACCACAACTACAATACGGCGCTGTTCGCCTCGCCCAGCAATCCCGTGAACGGGATCACCACCACCACTGTGGCGAATCGGGATTTGCGTGTTCCGTATCTGGGCTTCACGGCAGCCGGCCTACAAGGCGCGGCCGAAGACGGAATTTCGAATTACAACAGTCTTCAGCTGACCCTGCGCAAACAGCTTACCCACGGAATTTCGTTTCAGGCAGCCTACACCTATAGCAAGAATCTAAGCGACATCGTCGACTGGACTGCAAACAGCAACAACGCTAGCAATTTGGCGCAGCAGTACGGGCCTACCAACTTCAACCGCCCCCAGCGCCTGGTGGTGAACTACAGCTGGGATCTGCCGTTCAATTCGCGCAAGGGACTCACCGGGGCGGTGCTGGGTGGATGGAACATTTCGGGCGTGACCACGATCCAGAGTGGAACTCCTCTGATCCTGATCGATGAACGCGGTGGTACAGCCTATGTGCCCTCGACGAACAACGACTCTCTTGGATATAGCCGTCCACAACTTTGCCCGGGAGTAAACTACGGGCAGATTGCCTCGCCCGGCGGTATCGAATCGCGGCTCAATGGTTACTGGAACGCCTCCGCTTTCTGCGCTCCGCCGGTCATTGGCAGCGACGGGATCGCCACTGCTTATGGTGACGCAGGCGTGGGAATTATGCGCGGGCCCGGCCAATTCAACTTTGATGCCGCTCTCTTGAAAACGGCCCACATACGCGAGAGCATCCTGATGCAATTCCGGGCCGAATTCTACAATCTATTCAACCACCCGCAGTTCAGCAATCCAGGCGCTGCTGGGAATTCTAACAACACTTTGGCGGACGTATCCTCGAACAATCGGATCACCGACACCAGCGTGGGACCGCGCGTCATCCAACTCGGGCTGAAATTGGTTTTCTGAGGAGAGATATGAAGATTGCGAAGACCCTCATCGTGCTTATCTTGTGCTCCGCTGCGGCCGCAATCGGCGTATGGGCACAGCAGAGCGCGGCTCCCGCCGGCGCTAAACCGAAACTGTACAACACCGCCAAACAGAAACTGCTCGACGGCAAGCAAGTATTCAGCTTCACGCAGGACAAGTTTGATCCCGCCGGCTACTGCGAAAAGGCCAAGCACTACGACTACACGTGGTTTGAAATGCAGCACAGCACGCTGGAATTCAAGGATGTAGAAGCCATGATCGCGGCATGTCCGCACGTTGCTGCGACTCCTATGATTCGCCTGCCCGACGCGCAGGAATGGCACATCCAGCACGCCACCGACATCGGAGCCCTGGGCATAATCGTGCCCACCGTAGACGATGTGGACCGGGCGCGCGAGGCCGTCAAGTGGTCCTTGTATCCGCCTTTTGCCCGGCGCAGCACAGGAACGGGCCAATACCGCACTATCTGGGGAGCCAATGGCGTCGACTACCACAGCACCATCAACGACAACATGCTCGTAGTCGTCATGATCGAAACACCCACCGGCGTCGCGAACGCCTACGACATCGCGCGTGTGCCGGGCATCGACGTAGTGATCACGGGTAACAACGATCTGAGCCAGTTTTCCGGTTTTCCGCAGGGAGATGACCGCTATAACGCATTGGTCAAGAAGGTCCGCGACGACACCGTCAAGGCGGGCAAGATTTTTGGCCAGGCGAATGCGCAATACGCGACCGGCCCCTTCAGCTACGGTGCCAAGTTCTTCCAAAACGGCCCGTCGAACGATGGCTGGGTGCCGCCGAATGCGGGTGGCGGCCGCAATGCAAGCGCTCCTCCACCCGGAGAAGAGGCCAAGTAGCTTAGCTGAATTTACTCGGTTGCGCCTCGCTGGCGCAGCCGGCAACGGCGCGCCGGAGGGCAATCCCACCGACTTGCCGAAAGCGCTGGTGTTCGCCGATAGTTCCGCATGGCAACTTGGAACACCAGATCTGATCGTGTCGGCTCCCACCGTTTATATTGGGTCCGTCGCGTCCGACTGGGGGGGCAGCTCCGGGAAAACGCCGCTCGGCAGACTCCGAGGCCGGTGAAGGCAGTAATGCTTCGAACCGTCTTCCCATACTCGAAGCCGGTCGCAATGGTGATGGATGTCGAGATGCCAATCACCGCATTCTCGTCGGGGGTGCAAGGGCACAAATGCTACGCCAAATTTCCGGTGAAGTTTTGCCGCGGGGCTCCGTCCCCCTCAACAATGAAGGCCGTCGCTCGCCCGCATGGCGATTCCTGGGCGATAACAGCCCTTCGCATTCACGGACCACACGACGGAGCAACATTGTTCCGCGTTTCTCGGCCTAGGGTTGCTTGTAATTGCCAAAAGAACGGCTTAGCCGTCTCCGGCCCGCAGATTCGATCAATTTTGTCGAACGATGATCTTCTCTTAATAGCGAGCGCTTTAGTTAATGGATGGATGGCCGATCATTCAGGACGCTATCATACCAACCACCTCATGTGAAGCCATGTCGAAATTGAAGTAAGCGATGCGGAAGAGTGTGTAAAGCGCCAGAATAAAGCAGCCATTTGGGTCTTTTGCCCCAGTACTCCTCACAGCCTTAGTCTACATCGGTCGCGTAACCGAATGATTCCGTGATCCACGCTGTGTTGGAAGGTGATTTGCTATTTGGGTTGCCCGAAGACCCCGGTGATTGATGCCGTTGGTGGGAGGATCTACTAATGGATGTTTTGAAGGCGCTGTCGGAACTCCACGCGGAGCAGAGTCGGCTCGAAGATGCGATTCTTGCTCTAGAGCGCCTATTGAGTAGGCAGCGCAAACGCCGCGGCCGCCCTACCAAGTGGATGGCGCAGGCTCATGACGGACGCCGGACAAAGACGCCAAAGAAAAGGGCGGCCAGTCCCAGAGCCCGGAAGAGAATTAAGGTGGCACGACGGCAGCGGGTGGCGGATGCGAAGAAGGCGGAAGTGCATTCTTAAGATCTGTCTGCCAGCTCAACGGCGGTCCCCATCGCGTTAATTGTATGAGCATAGCGTTCTGATGACTCTATCACGGTTGTGTCTTGCTAACGATCTTCTATAAATATTCTGGGTGGCGCCGCACATGAGTTGGTGACGCCGGGCACACCACGAATGCGGAATCGGAAGATGCGGGTTCTTTTCCCGATCAACGGGTAAGCCCTCGTACGATTAACCCTTGACACCCGGGCACGTTGAGCGCACTCTCACTGATGAGACATTGGGGGTGCGACCATGCAGATGTCGGAGTCTGTAGCTCTCCTTCGTGCGTTGAAAGAGATCCATCGGGGTACAGGACGGATAGTTAAGCTGCTGAGCGACGCTCTCTCCAGCGAAGCAAAGAGTTCCCGCAAGCCGCTCAAAAACTCCTCACGACTCACCCTAATGAGAAAGGGCAAGACCAAAACTTAGACGACGCCAAACCTTGGGGCGGCGTTATGCTTCCGATATGGATGTTTTGAAGATGATCTCCGATGTGCGCCAAGAGCATGAACAGCTTGGCGAAGCGATGATGGTACTCGAACGACTTGCGGTTGGATCGACTAAACGACGTGGACGCCCTCCGGCTTGGATGGCCGCCGTAAAGGATAAGTCTCAGAGACGCGGGCGGCCACCAGGAAGCAAGAATAAAGCGAGTGCATCCGGCAGCGATTAGCTAGAACAATCACTCCAAAATGCGCGTAAAGCTCTCGAAGCGGTTCGGCACTTCCAAGGACGAATCTGCGACCGGCGTCGAATGGAACGAACTTCGCGAACGGGCTAACGAGCTAGAAACATTATTAAATTCAAAGTAGCCCACGACTGAGAATCTAGGCCCAATTCCGTAGCTAGCGCACAGGCTGAAGTGACTCTGGGTGTCGGCGCACATAGGCCGCAATAAGAGGCACCGGGGCCCAGCCTTCAATCCGTTGTCGCGAGCAAATTCCAGGCAGCATGCGATGACCTGCCGGCGGGCCGCCTTCCGATAATGGCTGTTATCGCGTAGCACTGAATCGGACTGTCGATATTGACACCGTCCTCAATGCCATGACTATCAAGGACGCTCGATTAAGCATTATCGATCAGCGCTTGCACGCCGTGTCGTATGCACGACCGGCGGACTACCTGCGATTCCTTCAACATGTTGCACATATCACGACGAACGATGACGCCTTTGCAGAGTACGTTGAGATCAAGGCCACCAGAGACATCATCGTCCACAGCGCGGGTATAGCGAACTCCATCTACACGACCAAGGTAGGACCCAAAGCCAGGGTCGACGCTGGAGTTCGACCCCCTATGGATGCAGATTACTTCGACCATTGTGTTGCGACCGTGAAACGCATATCTGTAATTGTCAAGGAAGATATCGAGCAACACTTTACTTAGATAGGCCCCTCAGTACGTCGGTCTTGAATTGGAGCCTCAAGAGATCGGAATTGTCGGGCCGATATGCAGCATTATCGGAAGCTTTTGCCCCCTGGCTTTCCTGCCTGCCGGCCTCCGCCGATTGCATGCATAGCGCTTTCCGTCACACAAAGTGTCCGCTCCTTCTAAAATCCAACGGAGTTCATCGAATGCCATTAAAGCAAGGTTACCGCTCATTGTAGACTGAGGAGAAGTCAAGATCTATTCGAATTTTGATTGAAGACGTGGCGGAGGCACGTGGAAATGCAATTCTCGTCCGGACGGGAGTCTTGGTTTCACAATTCTGCAACCCCAGTGAGACTTCGACGATGAAGTATCTCGTCGGGATTGGTCTTTTGTTCGGGAGTGCTGCGATTGTCCTGCCGCAGAATTTCAGTTTTCAGTCTGGCGCAACCTATCCAGCGCAGAAATCGGCGCTAGTCACAGTGAGCGCCGATTTCAACCAGGACGGCAAACTCGATCTCGCGGTGGCGAACGCCGGTTCGAGCTCCGTCTCGATCTTCTTAGGCAAAGGCGACGGCACCTTTGATTCTCTGGCAACCGTGATCATTCCCGGTGCGTGTCTGAACTTCGCGTTGAGCGCACGTGATTTCAATAGGGACGGCAAGGTGGACTTGGTAGCCGTTTGCGGTCTCCAGCCGACCGTGTGGTTCTTACCTGGCCTGGGGACTGGCCAGTTCGGAACTCCACTCTCCACGACCTTGCCGCAGCCTACCCTGGAAGGATGGATCGAAGGCTACTTCAACGATTTTGCGGTATCCGATTTTAACGGAGATGGCGTGCTCGACTTGGTATTGGTAACGGGCGTTTTGCAGCAGAATGCCTCATTGGAACTGGATTTCGTGCCGGGGAACGGCGACGGCACGTTCGGGACGCCATCACCGATACTTCAAAACTACTCTGGAGGCGCCGTCGTGACAGCCGACTTCGACGGCGATGGAAGACTCGACCTGGCGATCGACCAGAATGAAGATAGCACTCCCAGCGTGGCAATCTTGCGCGGAGACGGCAAAGGCTCGTTTCAGACCATCGCGACCTATCCGACGCCGGGATCGCTGCTTATCGGGAGCCTCGCAGTTGCAGATCTAAATCGGGACGGCAAACCGGACCTGATTGAAGCCGCCGGCGTCGTGTCAGGAGATGGCACATCCGAGTCTACGGTGCTCACGGTATTTGTTGGGAACGGCGATTGTACGTTTAAGGCGGCCTTCAGTGCGAATGAGAACGGATCCTCTGCCGAAATGGCAGTGGTCGATTTCCGCGGCACTGGAACTCCAGATCTGGTGGAGGAACATGTGCAGTTGGGTCAATCCAATTTACCCATCGGAAACGTAACCATGACGATTCGCGCAGGTAACGGAGACGGCACTTTTCAGAGCCCTGTAGTGCTTTCCATGCCCACCGGCCTTGCACCGTGGTGGTTTAACCTGGCCGTGGGAGATTGGAACGGAGACGGTTTGACGGATTTGGCTTTCAGTGCAGCTCCATCTTCCGCCGTCCTCTTCGGCGGCGACACCAGCGGATCGATCGCTCAGGCGGTTACCGTAGCCTACCAGGCGATGCCAGCCGGCACCCTTGTAGTAATGCTGAACGGCCTACCGCACGTGCCCTTCGCAAACGGCGGCCAGGCTCTCCCGGCGAGCGGCGGCAGCTCCTCCCTGAAGCTTGTTTTTCCGGCGGGTTTTGCGTGGACGGCGACGAGCAGCGCGAGCTGGCTGACGATTAGCGGTGCGGCTTCGGGCAGCGGCGCGGGGACGCTCACTTTTCAAGCGGCACCGAATACGGCGGGTGACCGCTCCGCCACCATTGACGTGAGCGGCTACACTTTTACCGTAGAGCAGGCGGGTTCGATTAGCGGACTGAATTTCATTGGTTCCATGCCGCACTTGGCGGCGGAAGAGAACTGGACCACCGCGTTCACGCTGGTCAACAAGAGCGCAGGCTCGGCTGTGGCGCGGTTGAGCTTATTCAGCGATCCTAGCGGCGCTCTCACCTTGCCGCTGGATTTTCCGCAAGCGGTCCCGGAGCCGCTGCCGCTGTTGGCGTCTTCCTTCGACCGTACGCTGGCGGCGAACGCATCGCTGGTGGTGAACACTGCGGGTCCACAGACTCCGCCCGTCGAGGAGGGCTCGGCGCAGTTGTCGGCCACGGGCACGGTGGATGGGTTTGCGATTTTCCACTTGATTCCGGGCTCGCAGGAGGCTGTAGTGCCGATGGAAACACGCGACGCGAGTTCTTACCTGCTGGCGTTCGATAATACCGGAGGTGTGGTGCTGGGCATCGCGGTGGCCAACGTCTCGTCGCAAGACGCGAACATCGGAGTGGTGATTCGCGACGATACTGGCGCACAGATTGGCATCGGCATGCTGCCGGTGGCGGCCAATGGCCACTATGCTTTCGTCTTATCGAGCACATACCCGGTAACGGCCAGTCTCCGCGGAACCGTCGAATTCGACACACCTCCGGGCGGCAAGATCAGCGTGCTGGGAATTCGTACGACGCCGCTGGGTTCTAGCAACACGCTGACGACCATTCCGGCGCTGGCGAGCGTGGGGACCAACGGAGGATCGATCGCGCACATTGCCACCGGCAACGGCTGGCAGACGACGTTCGTGCTAGTCAACACCGGCTCTAGAGCGGCGCAGGCGAACCTGAATTTCTTCGGCGACGACGGCAGTGCACTATCTTTGCCGCTGTGGTTTCCGCAGGCTGGTGCAGTATCGGGCACGGTGGCTTCGTCGGTCAATCAGACGTTGGCGGCGGGTGCCTCCTTGATCGTCGAGAGCGCGGCGCCGTTGTCCGATCCCGCGCCGACGATTGGTTCGGCTCAGCTCACAACGACAGGCAACGTCGGCGGCTTCGTGATCTTCCGCTACAACCCGAATGGCCAGGAGGCGGTGGTACCGCTCGAAAACCGCAATGCCGGCGCGTATCTGCTGGCTTTCGATAACACGGTCGGGACCGCCACGGGTGTCGCGATCAACAGTGTTTCCAGGCAGGCCGTGAATGTGCCGGTGATTATTCGCAATGATGCGGGCGCGCAGATCGCGACAGGGTCGATTGCGCTGGCAGCCAATGGGCATCGTGCCTTCGTTTTGTCGACGCAATTCCCTGTGACCGCCAACATTGAGGGCACCTTAGAATTCGACGCCCCAGCGGGCGGACAAATTAGCGTGCTTGGGATCCGTACCCCGGTAGCCCACACGTTTACGACGCTGCCGGCGCTGGCGAAGTAGATCACGGCATTCATCGGCCTGATATCGAACATTATCGGAACTCGCTTTGGCATTCCTAATCGTCGTCGCCTGAGCCAGAATCGACGTGGCATGAGTTGCTTTCGCCGCCGCAGATAGTGCCGCGAGCAACAGCGCTTTGATCGACTGCGAGTGTCATGACACTGCCGATGAGTGGGTCTCCCAGCAGGAAGTCGTTACAGTTGGCACTGGCGGAACTGATTGTTACGGTGCAATGGACCAGCTCGTTTGCCACAGTTGTAGGCACCGTGAGAGATACGGATGTGCCCGCAACGCCTGTGACCGTCGCTGGGAGAAGCGTACGCCGGCCACCATCTGATTTTGTGCGCACAGTACCGGACGCGGCTCCGCCAACGACCCGCAAACTCTGTGGGCATCCGCGCCGCGCACCATCCTCCAACCCGCTCAAACGGACTTATACACACGGCTCAATTCGCGACTCCCAAGGCTCGAGACGTCGGCCCGGTGGGAACCAACAGTGCAGCTTTTAGAGAGAGTCTGAGAAAGCTGAGCCCAACCCGAGCTGGCGTGGCATAAGGGCCGAGTG